>Ga0247840_10000259_pt1 | contig 110446 bp, 87 predicted proteins | sample LaCruzMarch2015__FD_192404 | JGI IMG/M metagenome (GOLD analysis project Ga0247840, IMG submission 192404) | Freshwater microbial communities from meromictic Lake La Cruz, Castile-La Mancha, Spain - LaCruzMarch2015_17m | ecosystem: Environmental > Aquatic > Freshwater > Lake | place: Spain... | reverse complement strand
GGAAACTTCTCCCGCTAAGGGCCGCTAAGGTTCCGCAAAGGGGCGCTAAGTTGGCCTTTCCGTCCTTCGCGAGACCTTCGCATACTTCGCGGGAAACTTCTCCCGCTAAGGGCCGCTAAGGTTCCGCAAAGGGGCGCTAAGTTGGCCTTTCCGTCCTTCGCGAGACCTTCGCATACTTCGCGGGAAACTTCTCCCGCTAAGGGCCGCTAAGGTTCCGCCAAGGGGCGCTAAGTTGGCCTTTCCGTCCTTCGCGAGACCTTCGCATACTTCGCGGGAAACTTCTCCCGCTAAGGGCCGCTAAGGTTCCGCCAAGGGGCGCTAAGTTGGCCTTTCCGTCCTTCGCGAGACCTTCCCGTACTTCGCGGGAAACTTCTCCCGCTAAGGGCCGCTAAGGTTCCGCCAAGGGGCGCTAAGTTGGCCTTTGTGTACGTCGCGAAACCTTTGCGTTCTTCGCGGGAAACCCCCTCGCGTACTTCGCGGGAAACCCCCTCGCGGGAAAACGCCAATACGGGCAAAACCCCACTTCAAAACACCCATCGGCCTATTCCCGACATTTGCACACGGCCAGACCGGTTAGCTTTGTAAAAAGTTCACCCACCTAAAAAAAACACCATGAAAAAAACCCTATCCCTGTGCATGGCCCTGCTGCTGTGCACCTTACACCTGTCGGGCCAGTTCCTGTTCAACCAAAGCTTTACGGCGTATGAAACCGTGGCCTGTCCTTACGACTCCACGGTAACCATTACACGGCCAACCGGATGGCTGATTTACCAAACCCAGGACGGCCGCTGGGATGGCCCGGTAGATTCCAGCCGCTGCATCAATGGTACCAATTCCTTTGGAGACTGTGTTGTTTTGCTCGATCAGGTTGACGTGACCAAGCCGCTCTTCATCCGATACGACCTCGCGCGTTTTCCGCACAACTACACTTTTGTGCCCAATACCGTGTACAATGCGGTGATGTGCAGCGACATTTCCCCGTTTAATGTAGAATGGAAAAGCGGTGCCAACTGTGTGCAAGATTTGTGCAGCGGTTTGTTTATCGGGTTGGCCATACCAGACACCAACGGTGTACCCGGCGCTGTCATCCGGCAACAAACAGGCATAGCAGACGCCAGTGCCGGAGGATTCGCGTTCTGCAACGGAACCAACACTTGTTTCCCCACAGAGTATTTCACCGATCAAACCCTGGCGTACTATGTAGCCAAGTTTACGTTTCCGGATACCATAGACACCGACGGCGTTTCACTGTACCTGTCTGGTACCTTTATAGAACAATCCTTTAATACTGAAAATTTTTCTGAAGTCAACGCACTACCTTCCCAATTTATGAATGGCGCTTATTCCGTGCCCATCTCTTCTGTGGTACAGGGATTTGCCACCTCATACCTGGCGCTATACACCGCCAACACCTATCCCTCGGCTGCCCACCCGTCGTACATCGAAGCCACCCCCGAGCCCAACACCAACCAGGCGGAGACGATCAACCTCGTGGTGGATCCGTTTGAAACGTTGGACATACAACCTTTTACGTATTTCCGGGGCGGCCTGGTGGATGGCAGTGATTCCATCCGGCATGCGTTTAACCTGTTGAACAACGGGGGTGATATTTGTGTCAACTTCGTCGACCTTGTGGTGGGCGGTGGCACCGAGTACCAACACCGGTCGGGCCAGATCAACATGAACAATGCGTTTTCGTGCATGCAGTTCCGCGATGGCAGTGCCTTGCGCATGCTCGATGAAGGCGTGCTCCACTACGGCAATCAAGGCAGCGGCATGCTCGCCTTGTGCGCGGGCAGCAGGGTGGTGCTTTCCCCGGGCAGCACCCTGCTCGTAGACGCGGTGCTGAACATCGCAGAATGCGACGACACGCGCCCGCCCGAACCGTTTATTGATGTGGAACTGCACCCGGGATCCACCTTGCGCTTCACCGAAAATGCATTGCTCACCAACCGTTTCAGCCAGGGACAGGCCATGAAACTGCGCCTGTGGATGCTGGGTGGCTCAGTAGACGACGGGGCTTTATCGGCCGAAGAACGCGCACTCCTGGTCCGCGCCTACCCCGAACCCCGCCCCCTGCTTGCCGACAACCTGCAACTGCTCGGCAACGATGGCAGCGGCAAGTACCTCCAGCTCCGCTACTTAAGCAATGGAAACCAAAATCTGCACATCCGCTGGTTCGACGCACAAGGAAAACTGCAACAGGAACAACAGGCGACAACCATCAAAGGCTTTCAGGATATTCCGCTCAATCCGCCACCAGCCGCCAATGGCATCTATTTCATACACATCATTGACGGACAACAAACCCACGTTTTTGTTAGTCTTTTAGTCGGTTAGTCGGTTAGTCTTTTAGTCGGTTAGTCGGCCCTGCTTTAGTTTTTATCGGATAACCAAAGCAGGGCCGACTAACCGACTAACCGACTAATTGACAGAAAAGGCAGGGGCGAAAGCTGTGGCGGAGTTGAAGAACGTGAGTTCGTTGATGCGCACCTTCATAAAGCGGGAAAGGGGCAGGCAGGAGATCAGTTCCATGAGTTCCGATTCGGAATGGACAGAAAAAACGGCCCATAATTTGGCGTTTTCCAGAGAGAGTGCGTAGTTGAGCAGCTTGCCCTCGGTAATGAGTCGGTTGACGATGGCGCGTTGTTGAGGGATGCAGGAGACAAATGTTTCACTCAGGTTGTGTGGCAGGGTAAAATCCACCATGAATTGCTGAAGGCCAGATTCCATGTATTGCGGTTATAATGCGATGAGGGTTATTCACATTCGGGCTGTTTACATCACATTGTGTGCCAAAAGCCTCTTTCACGTACTTGATGTTCAAAAACTGTGCAAATTTTCAGAAAACTAATTGGTAATAACAAGTTTTTTCCATTAATTAACATTGTGTTTTCCACAGGCAGTGTGCATAACTTTTTATGGCTATGTTGTAAACAAAAAGCCCTGACCCGAATTACTTCGGGACAGGGCTTTCCTGTGTGTAAGCGGAATAAGTTTAGTACGAAACGCCGAGGGACTTGAGGGTTTCGAAGTCCATGCTGCCTACTGGCAGACCTTTGTCTTTCTGGTATTTGGTGAGGGCAGACTTGGTTTGTGGCCCCAGGATGTTGTCGATCGGGCCGGGATCATAGCCTGCAGCTTTCAAAGCAACTTGTACCTGGCGCACCACGTCGCCCGATACTTTTTCACCGCACAATACTTCGCGCCATTCAGTAAAGCCACCGGCTTTCACGAGGCGGCGCTTGGATACCGTTTGATATTCTGCAGGGATTTCTACTTCTTTAACGCCGGCAGCGCTTTGGCTGGGTACGCGTACGGTAACAGATTTGTATTCAGCCGGGATGACCTCTTCACGCACCGTTGCGGGTGTTTTCACCACGCGCTTGGTCACGGTGGTGTACTCGGCAGGAATCACTTCCTCGCGGGTTGTGGCAGGTGTTTTCACCACGCGCTTGGTGATGGTTTTGTACTCTGCCGGGATGGTTGTTTCTTTTACGCTGGCAGGTGTTTTTTCTACGCGCTTGGTGATGGTTTTGAATTCAGCAGGTACTGTTTCTTCGCGGGTAGACGCAGGCGTTTTCACCACGCGTACACTGCGGGAGGCGTATTTGGCAGGCACTTCAACCGTGCGAACACAGCCGGCATCGGGTTTGCCCGAGCCATCGCAACCGCGGTTTTCGCGGCGGGTGATGGTTTGGTATTCAGCAGGCACTTCCACCAGACACCATACAAGACAGTCGTCCGGATTGGCGCTCAAGCAGTTGCGGTCACCTCTTTTCTTTACCCACTTGGTGCGGGCAGGTGAAATTTCTACACGCTCCGTAACCGTTTCATACTTCGGCGACAGGGCTTCGGTTTTGGTGTAAGCAGGCTCAATGACATACTGCTCATTGATGGTTTCGTACACGGCTGGTATTTCCACGATGCGCTTGGTTTCGCCTTTCACTTCCATGCGCTCGGTAACGGTCTCATATTCTGCAGGGATGGTAGAGAAGCTGCGGGATTCGGGCTTTACCATTACTTGCTCCGTTACTGTTTCGTACTCGGCAGGAATGGCGATGATGCGCTTGGAGGCAGGTTTAACCATTACTTGCTCCGTCACTGTTTCGTACACAGCAGGCACCGGGATCAGGCGACGCGATTCAGCCTTTACCAATATTTGATCAGTACGTGTTTCAAAGGTGGTTTTGCTGTCAGAGCTGATGCTCTTGCCCGCAGTTTTTGTAACCACTTGTTCCGTCACCGTTTCATACTGATCGGGGATGTGGCATTTAGCATAACACTTGCCTGGTTGTGCGTTTGGGGGTACATCACCGTCTTGTGCAAAAGCCGTGTATGCAACACCCAGAATCAACGCGAAAAGCAAAGTAAATTTTTGCATACGTTTCATTTTGAATGATGTTAAAAATTTGTCATTAGGAATTGTGCGCAAAGTTAGCACTCCAAGTGGATTGGTTGGACAATGCAGGCTGTATAATTAAAGAAAAGTTTACCTATAAAACCGGAGGTTTGGGATAACAGACGAAGTGTTTGGTGACCAGTTGGGTATGCAACGGCACGTCTGAACATGCAGAAAGGGGCTTTACGCTGTTGTCTTTAAACAAGATATAAATTGGATCTTTTGCTTCGTCGTATGCCTGTACGCTTGCACTGCCGGTGTACAACAGGTAAGACAGCGGCACATCTGCGCCGAAGCGTTGCTGTATGTCTTGCGCCAGGGTTTCCACATATTCCGGATTAATAGGCTGCTTGTGCCACTCCAGGCGAAACAAACGCCGCTCCAACAGCCCCCTGGAAAGATAAGCCAGCACAAAATCATCTGCATCCGCCCAGTATTTAATCGATATCGTAATGTCGGTGTCGTCCAAACGCAAATAATGATGCAACTCCGGCTCCGGCTCCGTCTGTTCTCCCGGTTTGCGGTACAAAAACCAGCGCAGGTCGCGCGGCGCCTCCAGTTCGACGCCTGACAAGGCCAGTTCCCGCGCCCTTTGCAGCGCATGGATCAACATTTGCTCGGCAGCAACCCCTGTTTTGTGTAAGTACACCTGCCAGTACATGAGCCGCCGGGCAATCAAAAATTTCTCCAGGCTGTAAATGCCCTTTTCCTCCACCATCAAATGCCCGTCGTGCACCACCAGCATCTTGATGATCCGGTCGTACCCAATGACGCCCTCACTGACACCCGTGAAAAAGCTGTCCCGATTCAGGTAGTCCAGCCGATCCATGTCCAACTGTCCGGAAATCAGTTGTTGCAAAAATGGCTTTGGGTGCTGTTTGGTAAAAATCCGGATGGCCAACTCGAGTTTGCCGCTGAACTCCACGTTCAACGCTTTCATGATGCTCAGCGACAACTCCTCGTGGTGCAAATCCACAATGGTGTGCTCCAGGGCATGCGAAAAAGGGCCATGCCCCACGTCGTGCAACAATATGGCTATGCAAACCGCCTCGGCCTCCTCCTCCGTGATCTCCACCCCTTTGTTGCGCAACACCTCAATGGCCGCCTGCATGAGGTGCAACGCACCCAACGCGTGGTGAAATCGGGTGTGCAGTGCCCCCGGGTACACGTACGGCGATAAACCCACCTGGCGGATGCGCCGCAAGCGCTGGAAATACCGATGGTCCACTAAATCCAGTAAAATGCCGTAGGGCACCGACACAAATCCGTACACCGGATCGTTGAATATCTTGTAACGTTGCTGTCTCATCTTGCTGTTTGTCCAACAAAGGTAATGCTTGCTGTACAAGAATAATTTGTTAAGGCCAACGTTCAAGAAGTACATTTGCCCTAATCAAGCAGCCACTCTCCTCATGGATAAAGTAAAAATTCTTTGGGCCGACGATGAAATCGATCTGCTCAAGCCCCACTTGATGTTCTTAGCCAATAAAGGATACGAAGTCATCACCGCCACCAACGGCTTTGATGCCGTGGAAGTGTATGTAGACAACAGTTCGGATATTGATGTGGTTTTCCTCGATGAATCCATGCCCGGCCTCACCGGGCTGGAAGTGCTGTCGCGCATCAAGGAGGCCAATCCGGTCGTCCCGATCGTCATGATCACCAAAAACGAGGCCGAACACGTCATGGAAGAGGCCATTGGCTCCCAAATAGCCGATTACCTCATCAAACCCGTCAACCCCAACCAGATACTCCTTACGCTCAAAAAAATCATCGACAACAAACGCCTCATCCGCGAAAAAACGACGATGGACTACCAGCAGGAATTCCGACAGCTGTTTATGCAAATAACCGGCGGCCTGGACTATGAGGAGTGGTTCGACGTGTACCGCAAAATTGTCAACTGGGAACTCCGCCTCGACGCCAACCGCGCCGAAGTAGGCGAAATACTAGCCCAACAAAAACAACAGGCCAACACCGAATTCAGCAAGTTTGTACTCAAAAATTACCCGGAATGGGTGCGCAAAAACGCCACTGAAGGCCCCGTGATGTCGCATGAGTTGCTGCGCCAGTTCGTCTTTCCGCATCTGGGCAACGGCATCCCCACCTTTGTGCTCCTCCTCGACAACCTCCGGTACGACCAGTGGAAAGTGATTGAACCTTTCCTCAACGAACTGTTCCGCACAGAAGAGGAAGACTATTTTTACAGCATCCTGCCTACCGCCACCCAATACAGCCGCAACGCCATTTTTGCCGGCATGATGCCCGCCGAAATTGAACAGGCTTTTCCGGATAAATGGAAAAACGACACCGATGAAGGCGGAAAAAACCTTTTTGAAGACTTCTTCCTCGGCAAACACATCGACCGCGCTTTCCGCAAAGGCATCAAATGGGACTATTTCAAGGTCACCAATGTAAACCACGGCAAAGAACTGAACGACAACATCCTGAACTACCTCAACAACGACCTCACCGTCATTGTCTACAACTTCATCGATATGCTGTCGCACGCCCGTACCGAAATGGAGGTGCTCAAGGAACTTGCCGGCGACGAACGCGCTTACCGATCGCTCACCCGCTCCTGGTTTCTGCACAGCCCCCTCTGGACGGCCCTTCAGCGCCTCGAAGGCCGAGAAGTGCAGCTCTTTGTGACCACCGACCACGGCACCATCCGCGTCAAAAGCCCAAGCCGTGTGGTGGGCGACCGCGAAACCACCAGCAACCTGCGCTATAAATTAGGCCGTAACCTGCAATACGAACCCAAAGACGTGCTGGCCATCAAGGACCCCAAGCAGGTGGGCCTACCCCGGCCCAACGTGAGTTCCGCTTTCATCTTTGCCAAGGAAGATTATTTTTTCCTGTACCCCAACAATTACAACCACTACCACAATTATTACAAAAACACTTTTCAGCATGGCGGCATCAGCTTAGAGGAGATGATTTGCCCTATTGCCCGCCTGCGGTCAAAATAGCCAAATACGGCAACCGATTTGCATCATAAACAGTTGGTGCTGCCGCCATTTTTGTCTCTTTTTTTACATCAACTCCCCGCGGTCGGTTTTTTCCCAGGCCGCCATTACTTGGTGTCGATAATAGTCGAACAGTGTTTTTCGAAAACGCTCACCTCCACCGCTAATTTGAATGGCTTGCTGGCGGATGGTATTCAGCCAGTTAAACATACGGTGCACGACAAGCGGTTGGCGCACAACTAAAAAGTGCGGGTTGTCATACGAAGTAAACACAGCCACTGGCTCCTCATTGCTGCACACCAGTGCGGTATTGTTGGTGTAAGCGACATCATTGAAGTACAAGGTAAACCGCCCGCCGTCGGGGCCAGACCGTTTGGCTTCCCTGGCCCATGCCTCCATGTACGCTACGGTGCGCAGCAGCGCTCGGAATAAACCCGGGGCGGTGTCAGCGGAGGCAAACATTTGCACGTGCCGGGCCACGGCTATTTGGCGGAGGGTATGTTCCAGCATCATGGCTGGCCACAGCTCGAGGGTGTCTGTTTTGAAATACGTGGCAAGCATGCGGGCGCGCAAAGGTTCCACATCGGGCCAGTGTGCCTGGAATTCATCCGGATGAAAAGACGCATGGGCATGGTCGGCAGCGTGCCCGTTGGTGCGGTTCCACATGAAGAGTTTAAACGCCAACAACTCCGGTTCCGGAAAGTAGTAAAAAATGGGCACTTCCTGTGTGGCGTACCACACTTCTACCCCGGGCAACGAGGCCGTCCAGGCCAACTGTTTATCCAGCATGGTCAAATAGTCAACAGGCGTGTGGGATGTCTGGAGCAGCGCAGGCAACTCGCCCGATACCAGGGATGAAGCGTCCAACCCATGCGCGTCGATGGAAACCGAAAAATGGTTGGCCATTTTCAACACCTCTTCGAGGGCGAAGGGGGTGTCGCCGCGCAACTTGCGGTATACTGTAGACATGTTTTGCCCCAGCAACTCCACGAGCGCCTGCGGCAGGGCCGTACCCGGTGGTACTTTTGAAGCGATGGCGGCGATGAAACGGTCGGTAAAAGTGGTCTTCATTCAGGGACAGGGTTATGAAGCAAATGAAACGGAAAGACAGACAAACTTAGATTTTTTTTCGCATAATCTGCAAAAAAAAGCACGGACGCGGCTGTGTTTTTCGCATAACATGCAACTGTCGGCAGCAAGACCGGCTTTTTTTCGCATAAAGTGCAAAAGTTATCATGTGTTTTGGCAGATTATGCGAAAATAAAAAATTTTCATTTGTCGGAGCAGGTGCAACTTTGTGCTGCCAAACGACCTGTCAACAGGCGCTTTGTCGCCCCAAACGTTCAACAACCATGCAAAAGATGCTCATCTCTACTCCTCCACTTTTTTCTAATTCCTTAAATTTTTCTCACATGAAAAAATGGATTTTGGCAGGACTGCTACCCTTTCTCTCGGCCGCCCTGCTGCTACACGCCTGCTACCCGGAGTCGCCATCTACGTACGAACCCAACATCATCGACTACACCGTGCTGCCCCCCATCACTCAAACCGGCGCCAATACCTTTGGGTGTAAGGTGAATGGCGAAGTGTGGGTGCCGAGGGTGCCAATTGGAGCGGTTACTTATCGGCCGATTGATGTTTTAGTTTGGGAGAAAAATGGAACTGGTAAAGGGTTAATCTCTTGTAATCTGGTTGATCTTGAACTTAAAATCGACAATTGGCTCTCAATTGTTTTCACGCCCACTTTTTTCGAGTCTGGTGAATATTGTAATGGTGAGGTTGAAGTAACTACAGGTGCACAATTTAGGGCTACAAGTGGAAAAAGATACGATAGCGATCTCCACGTATCCTCCAATAACTGTGTTACAATAGCACTCCTTGACACGGTGAACAATATTATTTCCGGCACATTCGAGTTTAGCGTGTACAACGATAGTATCAACCTGAATGACAAAATTGAAATCACCGAAGGCCGCTTCGACCTTAAATATTCACCTCAATAACGTTCTCTTAACTCCCTAAATTTTTTCTCACATGAAAAAATGGATTTTTCGCACCACAAGCCGAAGCCCCGATCCACCGATCCGGCTTCCCATTTTTGCCCTGCTCGCCTGCTTAGCCTGCACCGGCTGCTTCGAAATCTACGACCACGGCCGCGACCCGGTGCGCGTAGCGGGCCAGGTGCTCGAAAAAGGCGCTGCTACCCCCATCCCCAATGCCAAGGTCATTCTCAGCGGTTACACCGGCAGTTGGGATAACTGGGGCGGACTCGGCGCAGGCAACGACGTACAATTAGGGTATACCTACGCCGATGACCAGGGATTTTACGAGTTTAAAGAAGTAGACGACGTAGCATCCGATGGCGTTTTCGCCCAGAAAGAAGGCTATATCACCGATTTCGCTACCATGGCTCCATTGCTGAGCGGAAGCTACGAAACGACAAATGTGTATCTGCCGCCGGAGGCGTGGATCGCTATTAGGCTGAAAAATGAGAGTGGAGCCTGGGGAATTGGAGTTCCAGGAGAAATACCACGACAGGAACTTGAACAAGGAGAAGAACGACTCTTATTCATTTCAGGGAAAGGAAACGAATACTACAAATACGTATTTGGGATTACACCAGTTGAGAACCAGCCTTTGCTAAAGGATTACAGCACCGTTCTGGTAAAAGTTGAAGAGTTAGAAATCAAGCCAACCGTTGACGAGTACGGTTTCGCCAGATTTGAATTTTACCTACCCGGTCACGACACCACCCACATTTCCATCACCTATTAAACCCCAACGCCATGCGCACTTTATTTCTTCAAATAGCAATAGCACTTACAATAATAACCGGGCTTTCGGCTCAATGTCCCGAAACGAATACCCAGGACGTGAGAACGGTTTTTCTTTCCGTCCACTTGTTACCGGGTGAATTATCGTTCAAAATTTGCAACCCGGTCACCATTCACCCGAATATTCTTTTTCAGCTTGACGATGATTTCAATTTTGGCTCCAACCAAACTTGCATTCCCCTCACTAACATTTTCTAACACTTTAACTTTTTTCTCCAATGAAAAAATGGATTTTTCGCACCACAAGCCGAAGCCCCGATCCACCGATCCGGCTTCCCATTTTTGCCCTGCTCGCCTGCTTAGCCTGCACCGGCTGCTTCGAAATCTACGACCACGGCCGCGATCCGGTGCGCGTAGCCGGTCAGGTGCTCGAAAAAGGCGCTGTTACCCCTACCCCCATCCCCAATGCCAAGGTCATTCTCAGCGGTTACACCGGCAGTTGGGATAACTGGGGCGGACTCGGCACTGTCAATGACGAGCAAGTGGGCTACACCTACGCAGATGACCAGGGGTACTATCGTTTTGACCAGGTGGACCCAGTGGCAGTTTCCGGCATATTTGCCCAGAAAGAGGGTTATATCACCGATTTTTCCACTATGGCTACTTATCCGAGCGCCGGCTCCGATATGGTTAATGTGTATCTGCCGCCGGAGGCGTGGATCGCTATTAGGCTGAAAAATGAGAGTGGAGCCTGGGGGATAACGATTCCGGGAGAAACGACGCAAGGCACTAGCAGGAAAGTAATTTTAGAGCAAGGAGAAGAAAAACTATTTTTCACTTTAACCAAGGGAAATGACTTCTTCAATTATGTGTTTGGGATTACGCCAGTTGAGAATCAGCCTGTGCTCAAAAACTACGATTCTGTTTTGATAAATGTTGAAGGAATGAAGATTACACCTTCCGTCGACATGTATGGCACAGCGAAGTTTGAATTTTACCTACCCGGTCACGACACCACCCACATTTCCATCACCTATTAAACCCCAACGCCATGCGCACTTTATTTCTTCAAATAGCATTCGCACTTACAATAATAACCGGGCTTTCGGCTCAATGTCCCGAAACGAATACCCAGGACGTGAGAACGGTTTTTCTTTCCGTCCACTTGTTACCGGGTGAATTATCGTTCAAAATTTGCAACCCGGTCACCATTCACCCGAATGTTCTTTTTCAGCTTGACGATGATTTCAATTTTGGCTCCAACCAAACTTGCTGGATCGATTACGGCGATGGGTCGCCACTTGAACAGGTAGGAGAGGGTCAGGTGATCGGCCATACCTACCCCTACAATGGCAGCGGAAGTCCGATTGTCTATAATTTGCGGGTGGTACTCAAGGAAAGTGGTTTCCCGGATTTCCCCTCTCCGTACCGGAAACTGACCTTGAAAGCCGCATATAGCCACAACAATGCGCTCTTTACCCCACCCGATGAGGTCTGGGAGGTTGCCAGCGCTGCAACCATGTCTCCGCCTGTGCAAGGCGCATTCCCACCGGGTAGCGCTTACAACTCCAATCAACTTGGGGGCGCACATGCCTACATAAAATACGCACCGGCTCACAACAGAAAACTGCTCAAACCACTCATTTTCGTGGATGGTATTGACTTTAATGACAAAGTGTACACGAGCAATGGAGAGGTGGTGCGGCACGGCAGTACCGGTTGGGATGTGTTTACAATGGGTGTCGATTTTTCCGAACCGGACCCTGACGATCCATCTCCCTCCGTATTCCGCAACTTTCCTTCGGCCTTTCAAACGCTGCAAAGCGCCCCGAATGATTACGACATCGTCTTCCTCGATTTTGGCTCCGGCGCCGACTGGATTCAGAAAAATGGCCTGGTATTGGTGAAACTAATCGAGGAGGTGAACGAACGCAAGCGTCAGTACGCCAAAGACGGAGAAATCACCTGCGATAATGTGGTGGTGGGCGCCAGCATGGGTGGCCAAGTGGCCAAGTGGGCCTTGTCATACATGGAAGACAACAACCTGAACCACCAGACGCACACCTATGTATCGTTCGATTCGCCACACAAGGGCGCCAACATCCCCTTGTCCCTTCAGGCATTCGTATTTTTGTTGAATCGAAGCGGTCAGGATGCGGATAATTTCTGGGGCAGCCTCAACAGCCCTGCCGCACGCCAGATGTTGATCGAGTCGTTTTCAGGTGCCCTGGAGGATTTCAAAATTAACGTAGAACTGGAAGAGGTAGAACTTTGTGAGGGATTACACGGGACATTTACGCCTGTAGACCCTGCGATAGAATTTGGAGGTTCGGCATCGGTGAGAACCCAATTTGAGGGCGAAATGGCGGGACTGGGCTACCCGGCCAACACCCGGAACGTCGCCATCAGTTGCGGTTCCAGCGGAGGCGTTGAGGTAGGACTCGACGACGGCCAGACCATTTTATTGGCCAACCTGAATCCAAATATACCGGATTTGGGGTGCCCGCTGGATGGCGACCTCTATCGAGCCGAGTGCGCCACCGTAAACGGCAACAACATGCCCATTCCGGAGATGATGTCGTTTGGCGATGGTTTTGGCGACTGCTGCTCGGCATCCTTCCCCGGCGCCCCCAATACGCTGTTCAGGGGGTTCGTTCCCATCAATTTTGCCAACTGGCCCTTCACACCGAACGATGTGCCCACAACGCATTTGATGATGCGGGTGTTGGCCACCCAAAACCTGCCGCATTTAGACAATGCCCCTGGATGCCTGCGAAGCGATATCCGGCTATTCAGGCAACAGTTGCGAAAAATACAGGACATGAATGTGCCGGTTTTTAGCCCGTCCACCTGCTTTATGCCTACTTTGAGCTTGCTGGATATTGACTTGCCGTTGGATGATGATAATCTAACGTTTTCTTTCGACCCTGATGATCTACCTAATACTGGTCTTACCCCCTTTGATGCCACATATACACCATTAAACAATGCCAATCTTCGCCACGTAGAACTCACCCCCGACATGATCAACTGGACGATTCAGCAGGCTGAAATCGGGTTGTCGGAGGCCTCTGCTGAATTGACGCTCACCGCCGGGCAGGTATTCAACTACGGTTACCGGAAAAACCGGGTGCCCACGACAACCATTAACAGCGGCGCAACCCTGGGCGTTAATCTGTCGGGCAACATCAATTACATGACGCCTCAGGATCCGCCTGCCTCCAAACCGCATTTTGAGGTATTTACCGGTAGTGGTTGCTCGGACGGGCAGTTGATCGTGGTAAAAAATGGAGGCGTGCTGCAAATCGGGGATCCAAACGCGGATAAAACCGGTGTGTTGCACGCATTGGAAGGCAGTGTGATACGGGTGGAAACAGGCGGCACCTTGCGTTTATCTAAAGCCTCCCGATTGTTGATTTACGAAGGCGCTCAATTGATCCTGGAATCGGGTGCCAACGTACAAATAGACAATAATGGAGCAAGCATAGAAATAGACGGGGAAGTAATTGTCGAACAAAACGTTTCATGTGCTTTTAATGGCCCTGAATCGGCATTCATTGTACGTGGAAAAATCATTTGGAACGGCGACTTCAACTACTCCGGATTGGGCTATTTCGACTTTACATCGGTGTATCAAATTGAATTTGCGCCCAATCTGCTTCAGTTCCGGCTGATCGGACAAACGCCTTACAACCGTTTCTTGCGCCTGCAAGCACCACTGAACCTGCCTGCGGGTATGGACCTAAACCTGCAAAACGGTGGAGTGGAGTATACCGCTGGCGGCACTATTGCTGCAAGCAACGGCGCGGAGGTCAATTTGCAGGCCATGCGGCTGTACGGGACAGCTACCTTGGCCTTTGACGCCCAGGGATGCGGTAAAATAGACATCCAAAACAGCCGATTCGAGGGTTTGGAGCAAGTAGGGAATGTGTATGGCGGTACCACCAACAACAAGTGCACCATTACCAACTCCACCTTCAGCGGCTACTTTTTCGGTTTGTACATGGTTAACCGGCAAGAGGTAAATTTGACCAATTGTACCTTTGCGTCTACCGGTGGAGGCATCACCCTGTTGTCGCACAACAATGTGGTGACGCGCATGAAGAGCTGCCAGATTGACGGCTCGGGCAGCGGTGCTGGTGTGTAGGACTCAACGGCGGTCTGCTCTTCTGGATGGACGGCGGGCGCATCTCCAACTGCACCGACGGCATTTTTTGCTCCGCCGACCAGTCGGGTTTTGAGCCGGCAAACATCCTGCTGAGCAACCACGCCACCATCGAAAACTGCGAAAATGGCGTGCGTGCCGACGGCAACCTCACCAAGGGCCTGCTCATGGCCACCTGCTCCCATTTCCTGCACAACAAAACCGGCATCAGAGGCACAGACCTGCGCCTGCTCCTCAACTGGACGCAGCTCACCCCTTCCAATTTGTATGCCCGCAAGCCCAACCGCTTTCTGCGTGCAAGCAACCACGCCAATGCCGACCGCTACATCGACGTGTGTTACCGCTCCTTTAACCCGGGCACCGTCAATGCCGGCCACAACCTGTGGCTGGAGGACGGATTTACAGGCCCGGTGGTGGTGAGCAACCCGCTGCCGCACATTCGGGCAGCATTTTCGGCCACGAACGTCGACTGTGTCAACGGTACTGCTTTGTCCGTCATCGCAGCGCCGGCAGCAGCCAATCAGGCGCAAATTTGTTTGACCGAAGAGACGCCCGATCCTGGCCCCTGCATTCGGTGCGAAGAGTTTACGGGCGGCGGCGGCACCGTTATTGATCAATTTGAGGCTGCTTTTGTACAGTTGCCTGAAGATGAAACCGAGGAGGATGTGTACACCGCATTGGAGCGCTTTTCGCCGGTAGCCGACCTGTGGCTGGCGGCGCTTCCCGAATCCCTGTCGCATACCTGCCAGGACTACATCCGCGCTGCGCGCTCGCTCACCGAAGGGTTGGTGGACATTGGCCCCCGGCAGCAGGCAGCGCCGCTTGCAGCGGGCACCCGGCTGGTGCTTCGGCCCAATCCGGCAGCACAGGGTACGTGGATCGATCTGCCGGGCGTGCCGGCTACGGTTCGGGTGTTTGACGCTTTTGGACAACTCAGGCACCAGTCTGCCACTGCAACAACGGCCTACTGGCTCCCGGTGGGGGAATGGCCCAACGGCGCGTATTCCGTTCAGGTGCATGACAGCACAGGCCCTGTGAAAAGCGCGGTGTTGATCATTCAACGCTAAAGGGAAACGACAAAAAGAGCGATCCGATGACAGGAACCCATCGGATCGCTCAACAACGTACGGACAGCGCTCCGTTGGGAGCGTCATCTTGCAAGCGCACTCAGATACCGCTCCTAACGGAGCGGCGTGCAATTGGAATACACCAATTGCTACAAAGGTATCGCCCTAAAAAGGGCGGTCGGCTGCAAATGCTACGCCACGACCAGCAATTTGGTCCCTTTTCAGCACGATCAACTGTTAGACGTACCGGGACGCACGCTTAGCCCTTACCGTTCCGACACGTTTTGCGCATTTGTGCAGCGATGTGTGGCACAAAACCAGATTTTTTTTTCGCATAATCTGCCAAAAAAGCACGGACGCGGCTGTGTTTTTCGCATAACATGCAACTGCCGGCAGCAAGACCGGCTTTTTTTCGCATAAAGTGCAAAAGTTATCATGTGTTTTGGCACGTTATGCGAAAATAAAAAATTTTCATTTGTCGGAGCAGGCGCAAATTTGTGCTGCCAAACGACCGGTCAACAGGCGCTTTAACGCACTACACTTTCAACAACCATGCAATGCCAACTTGCCTCAAAGACAAGCATGGTGCTTCGTATCATAAAACAAGACCACATGCATTTCAAGCAATTTATCATCATCCAACTGTGCTGGGTATACCCTTTTTCGGCGCCTTTGTGTGCACAAGACAAGTGGAGCGCTTCCTTTGGATACCACCACGGCAATTTCCGGGGCGTCCACATCTCGGCTGATTTGATCAACAAAGATGCCATGTATACCAGCTTTATGTTTAGCCAAAGTTGGAAGTCATCGCCTGAAACACCGGCAGATTATAACGGTATTGTCTTTTTGGGGCCTGAAGATAAACCTCAAATATGGATGTCGTCTTTCGGCTTGATGGTGGGTGGTGCATTTTCAGGTGGAAAGAACCTTCGCTATATAATTCGGGGCGGAGCTGCATTCAATGTATTCAAAGAACCCACCAATTTCACAAAGCCAGGGGTGCTATTCATTTCAAATTACCAGTACGAGCAGAGAAAGAAAACGAACGTAGGCGTCACTTTTGCCCCCCGAGTAGAAATATTGTGCTCAAAAAACTTCGGCGTAGGGGCGGGAATATTCGCCAACATAAACGGGGTACATACGATGTACGGCTTCGCGCTGGATTTGATTTTAGGGCGTTTGCGATAGCGCCCCTACGGATGCGCTTCTGCATCATTCCGCATGCAAGCGTCTTTCCAGAGCCAAAAAAAACTGGCTTGAAGCCATCGGATCGGTTTATCAGCCGTTTAAGCGCACCGAGCCATCGGATCGGTTTATTCAGCAATCAACCAAATAACACGATATTCATGCACTGCAAATACCCACTCATTACCCTGCTCACCACCCTCTCCCTCTGGAGTTGTCAAAAAGACTCCTTGCAGCCCAATGTGCCGCCGTCGGTCGCAACACCTAAATTAGAGGTGCTGTGGCAACAACCCTTGGAGCCCGATACGGGCCGGTACACCGGAAACGCACAATTTGTACGCAATGGAGAGGTAGTGTACACCATCAACTTCACCAGCCCGAGCGGTACCGTGAACAAACGCAATGGAAACAGCGGAGCGTTAATTTGGTCTTTTGGGGCATTTTTTAAACCCACAAATTTTAGCTCTTCAAGGCAAGTATTTGACGCTCAGGGATACACTTTGATGAATAATTGGCATACAGGCTATTGTCTAGATTATTCAGGAAATTTGATTTGGGGTAGCTACATAGGAGACAAAGGAGGTGGCGATCTTTTCGCCCAACTAATCGCCGATTATTTGTACACGATTCATTTTGAAGGCACCCCACCCGGAATTACGTGTTCCTCTATTGCGCGCACCCACTATTTATCCGGTCAGTGGGATACCTTGGTGACGATTCCACAAACCGACAGCCGGTTTGGACAAGCCATTTTTCCACCAACTTTATGGGTAAACCCACAAGGCGATTCGGTACTCATCCTGCGCATTAACGAACTGTCCAACGTGCTCGGCCTGCGCAACCGATTCAATATCCGCGCCTGGAACATGCGCACCAAACAATTCGAGTGGGAGCTAAAAGACTTCATACCAGAAGGAAACCCCGGCGTGTACCAACCAGTAGTGAGCGACAACCGCCTGTACATCAACGGCCCGAATGCTGTGTACTGCATCAGCCTGGAAACCGGTAGCATACTTTGGGAAAAACCTTTTCCGGCTATTCAGCTCACGAGCATCGTGGAACACAAAAACAGCATCATCTTTTGTGGTACTTTCGAAGAAGGCATGTGGTCGATCAACAAAACCGACGGCAGTCTGAACTGGCATAATGTCGAAGTAAGAGGCACTGCTTTCCAAATGTTTTATCATGATGGTGTAGTTTACCATACTTCCACCGGAACGGGCCGGTTGTACGCTGTTGATGCCGAGACCGGCGCAACCATCTGGAAAGAAAGTTCACCCAACCGGAAGTTCGCCAAAACGGACGACGCCGGCTTTGATTTTCAGGGCATTGCCATCGACCCCATCAACCGCGTGTTGTTCACCTTCGACCATTATTACCTGATGTGTATCCGGCTGCCGGAGTGAGGCGGGCGGGCGGCGTGTACCGATCCGATGGCTGCGAGCCATCGGATCGGTTTATTCAGCAATCAACCAAATAACACGATATTCATGCACTGCAAATACCCACTCATTACCCTGCTCACCTCCCTCTCCCTCTGGAGTTGTCAAAAAGACTCCTTGCAGCCCTATGAGCCACCACCGGTAGGCTCTAATCCCCAATTGGAAGTGCTGTGGCAAAAGCCGTTAACGCCGGATACGGGCCGGTATACCGGAGATGCCCAATTTGTAAACAATGGAGATGTGGTGTATACCGTCAACTTCACCAGCCCAAGTGGCACTGTGAACAAACGCAATGGAAAAACAGGTGAACTGATGTGGACGTTTGGAGCATTCGACAGGCCAGCGTCTTTTCTTCCATCCGAACAAGTGTTTGATGTTTTCGGAAATACTCTGGTGAATGTCAATAATTTCACATATTTTCTAGAGAATTCCGGGAACTTGGTATGGAAAAAGGATGTGAGGGAAAAAAATGGCTCCAGTTTCCCTTTTTCCCAATTAATCGACGATTATTTGTACACGATCCACTACGAAGGTACCAATCCGGCGATAAAAAGTTCCTCTCTCGTGCGCACCCATTTTTTGTCCGGCCAATGGGACACACTGGTAACGATTCCCCAAGTCGACAACAGGTTTGGGCAATTCATACGCGCACCAACGTTATGGGTTAACCTACAAGGCGATTCGGTACTCATCCTGCGCATAAACGAACTGTCCAACGTGCTCAGCCTGCGCAACCGATTCAATATCCGCGCCTGGAACATGCGCACCAAACAATTTGAGTGGGAGCTAAAAGACTTCATACCCGAGGGAAACTCCGGTGTGTACCAGCCGGTAGTGAGCGACAACCGCCTGTACATCAACGGCCCGAATGCAGTGTACTGCATCAGCCTGGAAACCGGTAGCATGCTTTGGGAAAAGCCCTTCAAGTTTATTCAACTCTCCAGCATAATCGAACATAAAAACAGCATCATATTTAGTGGTGATTCAGAAGGCATGTGGTCGCTCAACAAAACCGACGGGAGTCAGAACTGGTACAATGCCGATGTGATCGGTAATGCCTATCAATTGTTTTATTTTGACGGGGTGGTGTACCAAACCTCTTCCGGATCAGGTAGGCTGTATGCTGTTGATGCCGAAACCGGCGCAACCATCTGGAAGGAAAGATCGCCCAACCGGAAGTTCGCCAAAACGGACGACGCCAGTTTTTCTTATCAGGGAGTTGCTTTTGACCCCATCAACCGCGTGTTGTTCACCTGCGACCATTATTACATTATGTGTATCCGGCTGCCGGAGTGAGGGGGGCGGCGTGTACCGATCCGATGGCTGCGAGCCATCGGATCGGTTTATTCAGCAATCAACCAAATAACACGATATTCATGCACTGCAAATACCCACTCATTACCCTGCTCACCACCCTCTCCCTCTGGAGTTGTCAAAAAGACTCCTTGCAGCCCAATGTGCCGCCGTCGGTCGCAACACCCAAATTAGACGTGCTGTGGCAAAAGCCGTTAACGCCGGATACCGGCCGGTACACCGGAAATGCCCAATTTGTAAACAATGGAGATGTGGTGTACACTATTAGTTTCACCAGCCCAAGTGGCATTGTGAACAAACGCAACGGAAAAACAGGTGAGCTGATGTGGACGTTTGGAGCATTTGACAGGCCAGCGTCTTTTTTTCCATCCCAACAAGTGTTTGACATCTTCGGTTACACTTTGGCCAGTGAATGGGATTTCACCTACTGCATAGATAACTTAGGCAACTTAATTTGGAAAAGAGATGTAAGAAAAAATAATGGCTCCAGCCTTTATTTTGCCCAATTGATCGACGAAAATTTATATACGGTCCACTACGAAGGCGCTAACCCAGCCATTAAAAGCTCGTCCATAGTGCGCACCCATTATCTGTCCGGCCAATGGGATACCTTGGTGACAATTACTCAGGCCGACGAAAGGTTTGGGCAATTTATCTATTCACCAACCTTGTGGGTGAATCCGCCTGGCGATTCGGTACTCATCCTGCGCATAAACGAACTGTCCAACGTGCTCGGCCTGCGCAACCGATTCAATATCCGCGCCTGGAACATGCGCACCAAACAATTCGAGTGGGAGCTAAAAGACTTCATACCAGAAGGAAACCCCGGCGTGTACCAACCAGTAGTGAGCGACAACCGCCTGTACATCAACGGCCCGAATGCAGTGTACTGCATCAACCTGGAAACCGGTAGCATGCTTTGGGAAAAGCCCTTCAAGTTTATTCAATCCTCCAGCATAATCGAACATAAAAACAGCATCATCTTTTGTGGTGATTCAGAGGGCATGTGGTCGCTCAACAAAACCGACGGGAGTCAGAATTGGTACAATGCCGATGTGATCGGCGCTGCTTATCAATTGTTCTATTTTGACGGCGTGGTGTACCAAACCTCTTCCGGATCAGGTAGGCTGTATGCTGTTGATGCCGAGACCGGCGCAACCATCTGGAAGGAAAGATCGCCCAACCGGAAGTTCGCCAAAACGGACGACGCCAGTTTTTCTTATCAGGGAGTTGCTTTTGACCCCATCAACCGCGTGTTGTTCACCTGCGACCATTATTACATTATGTGTATCCGGCTGCCGGAGTGAGGGGGGCGGCGTGTACCGATCCGATGGCTGCGAGCCATCGGATCGGTTTATTCAGCAATCAACCAAATAACACGATATTCATGCACTGCAAATACCCACTCATTACCCTGCTCACCTCCCTCTCCCTATGGAGTTGTCAAAAAGACTCTTTGCAGCCCTATGAGCCACCGCCGGTTACACCACCCAAATTAGACGTGCTGTGGCAAAAGCCGTTAACGCCCGATACGGGCCGGTACACCGGAGATGCACAATTTATAAATAATGGTGGTATTGTGTATTCAATCAATTTTATCAGCCCGAGCGGAACAGTGAATAAACGCAATGGAAACACAGGCGAACTGATATGGAGCTTTGGAGCGTTCGACAGGCCAGCATCTTTTAACCCATCCGAACAAGTATTTAATGTTTTGGGAAATACCTTGGTGAATGTCCAAGATTTTACATATTTTCTGGATATTTCTGGAAACTTGGTGTGGAAAAAGGATGTACGGGAAAAAAACGGTTCTAGTTTTTATTTTTCGCAATTGATCGGCGATTATTTGTACACAATTCACTATGAAGGGAATAACCCAGCCATTAAAAGCTCGTCCATAGTGCGCACCCATTATCTGTCCGGCGAATGGGACACATTAGTAACGATTCCCCAAGTCGACAACAGGTTTGGGCAATTCATACGCGCACCAACTTTATGGGTAAACCCACAAGGCGATTCGGTACTCATCCTGCGCATAAACGAACTGTCCAACGTGCTCGGCCTGCGCAACCGATTCAATATCCGCGCCTGGAACATGCGCACCAAACAATTCGAGTGGGAGCTAAAAGACTTCATACCAGAAGGAAACCCCGGCGTGTACCAACCAGTAGTGAGCGACAACCGCCTGTACATCAACGGCCCGAATGCAGTGTACTGCATCAACCTGGAAACCGGTAGCATGCTTTGGGAAAAGCCCTTCAAGTTTATTCAATCCTCCAGCATAATCGAACATAAAAACAGCATCATCTTTTGTGGTGATTCAGAGGGCATGTGGTCGCTCAACAAAACCGACGGGAGTCAGAATTGGTACAATGCCGATGTGATCGGCGCTGCTTATCAATTGTTCTATTTTGACGGCGTGGTGTACCAAACCTCTTCCGGATCAGGTAGGCTGTATGCTGTTGATGCCGAGACCGGCGCAACCATCTGGAAGGAAAGATCGCCCAACCGGAAGTTCGCCAAAACGGACGACGCCAGTTTTTCTTATCAGGGAGTTGCTTTTGACCCCATCAACCGCGTGTTGTTCACCTGCGACCATTATTACATTATGTGTATCCGGCTGCCGGAGTGAGGGGGGCGGCGTGTACCGATCCGATGGCTGCGAGCCATCGGATCGGTGTAGTGACAGCATAGATTAAGCTGCTGGCTTTAGCGTGGTTGAATACCAAAAATTAATCGGCCCTGCTTGATGCACCGTGAGGACAAAAAGCAGGGCCGACTAACAGACTAACGACTAACCGACTAAAAGACTAAAAGACTAAAAGACTAAGGAACGGCAACAGGCTTCGCCTTCATGCCCGCGTCCCGCCAGGTCGCTTTTTTGTTCTTTTTGGCCTTAACGCTTTCTGCCTTCGTAAGGGCATTCGAGGCGTTGATGGTGCCGCCGCTGACGCTAAGTTCGCTGAATTTGACCTTGTCCGTGGTACCTGGTTTGTATACCATGTCATCGGATTTATCGGAAGATTCGATCAGGATTTCGCGTACCTGGCTGGCCGACAAGTCGGGGTAGTAAGAACGCAAAATAGCCGCTACACCGGCTGCTGCGGGCGAGGCCATAGAAGTACCTTGTGCATTGCCGTAGCCGTTATCGGGCACCGTAGAGTAAATGGCGACACCGGGAGAGAACAAATCGACGTTCTTTTTACCATAATTGGAAAACGAAGCCACGCGGCGTTCGCCTGCACGCCAGTGCAAGGCGCCCACTTCCAGCCAGTTTTCTGCGTTTTTAGGCTTCATGAAGCCCGTTTTCTGGAATTTGTCGTTGGGGAAATTCGGATCGGTGTCGTTGTTTTCCGCATCGTTACCGGCAGCGTGTACCAGCAGGACATCGTGTTCGGCAGCATATTTAACGGCCTCGTCTACATAGTCTTTTTGAGGGCTATATCCTTTGCCGAACGACATGTTGATGATGCTGGCACCGTTGTCAACGGCATAGCGAATGGCGTTGGCCACGTCTTTGTCGCGTTCGTCGCCGTCGGGCACACAACGCACAGACATGATGCGCACATTATCGGCTACACCGCGTACACCTTTGTCGTTGGTGCGTTGGGCGGCAATGATGCCGGCTACGTGGGTGCCGTGGAAAGCGTCGGGGCCTTCGTAGTCATTGTTGCCGTAAGAGCGGTTGGTCAAGTCATCGTAGTTGTCGCCAACCAGGTTGCGCGGATTAAACTCCGTGTTGTACCCATAATTGAGTCCACCCGAAAAATACTTGCTGGCTTCTTCTTTTTGCTCGGCGAGGGCTTCCTGAGACATGCCCTGCGCAAATGCTTTTTCCAACATACCGACGGCCTCTTTCAACTCCGGTTTGCCGTCTGTGTTGATGGTCTTCAGGTCGTCGGCCGTAACCGTAGATTTACCGGTGTTTTTTTGAACGGTAGCAAACGCCGACTCCATTTTGCCGAACATGGCGTCTACCTGGCCCTTTTGGGCTTCCAGTTCACCGCGTTTTTCTTCGTAAGCCGTTTTGATTTTCTGGTAGTAATCGTACTCTGCCTTGTCTTTTTTCTGGAGATTTTTGGGATCCGTGCCCTCGAAGCGTTTATTCAGCCGTGCGTATTCCCGCGTGAGTTCGTAACTGTCGTGATCCACATTTTTGCCGTCTTTACCGCCAATGAAGTTCCAGCCGTGGATGTCATCAATGTAGCCATTGTTGTCATCGTCTTTGCCATTGCCGGCAATTTCGCCCGGATTAACCCACATGATGCCCTTCAGGTCTTCGTGGTCTACTTCGATGCCCGAGTCGAGCACCGCTACGATGATGGTTTGGCCTTTTTTATTTTTGGCTTTCATCATTTGGATGGCTGCATCGGCACTCGTGCCCTGTACGCCGTCTTTGGTTTTGTCTAAGGTAAACCAGTTTTCCGGTGCCTGGGTGGGCTGTGCGTTCAACGCCCATGCGGAAGCGCATATCAGCAGCGCTATGGTTAATTGTTTCATGATCATATTTTAAAAAATTTTTGTTTGTTTTTTTTTAGTCGGTTAGTCGGTTAGTCTTTAGTCGGTTAGTCGGCCCAGCTTAAGTTTTTCGAAATAATTAAAAGCAGGGTCGACTAACCGACTAAAGACTAACCGACTAAAAGACTAACCGACTAACGCCGTCCTTTGAATCCACCGCCGCCGCCACGGCGATCGTCACCACCACCACGGCGATCATCGCCGCCACGGCGGTCGTTGCCGCCGCCACGGCGGTCGTCGTCACCGTTTTCGCGGGGAGGGCGTTCTACGTAACCTTCCGGTTTGGGCATGGTTGCTTTTCGGGAAAGGCGCAGCTTGCCGGTTTTGGCGTCTATTTCCACGATTTTAAACCGCACTTTATCGCCCACTTTGAAATGTTCTTCTACGTTTTCGATGCGGGAGTAGCTCATTTCAGACACGTGCAACAGACCGCTTTTGCCCCGGAACTTGACGAACACGCCGTATGGCTGGAGGGTTTCCACTTCGCCGTCGTATTCCTGTCCCACCTCGGGTTCGAACGCAATATCCATAATTTTGGCATAAGCGTTGTCGATGGCCTCCTTATCAGGGCCAAAAATAGCCACAATACCGCCTTGTTCGTCTTCGCTGATGCTGATGTTGGTACCTGTCTGGCGCTGCATTTCCTGGATGATTTTACCCCCAGGTCCGATGACGGCACCGATGTAATCGCGTCCGATGCGGAACTCAATCATGCGCGGTGCATGTGGTTTGAGGTCCGGGCGGGGTTCCGAGATGGCTTCGGCCATTTTGGAGAGGATGTGTATCCGTCCTGCCCGGGCTTGGAGGAGCGCTTTTTCCAACAGTTCGTACGGCATGCCGTCGATCTTGATGTCCATTTGCGTACCGCAGATGCCTTTGTCGGTTCCGGTCACTTTGAAGTCCATGTCGCCCAAAGCATCTTCATCGCCCAGGATGTCCGATAGAATGGAAATCCGGCCTTTATCGTCGGCGATGGCACCCATGGCAATACCGGCAACCGGTGCCTTGAGGGGCACACCGCCATCCATCAGCGCCATAGAGCCTGCACAAACCGTGGCCATAGACGAGGAACCGTTGGATTCCAATATGTCAGACACCACGCGCACGGTGTACGGGAAGTTTTGCGGCAACATTTTGCGGAGGGAGCGGCCGGCAAGGTTGGCGTGGCCCACCTCCCGGCGGCCGGGGCCGCGCAGGGGTTTGACTTCGCCGGTTGAGTATGGCGGGAAATTGTAGTGCAGGATAAAATCATCGTCGTGTGGATCCAAAGCCGTATCGATCAGGGCCTGATCGTCTTTGGTGCCCAGGGTCAGCGAGGTAAGCGATTGTGTTTCGCCGCGGGTAAAAATGGAAGATCCGTGGGCGGAGGGCAGGTAGTCCACTTCGCACCAGATGGGTCGGATGTCTGTGGGTACACGGCCGTCGAGGCGTACGTTATCGGTGAGCACCACGTCGCGGATGATGTGTTTTTTGCTTTTTTCGAAGTATCGTTCAATGGCTTCGGCCCACTCTTTGATGGTATCTTCCCCAAATTCTTCGGTGATTTTGGTCATGCAGGCCGACTTGATCTCGTCTGTGCGCGTTTTCCGGGCTGTTTTGTCCGAAGCGCTGCGGGCGAGGGCGTAGAAGTCTTCGCTGATCAGTTCTGCTATGCGGTTTTTCAGGGCTTCGTTTTCGGGTACGACCGGCAGTTCGCGTTTGATCAGCGCGGCATCGCCGACGAGTTGGGCCAGGCGCTCCTGGGCGTCAATCTGCACCTTGATGGCTTCGTGGGCCAATTTCAGCGCTTCGATCAATTCGTGTTCCTGGCATTCATCCGCTTCGCCTTCCACCATCGTAATGTCGGTTTTGGTAGCGGCGACGATGAAGTCCATGTCTGCCTTTTCCAGGGCTTTACGGCCGGGGTTGATGACGTACTGGCCGTCGATGCGGGCGATGCGCACTTCAGAGAACAGTGCTTCGAGGGGAATGTCACTCACTGCCACTGCTGCGGAACAAGCCAGGCCGGCCAGGGCATCGGGCATCACGTCTTTATCGGCCGAGATAAGGTTGATGATGACCTGGGTTTCGTTCATGTAGCCATTGGGGAACAATGGACGCAGGGCGCGGTCTACCAGGCGGGAGATGAGGATTTCGTAATCAGAGAGTTTTGTTTCCCGGCGAAAAAAGTTGCCCGGAATGCGGCCTACTGCTGCAAACTTTTCCTGATAATCTACCGAAAGGGGGAAAAAGGGTTGGCCTTCTTTGGCCTTGCGTGCACTCACGATGGTGCACAGCAGCATGGTGTTTCCCACGCGAACGACAACGCTGCCATCGGCCAGGGATGCGAGCTTGCCGGTTTCAAGCACCACTTCCCTGCCGTCGGGCAAGGAAAAGCTGGTGCTTAAGGGAATTTGTTTTCCCATAGTACATGAAAGATTGATGACCGGCCCCAATCGGAGTCAAAAGGCACAATCCTTCCTGCAAAACAAGACCGGCAAAAACTGCAAAAACACACAAAGATACAGGGAGTACCTCACCGGCATCTTTGTGTGGGGGAAAATGGTCCCCGTTTTTACCGCGTCTCTTCCAATCGGCAAAGGGCCTGATGAAGACAATGAAGCCGGACGGTTAAAAAAAGTTTTGAGTTTTGAGTTTTGGGTTTTGAGTAACTCAAAACCCAAAACTCAAAACTCAAAACTGCTATTTCCGCAAACCTAATTTTTCGATCAGCGCGCGGTACTTGAAAATGTCTTTGCGGGCGTAATACGAGAGCAGGCTTTTGCGCTGGCCTACCATGGTAAGCAGGGCGCGGCGGGTAGAGTGATCTTTTTTATTCTGGCGCAAGTGGGCCGATAGGCTTTCGATGCGGTACGTCAGCAGGGCAATTTGTGCTTCCGTATTGCCGGTGTTTTTGGCATCGCCACCGTATTCGGTGACGATTTCGGCGATTTTTTCTTTGTTGTAGTAGACTGCCATTTTTCAAAAAATTGTGAATGTGTACCAAAATCGAATTTCAGGGGTCAAACGGCAGTTTTTGCCTATCCATTCGTTTTTAGCGGCTGCAAATGTACAGCTATTTTTTAGCCAGAGCAAATTTAAACATAAACTTTACTCCAATTCTTTGGCGGCCTGCCAGAGTTCCTCCATGTCTGCAAGCGCCATATCGGACAAGGGCCTTGGTGCATGTTGCTCAATGTATTCAAAACGGGACTTGAACTTGCGGTTGACGCGCTCTAAGGCCGTCTCCGGATCTACTCCTATGAAACGGGCGTAGTTGACAAGCGAAAACAGCACGTCGCCAAACTCCTCTTCCACTTCCGAGATCGGGGCATTGCCGCTTGTTTTTTCGTGCAATTCGCCTATTTCCTCCTCCACTTTTGCCCATACCTGTTCGGTATTTTCCCATTCAAACCCTACTTGTTTGGTTTTTTCCTGCATCCGGTAGGCCTTTACCATGGCGGGTAAACTGTTGGGTACACCTGCCAACAAGGATGTTTTGCCCTCTTTAAGCTTCAATTGTTCCCAGTTCCGTTTGACTTCTGCTTCATCGGCCACTTGTACGTTTCCATAGATATGCGGATGGCGGCTCACCAATTTATCGCAAATGCCGTGCAAGGCGTCTGCTATGTCGAAAGCACCTTGTTCGGAGCCAATTTTGGCATAAAAAACCATGTGCAGCATCAAGTCACCGATTTCCTCCCGAATACCCTTAAGGTCTTTATCCATGATGGCATCGGCCAGTTCATAGGTTTCTTCAATGGTAAGGTTTCGGAGGGTTTCAAAAGTTTGCTTGCGATCCCAGGGGCACTGCTCCCGCAGTTCGTCCATAATGGTTAATAAACGCCCAAATGCTTCCAGCTTTTCCGTGTGAGTGGCCATAAGTTCTATTGTCCGACAAAAATACAGAAATGATTGACGGCAGGTGCTGGTTTGGACACAAAAAAGCCCCGATTAATGGGGCCAAAATGTAGAGAAGGGTTTAGAGCGGAGTTGGCTGCAACAAGGTGAGGCTTGCGGCAGTAGGAATGCGCTTTCATGTGGTTTTGCCCCAGTGACCCGTTCTCTACAAAAATGCTTATTACACCGTCCGAAAAGACGATGCTTGGTTTTTCTGTATGAAAATTTGTTTTGTGCCTATATTGCTCAACCGACTAAACCTCGTTTGAGAGCAAGGCTAATGGCTTCACCCTTGGAATTCACGTGCATTTTGCGGTATATGCCCTGAATATGGTTTTTGACCGTATCTGCACTGATGAAAAAACGGGAAGCAATCATTTTATATGACAGTCCGTCTACCAATCCTTCTAATATCTCATATTCGCGAGGCGTCAGACCCAAAGAATGCGCATCTGTTGCCTCTGTTTGTCCGGTCGGTTGCGTGCCGAAAAGGTTGGTGCGTTGTTCCAAATGAAAAAACTGCAATACTTTGCGTGCGATGGCAGGGCTTATGGGTGATCCACCACGGTGCACCGTATACACGGCTTCAATGATCTCCTCAGGTGAGGCTTTCTTTAATAAATATCCGGTGGCTCCATTGCGCAATGCATCAAAAATACGATCTTCGGATTCACTCACGGTCAGCATAACGACCTGCGTTTTGGGCGACAACGCCTGCAACTGTGCCGTAGCAACAATACCGTTGGTCAACGGCATATCAATATCCATCAATACAACATCGGGGAGGCGCTTTTGCAACACACCCGGTACTTGGGAACCATCAGACAATGCACCAATGACTTCAATGTCGTCGGTTGTTTGGAAAAGCTGTTCGAGACTCAGTCGGAAGTCCGAGCTGTCGTCTACAATCAATAAGCGTATGGGGGCATTTATTTTGTCCACGCCACAAAGATAACTTTGTATATTTCTGACAGCAAATAGGAAGTTTGTACTATATTTTTTACCAAAAGGTGGGTAATGCATTTGGGATGTTGGGTTAAAAAACGGAAACCCAACATCCCAAATGCATTACCCTTTTATTTAAAATGCATTATTGAGCGAGCGTTACGTCGCCTTTGTACAACAAAACGCGGCCGTCGATCAGTTCAATTTCAGCGTAGTAGACAAAAACAGCCGGGTTCTGGAGTTTGCCTGCCAGGCGGCCGTCCCAACCGTAATCGGGATCGTTTGGCTGGAAATTATATGCTTCGAACACCCGGGCACCCCAGCGGTCATAGATCTGAAACGCATTGATCTGTTTAACCTGTTCCAATTTGGCAAAAATAAGCACCTTATCGTTTGCGCCGTCCTCTTGAGAAGGTGTAAACACGTTGGGGATGTATATTTTAGGCTCGTTGTCCACGCGAATCAACACCCGGTCGGTGGCTTCACAATCATCGCCGCTAATTACGGTCACGGTGTATTCCGTTAATTTCGTGGGCGACGCAGTAGGCCTGAGCAAGTCGGTAATGCTGTTGGATTTGAATGTGAGGCCCTCCAGCGGATCCCAAATAACGGTATCGATCAATGCTGTCGGGTATCCTGGCGGCAAAATGGCCTTCAATTCAAGAGATTCGCCCAGATCAATGGAAACTTCGGGGATGATGTCTACCGCCGGATCCGGTGCTTTGGGTATTTGCAGGGCCTGCTTGAATTCACACCCATTTGCATCCTGAATAGCTAACTGGTAGGTGCCGGGTGTCAGGCTGGAAAATTCAATGCTCGGGGTAAAGGTAGCGCCTCCGTCAATGGAGTACAGATAAGGTCCAAAACCGCCGCTTACTTCCCCGAAGGTTACCACACCGTCGTTGTCTTTACACGATGGGCGTTCCATCACAAAATCAAAATCGGTAGGCAGATTGGTTTCGGTAGTCACATTTACCTGATCGGTCTGTTTGCAACCCGTCTGGGTATTGGTCACGAGCAGCGTATATGTGCCTGGTGCACCAATGGTGGGCGACAAGGTATTGGCACCGGAAAGGAGTTGACCATTGGTGGTGGTCCACAGGTAGGTAAAAATGGATCCGGTTGAGCCCGAACCACTCAAAGTGGCTTCATCCACCGTACACGTCAGCATTTGAGGGTCTCCGGCATCAGCCAAGGGCAGCACAATATCATCGATAACAACAGTATTGGCCACCGTTGAACAACCGGTGCTGTTATTGGTCACTACAAGTGAATACAGCCCGGCACTGCCCGCTGTAGCGTTGGCGCTGTTCTGTCCACCGATATAAGTGCCATTGGCAGTGCTCCACGCGTATGTAATGTTGGAACCCACCTGGCTGGAGCTGCCAACCAGCGAGGACTGTGTCTGCAAGCAACTGATGACAGCGGGTGGCGCAATGGCCACTACAGGATGTATCGTATCTACCGAAACGGCAACGGTTGCTATGTTGCTGCAACCGTTCTGGTTGTTCAGTACCGTTAATTGATACACGCCTCCACCGTTCACCGAAGGTGCCAAAGTGGTTGGCCCACTCAAAATGGAACCGTTCTGTGTAGACCAGTTGTAGGCAAAACTTGATCCCTGGCTGGAGCCAGTACCACTCAGGCTGACCGATGGTGTAGCGCAATTGATGACGCCATTTACAGAAGCCTGAGCGTTGGGCAGTTGAACATTTTGAGGTACTGTGACGGAAAGAGATGCGGTGCAGCCGTTGTCCTGGTTGGTGACCAAAAGGTTGTATGTCCCAGCCTGATCGACAATTGGCTGGAGCGGGTTACTCAGGTTGATGAAATTGCCACCCGTTGTGGTCCAATCGTATACCATATTGCCCGTAGTGGAAGCGGTAGCATCCAGCACAACTTCTTTCACTGCGCAGGTCAGGGTGGCTGGATTTTGAATCGCGGCTGCCGGATCCTGTTGATCTACCAAGGCGGCCACGGAAGCCGTGTTGGAACAGCCGTTGACCTGGTTGGTTACCGTAAGGCTGTAATTGCCTGCCGCATCTACAAGCGGAGTAAGGGTATTGCCACCGCTTATGATGTTGCCGCCTGCGCCAGCCTGCCATTGGTATACATACGTGCCGGGTTCTGCAACATTTCCTGCCAGCGACAAGGTTGGCTCTGCGCAGGTGAGTGTGGGCACTGGACCAGCATCAACTGTGGGTTGTGCTACATCTTCCGGTACGACTACACTCGATACCGCGTCGCAGTTGCTGGCTACGTTAAACACGGTCAATACGTATGTACCCGGCGCATCTACTACCGGGGTCAATGTGGTGTTGCCACTGACAATGTTGCCATCCTGAGTTGACCAGGAGTATGCGATTCCTGGGCCAGCGGTTGAACCACCCGCATTCAACTGTGTGTTGGTTACCGAACAGGTTAAGATAGCCGCAGTGCCAGCTATGGCAACTGGTACATCAGCAGATTGGGTGATGGTTACACTGGAGCTATTCGTGCAACCATTCGTGGTATTGGTTACTACTAAAGTGTAGATGCCTGCACCGTCTACCGTTGGATTCAGCAGGTCATTTGGCGTTACGAAATTACCGTTGAGCGTTGACCAGTCATAAGTAAAATTTGCGCCTTGACTGGCGGTGGCCACCAAAGTATATTCCTCAATGATGCAAGTCAACTGAAAACCAGCACCAGCATCTGCTTGAGGAACCGCAAAATCAGTATTCAACAACACCGCGTCTGTGCTCACACATCCGTTTGTGGTATTGGTGACGGTCAGGTTGTATGTGCCGCCTTGGTTGACCGTCGGCGCAGGCGTGTTACCGCCGCTCACAATACCGGGGCCACTCCATTGGAAGGCATATTGCACACCGGACGGGTTGCCGTTTCCGCCAATGATTAATTGGGGTTCAAAACAATTGAGCACATCGTTAGGGCCCGCATCGGCACCGGGAGGCGCGATATCCTGATCGATGGTCAACGTTTGCACGTCGGTGCATCCATTGTTTGTATTGGTGATGGACAAGGTGTAGGTACCCGGCAGGTTGATGGTGGGCGATAACGTACCCTGCCCACTAACCAACGTTGGGCCACTCCACAGGTAAGTAAAATTACTGCCTGTGCTGGACGCGGTGGCGTTTATGGCCAGTTGTGTAGTGGTACAAGTCAGCGGCCCGGCTGCTGCAATAGAGGCCACAGGCGCATTTTGATCTGCTGTAATATTCAACGCATCTGTACTGCTGCAACCGTTTTGGGTATTGGTTACGGTGAGGATGTACGTGCCGATCTGATCAATAACCGGTGTCAGTGTATTTGCACCGCTGATAATCCCCGGGCCAGCCCATGAATAGGTGTAAGTGCCTGCACCAGTTACACTACCGTTCAGCGCGCTCTGTGGCGTGGTACAAGATAAAATTTGATCCAACCCGGCATTGATGACAGGCGGAGCAATGTCCTGATCTACTGTTATCGTGTTGGTTGCAGAACAACTGTTGGCTGTATTGGTGATGTTTAAGGTGTATGTGGCAGGCGCGCTGACCACAGGATTCAACGTGTTGGGGCCGCTAACAATGTTACCGCCCGGACCCGCTGTCCAATTGTACACAATACTTGGTCCAGTAGTAGAGCCGTTGCCGTTTAAGGCCAATTGCTCAACCGAGCAAGTCAGTACTGGCGGAGCAGCAATGGCAGCAACCGGGACATCGGCAGATTGGGTTACCGCAACATTGCTCAAATCGGTACAGCCGTTGTTGGTATTGGTTACTTGCAGGGTATACACACCTGCTTCTACGACTACTGCGTTAACTGCATTCTGGCCAGATTGGATGTTGCCGTTCGTGGTGCTCCACTGATAACTCAAACTGTTGGTTGGTGTAGAGGCACTGCCGTTGAGGGTTACTGTTTTGTTCACGCAGGTGAGTATGCCGGGTGTTGCAATTTGTGCATTCGGGGCAATAGTATCTACCGTTACTATTGCCTGATCCGTTTGGGTACAACCATTGCCGGTATTGGTCACCAAAAGGGTATATTGCCCCGCCGTGCCCACTTGAGGAGAAAGCGAATTGACGCCATTGAGAATGACTCCGCCGTTGGAGGCCGACCACTGATAGGTGATGTTGGCACCGAGAGATGAATTGTTGCCATTGAGCACAACCGTATCGATTGCGCAAGTAAACTGCCGGTCGGTACCTGCATTGGCCGTTGGCAAAGTATTGTTAGCAGTCACCGACACGGTATCAGATGCGTTGCAACCATTGTTGGTGTTGCTGATGGTCAAAATATAGTTGCCCGCCTGGTTTACTGTTGGATTGAGGGTGTTGCCCCCCCCTGTAATGTTGCCCGGATTAGCGGCCCATTGCAGTGTAAATCCGGGCCCGGAGCTGGATCCTGTACCATCCAGTACAATGCTGTTTACGGTACAAGTCAGCGGATTGGCAGGCGCAGTAACGACGGTGGGGGCGTTAAAGTCGCCCGGAACGGTTGCGGAGGTCGTGCTCGAACAGCCTTTTGAGTCGGAAACCGTCACCGAATAAACACCCGGTACCAGGTTTTGAGGATTCTGGTTAGACGTGTTGTTGCTCCAGTTAAACGTATAATTAGGCGTTCCACCGGCAACGTTGATGGAGATGCTGCCGCCAGTCGGGTTGGCACAATTGGCACCTTGAACGGCAGCTACGCTGGCCTGCACAACTGCGGGCGAAGCCACCACAAACACTTGCGCGTTGGTACACCCGTAACCGTCGGTGACGGTCACATTGTATGTGCCAGCCTGGAGGCCGACTGGATCAGGAATGTTCGCGATGGGTTGTGGGCCTTCCCAGTTGTAGTTATACGGGCCCTGACCACCGGTAACGGTTGTATTGATGGAGCCGTTGGTTTGGCCTGCACACTGTACCGGGGTAACAACTCCGGTAAGGTTAAGCGCGGAACCGAGCACCAGTTGGGTACCTGTACCGGGGCCGACGCATCCGTTGCCATCGGTCACGCTGTAAGCGCTGTACAAACCGGGCTCATCTATGACAAGGGTGTACGGATCGTCTGTGATGTCGTCTATCACAAAATAATCACCGTTTTGGGTGTAGGTCAGGGAGAATGGTCCTGTTCCATTAAAATTAACCACCAGAGAGGCTGACTGGCCCGGACAAAGCTGCGGTGCCGGAGGCACCAGCTGGGCAGTCGGGGGAGGCGTTACGTTTATTCGTGCTGTTTCCACCACTGTTTTTCCGCAACCGTCGGTTACCGTGACTTTAAAGTTGGTCGAAATGGAAACAAAGGCAGACAATGTGGGGTCGGTCACGCCATTTTGCCATTTGTAGGTATACGGATCCACGCCGCTTACCGGAGTAGCCGTTACGGTACCTACACCTGCACCGCAAATGGTAACGGTGTCTGGCACGACGTCCAGGATGGGCAAATCGTAAATAAACAGCACCTCTTCCGGATTCAGGCAAGAGCACGGGTTTTTGAGCGTCACAATCAGCGTTTCTTCGCCTTCCAGGATGGCATCGCTCAGGATATTGATGGGAAGCAGGACTTTATCCTGACCAGCCGGAATAATAACCGTAGAGGGGAACGGTGCATAATCTGTTCCGGCAGTAGTGGTGCCTGAAATGGTAAATTGTACGGGAAGGGGCAAGCTGGCGTTGCCACCAACGCGATCTACTTGCAATTGCACAGTGCCACAGCTTTCGAACACATCACTGTCATCAATGTCGCCGTCTACCAAAAAGTCAATGGAAGCATTACCACCACCATCAAAAGAGCCATCGCGCAGAAAAACGGCCGAGTCAAAGATACCGTCGCCAACATCACATATCTTGAGTTTGATGTGATATGTTTCACAGGGGATGACGTTGGCAATTGCAATCATTTTTCGGGTAAATCCGTCAAATTGAACCTCATTGACCGCAGGCAGGAAAGAGCCGTTTTGCCCGCACAAAGTTCCATTGGGGCCGGTATTGTTTACATAAAAACCCGTGTTTGAGAGGTGGTTAACATTGTTGATCGCCACGTTTGCGCCTCCCGGAAGCAGGGCAATATTTGCCGCACCGCCAAAAGGGCCATTGATGCCGGGGCCGGATACAAAAAAACCAAACGCATCATTAAACGCCGAACCTACATACTCGCAGTATTCCTCCGAGGCAAAGACAAACTCAAAAGTCAAAGGCGACTGTGTAGGCGTGAAGTCAAATTCAATATTGGCCATGTCGAACAACGAGGAGCTGCCCGAGAGTGCCGTCAGGTCATTGTCGGGTGTACCGGCACCAAAACCGGCGCTGGCGTTATCCTGATCGTTTGGCCCCGTGATGACGGCAACGTCTCCTGTGGCCATTACCAAGCCGGTGTTGTACCCAATGTTGGTCAAGCCGCCCATAAACTTGCCGATCTGCGAAGCTTGTCCTTCAAAAGTTACATTGGTCACGTCGAAACAGTTGCCACCGATCAAAACGTCTTTCACCAAATCTTCGGCGGAGTAGCCGCTTTCTGCTTCCAGGAGGGCGAGCGACTTGAGGTATTCCTTCAAGTCCGTTTTCTTGCAGGTTTGGCATTGCAGCGAAACGTAATGCCGGGGTGGATTATCGGCCGACCACATGCATGGGTACGTGAGGGTAAACTGGTGTGCACCTTTGGACGCTGTAAACAACAGCGTATGTGCCTGCGGATCGTACTCGGCTTCCCGCACATTGGCGTCCGAAACAGACAACACTGGCCGACAACCGGCTATTGACAGATCTTCCGGAACCGTAAACAGGTATCGCTCGCCTGGAATCAACTGTTCAAAAATCAGTTGTTGTTCCTGCGCGGTCGCCGAAATGACTTGCCGTTGCAAGTGGCCATCGAGTACCAACGGAGCGGGTAATTGTTGAGCACTTAACTTGGAAGCGGCGCACAACAGGACGAATAGAGCAGTAAAAAGGCGCATACGCAGTAGGTTGGGTTTTGTTTGGCAGGTAAAGCGGTACAAAGCGCTTTAGCCCGGTAAGTAGTTAAAGTAAGATACCTGAGCAGCCATAGACGCTGCACGAACACCGTGTTATTTGTTCAAGATGCCGACCAAAGGCGATTAACAGTCAACAGCGGAAATACAGATGCTTAATTGACACGGCAAGATTTGAAAATTTATTTGGAAACACCCAACTTTATTTGGAAAAAATACATTGCACCACACACCTGATACCCAATTGGTTTATTTCTCATTTTATTCATGAAAAAATCCGGGCATGATGCTTCTCCGGCGGTATAGGTGTATTTTTGCAGCGCTTTGACAAAAAATACATTGTTCACCATTTTTTCCCCTTATGGACGGTGATCCGATATTATGTACGCGAAAAAAGACGGCTCGTCGAGATGGGGGAGCCCGAGCCAGGTTGCTGGATCAACCTCACGCCTCCTTTCGGGCCTGAGGAACTGGAAGACTTTGCCCGCAGGTTCGGTTTTGATCCTGTATTTTTGACTGATTCCCTCGACCTGGAAGAACGCGCCCGTTATGAACGCGATGAAGAAGTGCGGTTTATCCTCATCAACACCCCTGTGCTGAACAGCAACGAGGAAAACGAAAATGAAGCGATATTCATCACCGTGCCCATTGGCATCCTGCTCACCATCGAACATTTTATCACCATTTCGGCCGTAGAAACACCCGTCATCCAGGGATTTTTGGATCAAAAAGTGCGGGTATTCAATCCGGTCGATGAAAAACGTTTCGTGCTCCAAATCCTGGAGCAAAACGTGCTCTTTTTCCTCTCCTGCCTCAAGCAACTTAATCTGCGCCGCAACCGCATCGAAAAAGAACTCATGCACTCCAGCCGAAACAGGGAGCTTAAACAGTTGCTGTCTATCGAAAAAAGCCTCGTCTACTTTGTCAATTCACTGAACGCCAATGAGTTGCTTAAAATGAAGATGAAACGGACGGACTTTTTGCACATCAATGGCGACGAAGACCTGCAAGAGCTTTTTGAAGACATCATCATCGACAACTCGCAGGCGCTCTCCATGTCCAATGTGTACACCAACATCCTGAACGGCACCATGGACGCCTACTCGAGCATCATATCGAACAACCTGAACGTGGTGATCCACCGCTTGACGGTGTTGACGGTGGTTTTGGCTGTTCCGACCCTCATTTCTTCGCTTTTTGGCATGAACATACCCAATGGCATTCCGGAAAGCCCTCGCTTTTTTTATGCAACGGTGTCGCTCACAGCCTTATTGACCGGTTTTTTGTACTGGTACATGCAGCGAAGGCGTTTTTTTTAAATTTGAATTTTGGAAATTAGCCATATGAATTGGCCGAAACCCGACTGATCGACTCGCTTCAGTTACCCATGGCCCGTGAACGCGGCACCTGGGTCTACCTGTGTCAGGCACCCCAAAAAGACCTTCGACATTTTTGGAGCGCGCGGGTCGGCCCCCTTAAAGCAGAATGAATGCGTTGACGCTCTACTGTGTCGGATCAGCTGAAAAATTGACATCGCCGAGCTTCACGCCAACCAACCAGAAAGTATTACTGCGGAGCACATCGGTTCTGCGATAAATGATTTCGTTGGGAATAACAGGCGTGATGGGGTTGGGCATCGGAAACGGGAAATCACGTGGCAACAGCCGCCATGATTGACCTTTTGGAAACTCAGAAGTGACACCCAGGATCAGTTTTTGGATCAATACCACATCATATACAGTTATTTTTCCATCCTGATTGACATCAGCAGCCACATACTGATACGGGTTGACAAAAGGTTTTAACCCGAGTATATGCTTTTGAATTTCCACAAGATCAGCTGTGGACACGCCATTCAGAGGGTTGCCGTCTTTAGTGAAAGATACTCGTGTAGAATCGCCCGAAAAGCCACAATAATCTCCAACGTTTGACCAGTATGCCTCAACCGGATTGTGGGAAAAGGCCTTGGTAGGCCACGAAGTAAACGAATCGACGGTGCCGTTGCAGTGCCACACCATAAAATGGCTTAGTACACCGGGCAGGGCGGTTTGCCAGGCGGTGGAGGCGCCTACGCTTGTTCCCGGGTCACAAACACCGTTCGGGTCAGTCAGGAAGAAGGCTGTTTCACACCGAGTGACATTCCCGGCTGCGTCGCTTGCCCATATTTCGACCTCGCGATGGTTATAAACTCCTCCGTAGCCGCTTGTCAGCACAGTTTGATCCGGAAATCCAGTGCCTGTGCAATTTATTCGAATACCCACTTTCAACAACGCGCCAACACTTTGGTCGTCGTAAAGGGTATCAATCAAATCATAGGCATAAATATCCGGAGCAAGACAAATTGAGTTAATGTAAAAAGTGTTTTGCTCAACCGACTTGCACACCAGCACCGGTGGTGTGGTATCCTGCTGAATTTGCGCAAATGTGGCGGATGCTCCGGAGAGACAGACGTATAATAAAAAATAAAATTTGCTCATGGTCGATTTTCAGGTTTTTTTCTTCCTGTGCATTTCGTCACAGGTCAAGAAGATGCTCCCCAAAAATAGGCATGTTACGATCAAAAGGAAAACAGAAACAGCCGGATCGTCGGCCGCACGGCATAAACCAACACCACAATACACCAAAGAGGTTGCTTGTGTGCTTGTTCCGAAATTTATGAAATTGTGGTCAATAGCGCCCCCGCATTAGCCCGGGGAGGCGTTCTTCACCAGCAATTGAAAACCATTGCCGTGGATATTCACGATTTCCACGGCAGGATCGAGCGACAGGTATTTGCGGAGTTTGGTCACGAATACGTCCATGGAACGGGCGGTGAAGTAATTGTCTTCGTGCCAGATTTTATTGAGGGCCTCGGATCGGGGCGTGACGTCGTTGATGTATTTGCAAAACAGCCGAAGGAGGTCGGCCTCCTTGGGGCTGAGTTTCCATTTGCTTTCTTCGTCGGGTGCAATGCCGTTGAAAGTCAGCATGCGCAATGGATAATCAAAGTGAAACTTGCCGATGTTAAACTCGCGCTGCTCGTCGCGCGGATCAGCTGCTTTGTTGACACGTTTGAGGACTGCCTGTATCCGCATCAGCAGTTCTTCGGAGTTAAAAGGCTTGGAAATGTAATCGTCGGCACCAATGCGAAAGCCTTGCAGTATATCCTCCTTCATGGTTTTAGCCGTCAGGAAAATAATGGGCACATCGGTATCGCGCTCTCGAATTTCGCGAGCCAGGGAGAAGCCGTCTTTTTTGGGCATCATCACATCGAAGATACACAAGTCAAATGTACCTTTTTTAAAGGCTTCGAGGCCAAGTTGGCCATCGGTAGCGAGTGTAACCTGATAGTCGTTCATATCAAGGTATGAACGCAGGACGTCACCGAAGTTTTGGTCGTCTTCGACCAGCAGGATTTTGTTTGCAGCACTTGCCATAAGGGATCGGTTTGCTGTAGAAGGTAGGATTAACTTTGGCTTGAAAACGGCGAGTACCGTAAAGAAATTGTGACAACGCAGGTAAATATAAGGCCATTCATCGGGCCTAATCCGGCCAGGGCAGCGTTTTGAGCTTGCAAAGCATCTGTTAAACGACGTACCTTAGCCGGAACGAACTCCTCAAAACCTGTTTCTCCTCTCCGCTCAACCACGGCTAATCCGTTTTGACAGAATCCGAACTCATCCGGGGATGCCTGCGCGGATCCGCGCAGTGCCAGCGTCACTTGTACGAGCGTTACGCTGGCAAGATGTACGCAGTGTGCCTCCGGTATGCCCGTACCCCTTCAGATGCCGGCGATCTACTACAAGAAGGCTTCCTTAAAGTATACGACAAGCTGGGGCAGTTTCAGTTTCAGGGATCGTTTGAGGGCTGGATTCGACGCATTATGGTCAACACTTGCCTGCGCGCTTACCAACGCCAACGCTTTGATATGGAACACAGCGGCTATGAGGTATTGCCAGACGTGCACGTTGAGCCCGATGCCATGTCGAACCTTTCCGAAGCGGAATTGCTCCTTTTAATCAATCGTTTGCCCGATGGGTATCGTTTGGTATTCAATTTGGTAGCAATAGAGGGATATTCCCACGCCGAGGCAGGCGATCTTTTAGGCATTCAGGAAAGCACCTCGCGTTCCCAACTGACCAAGGCCCGCCGCTGGCTCATCGAACAATTAGAGCATTTACACAATGTTAATAAACCGTAAGCAGCGAAAATCCGCGCGCTTGCATCTTTTTCGAAGTATGAATCAAACGCCTGACATAGACGAACAATTCTTTCAGCGGCTCCACCATGCAACGGTGCCACCGCCTGAACAGGTTTGGACAAATATCGAGACTCAACTGCGCAAGCGAAAGCGAAAGTTCTATGCAGCCTGGTATTGGTATGCGTTAGCCATTGGCATAGCCGGAGTAGTGGTTGGTGGATTGTACTACCCATACAACAACACATCAAAACCTGTAATAAATCATCCGGCACCTGTACATACGCCCTCATTGGAAAATGCCGGATCCACCAGCCCTTCGAATCACTTCGATCAAATAGAAGAGATAGCATTGCCGGTTCAAACCATTATTAACAAACCGGCCCCGCCAAACAAGCCCGCCCAAACAGTCGGAAAGAGTGCTGGCAAACTGCCAATCAACACCGTACAACCCTTACCCTTGCCGGCAGTTGTAGCGCATGTAGCACCCGAAGCCCTGTCCATGGCAAAAACAGACTTTGCAGATCGGGTCGAACTTTTATCCCCACTGGCACATCGGAACGTCGAGCGGCAAACTGAACCACCAGCCATTGGCCCTGGCGTTCGGGTAAGGCCAATTCGCCACAAACAACCCACCAATTATTGCTATCCATTCCAGGACAAAAGCCCCATCTGGATGTTCGACGCATACCTGGGGCCGTCTATGGCGCGAAAAAGCTTGCGTGCCGACGATGCCTCGGGGCAGACACTTCTCGATAATCGGCTGAAAACAGAAAAGCAAGATTGGGCCTTTAATGCGGGCGCACGTGGCACCGTTGTACTGGGCCGCCATTTTATGTTGCGCAGCGGTTTGCATTATGAGCAGTTTGTCGAGTTGTTTGAGTACGCTGATCCAAACTCCATACAAGTCATTACCCGCGCCACGACGACTTGGATCGACAACAAGGAGGTTACCATCATTGACACATTAGATATACAGTACGGCGATGATTACACCAAAACCTACAACCGTTTTGGAATGCTTGATTTGCCATTGGAAGCTGGTGTGGAAGTTCGGGGCCGTCGTTCGGGCCTCAGCATTCACGGAGGCGTGATGTTAAACATGTTGTTTTGGAAAAAGGGCGACATGCTTTCTACCCAGTTGGAACCCGTTTCCATTGCCGACGCCTCTCCCCCACCCTTTCGAGACCGTGTCGGGTTTAGCATAGGAGGCAGTGCACAGTGGTTCTATCATTTGCAGCCGCGTACCCGATTATTTGTGGAACCCTATTACCGCCAGGTGCTTCAACCCGTGTCGGCTACTGGTTATCCCCTTACACAACGCTATGGTTTTGGCGGGATAAGGCTTGGCATTACCCGCATTTTCATTTAAAAAATCATTAGTGTAAAAATGCCCATAAGCAAGCAGCGCAATGCCAAGTTGAGGCATCTTGATACAAGCAACCATGAAACGGAATCGTAATAATACCCTGCTATACGCATTACTAAGCACCTTGACCCTCCTGAGCGGGTGGCACTGCCGCAAGGATGAGGATGGCTTTCGTCCCTATGAACGGACGCTTGACGCGCTCGATCTTTTGTTGGAGGAAGTCCCCGATCCATCTTTGTTCACGGTATTCACCCTCTCGGGTTTAATCCCTGATACCCTTTTAAGCACACCCAGTGGCCTGCTCCTGTCTTTGACCGACACAGAGAACCTATTGGCTGATGAGGCTGGCCAATACTTTTCAAGCAGTGCCTGCAACACCCTGAGCATCGAGATAACCGAAGTGCGAAAGCAGGGCGATATGCTCGCCCGGGGATTGCACACTGAAGCAGAAACCGGAAAACTGCTCGATGCGGTGGCCATGGTAAAATTACGGTTCCTCTGCGACGACAACCCGGCACAATTGCGTGCCGACAGGATCTTGTTGTTGCGCATTCCCGCCAACACAGCTACTTTAGATGACAACTACCAAGCTTACTTCAACAGCGCCGCATCCGATTCCGCGTTTACCCATTGGGCATTTCCCGGTACGCCAGCATTTTTCGCAGAATGGCCCGTCGGACAGGGTATCCAAAAAGGGTACGAATTAGTGGTGAACCAACTCGGCTGGACTGCCTGCGCCCGCCCCATTATCAATACAGCTGCCTCTACCTTTTGTGTACAGTTAGACGCCCCGTACAATGTTCAAAATACACGTGCTTATTTGGTGTTTGAAGGTGTAAATGCCGTGGCCGAGATGAATGCCGCTCCCGGTAGCACCGCATTCTGTTACCCCCAGGCACCAATAGGTTATCCCGTTCAAGTTGTTTCCACCACAAAATTGGGTTCCGGCTTCGAGTTAGGCAACTTCAACACCGAAATTGGAACCAATAGTGAAACACCACTTAAACCCGTTTCCATCAGCGAACAAGCCCTGATTAACTTTTTGCGCACATTGTAGTCAAATGACTATTGTTTGTGCAGCGCCAAAAAATTACCCGTGTTTAGTAATTTCGTTTCCAGTCGAGCCAGGAAAGTCTGCGCTCGGCTTTTTTTTTAAACAATAAGCCTTATTTCTGCTTTATACGTTTGATATGAATACGCTGACAAATAACGGCATCAGGATAAGTGTACAAACACAATACCTGCCCAACCACTCCAACCCAATGGAGAGCAAGTATATATTCGGCTATCACATCGTCATCGAGAATGGTTCGATGCACACAGTGCAGTTAATGCGCCGTTTTTGGCGCATTAAAGATGCCGATGGCCGGTGCAGACAAATAGATGGAGAGGGTGTAGTAGGACTGCAACCGGTGCTGGAACCGGGCGAGGCTCATAGCTATTCTTCCTTTTGCAACCTGTATACCGAGATAGGACGGATGTCGGGAGCCTTTTTGATGTGTCGGATGTCCGACGAATCGCTGTTTGAGGCGGTGGTACCGGAGTTTGTAATGGTGGTACCCGACAAACTCAACTGATTTAAGTTAATATATCGTTTTTATTAAGCAGCGCGTTTGCGCTTGTGTGTATCTTTACGGCACTCACCTGATTACCTAATCATACATGGAAAGATGAAAAAACCGATCAAAGCCCTTTTGGCGTTTTTGTGTCTCGCACACGTCGTTATTGCCCAAAACGACGTAATAAATATCATTGGTCCACAATCCATCTGCGCTGGCGACTGTGCCCAGTTGTTTGTGTCAGCATCCCCTACAATTGGCACTCCTTTAATCTACTCCTGGTCAAGCGGCGATACGGCTAATCCCATCACAGTATGCGCCCCGGGCACATACAGCGTAACCGTTACCAATGCCAATGGCACTACGTATACAGACACGTTCGTTCTCGCCGTTCAGCCCAACATTCCTGTCCAAATATTGTCCACCAACGCCAATTTGTGCCCCGATACACTGGCGCTGTGCGAACGCGTTTGCCCAAATACAACCGTCACGTATTTCTTATCTTACTCCGGGAACCCCGGCGGTGTTGGTTTGAGCAGCCAATGGTCGGTTTTTGGGTCAACCGACTTCTCCATCAGCCCCGACGGGCGATCGGTCACGGTTACCTGGGGGCAACCGGGCAATGGATCGGTCTCTGTAGTCACCGGCGCTCAAACCGGATGCATCGGAGAGGCTTCCCTGTGTGTAACCGTAATAGATGAGCCCGTCGCCGCGTTTGGCACACAACCCGGTGCCGCCGCTGACACCTTGAGTGTTTGTGCCGGACAACTCGTTTTTTTCGAAAACAACAGCCAATATGCCGATATTTTTCAATGGTATTTTGACGACGACAACAGCGTAAGCTCTCAGGTTAACCCCCAACACATCTTTGACATTCCCGGTATATTTGAAGTTGACCTTGTGGCCCTCAGCGCCTGTTCTTGTTTGGACACCGCGAAGCTGCTCGTCAAGGTGTTGCCCACAGATCCGGCAACATTAGACTGCATTGGTACGCTGTGCCCCGGCGAAGTGGTCACGTACGATGCAACAACTAATTGCCCCATCAGCAATTGGTCGGTGACCAACGGCGTAATCCTCGGCGGGGGAAGCCCGGGGGTAGACACAATCACCATTCAATGGAACAATGGCCCCGCAGGATTGGTGCAATACGAACTCCAACCTTGTTCCGGAGCAAGCTGCCCCTTGCCCATCATTTTCAGTGTACCTGTACTGGACGACTTGCCGGAAATCAGCGGCCCACAAACCGTCTGCGCCGACGAACGCTCGGTATACCGCATACAGGCATACGGCGGCACGGAATACAACTGGGTACTATCCGGCGGAGGATCCATCATAGAAGGGCAGGGCACCAACATCATCACCGTACAATGGGGCAGCAACCCCAACCCGAACCTCACGCGGTGGATCAGCGTGGAATACGCCAACTGTTATTTGGGTTGTGGAGGCCAGGATTCGATCGGGGTGCGGATTTTGCCCTCCTTTGTCATTAATGGCCCCGTAGACGTATGTGCCGGAAGTACAGCCAATTTTACCGCCAAACGGGTGCCCACCGGTGGCAATCAGAACTGTTTCTGGCGCCTGCGAGACCCTTCCGGAAATGTCGTTTGGAACGCACCCGCTGCTGCTGCTGCTGTGACGGTTCCGTTCACGGCAGGCCCCGGACTCTATCGGCTTTTTGCCGAACCGGACGACCCTGCTCAAGTGTGCAATACACAAGCACAATGGACTGTTCTGGTGTCAGATTTGCCCGACCGACCCACTGCCATCACTGGTCCAACCATGATTTGTCCAAACATCGCCTTTACTTATGAGGCCACTGGTTTGCCGGTGGGTGCACGTATTCAGTGGATGGTGCAGGACGGGCCCGGTGCGCCGGGTACCGTTACCGGAAACCCGGTGAACATTACCTGGACATCCAGTGGTCCTTACAGCCTCACCGCTGTACAAGTGTCTACCGACGGCCAAAATTGTGCTTCCGACACTGCATTTCTTTCCGTCATGGAGGTAATGCCCCTCCCCATCAGCGGTATCGACCGCCATTGCACCGAAGTGGTGGGGTATTTTGAAGTTAAAAAAATACCCAACATCATCTACAACTGGTCTATTGTACCAGCCGACGCGGGCGAATTTCAAGGGGGCGTAGGAAGCAATGGAATCCGAATTTACTGGCAAAAACCCGGGCCAGCGAGCGTTGTATTAGAGGTATGCGGGCACATCAGCACCTTCCCGATCAACGTGTTCGAAAGACCCGTACCACAGCTCACCATACCGGCAGGCGTTTGCCCGGGTGCCACTGATACGGCCAAATTAGATGTCGACTACTTTCGTTCTTTCTGGTACAACGACAATGAGTTGTTGCTGGACGACACCAGTTTTCTCGTGGTGGGACCAGGCAGTTATGTCGTTTTTCTGGAAGACTCTAACGGCTGTAAGGCCAGTGAGGAATTCACCGTAACGGAATATCCTGTACCCAATTTGTCGTTGAGTACCTCCGACCCGACTGGCTTTTGCAACAACGCGCTCACCGTTACCCTGCAAGCACTCACAGGCGTGCAAGACAATTACACTTACGAGTGGTTTCAGGATGGCCTGGCCCTGGGGGTAAATGCAAACACCTACTCCACCAATCAATACAGCCAGTATACCGTACAAGCAACAAATGCACAAGGTTGTACGGCTACGGCGGGCCCTATTACCTTGTTTTCATACTGCGAGGGGCCGCCAATCGTCACCCCCAGCCAGGGTCCGCCTTGCCCTGCCGGGGCAGTAGGTTTGGCCATAGATGCGACACCAAGATGCGACACGTTCGGGTTTGAAGTTGTGCCTGGTCCACTATACGTACCTGGCTCAGCCACCTGGACAATTGGCATCTCCGGAGGCAATATCTTGTCCGAGCTCAATGGTGATCAAACCGGACAAACATTTCCAAACGCCGGCATTTACATGGTGGTTATGCAAGCCCAGTTGACAAATGGGGCCACCTGTACCTTGTTTGATTCGGTACGGGTAGAAATGGTGGCCCGGTTTGACGCGGCTCCTGCCTGTGCCGAAACAGCAACCCCATTTGAAGACATCAGCAGCATGTTGCCCGGGGTCAGTATCAATAATTGGGACTGGAACTTTGGCGACCCAGGCTCCGGCGCAGCCAACCAGTCGTCTGTACAAAACCCTGCCCATATTTTCCCTTTAAACCCGTCTGCATTTCCAGTCACATTCACCGCTGTGGCGCAAAGTGGCTGTATTTCTACTTTTCAGGACACTGTCTACATTCCAGGCCCCACCCCGTTCCCCATTGGCGGTGTTTATCCCCGTTGCGCCGATCTGGCTACACCGTTTCCGGCAGGTGGCTCCTTGCAAATAGCCGAGATTGTCTGGGACTTTGGCAATCCAACCAGTGGTGTCAACAACTCGGCCGTGGGCACTTTGGTGTATCACCGCTTTGATGTCCCCGGAACGTACACGGTAGTCGCCACTGCTACCAATGTATTTGGTTGTGTGTCCCAAACCTCGGTGGATGTAGACATAAGCCCAAATGATTTGTCCGGCATTATCACACCCAATGCACCCGCGCCGATATGCGAAGGTCAGTCCATTACTTTGCAAGCGCCCCCGGGAAGTTTCTATGGATGGTCGACCAGTGAACCCACGCAGACCATTGAAGTAAGTGCCTCGGGTACATATACGGTCATGGTGTCCAATGCGTTTGGGTGCACCTTGATACCACCTCCGGTGGCCGTCAACGTAATCGATCGGCCAGACGAAGTCATAAAGGCACTTCAGACCAATAGTTTGGGTCAGGTGATTGGAACGATCGCGTCGCCACTGACGGTTTGCGAAGGAGAAGATGTGACCCTGCGTGCCTTTGGTACTGGCCCGTATACCTACGTGTGGTCGAACAGCATTACCGGATCGACCAATATTTTTTCAGAAACCCGAAACAACCTGTTGACAACAGGTACATATACGTATACAGTGGTGGCCACTGATCCGCTCACTGGCTGTACATCGGAAAGCGCCTCTTTTGTTGTGGTTGTCAATCCGCGGCCGGATGACATTCTCATTGGAGCCAGCGGCAATTGCGCAGGCCAGCCCAACACCTTGTCTTACACAGGCCCTACACAGCCCGATTGGGTATTCAACTGGAACACGGGCATCAGTGGCACCACGCTTGTTACAGAACAGCCCGGGCAGTATTATTTGCGCGTTAGCAATGCCTTGGGTTGTGCTACGGAAAGCAACCGCCTGTCTGTATTCCCGGCACCACCAGTACAAACCTTGCCCGACGGATGTTTGACCCAATGTAAACCAGACACACTTTGTGTGCCCAATTTACCCGATATCGTTTCCTGGCAATGGTACCTCAACGGCGCACTCTTGCCCGGCTCTAACCAGCCGGAACTGATTCCGGAATTCAGTGGCGACTATTACGCCATATTGACCGATACCCGCGGATGTACAGCGCAAAGCAGTCCGGTAAACCTCACCGTATTAGATGGTTTCGGTCAGATTTCCGGTCAGGTTTGGTCAGATGTGAACCAAAACGGAGTTATTGACCCGCTTGATACGCTGATTTCCAATATTCCGGTATTGTTGCTTAACAACGGCGTGGCCGTAGACACCACGGCATCAAATACCATCGGCAATTTTGTATTTCCAAACATTGTTGCCAATACCTACACCACGGCACTGAATACGGCGCTTCTTCCTGCGGGCTGGCAAGTGGTTATCGGCCGGGATACGGCTGCGCTTGTGGGTTGTGATGCCAATGCCAGTGTGGCACACCTTGTTGTTTTCTCCGTTTGTCCCCCTTTGAGCAGCACCCTTAACGTATCTGCATGCAGCGGCGACAGCTACGATTACCTAGGTACGCTTGTACCCGCAGGTACCACTCAAGTGTTTACCTATCAAACAGCTCAAAGCTGCGATTCGGTGGTCACCGTGCAAGTGGCAACACGCCTCCCTTCTGCCGCCATATTCGATACCAGCGCATGTGCAGGCAGCATGATTACGTATGCTGGCGTGGATATTCCGGCTGGCCAGAGTGGCACGGTTACCCTGAGCAACGCGGCTGGTTGCGACTCTTTGGTGACGGTGAATGTAGCCACGCGTCCCTCCTCCTCTGCTGTTTTGGATACGGGTGCCTGTGCCGGACGCGTGTTTGCCTATTCAGGCGTCAATATTCCGGCCGGGCAAACACAGGTGGTCGAGCTAACCAATTTTGCCGGATGCGATTCCAGCGTAACGGTGCAAGTGGCTTCCTGGCCGGTCGGTAATTCCATATTGAGTGCGTCGGCTTGTCAGGGTAGCGCATACACATACAACGGCGTCAGTGTGCCAGCGGGCAGCAGCCAGGTGTTTACTTTGGCTACAACGCGCGGATGCGACTCCTTGGTAACGGTAAGTGTAACTGCTACTGTGCCTGCATCGTCAAATTTAGACGTGCGTGTTTGTCCCGGCTCTACGTATCTGTACGAAGGGATAAATTTACCCGCCGGTGAAATGACTGCCGTTACGCTGACCGCACTCAATGGCTGCGACAGCATTGTAACAGTCAGTGTAGACACGTTTTTGAACCTTGTTCAGGTGCTGAATGTGTCGGCTTGTGCCGATTCTACTTACAGCCATTTTGGTATACCGGTAGCCGCCGGAAACACTCAATTGTTTCAATATACCACTTCAGCTGGTTGTGATTCGGTTGTGACGGTTGTTGTAGACGCCTTGCCCCTACGTGTCGACACCGTGTTTGCGGCTGCCTGCACAGGCACATTTTATAACTATTTTGGAGTGGATGTACCAGCCGGTAACACGGTCAATTTCCAATACAACACTGTTCAGGGTTGTGATTCAACCGTGACCGTATTGGTCGAAGAGTTGTTGCCTTCTACAGGCACATGGAGTCCGGTGGTTTGTTTCGGCGACAGTTTCGTATACCAGGGCGTCACCATCTTGCCGGGCAGTTCTGCTGTGTTTACGCTGAATAATGCTGTTGGATGTGATTCCACCCTGGTCATTACGGTCAGCGCGCTACCAGCCCTTTCGTCCTTGCTCGAGGTGTCTGTTTGCCCAAATGATTCATTTGCCTATGCAGGGTTGATTTTGTTGCCGGGCAGCAGCACCGATGTGGTGCTCCGTAGTATAGAGGGATGCGACTCCACGGTCACGGTATTGGTATCATCCTGGCCGGAAACTACTTTTTCCTTAGGAGCCACCCCACCTTGTCCGAATGGTTCAGACGGCATCATTGACATTAAAAACCTGAGCGGCGGCACACCGCCCTGGTTGTACGCCTTGAATGGTGGTGCATTTCAAGACAGCCTGTTCTTTGAAAACTTGGAAGCAGGCGATTACACGGTTGCTGCTGAAGACGCTAATGGTTGCATAAGCACCAGGGATACCGTGTTATCGGCGCGCACACCCCTCCAGCTGGAGTTAATGGACGGCATTTTGGCCTGCGACTCCAACTATGTGTTGCTTGAACCTGTTTTGTTGGGCGATACCACGAATTTATCGTGGCTCTGGTGGGACGGCTCGACCTTGCCGTTCAACACTGTTGCTTTGCCCGGGCCTGTATGGGTAGAAGTGCGCAACATTTGTGAAGTAGTACGCGACGAAGCATTTGTTCGCCTGGAGCCCCTTTCTACTGAGCAGGGGCTTATGTATGCGCCTAACGTATTTCATCCGGAGGGGAATGAATTGTTCAATCAATTGTTCCGCGTATTTTTCCCGGGCGGTGCCACCGTGGTGCGGTTCAAGCTGGAAGTATACGACCGGTGGGGCAACCTGGTTTTCCTGACAGAAGACTTTAGCGATGGCTGGAACGGGTATATGCAGGGAAAATTGATGGATCCTGCCGTATTTGTGTGGCATGTCGACGCAGCCATCGATTTTTGCGGCAGGATGCTAGAGATCAACAAATACGGAGATGTAACCATTGTGCGTTAGTGCTTAAATGTTAATGAACTGACAATGTTGGTGAATGTTTTAACTTTTGACACTGCGCCCTTGAAAACCTTTAACTTTGGACGTACATTTGTCCTGTTAAACTCAAGTAGATATGTATTTTAACCATAAGAAGTCTAATGGCGCATCGGAACACCTGTACGCTGCCGCTGCCAAGCTGGACACCCCTGACTTAGAGGCGTTTTTGGAAGAGATGTACTACTTGCACGCTACGCGCATTGCCAATGTGCTGGGAGTGGATGAATCTACGCTGCTGAAAAAAATTGCAGATACGCGTTTATCCAATAAAAAACTGGAACGCTTTCGTTTGCTGCAAAAAAAGAGCGAGCAGGAAGCCCTCTCTAAGAAAGAACAAGAAGAGTGGCTGGAATTGGTGGAAGAGGTTGAAAAAAGAGATACCAAACGCATGCAACTCCTCGGCCAACTGGCCCGTTTGCGGAAGGTGCCACTGCGCGATTTAGTCAAGGAAATGGGATTGAAAGCCGCCTGATTTGCCCTTTTTCGGCCCACATTTACAGACACAACCGCATTCATTTTTTTTACCGATTATGCCTTTATCCCCCGCATTGCGCAGCTTTGTATACGAGCGAGCAAGGGGATGTTGTGAATATTGCCGCAGCCAGGCAGAATACGCCACACAGTCTTTCCAGATCGAGCATATTATGCCCCGGAGCCTTGGCGGCTCCGACGAGCCGGATAACCTCGCGTTGTCTTGCCCGGGTTGCAATGCCCACAAATACAACAAAATAACGGGCATGGACCCGCTGAACCGGGCTTATGTGTTGCTGTTCAATCCACGCCAGGACAAATGGTCTGAGCATTTTGCCTGGTCTCCCGACACACGGGAAATCATGGGGCTCACCCTCATCGGTCGCGCTACAGAACGCGAACTCAAACTGAACCGAAAACCCTTGACTAAATTGCGCAAGGTGCTTTTTGAGGCCGGGGAGCATCCGCCTCCTGAAGATTAAGGCCAGTGTGCAAAACCATCGAACGGTTAAAACCCCTTATCTTTGCCCCAACTTCGAACCGCTCCGTCTCAAAGCGGAGCACCCACCTGTTGTATGGGTGGGCTAAAATACTTTTCATCTAATGATTAACATTACCTTCCCCGACGGCAACGTTCGTCAGTATGCCGCCGGAACCACCGCTTTGGACATTGCCAAGTCCATCAGCGAAGGCCTCGCCCGCAATGTGTTGGCTGCCAGCTTTAATGGCGATGTGCGCGACCTCACGCGCCCCATTATGGAAGATGGCCACATCATGTTTTACAAATGGGAGGACAAGGAAGCCAAAAATACGTTTTGGCACTCCTCGGCTCACTTGCTTGCTGAAGCCCTCGAGGCCCTGCACCCGGGAACAAAATTTGGCATCGGGCCAGCCATTGAAAACGGATTTTACTACGACATTGACACTGGCGATAAGGCCATTACAGCCGCCGATTTGCCCGCCATTGAACAAAAGATGCTCGAGTTGGCTCGCAACAAAAGTACTTTTGAACGACGTGAAATCGGAAAAACGGAGGCTATAGCTTATTTCACCCAAAAAGGCGACGAGTACAAACTTGAACTCCTGGAGGGACTCGAAGACGGCCAAATTACGTTTTACCAACAGGGTAATTTTGTAGACCTCTGCCGAGGGCCACATATCCCCAATACCGAGCCCATCAAGGCCGTAAAGTTGCTCAACATTGCCGGAGCGTACTGGCGGGGCGACGAGAAGCGCAAGCAACTCACCCGAATATACGGCATCACGTTCCCCAAACAAAAGGAACTGGAAGAATACCTGCTGCTGCTGGAGGAGGCCAAAAAACGCGACCACCGCAAAATTGGCCAGGAACTCGAGTTGTTCATGTTTTCAGAAAAAGTGGGCCAGGGCCTGCCTATGTGGCTGCCCAAAGGCACGGCACTGCGCAGCCGCCTGGAAGATTTTCTGAAAAAAGAACAGGTCAAACGCGGCTATATGCCCGTCATTACCCCGCACATCGGTTCCAAAAAACTGTACGTGACTTCCGGTCACTGGGAAAAATACGGCAAAGACTCCTTTCAGCCCATCCTGACCCCCGATGAAGGCGAAGAGTTTTTGCTCAAGCCCATGAACTGTCCGCACCACTGTGAAATATACGGCTATCGGCCGCGCTCTTACCGCGAACTGCCCGTGCGCCTGGCCGAGTTCGGTACCGTTTACCGATACGAACAGTCGGGCGAATTGCATGGCCTCACCCGCGTACGTGGCTTCACCCAGGACGATGCCCACATCTTTTGTACCGAAGATCAGGTTAAAGACGAGTTCCTTGCAGTACTTGACCTCACCCGCTTTGTGCTTGCTAAAATGGGTTTTGACAAGTTTACCGCTCAAATCAGCCTGCGCGACCCGGAAAACAAAACCAAATACGTAGGCACGGAGGAAAACTGGCTCAAAGCCGAACAAGCCATCATTGACGCCGCCGCAGAGGTGGGCCTCAACACCACCACCGCCCTTGGCGAAGCCGCTTTTTATGGCCCAAAGCTCGACTTTATGGTGAAAGACGCCCTCGGCCGTTCGTGGCAATTGGGTACCATTCAGGTCGATTATAACCTGCCCGAGCGCTTTAACCTCACCTATATCGGTGCCGACAATGCCGAACATCGGCCGGTTATGATTCACCGCGCCCCCTTTGGCTCCATGGAACGCTTTACAGCCGTGCTCATTGAGCATTGCGCAGGTAAATTCCCGCTGTGGCTTACCCCAGAACAGTTTGCTATCCTTCCGGTATCAGATAAATTCGTTGAATATGCCTACCACGTCAAACAACAGTTGGAAGGGGAAGACATGCGTGGCATTGTAGATGACCGCAACGAGACCATAGGCCGCAAGATTCGCGATAATGAGCTCAAACGCATCCCTTTTCTGCTCATCGTAGGGGAAAAGGAACAGGAATCGGGCGAGGTGGCCGTACGCCGTCAGGGTGAAGGCGACCAGGGCGCTGTGTCGGTAAAGGCGTTTGCAGACATGGTGCGGGACATGCTGTGACGCTGCGTGAATTATATCCCTACTCGGGGCTTACAGGATAAATCCTGTATGTTTGATATAAATTTAAAGTGGGTTCACCCCCCTGCCTTTACTTTCCAAACACCCCGTACACTTCCACTGGCCGGTCGGTGCAGATGATGTCGGCACCTGCGTCAAACCGGTTGCGATACTGGGCAGCAGCCTCCGTCATGGGCAGTTTATCTACGTCGTGGTCTGTTCCCAATGAACAAGGGATGCCGTATTGGTGAATGGGTGCATAGTAATTGGCCTGAAGGGGCGTTTTCGGACGGGGTGCCAGCGCCACCAGATGATCCATTGGCAAGCCCGATTTGGCAATGCGCTCCACGGCATCTACGCTGTTGAAACCCAGTGCAAGGGTAAGGTCGGGCTTCAACCGATGTATTTTTTGAGCATCTTCTATGGAATAACACACGAGAATGCTTTTGGCAAGCACCCCGCGGCTGTCTAATTCAGCAGCCACTCGGCGTATATCGGTGCCTGGTTTGGCATCCGCTACAAGGATAAGGGGTTTATCTTTGGCCCATCTCAAGAACTCTTCAAGCGTAGGGATGGTGTACGTGCTGGCTTTGCCGTCTACCCCTTTGAGGCGCAGGTTGCGCACCGACTCCCAGTTTTTTTTGTTGAGCTTGCCTTCTCCATTGGTACCTATGGCGAGGTTGTTGTCGTGCATAAGTACCAGCATACTGTCTTTGGTCATGCGCACGTCGAACTCCATGAGCGGGCAGGGTACCTCGGCAAGTGTACGGGCGAAGGTTGGCATGGCGTTCTCCGGATACCCGGCAGCTGGTCCGCCGCGATGTGCCATGATCAGGGGCTGCGCACGCTTGGGGTTGTGCTTCAGGTAGGCACGCAGTTGGGCACCGCTGGTAAATGTACAATCCTGGCCGTGTATCAACACGAAGGGAAACAGCATCAGGACAAGTAGGGAAAAAATACGCATAGATTGCAGTTTGTAGGGGTCAAAGGTCTGGAAATTTTCGTTAATTAAAAGCTAATCCCCCTGTAGATCATCCACCCATTTCAATTTTCATCGTTTACAGTCATCATGAATCAAAAAACATCTTTACACATGTACAAACTGCTGTTTACCCTGCTGATCGCGCTCTTGGGGGCCAACTTAGCCCATGCACAACTCGATGGCCTTATTAAAAAGGGTCAAAAAGTACTCAATACCGGCGGGCTTAGCCAAGACGAAGCGGGACAAGGCTTGAAAGAAGCCCTGAACAAGGGGATCGACGAAGCCGTCAACTTCCTGTCTGCAAAAGACGGCTATTTCAAAAGTCCATATAAAATCCTGATGCCCAAAGAAGCGCAGCAGGTCGCAGACAAGCTCAAAACGGTTCCTGGTTTTTCCAACGTAGAAGCCGAACTGACCGAGCGGATGAACCGCGCCGCAGAATTGGCAGCTGTAAAAGCCAAACCAATTTTCGTGTCGGCCATCAAGCAGATGACTTTTCAGGACGCTCTCAATATTTTGACCGGCGAACCCAACGCCGCTACCCAATATCTTAATAAAACCACGTCAAAGCAACTTTACAACGAGTTTAAACCGATAATCGGTCAGTCGCTCGACGAGGTAAACGCCCGCGAGTACTGGCGCAACGCCGTAGGTGCGTATAATAAAATTCCATTTGTGGAAAAGACCAACCCTGAACTCGACGACCACGTGACCAAGAAAGCACTTGAAGGCCTGTTTGGCCTTGTCGAAAAGAAAGAACGCGGCATCCGAACAGACGTTAGCCAGCGCGACAGCGAGTTGCTCAAAAAGGTATTTGCAAAACAATAACAAGACGGGCTTTACAAAGAGGGATATGTTGAAAGCACGGGCATGAAGCGCAGCAAGGTACATGCCCGTACCTTACAGTTTGTTTTTACCGCGCAGTTGCAATTGATCTAAAAACGCAAGCGTGTCTGGCAAGCCATTCATGATCTTGACATTGGGCGGCAAGGAAAGGGGTGCTACAAACAATTGGGCCCCTGTGAGCAATAACTGGCCGCCACCAACGGATGCTGAAGCGCCATCGATATACGTTTGTATGGACTGGCGGGATAAGGGCTCCTGCAAAATGGTATACACATAGTTCGGATTGACCGGGTCGCTGGCGTCTCTCAGGTCACTCAGGGTGGTGTTGCTGCCCAAGTAGACCACTTTATGTCGCCTGCGCCGCAACAAATAATGCATAAACAACAAGGTCAACTCCTGCATTTCCCCTTCAGGAAGATACAACAGAAACGTGGCGGCGTCTTTGGCCGTTTCAAAACTTTCGGCATCAATGGCGCACATGAGTTTGCGCCTGATTAAGTTGCTGATGAATTTTTCGTGGGCAGGAGAAATGCTGTTGGTCAGCCAAAGCACATTCAGTTTGTCTAAAAAAGGATACACCAGATCGAGCATTGCGCGCTCAAATCCATATTCATGGGTGTGAGTAGAAAAAGTGCGGTCGAAACTAGCCTCATCCAGATCAATCATGGACAACGTAAGCGCATCGATCTGAGAATTATGCGTATTGTTATTTTTGGCAATGTCTGCCACCCGAACCATAATCTCTTCGGAGCGCATTTTAGCCAGCTTGCTGATTTTATAGCCCTGGCGATTTAACAAGGCAACGTTGAACAGCAGCTTTAAGTTGTCATCTGTATAATACCTGATGTTGGTATCCGTACGAGCAGGCTCCAAAAGGCCATACCGTTGCTCCCAGATGCGGATGGTATGCGCTTTGATGCCGGTAAGCTTTTCCAGATCTCGGATGGAGTATATTGCCATTTGCCCTATAATAAACAGCGGATTGAACAGTAAATATAGGGATTTGTTCATTTTTTTAACAAATCCTTTAGAATCGTTTATCTGTTTAGCAAACAATTGAAAAGGTGTATAAATAAAACATATTTGTCGAAAAAACGCTGAAATCGACCAATGTGTGGTAAAAAGTTAAACGAAATGGCATACCTTTGTCTTAGGTTTCCCAAACACTTTGATCATGTTTTCGTTATCCTTCTTTTTCAAGAAAAATAATCCTGATAAACCGGCACTGCTGGAACAGGATCAACAAAGGCTAACTTCTGGAGCTTTCCCTCCAGATTTGACGGTGCTTGATCCACACGAAATGGTGCGGGTCGAAGGCGGTAAGTCCAACGCTCAGTTGCTGGCTGAACTGCGCAAGCTTGGTTCAAGCTGTGGAGATACCATTCCGCAATAATACATACCTGAAAGCGCATATCTTTAAAGAGGAAAAGGGCACACGCTCTTTTCCTCTTTTTTGTGTTAACCCGATTATTGTATATGGACTTACTCGAGCCATTTGCGGCCCTTCTGGGGGTACTCGGTATCGGTTTAATGGTGCACAGAAGCGTCTGGGCTTATCCGCCTGGCATCATCATGACTGCCTTGTATGCCTACATTTTTTTTCAATCACGGTTATATTCCGACATGTTGCTGCAAGTGGCTTTCGTCGGGCTACAAATACAAGGCTGGTACACCTGGACCCACAGCCCTTTACAGGACGACGACCACCGCGTCCAGATTCGCCGATTGTCCCCCTTCCAATGGGCCCTTACATCCGCGCTGTTTGCCACTGGCACGGTTGTGCTTGGAACCCTGATGCATAAGTACACCAATGCGGCCATTCCATATTTAGATGCTGGCACCGCTACTGTTTCGCTGGTGGCTCAATGGTGGACGAACCAGCGCTACATAGATAACTGGCTGCTTTGGATCATAGTTGATGCCGTGTATCTTTACCAATACAGCTCCCAGCAGCTTTATTATACCACGGCACTGTATGCTGTTTTTCTGGGCATGGCTTTCTGGGGATTGAAAAACTGGACAAAGGAGCTTCACTCAGCTCCAACGCAGCACCATTAAAAAAGCCCATGCAAACGGCAAGCTGAACAAAAAAGCGTCGAATCGATCAAGAAATCCGCCATGACCCGGAAACATATCGCCCGAATCCTTCACCGCAACGCTTCGCTTAAGCATGCTCTCCACCAGGTCGCCCAAGGTGCCAAAAACGGCCGCATTAACGCCCAGCATCATCCATTGTGTAGTGGTAAAGTCAGGTACCAACCAACTGCACAGCCAACCCATCAACACTGCCCAACCCAAAGCGCCAAAAAAACCTTCCCAGGTTTTATTCGGTGAAATGCGCTCAAATAACTTGTGTTTGCCAAAGTTGATGCCAAAGACAAATGCAGCCACGTCGCTGGTCCAAACCAACCACAGCAACCCAAACACCCTGAGGGAAGAAAAACCTCCCGTCCACATTGCTATATCGGCCAGCAATGTAAATGGAATTCCGATATACAGGGCCCCAACGGCGTAGTGGCCTAAATGATCGAACGGCTTGTCGGCCTTGAAGAACAACTCTGCAATCATCAACCCAAAAAACAACAGCAGTTCCAGCGCCACCGAGCGCCAAAACATATCCGGATGCAAATAGCCTCCACATACAATGCTCCAACCGGCGAGGGCATACGGAACCAGCCCCATGAGCACAGCCATAACCCTCCGGAAAACGCGGAAATTAGCTTGCCCGAACAAGAGCCCGGACAACTCCCACAAGCAGCCGACAGCCACCACCCCGAACAGTGCAAAAAAGGTGTATTTGCCGCCAAAGACGCCGCCCAGCATTAACAGCGCAAAAATGGTAGAAGTAATGACGCGTTGTCGCAAAATGAATGAGGTATTGTTTTGGAAGGGTTAAAGGTATTTTAGCAGTTTGGCTTGGGGGATAGATGGGCACTGTCAGGCCAATTGGCTGGCTGTACTTCTATTCTATTCACCGTTTATCCGATTCCACAAATTTTGGAAAGATGCACGTGCGGCTTGGGGGTCATCTTCACCACCTGGTTTACCCTTTACGTCCCACTCCCCTTGGCCTTTGCGATACAGCAAAAAACGGAACACATAGTTTTCGTTTTGAAGGGTATCGCCCATCAACCCGAATCGGAGATCATTCACCACCATGGTATCGCCGTTCCATGGCGTCACATTGTAATAACCGTCTGAAAACCAGCGCAAAAAACGCAAAGCGCGGTCGTCTTGGGGCAGTTCTGCCAGCAAATCGTGTCGTTTCTTTAACACGGAAAAAGGCCTGATCGTTTCCTCTGTGTCATTGAACCCATACATGCCATAATAATAGGCCGTATCTCCTTCAGCTACTCCGTACCATACAATGTTGTTGAAAATACTTGGGCCGGTCATAAAACGGCGGTACGCCACCCGGTTGTCCACCAAATGTTGTTCAAAAATAGCATTCATGCGTCGTTTATGCCACACTGTATAACCCAAGTAGCTACAACTCCACAAAATACCCATCCAAACCAACACCCGACGTACAATGGAGTTTTTTGAGTGCCAAGCCAACGCAAGAAGACAAACGCCAAAAGGAACCGTATACAACGGATCGACGATAGACACGGTCGTCCAGGCAATGCGGGTATCGGCAAACGGTTGCCAAATTTGCGTACCGTAATTGGTAAAACAGTCCAAAACAGGATGGGTGAAAATAGCCCAGAAAAACAGCTGCACCCAAGTCAAATAGGATGCACCTACCTCCGGAAGTTCCTGCTGCCAGTACTCTTGCCATAGCCACCACGCCAACCATGCGCCAAGCAGCAAAGTAGGTATGAAAATCCACCAGCTGAATCCGACGCCAACAATCACCGGAATGGCATTGACACCGGCGGCGGCCAACAGGAACAGCAGCAACCAGGTGAGTCCTGCGGCAAGCTTGTAACCCTTGCGGCGATGTACCTTGGCAGCGTAGAATTGCTGCACCAACCAGGCACATCCCCAAGGTGCCAAAGCGGCAAATAAAAAAGAATGCATGAACCCACGGTGAAAAGCCGTAGACGTAATTTCATCGGTAAACAGCCCGGCCAACACGTCCAAATCCGGGATAGTACCCCCTACTGCGCCCCACAACAAAGCCCGGTTTCCAATTTTCCGACCAGCCACCGCTTCACCACAAGCGGCTCCCAGCACTATTTGAGTCAGTGAATCCATGGTTATTTGATGCGTCGCAACACCGCGCGTTGAAATACGCTGAACGGATAGGATTTCACCTCATACACATCCGGTTCGGCGTCTGATGGACTGTTTTGGGTGGTGCTGTACACCGTTTCGGCGCCAGTCACTACTTCGACCAGCATGGTGTCGGACCCTGTTTTTTCATAGGTAAACAGAATGCGGCTGCCACTCACCACAAACCAGCACAGTAGCTTTCCATGGATGTACCAGCTTTCCATGCGGATGCCGTTTTTTTCGTCCACTTGCCAAAGTCCCTTTTCGGGTTGCAAGGGCACCAACTCGTACGGCCGCCAGTCATTGTCCTTAGAACCGTAGGCCATGCCCCAAAAATACCGGCCGGTTTTTGACGTGTCCAGAGCATGTATTTCAAGCAGCATGGCCACCTCGGTGAGTTTACCTGTGGCATTGTAAATTTCAAGATTGCCCGACCAATTACCCGACCAATCGGATGGAAAGTTATCCTGGGCTATGGCCGGTGAAAGCCCAATTAAACCCGTCAAAATAATAAAAACGATGCGCATTGCACAGGTTTTGAGGCATCTTTACCCAATCTTACGGGCAAAAACAGCCATGATGATTAATCATTCGGCAAAAATAGTCAACTTTGAGCCCTAAGTCTTGATGAATATGCGCTTACCTTCATTCGATCAAATCGGCAGGGCGGTTTTTGGTGCCCTGATGCGCTTTCCGTTTACCTTGGCTGCTGCTATTGCGGCCACATACGCTGTGATGTGGATTATTGAAGACGGCGACGATGCCGCACGCCAATTGTGGATGACTGCTCAATTGGGCATACCCCTGCTTTTGGCGTGGGAAATCAGCTCTAAAAATCCGTTGTTGCGTTGGGGACTCCCTGTGTTGGGGTTAGGCTTATTGGCCATTTATTACACTACCTTGCATGTCGACGATCCGGGGTTTGAGTACCGAGGACTGCCCCGTTACTTATCGCTGCTTACGGCAGCGCACCTTTTGGTGGCCGTGGTTCCGTACCTGAACACGCGTTCAATAGCCGATTTTTGGACGTACAACAAGGAACTGCTGGCCAACTGGCTTACTGGTGCCGCATTTGCTTTTGTGTTGTATCTGACGCTCGCGTTAGCCATTTTGGCCGCAGATCAGTTATTCAGCCTTGATGTAAACAACAAAGTTTATGCACATCTTTTTGTGTTGCTGGCTTTTTTGTTTGTGACGCTCTATTTTTTGCACCATTTTCCTTCAATATGGGAAGATGTTCTGGACGAAAGGCCCTATTCACGCGGTTTTTCTGTGCTGTGTAAGTACATACTCATCCCTGTGATTCTTTTGTATTTCATCATTGTTTCGGCATACCTGATCAAAATCATGTTGCAGGGCACGTTGCCCCAAGGGTATGTAGGCTATTTGGTGTTGGGTTTCGCATTTGTGGGCATACTGACTTATTTGCTGAATTACCGTCTTCCGGAAATAGATACCGACGCCCTGCCCCGGTGGTTCAAGCAGGGCTTTTGGTGGCTGCTGTTGCCCACAGTTGTGTTGATGCTGGTTTCTATTGGGCGCAGAATCATCGACTATGGTTTCACCGAACCCCGCTACGCGGTGGCTACAGCGGGCATGTGGCTGCTGGGCATGTGCGCTTATTTTCTCCTTTCCAAAAAAGACAACATCAAGGTTATTCCCATATCACTGGCCTTAGTGTGTGTTTTCGTTGTACTTAGCCCCTTTAACGCGTTTAATGTGTCGGAAAAAAGCCAACTCAACGAACTGAAGGCCTTGTTGGAACCCAACGACCGCTGGGCCAACGGCAAAATGAAACCCTCTGACGCACCCATGCTGGAAACCAGTGCCAGGCGCACTTCATCCATTTTGGAGTTTTTCGATCGCCGACAACGCCTCCATGCGCTTGAACCGTTCCTGCCTTATCCCATTGAAGCCCTGCCCAAAACAGCAACGGCATACAACGACGTGGGCCGCTTGGAAGACTGGCTCAACCTGGGCGACGCGATAAAAACGGAGCAACAGGAAGTTGTGTTCTACATCACCGGAACGGCGTCTGAATCGCAAAGCATCGCCTCTCTCGGCGTCAGCATTGACGGTTACAAGGAGTTTTTTCTACTCAGGCGAGATGCCACAGAGGCCCCTCGCCCACAATCCGAAGGCGAAAAATACATGATCCTTTCCGAGGATAAACAGGCACTGGAATACCGCATTTATAAAAAAGGGGCCAGCCAACTGTTAGAAAGTTTCAACCTTGGCAATTTGACAACCGAATGGATAAAAGGACAGGCAACGGATGAATCCAATTACATGCCGATCAATAAAGAAGCGGTGAACTACCTCGAAGGGCAGCAATTCGACTTGATGCTTTATCTCACAGACGCAGAAATAATAATTGAAACCAATTCAGAAAAACCGAAACTCGAATACCTGAATGCTGGCATATTTGTGCGACCAAAAAAGTAAACTCATGCGTTTCCTGTTCATCATCCTTTGGCTAACCATTTGCCTGCCCTCTTTTGCACAACAGGCCTATTTCCAGCAGGAAGTGCACTATGACATCAGCGTCCGCCTGAACGATGTCAAGCATACGCTCAGCGGCGACTTTTCAGTAGAGTACATCAATAATTCGCCCGATACCCTGCACGAAATTTGGATGCACCTGTGGGGCAATGCGTACAAAAAACGCAACACTGCGTTTGCAAAACAAAAGCTGCGCGACAAAGACACCCGATTCTACTTCAGCGACGACAAGTACCTGGGCTATTTCAGTGATCTTGATTTCAGCATCGACGGTCAAAAAACCAGCTGGCGCTTCGACAAGGCCAATCCGGACATTGCGTTGCTTACCCTTGCCCAACCTTTGCCCCCTGGCGGGCGAATCCACATTGCTACGCCCCTGAAACTACAAATTCCAGCTTCTTTTTCTCGCCTCGGGCATGTAGGCACTTCCTACCAGATGACTCAATGGTTCCCCAAACCTGCTGTGTACGACCATAAAGGCTGGCACCCGATGCCTTACCTGGATCAAGGTGAGTTTTACTCCGAGTTTGGCTCCTTCGATGTGCGCATCACCTTGCCAGCCAACTATGTGGTGGGGGCCACCGGCACGTTGCAAAACCCGGAAGAACGCGCCTTTTTGCAACAAAAAGAGGCTGAAACACGTGAAAAACTCACTGGAGGTATAGACGGCAGCAAAGACCCCTTTCCAGCCTCCGACACGCTGTACAAAACCCTGCACTACATTGCCGAGCAGGTGCATGATTTCGCCTGGTTTGCCGATAAACGATTTATGGTGCTGCGCGACACCGCGCGCATGGCGTCTGGCAGAAAAATAGAATGTTGGGCCATGTTCACCAACCAACAAGCACATTTGTGGCAAAAAGGCGCGTTTTACGTGAAACGATCCGTCGAGTTTTATTCGACTGCGGTTGGTGAATATCCGTGGCCCCAAGCCACTGCTGTGCACAGCGCCCTGAGCGCCGGTGGTGGCATGGAGTATCCCATGATTACCGTCATCGGAAATTCGGATAATGACCTTAGCCTCGACGAGGTCATTACGCATGAAGTGGGGCACAATTGGTTCTACGGCATCCTGGCCAGCAATGAACGCGAACATCCTTTTTTGGACGAGGGCTTCAACACGTATTACGAGCGCAGGTACATGCAGCAGTATTACGGCAAAGACCTTACAACAGACGTGGTGCCAAAACGCTTGTATGATCCGGAGGCCTACGGCCCTTTGCTCCATACCGGTCACGCCCTAATGGCCCGCGAGCACCTTGATCTGCCGCCCGACTCCCCTTCGGATGCGTTTAGTCAAATGCAATACGGGCTGATGGTGTACATGAAAACCGGATTGTGCATGGAATGGCTCGAAAAATCGGTGGGTGTGGACGTACTCGACCCGGCCATGCAGACCTATTATAGCAGCTGGAAATTTAAACACCCTTATCCCGAAGACGTAAAAAAGGCCTGGGCCGATGCCGGTTTGCAAGCCGACTGGTTTTTTGACGCCATGCAAACAGGCAAACAAGCCGATTATGCGTTGTCGGGAAAGCAGCAGGACGGAAAAATTACCATCCGCCAAAAGGGCGATCTTGCCGCTCCGTTCCCCATAGTGGCTTACACCGATGGCGTGGTGCAGCAGGTGCAATGGGTCGACGGGTTTGCCAAGGGCCAGAAAGCGATCGCCGTGCCTGGAAATTACGAAGAATGGGCCATTGATCCCGAATTTGCCACTTTGGATGTACAACGCCTCAACAATCAAAAGAGTGGTTTTCAGGTGCGCATGATCGCACCGTTTCAACATGCCACCAAAAAGACGCTGGGCATCATGCCCGGTATCGGTTTTAACCATTATGATAAACTGCAACTTGGAGCGGCTTTCTATAATCCACCTGTACCCACCAACCGATTCCAGTACTATGTTGCACCGGCAATTGGTTTAGGGTCGGGAGAACTGGTCGGCATGGCCGATTTGCGCTATCGCTTGTTTCCCGGCGGCTTGTTTCCAAAAGTGACACTCGGGGTAAGTGGCAAGACGTATAACCAGGATTACAATTGGACGCACGACTACTACAGCCGTTTTTGGCGCGTGGTTCCTGAAGTGCGTGCCGAGCTGCGAACCGCCAAACAGGGGATGAGGCAGTACCTCAATGCCCGTATGTTATATATAGGTGTCGAAAACGGAACTTTTGAACAGGACGGCGCTTTTTCCGGCACGGCATTCACCAATCGCGACATGTATGAGCTGCGCTACGAACTGGAAAACCGAAGCAGCCCCAACCCTTTTCATGGAGAAGCGGTACTGGAGTTTCAGGATTATGACGATCCGTTTGGGCGCAGACAGCATTATGTGCGCGGTGGATTGGAGTGGCGACAGCGTTTTTACTACAACCGGCGTTCAAAGATATACTTCCGCACCTATGCGGGCGTGTTTCTGAAAAATACCCAGCGCAAAGCCGGTACAGTGTCTAACGATTTAGCCCGGGCGTCTTTTGCACTCAATCCACAAGGGTTCAACGATTACCGTTATGATCAGGTATTTGTGGCCCGCACAGATGTCGACGGCATCCTCTCAAGGCAAGTCAGCGAAACGGAAGGCGGATTCAAAAACGCTTTTGGCTCGCCGTATGCCGGACTAACAGGCAACTCTAACGACTTTATCATCGCCATCAATCTAAAAGCGGATTTGCCCAAAAAATTACCCCTCGGTATTCCGTTAAAGCCCTATTTTGATTTGGGGTACTATCACGACGCCTCACCTTTAGGCGAAAGCCTTGAATTTGGCGATCAGGTACTTTGGAGTGGTGGTTTAATGCTGGATTTTGGTGGCGTTTTTGAGGTGTTTTTTCCCTTGGTTAACTCCGGCTCCCTCAAAGACCGCTATTGCGAATACAGTGGGGGAAAACCCGACAGCGGAAAAATTTTCTGCGGGGGCAACTATTGGCAGTGGATTTCCTGGCGACTCAACATCCAGGGCCTCCGGCCAGAGCGTTTTTTAGAAACCAACCTCCGTTAACAGCATCAACAGAAATCAACAACATGAACTGGCAAACAGACATACCCCAACTGCGCAATACCGATTCCGGCAATTTTTTCCTCCTTGCCGGCCCTTGTGCCATTGAGGGAGAACAAATGGCTTTTGACATCGCTGGCAAGGTGAGTGAAATTTGTACGAGACTGGAGATTCCGTACATCTTCAAAGGCTCATACCGCAAAGCCAACCGCAGCCGACGCGATTCGTTTACCGGCATCGGCGATGAACAGGCATTGGACATCCTGAAAAGGGTGGGCGAGCATTACAAGATACCTACCACTACCGACATCCACTCCGAACCGGAGGCGGCATTGGCTGCTGCGTATGTGGATGTGTTGCAAATACCCGCCTTTTTGTGTCGGCAAACCAGCCTGTTGGTGGCTGCGGCGCAAACGGGCAAAGTGGTGAACATCAAAAAAGGCCAGTTTGTGAGTCCGGAAGCCATGCAGTTTGCACAGGAAAAAGTGGAAGAAGAAGGCAACCACAAAGTCATCTTGACGGAGCGGGGTACAACCTTTGGGTATCAGGATTTGGTGGTTGACTTCAGGGGCATACCCATCATGCACGGGTTTGGCGCTACGGTGGTGCTGGATTGCACCCACTCGTTGCAGCAACCCAATCAGTCGAGTGGGGTAACAGGTGGTCGTCCGGCACTCATTGGGGCCATTGCCCGGGCAGGTATCGCGGTGGGAGCCGACGGGTTGTTCATCGAAACGCACCCCAAGCCTTTGGAGGCCAAATCCGATGGTGCCAACATGCTGCCGCTCGATCAGTTGGAAAATTTACTGGAAAAGTTAGTCGGAATACGCCAAGTATTGCATTCTGCCACTTCTATTAATAAATAAACGTGAATTTCGCAAGTGCGAACTTGTTTTTTTTGAGGCTTGTACTATTTTTACCGCCATTAAGCCAAATTGCAAGCAGGCCTATGCCTGGTTTTGGATAATCAAAAAAAATTTTTCCTGGCACACACCAATATGTTGCATTGATGCATCTTGATTTATGAGTGTGGTGCTGAAGTAAAAATTGTGTTTGATTTTTTTGAAATCGGTGTGATCCTGTTTACCCTGTTTCACCAAAACTTTAATTAACTCAAATTCAAACGCAGCATGACAGCAGCAACAACGACAACCAAAAAGCAACAAGACAACAACGGATCCAGTTGGTTCCCTTACATTGTCATCCCGGTATGCTTCCTGGTAACTTTCGGCCTCTTCAACATCGTTTTCGGCAACCCGGCAAACTTCGTTGATGGCGATCCAAGCAAGGAGCCTATCGATGGCAACATCATCGGCACCATTTACAAAGGCGGTATCATCGTACCGATCCTGCAGGGTCTTCTCCTCATCGTGCTCGTGTTTATCGTGGAGCGCTTCTACACCCTGGGCCGTGCAAAAGGCACTGGCAACATTGACCAGTTTGTAAAAACCATCAAATCGTTCTTAGACAAAGGCGACATCAAAGGTGCCTTAGTCGCTTGCGACAAGCAAAAAGGTTCTATTGCTAACGTCGTTCGCGCCGGTCTGGAGAAATATACGGAGATGGAAACGGCTACCGACATGGACACCGAGCACAAAGTACTGGCTATCCAAAAAGAAATTGAAGAGGCCACTACGCTTGAACTCCCTATGTTGGAGAAAAACCTCAACATCCTGGCGACCATCGCATCGGTTGCTACCCTTTTGGGTCTGTTGGGTACAGTAATCGGTATGATCCGCGCCTTCGGTGCCCTTGCACATGCTGGCGCTCCCGACTCTACCGCACTTGCAACGGGTATCTCCGAGGCCCTTATCAATACCGCATTTGGTATCGGTACTTCAGCCCTGGCGATCATCGGATACAACTTTTTTACTGCCCGTATCGATACGATGACCTATCGCATCGACGAGGCTGGCTACACCATCACGCAAACATTTGCGGCGAAACACTAATTGTCAGGCCATTCACCCATGCGGAATTGGTCGTCTTGAGTTGATCGTGTTTATACACGTGCCAGTGTACATACTGGCACGTGTATTCCCGGCAACAAGACGGCCTGTGCCCAACAAACACACACCATTATGCCAAAGCATAAACCCAAACGCGGCGCACCGTCTGTCGACATGACAGCGATGACAGACGTAGCATTCTTGCTGTTGACTTTCTTTATGCTCAGCGCCAAAGCCAAGCCACAGGAAGCAGCCGTGATTGACACGCCGACATCCATTTCGCAAACCAAGTTGCCTGACGCTGGTACACTCAATATCCTGATCAGCCAGGAAGGCAAGGTTTTCTTAGACCCAGCTGGCTCACACACACGCCTGGATCTCATCAACCGCATGAACGCTGAAGCAGGGCTGCAGTTGACGGAACAGGAGATGTTGAAATTTACAACAGCTGGCGGTTTTGGCGTGCCCAACAAAAAACTCAAGTCGTGGCTCAACCTCCCTCCCGCTGAGCGCAACAAGGTGGAAGTGGAAGGTATCCCCTGCGATACCATGAACAATGAATTAGGCCCCTGGGTACACAATGCGCGTCTGGCTCAGTTCAAAATGAAACAGCAAGGCGTTGTGGATGCAGAGTACGTCATTGTGATCAAGGCAGACCAAGGCACACCATATCCGATGGTTCAAAAGGTCATCAATACCCTGACGGACATCAACGTCAACAAATTCAACCTGATTACCTCAATGGAGTCTGATCCGAACAAAAAAGCGGCTTCAGATGCCCCTCACTGATCTACTTCAGGCAATCATTTTCACCCAATTTCTCCAACCCACAATTGCTAAGCAATGGCAGAAATAGCACAAGACGGTGGCGGTGGCCGTAAAAAAGGTGGTAAGGTTCGTTCCAAAAAAATGTCTACGCGCATCGACTTTACGCCGATGGTAGATTTGGGCTTCCTCCTCATTACCTTCTTCATGTTGACCACCACATTAGCCAAACCCAACATCATGTCCTTGATCATGCCCGAGAAAAAGGACATTAAGGAAGATGAACTCGAACCCGTAAAGGAATCGAAAGTACTTACCCTCCTGCTTGGTGGCAACGACAAGGTCTACTGGTATGAAGGCATCACCGACCCGAAATTGGACTCTGCGGACTATTCCGCTGAAGGGCTGCGGAAGGTTATCCTCGACAAAATGGACAAGGTAAAGTCGCAGTTTGGTGAAGAAGAATACGAAGACTTCAAAACCAAAGAGCAGAAAAAAGGCTCTTACCTGACCATTCTGATTAAACCGACTGAAGACGCGGTGTACAAAAATTTAGTAGACGCGCTGGACGAAATGGCCATCACAAAAACGCGCTACTACGTAATCCTGGACGCGTCGGAGCAAGAAATGGACTTTTTGAAGAATCCGGCAGCGGGCCTGAACTTTAATGCCGAAGAACAAGCGTCAGCCTTGAAATAAAATTTGCTTTACACCTAAAATATTTCTCCATCATGGCAGAAGAAAAAGTGGTTTTTCGAGACGCACTAGACGTCCTCTTCGAAGACCGCAACAAAGAATACGGTGCGTATCAACTGCGTCGCGAATATCCGAAGTACCTTCGGAATGCACTGCTGCTTACCCTCCTGGGCGTATTGCTGCTTTTTGCAGCACCGTATTTCTTTGCCAGCATGGCCGGTGTGTTCGCAGCTCAAGAGAAACCCATCGATGTCATTGCTGAATTGGGCCCTCCTCCGGATATCGACCCCAATACGCCACCACCACCACCACCACCACCAGTGGAAACCCCGCCTCCACCCACCCGAACCACCGTTGCGTTTGTTCCGCCGGTGGTAAAAAAAGACGTGGAAGTACAGGAAGAGGAGCCAAAGAAATCGATTGAAGAATTGCAGGAAATCAAAGCCGATATCGGTAAAGACGACAAGCAAGGAAACGATGACGCTCCTCCAGAGGTTATTGACAACCCTTCCGAACTCGAAGTCGTAGAGGCTCCGAAAGCTCCGCCAGCACCCGAGAAGACGTACGAGATGTTCGACATCCAGAAGCCGCCAAGTTTCCCCGGCGGCGAGGCCGAGCTGCTCAAATACTTAGCTAAAAACATTGAATACCCGGCTTTGGCCCGCGAAAACAACATTCAGGGTGTAGTTGCCCTTACCTTTGTGGTCAACAAAGACGGCAGCATTTCAGATGTTCGAACCGTGAAAGACATTGGTGGCGGTTGCGGCAAAGAAGCCGAACGCGTCGTCAAAAACATGCCTCGCTGGTCGGCCGGTGAAGCCAACGGCAACCCCGTTAAAGTGCGCTTCACGCTCCCCGTGCGTTTCAAGCTCGAGTAACCGTATCGGCGACTTTAGTCGCCGACCTCCGTCAGCATCGGCGGTCGGCTGTCGGCGACTGAAGTCGCCGATACGTATTTCAGGGCAATTTTGGGTACTCCAAAATTGCCCTAATTTTTTTTCATACACACACACCAATAGGCAATAAAATAACATCTATCCAAATACAACCAACATCACTTTTATCTATAACGCCAAAAAAGTATTCAAACATGACACCAGAAAATGTGATTTATCGAGACGCGTTAGACGTACTCTTCGAAGACCGCAACAAAGCATACGGTGCGTATCAACTGCGTCGCGAATATCCGAAGTACCTGCGCAATGCACTGCTGCTTACCCTGCTGGGCGTATTGCTGCTTTTTGCAGCACCGTATTTCTTTGCCAGCATGGCCGGTGTGTTCGCAGCCAAAGAGCAACCCATCGATGTCATTGCAGAACTGGGCCCTCCTCCGGATATCGACCCTAGCACTCCGCCTCCACCCCCACCCCCACCGGTGGAAACCCCGCCTCCACCCACCCGCACCACCGTTGCGTTCGTTCCGCCAGTTGTGAAAAAAGACGTGGAAGTGCAGGAAGAAGAGCCTAAGAAATCGATTGAAGAACTTCAGGAAATCAAGGCCGATATCGGTAAAGACGACAAGCAAGGAAACGATGACGCTCCTCCAGAGGTTATTGACAACCCTTCCGAACTCGAAGTCGTAGAGGCTCCGAAAGCTCCGCCAGCACCCGAGAAGACGTACGAGATGTTCGACATTCAGAAGCCGCCAAGTTTCCCCGGTGGGGAGGCCGAGCTGCTCAAATACTTAGCTAAAAACATTGAATACCCGGCTTTGGCCCGCGAAAACAACATTCAGGGTGTAGTTGCCCTTACCTTTGTGGTGAAGAAAGACGGCAGCATTTCTGAGGTCAGAACGGTAAAAGACATCGGTGGCGGTTGTGGCAAAGAAGCCGAACGCGTGGTCAAAAATATGCCCCGCTGGTCGGCTGGTGAAGCCAACGGCAACCCGGTAAAAGTGCGCTTTACGCTTCCTGTGCGCTTCAAGCTCGAGTAACGGTATCGGCGACTTTAGTCGCCGACCGCCGACCGCCGACAGCGGTCGGCTGTCGGCTGTCGGCGGTCGGCTGTCGGCTGTCGGCGACTAAAGTCGCCGATACGGGTTACTCGCACACCACACCAGTGGGCGATACTGGCATACCAGCGGTTTCCACTTGTGTTTTCAAGCCGTTGGCGGTTTCATTTGCAGCATCCAAGGCCAACAATTTACCCAACACATCGTTGAACGGCGCAGCGCAACCACGTACATATTGGTAATACACCAGGTATTCATAAGATTCGATAAGGTTTGCGCGGTTTTTAACCGGATCAGCCGATGCGATGGTCGAGTACCGCGCATAAGAATCCTTGGCTACCCCGAAGTTGGGGATCAGCGTTGGGTCAACCTGAATGTCTGGCTCCATTTTAACCTCTGAACGTGCGCGCCAGTACCATCCAATACCGGCGTCCGGCATCCTTTCTGTCAATTTTGTAAACGTAGCCTGGGCATGCTGATAGCGCAAAGAGTCATCCTTGCAGTAGAATTGGCAGATACCGAGTTTGTAAAAATCAGTGGCTTCGGGCGTAGCCATAGAGTCCAAATATAGTTCATACGCTTTAGCAGCGGAGCAATAATCTTTTTTACCGTAATAGATCTCACCCATTTCCTTGTACACTGGCCAAACGGACGAGTCTTTTTCGATGGCCTTAGCCATTTCGCGAACAGCTGCCAAGGTATCACCACCATTCTTAATCATCAAGCGGCCGTAGTATAAGTAGTCGGAAGCCAGTACTTTAGACGGCTCCACTGTTTTAAAGTATTCCTGCATGATGTTCATGCCTTTGGCGTAATCGCCTGTTTCATAGTAGGAATAGCCAAGCAAACGCTTGAGATAGGACTTTGAATTGTCCTTCTTTACAATTTGTTCTACCTGGTCAATGGCCCCCTTGTAGTCCTTGGTCAGGTACAAGGTATTGGCGTAGAACATTTGGTCGTCAATGGTGTAATCTTTGGTGTTTGCAAACATCTCAGTGTACGCGTTCTTGGACTTTTCGAAGCGTTTTTCGTAATAAAAGCCTTCCGCTTTCATGCGGTGTGCCTGGATAAACGACGGGTCCGTGGCGATGGCCTGGTCAAGGTAGAGTAACGACTTATCCTTCAGTTTGGCGGCCTGGTAGGTTTTGGCCAGCATCATTTTGGGCAAGGGGTTATTCTTTTCAATAGTAGAAGCAAACTCATAGTTTTGAGCTGCCAGGCCGCCGTTGGGCGTTTCCTTGTAGCAGTAGCCCAAAGCCATCAGGGTTTTGAAATCTTTGGCATTGACGGCGATGGCATTTTTAAGCAGCTCTTCAGAGCGGGCGTAATTGGGGCGTTTGGCCCCGTCTGGCGTAAAGTACAGGTAAGATTCTCCAACGGAGCGCAGGGCATTGATGTCTTTTTTGCCTGCCTTTTCTGCTTTACTGAATTGGGCATCGGCCACGCCAGGGTCGTTGTTGAGCAAAGCAATGCGGCCATTGGATACGTAAGCTAAAGCGCCTTCCGATTTGGCGTTAAACGCAGCGGTAAATGCTTCCTTGGCCTTGACCTTGTCACCTTTTCCCAAATAGGCATTGCCCAGTATGAGCAATGCTTCCTGATCAGCCGGGTTGGCTTTTGTGCGTTCTGTGTAAATTTTGATGGCATTATCCCATTGTTCCATCTGCATGGCAGCCATGCCAGGGTCATAACTCTGCGCGAGTACCGCCGAAGTTGTGTAAGACAAGATGAATAACAGAACAAATGTTCTCCGAGCAAACATGGTAAGTTGTTTTTGTGATGATGTATGGAGGGTTGTTTTCACTATTCTTTCGAAGTTTTAACCAGGCGGGTAGGGGCCTGTGCGGGCAACAGTCCGTCTTTGAGCATAATGCGTTGTCCCTGATCGCCTGCCAGAAAGGAGGCAAAACCCTGGCCCAAACCAATGCGTGCCTGGGCGTCAATGATGTACACTGTTCTTTTGTAAGGATAGTCGCCTGTGGCTAAATAGGCCTGGTAGGGGCCAAACCCCTCAGCTCCGGGCTCACGGGCAACGTCGACCAACTGAATGTCTTTGAGAAATTGTTGTGCACCCTTGCTGTCGGTGTCGGATATCCAGTTAGCAGCAATGATGCCTAATGCATTTTTTTGCTGCGAAACGTATTTGATCACCTCTTCATTGATGTTGAGTGCCGAGGCTTTGGGCGCAAGTGTGCCACCTGCAATGGAATCTTTTGCGTAACGAACCAAGCCGGAGGTGGGGTTGTCAAACACCAGGCGAACATCACCCAATTTCGATTTGGGGTTGATGGCAGACCAATTGGTGATCTCGCCATTAATCAGCCGGCGTACTTGCTCCATCGTTAACACCGTATCCGGGTTTTCCGGATGCACTACGATGGCCAAGGCGTCGTGGGCGATGGGCGTGGTTTTGGGTTTGAAGCCCCGGTTGGAAAAATAGACCATCTCATCGGTTGTTAACTGCCTTGAAATGATGATGACCTGAATGGAGTCCTCAACAAGCGCTTTAATCGCTTCGCCCTCCGACACATACAAGGCGTCAATGCTGGCGCGCACATACTGGGTATCGAACACATCGATGCTGGTTTGCACGATGGGTTTGTACGCTTCGTCTGCCATTAGTCGAATGGCACCGGTCGTGGGCGTATCAACAACTTTCCCTTCTTTGGTTTTCTCCTGACCGCAGGCAAACAGCATGGTCAAGGCAATTAACAATATGTTGAGCAAAAATTTCATGCTGGTTGTTGTTTTGTTTTACTGTTTGAAGTCGTTGTACACCCGCCATCCACGGTAAAAGCCGTAAATCAGGAGCAACACGGCAAAAATATTCAAAAACTCCGGCTCCATGCCCTGAAAATAGCGTTTATCGAGCAAGAGATACGCACCCAATAGAACGTAAATAATGGTCATGGTGATGCCCAGGATAAACATGGGTTGTCGCAATTTTTTATGTCGGCGGATGCGCTCGTCTGTAGTGGGTTCCATGCTATTGGATTTGAGGATGTGTGAATACGCTTGCAGGAAGTGTGTCAACAGGCACCGGCCGTCAGAGACAAGCCCTTTTGATACAGATGCAAAGTTGGGGAATTTTGGTGGAATGGGCAAAAAAGAACCCCTGCCCCGGAAAAGGGAGCAGGGGTTGGATGTTATCTGCCATACGGCTACAGCAATTTGCGGCGAGAGGGCAGCCGTTGCGATAGATTATTGGTTTACAGGCGTAACATCGAACAGCTTGGGCAGCGGTTGCGGTGTGCTTGAATTAGAGTTTACCTCTACTTGCGGGATGAGGAATCGCTGTGGGATTGTACCGCCCGAGATAGCTACAAAACCGAGCAGATTTTTGGTACGGCGCAAGTCATTGAACACTTCGTTTTGACCTGCTAACGAGCAGTATTTTTCCTCCACAATTTCATAAAGCAGGGCTTCATCGCGCGATTTACCCGGGATGCCGGCCATGTTGCCTTCATTGAAATCGTCCAGTACGTAATCGGCATACGTTCCGCCAAAGGTAGCGCTGAGCAATGCGCGTGCAGCGTTCAATCCGCTCAGGGCTTCATCGGGCGCTCCGGTGCGGGCGGCTGCTTCGGCGAGAATAAGCTGGGTTTCGAGTGCGTTGATAATGGGGAAAGAAGCGGTTGCGGCCCAGTAGTTGTCATAATTAAGGTCGTATGCGCCAGTCTCTCCGACAAAAAGGGCGCGGTAACGTGCGGATTCATCCGTTTTGGCATTGCCCCGGTATTTGGCATTTCCGGGTACCGTATCCAGCAATTGCGGCAGGATTGCAGAAGAAGCGTCCATGTAGCCAGCGCGGAAATCAACGCCAAAGGCGTTGTAAGTGTTCTGATCCTGCAGGGTATTGCCGCCGGCGAAGGGTACTGCCCAATCGCCAGCCTGGTTGTCAATGCCCAATTTGGCCTCAGTAAGCGCTTTGCTATATTCTTTGGTATGGGTGTAATAGCGGGCTTTAAGCGAGTGGGCTACTTTTGACCAGGCGGCCGCACTGCCGCCGAGATAAAAGTCGACGCCAGCGATCACCGGGTTGGTTGGGTTGGCGCCAAAATCGGCTAAAGCTTCATCGAGCAGGGTTTGTATGCCGGCATAGACCGCTGCCTGGTTGTCAAATTTAGGTTCTTCAATATCCGGATACCTGTTGGCTTCGGAGAAAGGGCAATCGCCCCAATGCGACGTGACCGTACCCATGCAAAGCGCTTTGAGGGTTTTGGCGATACCGCGAGCCAGTTTGTTTTCTGTAACATTAGCCTTGTCGATGACGATGTCGGCATTTTTGGCGGCGAGGTAGTACTTGTCCCATTCAAAGTTCTCGGCGGTCATGTTATACACATTAAACGCAGAGTACTGGCGGTCAACGCCGGAGAATTGTTGGGCCCACATACAGCCCAGGCGCGCGTCTTCGCCGGTTTGGGGAGTAATGATGCCGGTGAAAACAGCATTCAGGACGTTCTCCAATGGAGCGTCGGAGGGGTTATTCGGGTCGACGTTGATGTCGTCCACAAAGCCGGAACAGGCTTCCAAACCCATAAACAACATGAGGGCGAGAAATGCCCGGAAAAGATTTTTCATGGTGGATTGCTTTATGAAAAGGGTTTAGAACGTGATGTTGAGGTTAAAGATGAATGAGCGTGTGCCCGGATTTTGGAAATAGTCCAGGCCAATGGCGTTTACACCCGGGCCGTTGAGGCTTTGATCCGGGTCATTTCCTTCATATTGTGTGAAGAGCAACAGGTTACGACCGGTAAAACCGATGCTTGCGTTGGGAATGGCGTTCAAGCCCCACTTGGCAGGGCTGAAGTTCCAGGATACCGACAACTCGCGCAGACGCGTCCAGGAGGCATCTTCCACAAATTGTTCCGTAGGTCCGGTGAAGCCCGAGCCTGGTCCGGTGATGTACCATTGTTCGTCCAGGAACACCTGTCCGCCGCCGAAGTCGGCGATTTCGCCGCGCACCGTATAGGAGCCGTCGTCATTGCGTTCGTAGGGGTAGCGTTCGGCGACTGTGATCAGGTTGGTAAATTGCGCCGGGAAGCGCGGATCCAAATACACGTTGAGGCTATTGGCCTGATCTGCCGAGAGGGTAGTTTCTACGCCGGTATATTCGGCGGTACCGAAGAATGCCAGGGCACCTTTTGTACCGTTCCACATTTCGCCGCCAATTGAAGCGTCGAAGAGGATATTAACGTTCAGGGGTCCGAAGCGGAGACCGGAACCGATACCGGCCCGGAAGTCGGGGTTGGGATCGCCGATAACACCCGATGTACCGGCCAGAGTTGGGAATCCGTTTTCATCCAGGATCAGATTGCCGGAGGGGTCCCGATCCCAGCGGCTACCCCACAATACGCCGAGTTGGTGGCCTTTAACCGCCCGAGAGCTGCCATCTTCGAAACCGCCGAGGAATACGTTATCCACGCCCGACAGGTCTGTTACTTCGTTGCGGTTGCGCGTAAAGTTTCCGTAGATGCTCAAACCGAAGTTTTTCTTCCGAATGGCCTCTACGTCCAGTTCGATTTCGATACCGTTATTTTCGATGGTGGCGGCATTGGCCACCTGGCTCAGGAACCCGGAAGATTCTGGCGTAGTAACGGGCAGAATGGCGTTATCTACTTTGTTTTGGTAGTAGGTAAAAGCCAGATCCACGCGGTCTCTGAGCAGGCCGAGGTCAAAGCCGACTTCCCATTCCGTTTTGATTTCCGGTTCCAGGTTCGGGTTGGCTGCGGATGTATTAAGCGCAAAAGCGCCGCCGTAAGCCGAGGGGTTGATACCCGGGCCCCAACCTTCGCCATAGCCCGTGCTCTGATCGGTTGGCGTGAAGAAGGTATTGAGCAAGAGGTAGGGGTCGGGCTCCCGGCCAACCTGCCCGATACCGGCGCGCAGTTTACCGGAAGACAACAAGCTGTTGGTTGGATCCTGGCGGAAAAGCCATGAAGCGTCCACAGCCGGATAGAAGAAGCTGTTTTTGCCCTCCGGCAGTGTAGACGCCCAGTCATTGCGAGCAGTCAGGTTTACGAAAACTTTATCCCAAAATTCCAGGCCAATGGTTCCATAGATACCGGCAATGCGCCGTTCCTCGGTGTAGCTGAAAGGGTCAAACGTTGTGCCATTATCCAGATTGGGAGGAGACAACGGGTTTACGAATCCTCGAGTGGTATTGGAAATTACGTCTTGCGTACGCTGGTTCAGGTTGGTACCCAACAGGACATTATAGCCAAATACGTCATTGATATCCTTGACATAGCGCCCGAAAACGTCGAAGTTAAACTGCTTGCGTGCAATCTTTTCCTTGGTGTAGCGTCCGCCGGCGTTTTCCCCCGATGCGAGAACCGGGAAAAAGTCTTCGCGCTCATCCGTGTAGGTATCCGAACCGCCGCGGGCGGTAAAGCTCAACCCGGGGAGGGGGTAATACCGGACTTCAAGTCGACCGATCAGGCGATTTACATCGGCGGTACTGTTGATGTTGTTCATCATCCACAGCGGGTTATCGTATATGGAGCCGGTGCTTGCCCCCAGCGGGTTTCGGTACGCCCGTTGGCGGTCGATGAAGCGGTTACCGGCGGCATCCACGTACGTGCCTTCGTAGTACTCGCTGTTGAAATCTGCCGGTGTACGCAAGCCGCCCAGGAACAGGCCGTTCAGGTTTGAACCCATTTGGATACGATCGGACTTGGAGAGCGAGAGGGTACCGCCCCCTTCAACTGTCCATTTTTGTCCCAGGTTACGCGATGCATTCAACGTGGCCGTATTCCGGTTATAGGTTGAGCCTTCTTTGATTACGCCGTCCTGGTTGGTGTTGTTGAAACCCAAAAATATGGATCCCTTGTCGTTTTGGCCGCTCACACTCACGCCATTGTTGTTGGTGACGCCCGTTTTGAAGAACTGGTCGTATGGGCTGTAGGTGGCACGGCTGTTCTTGCCCCCGTGTACATTGTCGTTGGTGCCATTGGCAACAGAATAAAAGCGGGTTCCGTCGTCGCCTTCGAAATACGCGCCTGCGGTGTTGTAGGTGTCGTCGCCGCCGGGTCGCTCGGCAATCCGGTCCCCCCAGGAGCGGCCGCCTGTTGGCACAAACTGGTACTTCATGTCACGGCCCTGGCCAAATCTGGTTTGCAGGGGGACTTCCCGGTTCACCTGGTCGAAGGCAAGCGTTGAGGTCAGGTTCACCTGAAAATCCTTTGCCATGCGGTTTTTGCCTTTTTTGGTTGTGATCACGATCACGCCGTTGGCTGCGCGTGTGCCCCACAGTGCGGCGGCAGAAGCGCCGCGCAAAATTTCCACATTTTCGATATCGTTGGGGTTGATATCGTTCAAACGGGATTGTTGGGTAACGCCCCCTCCGGAGCCGAGGTAGTTGGAGCCGTTTCCGTACTCCGATTCGTTGTACATCGGCACCCCGTCAACTATGATCAGCGGTTCAACCTCCTGGGTTATGGTGGTTGCCCCCCGGATCTGGATACGCGAGCCAGCGCCCGGGTCGCCCGTTGACTGCACGATGTTGATGCCCGCTGATTTGCCGGCCAAACTGTTTATCACCCCTACTTCGCCGGAGCGCACCATGGCATCTCCATCGACAGTAGACTGGGCAACCCCGATTCTGGCTTTGTTGGCCTCATAACCTAATGCGGTTACGACGGTTTCCTGAATCAGGTTGCTGGTGGTCATTTGCACATCCACAGCGTCCGATACGCCAACTTCTACTTCCTGAGTGGCATACCCGGTGTAACTGATGACAATTGTTTTGTAGCCGGACGGCAAACTGAGGGTGTAGCGTCCTTCAACATCGGCGCGCGCACCGACAGACGCATCTTTCACTTTGACCGTGGCAAAGGAGAGCGGTTCTCCATCCTCGCCGGTCACGACACCCGTGATGGTACGCTGCGCCAGCGCAAAACCGGCGGCCAAAAGCACCACAACGAAGGTTGTAAACAAACGTTTCATACGAAAATTTGATTTGGTTGAAAATGAGTTTGAGTTACAAAAAAAATGGGTTCAATCAATCTCTGTGTGGTCCATAGGGGCAGGCAAAAAAAAAGCCTACAACCAGTGGCATATACGGATGCCACCGGATGTAAGCAAAATGAGTTCAGGTTGATTCGGTTGATATGTTGAGCACGATGTACATTCTTCCACACGTTGAGTTCCAACAAAGGTAAGGTATTCTCTATTTAACCTTACCATATAAATTTTATTTTTCCCCTTACTCCAAATTTTGTACCAATGTCAAATCCATATTAAATCGGTAATCTATTTATTTTCAATACTTTCCATGTTGCGAAATTTCGCTTTATTAAATGTTAATTTTTTTAGGTCAGCAAGCGCAGGTACATCCTTATGGTGTTTGCCAGGCCAAAATACAAAGCATCGGACACCAGTGCATGCCCGATACTAACTTCCAGCAGGCCGGGACAATGTTCTTTAAAATACTGCAAATTATACAAATTCAAATCATGTCCGGCATTTAACCCAATACCCATCTGCATCGCTTCTTCAGCCGCTATTCGATAAGGTCGAACGGCCGATTCGGGGTCATGCGGAAAGGCTTCGGCGTAAGGGCCTGTGTATAGCTCCACCCGATCGGCACCACAAGCTTTTGCGCCTTCGATCATCTCCGGTTGCGGATTTACAAAAACGGACACGCGAATGTGGTGCGCATGCAATGCTGCGATCACCTCCCTCAATTCGGGTGCACGCCTTATGGTATCCCAGCCACTGTCAGAGGTCAATTGTTGTGGCCCGTCGGGCACCAGGGTACATTGATGTGGCCGGTTTTGGGTCACCAGTTGTATGAAATCAGGGGTAGGATTGCCCTCCATATTGAACTCTGTGCGAACCACCCGTACCAGTGCCGGAATGTCGTCATATCGGATGTGGCGCTGATCCGGACGTGGATGCACCGTGATGCCTTGGGCACCGAAATCCTCACAATCTTGAGCAAACTGGATGAGGTTAGGCAGATTGCTCCCTCTTGAGTTGCGTAAAAGGGCTATTTTATTGATATTTACGCTAAGGTTAGTCATGGACGAGAAGAGGAGTTGTGGAGAGGAGAAGTTGATGGTGTATATTTGTGGCGAAAATACGTGCTAATGGAAGAACCTGAGGAGCAAATATACCATCATGGGGTAAGCGAGTTGCCATCGGCACCTTTGGTGTTGCTTTCGCTCATGGGGTTTGTAGTGGTTGGCTCCGGATTGGGGCTTGCTGCGTTTACAGCCATACAACAATTGGCGGGCTGGGAGTTTAACGCATTACAAGGTGGTTTACGGGCAGATTCACCTGCATCGGAGCGGTGGCCCATGCGGGTGTTGTTGCTCATGAGCCAGTTAGGCACTTTTGTATTTGCCGGCTGGGCCACCACGTGGTTGTTTTACCGGAAGGGTTCTTTGTTGGGGGGTAGTGCTGCAAAAGGATGGGCTTCATATTTGCGTGCGAACCGTGCGCCGGTATTTGTTACGGTGTTGTGCGGCGTGCTGATCATGCTGGCAGGCGCACCATTTGTGTTGTGGCTCTACGAACTCAACAAGGGGCTACCCCTTCCGGATGACCTGCGCGGCATGGAAGCCAACACCGCCGAGGTCATCAAGGGGTTGCTTCAAATGGAAACGCCTGCCGAGTTCTGGTTTAACCTCCTGCTCATCGGGGCTGCACCTGCCTTGGGTGAAGAATGGGTTTTTCGAGGCATTTTGCAGCAACAACTGATGCGCCTGATCCGTAATCCCTGGGTGGCGCTGTTGCTCTCGGCTGCTGTTTTCAGTTTTATCCATCTGCAGTTTGAAGGCTTTCTGCCCCGCATGTGGCTCGGATTAGTGTTGGGTTGGTTGTACTGGAAGACGCAGCATTTCTGGGTGCCGGTGGTGGCGCACTTTGCCAACAATGCCGTTCAGGTAATTGGCCAATACCTTTACCGAAAACAGATCAGTTCCATCAACCTCGAAAATGAACTACACATTCCGTTGTATGTGGCGTCGTTGTCGCTGGCAGCGGTGTTGTGGTTGGCATACAAGATAATTCAAATGCTGGACCAGCCTTCACCCGATCCACAAGCGGGGCAGGCACATGCTGATTAAAAACACAAAAACAACACATATATGTCTACTTTAGGTATCGGCTCTCGTGTGGAGCACCCTGCATTCGGGATGGGGGCTATTGTGCGCCTGCACGCCGCAGCATACGAAGTGTGTTTTATGCAATACGGCGTCAAAATGGTGGGTAAAGATTACGATAAATGGACCGTCGTGGAGGCCATACCACCTGAGGAGGAGGTCTCCTTCTCGGAAGCTGAAAAATCATTGCAGCGTATTTTGCGCACCTGGTCGGGTTTTGCACTCGAAACAGTGCCGCTGGGCGACCGCTGGAAAAACGGCAAAATGATACTTACTCCCGGCGACGCCACCACACAATCCAAAGAAGTGCCTATAGATACTTTTTTCCACAAGATCGTAATGATGCGAGACCGATTGCGGGTATTGGAGCAACAAATCAACGCCAGCAAAAAGCTCAGCGACGAAGACAAAGTCAATTTGCAACAGTACATCACGCGTTGTTACGGGAGCATGACCACGTTTAACGTGCTGTTCCGGAACCGCGAAGATTACTTCGTCGGCGATGGTTCCAAAGAATAAGCTCTGTTAGCGCAAACATCCACACCGCTGCGTATTCCAAGGCAATCCAGGCGTACTGCTCAGTATACCTGCCTGCTGCGTAATGGCTATACGTAAGGATGACGACTCCCGTCCAAACCACCGGAAAACGCCAGCGTCCAACGAGGCAAATGCCGAAAGGCAACAACACATACCATGGATGAACTACTGCCGCCAGACTCAGGTGCGCAAAAGACGCCCAGGTCATGGCGCCCGCCAGCTGAAACACCGTACCGCCTTTATCCCGCGGTAGGGTCCACACGGCCGCCCATAACACAGCCACCACAGCAAGCAGTGCCAGATAAAGTCCGGAACGCTCCCCAATGTCGTACCCCACTTGCTGGTACCCGATCCACCGGATCAGGTAATATAAGCTGGCATTGAACTGAAATTGGCGAAAATAAAGGTCTAAACTCTCGGTCATGTGCCCTAATACTTCCAGCGACAGCAGGGGCACAAAAAGGCACAAGCATACCAAACCGGTACAGACCATAAAGACAAATCCGCGCCTGAACCCTAAAAATCGCCATATTAAAGGCAAAAAAAGGAGCGGCGTGAGTTTCGCTGCTACAGCGAAAGCCCAACAGGTGGCAGCGCCATACAATTGCTTCGCGTGTAGCAGGTACAAGCCCCAGAGTACAAAACACAGCCCGGCCACATCTAAATGCACGTTTCCACAACCTTCCATAATGGCCAACGGATTCAACGCGTAGACCAGCGCCCATGATACCCCAGGCCCGTTGCCCTGCAACCGCCGCAAGGCTTCAACGCTGCCTGCTTCACAAAACCACAAAAAACACTTGATGACCATGGTACTGCCCCAAAGATCAGCAGGGAACAACCAGGCAGCAAAGGCAAACACAGCCTGCGCCACTGGTGGATACACCGTATAATATAATGGCGAGTTGAGCTGGCTATACAAATCGGCATTTAGTCCTTGTAAGGGAAAGCCCTGATGGGCAAACCAGTCGGGCGTATGCAAAAAAGGGTGCACACCGTTGATCCAGCATCGACCATCCCAAATGAATCGGAACACATCATCTGACCATAAGGCAGGGGCAAACACCAGCAGCAGGCGGGCCAAAAGGCCCAAAAGTATCCACCCTTTCCAAAAAATACGAAACCGCCACCATATCAAACCGTAGAGTAGCCATAAGCCGGTAAAGCCAGCCCAAATACCAAGGGTGTTTTCCCGGTTGACGAAAAACCCTAAAGCGCAAACGACAACAAGGAAGGCTGCCCCCAAGGAGACGGGCGCGAGCAGGGGCACTGCCGGTTTTTGTTCCACTTGGCAAAGGTAATCGCTTACCGCAGTCGCTGGGGTGCACCGAAGTGGTATTTCAAATAAGCGCTGTCTACAGGTACTTCAACCAGCACATGCTGATAGCTGCTGTTGCGGGCTTTAACCTTCACTACCCCTTGAAGCGCGTCGCCCGGAAACAAGGTATACCGCCGCAAAAGACCGTCAGCAGGCATAAAGGGTGCCTGGAAAGGATTGTTGATGATGATGTTGGGTGAAATGGAAAGCCACCAGAATACATTGTCGTCAAAATCGTTTGTGTTCTCAATTGATCCAGGGTTGGCATTGTTTGCCGAAATCACCGCAGCTGTAGTCACTGCGGCAATAGCGGCAACGCTGATGAGTACCGCTTCTGTTTGGCGTTTGGAAATGAATTGTTCTGCGGAAAAAACCCGAAATGGCTCGGTTGTGCCATCGCCATGGTACCCGGTAACCAAAATAGTGGAGGGATCAAATTCGAGGGGTGTGCTGCGGTCGTTTCGAATGTAAATGTTCAAATCGTGCATCAACGTATTTTCATTGGTCAGCTCGGCAAATACCTCTACCGAATCCTTGTACAGGCGCAAGGCGGGCACGCCATGTGTGTATACGGTAGAAGCCTGTTGTGGCTGGGTATTGGCTGGCTGATAGTAGTACCGGTAGGAGCAGGAAGTGCCGAGCAGGGCGATCAAAACGATAAAACAGATTGTTCTCATAAGTAGTGTGGCAGGCAGTTGAATTTATGACACAAAAATGGAGGCATTTGCAGTCATAATCAAGTGGTCAACAGGTTTTTAACTGTACTTTAACCATGCGGAAACTACCCGGGCACATCGGTCAAATGATCCATCAATTTCGAACTCCTTTTTCGAAAAAACTGTCGTAGCCTTGAAATATTGGTCCAAATACGCGAGACTGGGTGAGCATGAAACTGGGCTCATTCGTTTCGGTAAAATAGCGAAAAATAGAGCTGCTGCCTGTACTGGGGTCTACATCGACAGAGACAGGCCAAAAACGGGCTATTTTTTCGCGGCCATCTGTGGTTTTTACGGTGACGATGGCGAATGGAACAAGCATTTTTACCGAATCTTGTATGGGGTTGGCGTTTTCGAATCCTTCGGCGGTTAACCGTTCATATTGCAAAATATAGGCCTCGGCAGCGCCCTTTCGCTGTGGCAACTGGCTGGCGGGGGTTGTGGTATAAAATGGCTCTACCGAATAAGTGGCCTCATCCGTTTTTTGCAATTTAAACGACTCGCTTTTCATTTGTGGATACTCCACATGGATTGCCGCGATCGACTCGGGTTTTTCAGAGAAAATGGCCCTGTCGCGCCAGTCTTCTTCATTCATCAGGTAACGCACGCGAAGTTGACCAACGATAGAAGGCATGTGGGTCACATAAGGGCGTTCTGCGCCATCCATCATCATATACGTCCCCCGTTCATCATTGGTTACACCACCTACGTAATAGGTTTTGATAAGGGTGTTTTCCTGGTTATACAGCTCCACTTTGATGCCATCTGAAGCCAGGGATTGAATCATCATGGGTTCTGTACCCCGTGGCGGGATATACCAAACGACCACCTGGCTGATCACGTCCAACAGGTTTTTGATGGCGGTAGGCCTTACCGGATACTTATCGTTCACCACCCATTTTGAACCCTCTCTACGAAGCGTCACTTGTCGGCCCAGACGGTCTGCCAAAAAAATCTTGTGGATCACAGCCGGATCTTTTACAGCAAAGTCCATATCCCAAGAAACGATTGATGTATTCTGGTTGGCCTTTTTGCGCAAGGCATACCATGCGCCTGCGCCAAGCAGGATAAAAACGATCAGAAGGAGTAGTGTACGCATCTTCATAGTATAAAAATGTTGCTTGGACAAAAAAGCCTACTCTGCATTTCGCAGAGCAGGCACATCAAAACAAAACGAAAAACCAAATTTTATTCTGACCGGCAATGCCGATAGCGAATACAAGTTTACTGACCTTCTCTTGCGAGGAGCCGGACGGTTACTTCTTTTTCTTTCCCATTGCGCACAACCCTCAAATTCATGGTATCTCCGGCTCTGGAACGCGCAATGAGTTCGCGAAGTTCGGAATTATTATTGACGTTTTTACCATTTACCTGATAAATTATGTCTTTTACTTCAATACCGGCTTTGGCCGCCGAGCCTTTTTCGTCCAACCCAAGTACTGCAACGCCTTGATGATAAGGCACTTGTATCTCTTCTGCAAGTTTTTGATCCATGTCAAGAATATCTACTCCGAGGTAAGGTCTTTTAAACTCACCATACTTGACCAGGTCATCGGCAATGCGTTTGGCGAGGTCAACGGGAATCGCAAAAGAATATCCTGCGAAGGTGCCATTGGGAGAAGCAATTGCAGAATTTATGCCAATCAAGCGTCCTTCAAGATCAACCAATGCACCACCTGAATTGCCCGGATTGACGGCGGCGTCTGTTTGGATGAAAGACTCGATGGCCGAACGGTTCTTGATGATGTCAATGTCGCGTGCTTTTGCGCTGACGATGCCTGCGGTAACCGTAGATGCCAAATCAAACGGGTTGCCCACGGCAAGTACCCATTCACCGACGCGAACCTCGTCTGAATTCCCCATTTCAATGGCTGGCAGGTTATCGGCGTCTATTTTGATGACGGCCATGTCTGAACTTGGGTCTCGACCAACGAGCCGGGCGTTGAACTCCCGGTTGTCATGCAAAGTGACTTCAAACTTGTCGGCAAATTCCACCACATGGTTGTTGGTCATGATGTAACCGTCTTCGGTAAAAATAACCCCGGAGCCAGTACCCGAACGCGGCCGGGAAAAATCGTTGTAATATTGATCCCCGAAAAAATAGTAAAAAGGATTGGACTGGCGTTGCCTTTGAACTGCTGATTCCTTGCTTTCGGTAGCTTTGATGTGCACGACAGCCGGCATTGATTTTTCAGCGGCTCTCGTAAAGTCAAAAGGCGCTACCGGGGCATTGAAGTTGACTTGTCGGGCCTGAATGGCTTGTTCGGGCGCTACGGATTGGGCTTTCGCGGGTTTGTAAAATACCCAAACAGCGCCAAAGGTAACCAAGCCACCAATCGCACCTGCTAAAAGTGATGACCAGAATTTATTCATGTTACCATTGTTTAAAATGTTTGAAACCAATATCTTTGTCAGTACAAAACTAACCCGGCAGAAAACGCAAAACATAGGTGTTTGATTAAATTGCAAGGATTTTTTAACTTTACGTTAACGATATCCCCTGAAGCCTGTTCAATCCGACATCCGACACAAAGTACGTGAGCACCCTAACGCCCTAACCATCAATGCATGTACCCCTTGAGCGAAATCGACCGACCAATGTCCACCACCGACCGACCAACGCAGCATATGAATCCTTCGTCTAATGATGCTTACCTGCTTAGCAGCGTCCTGCGGCCCGAAAATGCGCTGGAACGCCATTTATTGACCCTGCCTGATTTCCAACGGGGGCTGTTCTGGGGAGAACCCCGCTTTGGGCATCCGGAGGGTAAGGTTGTTTTTCATGTTCGGGAGGTCTTGGACAACATTGACCGCATTCCCATGCTGCCGTATCTTGAGCGCGTCCGTTTGCGCTTGGTCGCTTTTACACACGATACTTTTAAATATGCTGAAGACCGCAGTCGGCCACGAAACTGGGCCAAACACCACGCACAATTGGCACGTCAGTTCTTGAGCCAATTCACCGACGATCAGGTAGTGCTCGACATATTGGAAACGCACGACGATGCCTTTTACGCATGGCTGGCATCGCGTATGGACGCGTCCAACACTTTAACGCCCACCCATCCCGTGAAAACATTGGACACCCTGTTGAATCAGGTAGGGTATTGCATGCAAACCTATTATCTGTTTTTCAAATGCGACACCCAAACGGGCGACAAAACGCAGGCACCGTTGAAATGGTTTGAGGGCAATGTGCCCGACATACACCTTGTGCCCGTTCGGGAGCGCATGCGCGGCAGGCGTTAGTATTTGATTTGGCTGTTACTTCTTCTTGGCGCTTTTTTTCGTTTTTTTAACCACCACCGGCTCACTTGGATAGCCGGGCATGTTGGCTCGGTTGTAACCCACCAGTACGTAGGTATACAGCTCGTTTGGGACGACATCGGTGTCTTCAAAAGTCCAGCTGTTTTCATTAAAACTGGACAGGTGCACCAGCGATTTGCCGTCGTTGACGTCCCCAACACCTGAACCCGGGAAACGGTGCAGGGAATAATAGTAGGGCATTTCGCCATTGGCGCTCACGTTGCACACTTGCCAGGCCAACTTAATGCTTTCCTTGGTACCGCCGATGCGGCAAATGCCGGGTGTAGCGGGCACAACCTGGCCCTTTGCCGCACCCGCGGGCACCAGTGCCGGCTTGGCAAACAGCCTGCTTTTTAGCGTATCCTGCAAGCCCAGTGGGTTGCGCAACAAGGGCGACGCCGAGAAGAAGAGATTGCCCTGTATGTTGGGATTGTACCGATTAAGTGCTATCTGTTTGCTGATTTGCGCAGGCTGGTTCCATCCGAGGTCAGTGGGCGGAGCATCGCCTACCTTGTAAGCGGCAAGCCCGATGTACACCTTGCATCCAAAGCTGTTATTACTCCACCAATCGGAAAGCTTGACGTAGTCTGCTGGCGGAAAACCAATGCTCCAGTATAACTGAGGTGCCACATAGTCAATCCAGCCTTTTTCCATCCACAGCAACACATCAGCGTACAAATCATCGTAAGCGGTCATGCCGGCCTTGGTGTCCGAACCGCGATAATCTTGATCGAGGTTGCGCCAAACGCCGACCGGGCTGATGCCAAACTGTACGAAAGGTTTTGTTTTTTTGATTTCGAGCGACACATTTTGCACCAACAGGTTAATGTTGTCGCGTCGCCAATCCTCAATGGTTTTAAACCCGCGCGGGTCGGCAGCAAAAGCGTTAAAATCATTAATTTCCTGTCCTAGTTCTTTGTACGGGTAAAAATAGTCGTCAAAGTGAATCCCGTCAAGGTCATAACGGGTCACCAGATCGCGCACAATGTTCACCAGGTACTGCCGCACAAACGGGCTGGCCGGATTGAAGTAATAGCGGGATCCATACTGAAAAAACCACTCATTGACCCGATAAGGCGGCAGTGCTTTCATGGGGTGGGTAGCGGCCAGCGACGCCGTATCCAGGTTGGTTGTAGCCCGGAACGGGTTGAGCCAGGCGTGGAACTCCATGCGCCGTTTGTGTGCAGCTTCAATCATGTACTGCACTGGATCGTAAGCGGGCAAAGGCGGGATACCCTGTTGCCCACTCAAAAACCGGCTCCAGGGAGCCGACGGAGAGGGGTAAAAAGCATCACCCGCAGGCCTTATCTGCACGAATACGGCGTTGAAACCCATTGCCCGCAGGACGTCAAGCAGGCTGTCAAACTCCATGCGTTGGCGCTCGGGTGAAAGTCCGGGCCGGGAGGGCCAGTCGATGTTGTTAAGCGTAGCTACCCAGCAGCCCCTCATTTCGACCAAGGGTGTATTTTGGGCAGGCAGAGGGCTCAAAACGGCAACAAATGCCGCTAAAATCATGAAAAAACGAAAACGGGCTAACATAAGTGATATGGTTTTGCGGTAAAAATAGGCATCTACACAAATTTTCATTTTTTTTGCAGATCAAATTCAAATAAATGATTTTTCCACAACCCATTTCTGTCAGGGAGATAGCCGAAAAATTCGGTGCCCGGATCATTGGCGACGACTCATTGTCGGCCACTGGAATCAATGAAATCCACAAGGTACAGTCGGGCGACATTGCCTTTTCCGATGCGCCAAAGTATTTTGAAAAAACGTTAAAAAGCGCCGCCACGGTCATACTGCTCAACGCCGCCGCTGAATGCCCCCCGGGAAAAGCCATCCTGGTCGTACCCGATCCATTTGGGGTATATGATTCGCTTATCCGTGCGCACAGGCCTTTTGAGCCCTTGCGTTTCCCGATTAGCCCCCTGGCCAACATTCACCCTACGGCCACCATTGAACCCGGTGTGGTCATTGACGCCAACGTCACCATCGGGGCACACGCGTACATTCAGGCCAATGCGTATATCGGAGCATACACCGAGATTGGTCAGCATGTGATCATCGGTGCAAACAGCGTGATTGGTTCCGATGCATTTTACTTTAAAAAAACGCCTGATGGCGGTTATCAAAAATGGCGGTCGGGCGGTCGCGTGATCATTGAAGACCACGTAGACATCGGTGCCGGATGCACCATAAATAAAGGTGTCAGTGGGGATACCATTATTGGCGCAGGCAGCAAACTGGACTGCCAAATACACATTGGCCACGGCGTGGTGGTGGGCAAAAACTGTTTGTTTGCTGCACAAGTGGGTATTGGCGGCAAGACGGTGGTAGAAGACAATGTGGTGCTGTACGGACAAGTGGGCATTGCCCAGGCTTTGCACATTGGCAAAAATGCGGTTGTGCTGGCCAAGTCAGGGGTATCCAAGTCGTTGGAAGGCGGAAAAACCTACTTTGGCATACCCGCAGAAGAAGTTCGGGAGAAGTATAAAGAACTTGCTGCGTTGAGGCAATTGCCGGAGTTGATTCGGAAGTGGAGGGGGTGAGGCGTTGAGGAGGGGGTTGTTGTTATTTTTACACTTATTTTTTTGGAAAGCTGGTTTTGTAAAACCGATTTTTTCCATCTTTGCCGCAGCGCATAAGCAACAATGTTTTCCCAATGGCAGTGTTCTGGAATAATATTCTGAAACACCCAAACTATTTCGATAATGAGCATACTTGATTTGGGCATTTCAAATGACAAGCCACAGCCAACCGACAAGCCACGCATGTCGGCAAGGGCGATTTGGAACATGAGTTTTGGTTTTTTGGGCATTCAGGCCGGATTTGCGCTGCAAAACGGCAATGCGAGCGGCATTTTGCAGCGTTATGGGGCCGACGTGCACGAGTTGCCCAATTTTTGGCTGGTAGCGCCCATTATCGGCATGATTGTGCAGCCCATCATCGGGTATTATTCTGATCGGACCTGGGTTAAAATGGGGCGGCGCAAACCGTTTTTTTTGGCCGGGGCCATTGCAGCGTGTTTCGGGATGATGTTGATGCCCAATGCCGGTTTGTTGTCGGCTGCACTCCCTGCTGTACTCTTGGGGGCAGGCATGTTGATGCTTATGGATGCGTCGTTCAATGTGGCGATGGAGCCTTTTCGGGCCTTGGTGGCCGACAAGTTGAGCTCTGATCAGCGCACTTATGGCTTTTCGGTGCAGACCGCGTTGATTGGGGTGGGCGCGGTCATTGGTTCCTGGCTGCCCTGGATTATGGCCAATTGGTTTCAAGTGCCAGACACGGCACCGCAGGGCATTGTGCCCGACCACATCAAATGGGCATTTTACACCGGTGCCGCTATTTTTTTATTGGCTATTTTGTGGACGGTGTTTACGACCAAAGAATACCCGCCTGAAGAGCATTCCCGTTTTGCCGGCATGGAGGACAAAACAGAGAAAGGAGGGCTTGGGCTCATTTTCAAAGACATGGCGGCTATGCCCATCACCATGCGCCAATTGGGTCTGGTACAGTTTTTTTCCTGGTTTGCCCTGTTTTCCATGTGGGTATTTACGCATCCGGCCATTGCAAACCACGTATACGGCTGTGCAATAGACGACACCACTTCGCAGGCGTACAACGATGCGGGCAACTGGACCGGTATTATTTTTGGCGTATACAACCTTGTATCAGCCTGCTTTGCCTTATTTTTACCCGTGATAGCCAAACGCATTGGCCGGAAACGTACGCACGCATTTGCGCTGATCTGTGGCGGGCTGGGGTTGATTTCCATGTACGTGATTCACTCGCCGGAATGGCTGATTTTGTCCATGTTCGGGATTGGAATAGCGTGGGCCAGTATCTTAGCCATGCCGTATGCCATGTTGGCCGGGGCACTTCCAGCGCATAAGATGGGCGTTTACATGGGGATTTTTAATTTTTTCATCACCATTCCGCAAATTTTCAGCGGCATTTTGAATCGCCCTATCGTGCATTATGCCTTCGGCAACCACGCCATTTATGCCATTCTTATGGCCGGGGTGCTGATGCTGTTTGCGGCTGCGGCTTGCTATTGGGTGGAGGATAGGGATGATGTGGTTGAGCGGAGTTGAGGAGAGGAGGAGTTTAGGAAACTTAATTTGAAATAAAAATTTGGACAAATGAACCCACGAATTCGTGCAGCCTTGGCTGTTTTGGCTGGTGTAGTGGTTGGTGGTTTGGTGATCGGCCTGATCGAAATGGCATCTCCCTATCGCCCTCCGGAGGGGCTTGATCTTCAAGACCGGGCGGCTTTGGGTCAATGGATCAACACCCTGCCTTTTGGGGCCTTTGGGTGGCTGTTGGTGGCCTATTTTCTTGGATCCGTGGCCAGTGGATTTGTAGCCAACTGGCTATCCAAACCAACGGGTTATCGGCCAGCACTCATTGCCGGTTTTGGTTTGTTTATAGCCGGTTTAATGAATTTATTAGCCATTCCTAATCCGATTTGGTTTGGGGTAGCGTCCTCTTTGATTTACTTCCTTGGAGCATGGATTGGTGGCCGCTTATCCACAAGGTTCACCTAATTTTTTCAATCATTAAAAAAAACACACCATGATTTATGCACTCATCATTGGTGCCATTTCAGGCTATATAGCTGGCTGGATTCGCCAGGGAGACGGGTATGGTGTAATTGGCAACATTTTCGTTGGCATCCTCGGCGCGTACTTAGGCAACGTGGTTTTTAGTAAACTCGGCATCTCTGTTTCTTCTGGTCTATTAGGCGACGTCATTACGGGCGTAGTGGGGGCGCTTATTTTTCTTTTTTTGCTCGGATTGGTGCGCGTAAAAAGATAGCACGCTCCAAAAACTCTTCAACAAATGCTCAACTGCTCCATGCGCATACTCGTTTTTCTACTCATCATTTGCTTTAATTTTCATGCCGTTGCCTGCGCCAATTACATCGGCAACCCCCACAAAAACGCTCAACAAGAACGCATTGTGCCCGGAGCTGGCAATCCGGTACGGGTAGAGCCTGCCAACTGGTGGACGGGCCTGAAACACAATCGGGTGGAACTGCTGGTACAATACGACGGTGTACGCGATTTCAAAGCTACCCTGGCACCCTGCACGGGCGTTACCATAGACAAAGTGGAAAAAGGCGACAGCCCGAACTACCTGTTTGTCACCCTCAACATCGCGCCCGACGCCCCGCCGCAAACCTTGCAACTGCGTTTTTCGGCCGAACGCAAAGGCGCAGCCGTCGATTTTCACCTGTACGAACGCGGCAAAGGCAAGCGCGGCCAGGGCATGAGCAGCAAAGACGTGGTGTACCTCATCATGCCCGACCGATTCGCCAATGGCGACCCCAACAACGACCAGGTAGCCGGTATGATAGACGGCCTGGCGCGCGATTCGCTGGTGGGCCGCCACGGTGGCGACATCAAAGGCATCATCGACCATTTGGATTACATCCAGGACTTGGGGATGACGGCGCTGTGGCTCAACCCGGAACTGGAAAACGACCAGGATCGGGAGTCGTATCACGGCTATGCCATTACCGACCATTATCGCATAGACCGGCGCTTAGGTACCAATGAACAATACCGGGAGTTGGTGAACCTTTGTCATGCCAGAAACATGAAGGTGGTGCGCGACGTGGTGTTTAACCACATTGGCAGCAACCACTACTGGATGAAAGACCTGCCTACAAAAGACTGGATTAACCAATGGCCTGAATTTACCCGCACTTCTTATAAAGCACCAACGCTGGTTGACCCTTATCGGTCTGAGTCAGACTTGAAACTGTTCACCGATGGCTGGTTCGACAAGCGCATGCCCGACCTGAACCAGCGCAATCCACACGTAGCCAACTACCTCATCCAACAAGCCATTTGGTGGGTTGAGTACGCCGGAATAGATGATTTTCGCATTGATACGTATACCTATTCTGACCAGGATTTTATGAGCCGCTGGTGCGCCGAAATGCTGAAAGAATACCCAAACATGAACATGGTGGGCGAGATATGGGAACATTCCGTGGTGATCCAGGGCTATTTTGCCAATGACCAACCGATCAGAAAAGCGGATTTTGACTCCAACCTGCCCGGGGTGATCGATTTTCAGGTGATGTTTGCCATCAATGAGGCGCTTACCAAAGAACAAGGATGGACCGAAGGGGTTGGGCGGCTGTACTACACCCTGGCACAGGATCATTTTTACAAGGATCCGAACCGCAACTTAGTGATGTTAGACAACCACGATACCGACCGGTTTTTCAGCATCGTTAAAGAAGACTTGAACAAATATAAATCCGGAATAGCGTTTCTGTTGACCATAAGAGGTATTCCGCAGATTTACTACGCTACCGAAATATTGGGCACGGGCATGGCTTCGCCTTCCCACGGCAACATCCGCAAGGATTTTCCGGGTGGTTGGCCGGGCGACCCCGTGGATAAATTTATCCGAAGCGGCCGAACAGCACAGGAAAACGACGCATTCGACTATACCCGCGCACTGATCCGCTACCGCAACAACACTCCTGCGCTGCAAAGTGGCAAGTTGATGCAATTTGTGCCTGTGGATGGGGTATATGTGTATTTCCGATACGACGAAGCCAAAACGGTGATGGTGGTGCTCAACACCGCCAACAAACCCGTGACGCTGCAAACGGCGCGGTTTGCCGAACGCATGCAGGGTTTCAGCAAAGCCCGGGATGTGGCAACAAGTGCTGCCATAAATGACATCAGCCGCTTGAGTTTGCCGGCAAACGGGTCTATGGTATTGGAATTGATGCCTTAGTGCTTATTCCGTTTGGGCGTTTGCCTTGCTGCGTTCAAGCCATACGGAATTTTCGGAGTCCATGATGTGTTCTGCGCGCTCCACAAACAGGCCAAATGCGTCGGTACTGGTTTTGTAATCGCCGGTACTGGTCAGGTAAAACAATTTTTCCCGTTGCAACCGTTCCGCCGTGCTGCGATAAGTTAGCCAGTTTTCTTTGTACTGTTTCAGCGACATAAGCCCCTGAAACACCACTACAACTGCGCCAAGGGTACCGGTTGCGTATTTCAGCCAGGTCAACTCCTCTGTGATATAGCCGGCTATCAAAGGGATCAACGCGCCACAGATGAGCACAATGATCTGGCAGGTGTAGTACCAGCGTTTGTTTCGGGCGCTTTTGCCCTCGTACCAGGAAACTTGCCCGTCGACGCGGGCCTGGAGGTAGTCTTCAGCTTTCATAATGTGTTTTTTATTGATGGGTTTTGGTTTTACTCGTACGTTTCTTCAAATTCCTGGCGGGCAATGCGGTACACCTCATTTTTGGGTTCCGGGCAGGCCAGCACATCCCCTGCTTTGGCGATCATGGGTTCGTCCCAGGGTGCCATAAAATGGAATTCATCCGGCAATTCAAGCGCCGCCAGCACCTCAGCGGTGAGTTCCAAAGCCCAGATGGCGCCGGTAGACCGGTATAAATCTTTTTCGACAGGGATGTACTTTTCTGAAAACGTCTCTGGTGAGAGCACGTAAGACTCACCGGCATCCGTGAGGTTGGTTACTACATAATCACCTGCCTCGGCGGTATTAACCGTTTCGAGTCCGTCGGCCGTACGGGTTTCGATGCGTTCCTCTGTTGCCGCGATGCGCGCCTTAACGAGGCTTTTTTTTCGGCAAAGCCGGGCGTGCTCCTCGAGCAAAGGCAGTACTAGTTTCAGCAAGGTTGATTGCGGGATAGGTTCGGTCACAGTGTTTGTTTGGGAGGCAAGGTAAAAGAGAAACGGCAATCTTTGTGTGCAGACTAACCACAAGCTGAAAAATTTGCAATAGGTTTGCCGGGTAATCACTTGTATAATGAGATCATTTCTTGGGCTTGTCCTGTATTTCGGGGGTTTGGCACCTCTTTTTGCTCAACCCATTGTACCCTTTCCGTACAACAGCATCAAAGAGATCGTATCCGATACCGCAGCGGTCGTCAGCGCGCATCCATTGGCCACGATGGTGGGCATCGATGTGCTTCGACGCGGCGGCAACGCCATTGATGCTGCGGTGGCCATGCAATTTGCCCTGGCGGTGGTGTATCCACAGGCAGGCAACATTGGCGGAGGCGGCTTTTTGTTGTACCGCAGCGCCAAAGGCGAGACGGCTGCGTTGGACTATCGGGAAAAAGCGGCGTTGAAAGCCACTGAAAACATGTATCAGGATTCTTTAGGCCGTGTATTGGCACAGAAATGCCGCTTCGACGTCTTGTCGGCAGGCGTGCCCGGCACTGTTGATGGCATGTGGAAAGCGCACCAAAAATATGGCAAAAAGCCCTGGAGTGCGTTGCTGGAGCCCGCCATTCAACTCGCGGAAAAAGGGTACCAGATCACTGCGCGAGAGGCCGCTCAGCTGAACAAAGAACAGCCCAATTTTGTGCGATTCAACACAATTTTGCCCGTATTTGTGCGCATGGACAGGCCCTGGGAAGCGGGAGACTGGCTCATCCAGAAAGACTTGGGCAATACGCTGCGCTGGATTTCGTCTGGGGGGCGCGACGAGTTTTATAAAGGTCGAGCAGCCAAACTCATCATTCGGGAAATGGAAAAACGCGGTGGATTAATCACCCATCAAGACCTGAATGCTTACCAAAGCGTGTGGCGCACGCCGCTTGAATTCGAATTTCAGGACATGCGCGTCCTTTCCATGCCGCCGCCCAGCAGCGGTGGACTGCTCCTTCAGCAAATGCTGGCCATGGTTACCCTTTTGCCCGACGCCGAATATGCCTTCCACAGCGCTGAATCGGTGCACGCCATGGCCGAGGTAGAGCGAAGGGCGTATGCCGACCGGGCCATGCACTTGGGCGATCCTGATTTCTGGAAAGTACCCGCCAAAGCCCTGACCAGCCCGGAATACCTGTATAGCCGCATGCGGAACTTCGACCCGATGAAAGCTACGCCGAGCGACTCGCTTATGGCAGGCGTTTTTGCCGTGGGTGAGGAAACGACACACTACAACGTGGTGGATGCGGAGGGCAATGCGGTGTCGGTAACCACTACCCTGAACGACAGTTACGGATCGAGAACCGTGGTGTCTGCCGCCGGTTTCATCTTAAACAATGAAATGGACGACTTCAGCGCAAAACCCGGTGTACCCAATCTTTATGGGGCGGTGGGCGGCAAAGCCAACGCCATTGCGCCAGGAAAACGTCCACTGAGCAGCATGACACCAACCATTGTTACCCGCAACAACAAAACCATACTGGTGGCGGGCACACCTGGCGGTACGACCATACCGAACTCTGTATTCCAGTTGTTGGTAAACGCGTTTATTTTCAAACTAAGTCCTTCCGAATGCGTGCAACAAGGCCGTTTTCACCACCAATGGCGGCCAGATGAGCTGTTTGTGGAAGAAGGCGCCCTGACCGACGAAGTGCTGGAACAGTTGCGCAACAAAGGACACACAGTAACGGTGCGTGAGCCGATTGGCCGTGTGGAGGCCATTTTCATGGATGCGCAAGGCAAAAAAACGGCTGTGGCGGATCGAAGGGGGGATGATTGTGCGGGGGGGTATTAGCGAATGCGGAATACGGAATACGGAATACGGAATACGGAATGCGGAATACGGAATACGGAATTTTTGGAATGCGAACATTCGCAGGTTTACAACGTGTTTTGAACAAAATATGTAGAGGCACTGCTGTAGAAAATGTCTTGATTTTACAATTGTCTAATTTAGGCCTGACCTGAATATTAATGTTCAAAAAAACTGTATCTTGGATCGTGTTTTACACAACTAACCCGACAGCGTTATGCACGTCACCATATTCGACACCTTTGGTAAAGAGTGGATGCTAAAAAGCAGAAAGATGCTTTCAGATGGCGAAGATCATCGCCTCTCTTTTGATGTGCATACCCTTCCTTCTGGCGTGTACTATCTGCGGGTGACTGATGATTTGGGACACGCTGACATTTTGAAATTCATTAAACTCTAAACCTGAAATACCCGCACGTTGACTCAACTTCCACGTGCGGGTATTTTTTTATACAAACTTCCATGAAACATTTTCTTCTCCTCGCCTTATCCATTTTTCCAGGTTTTTTTTGGGCTCAAGTGGTTACGCAAGCACATACACACAGCAATTACTTCGAGGCTATAATACAAAATGGTGACAATACTATTGTTTGGTTTAATACCAATCAAGACTCCGTTTTCTTTGATGACCGATTTGTAGTTATACGCAAGGGCATTAATGATCCTAAGTGGTCCACATATTTCCTGGTTTTGGATTCGTCAAAAAATGTTATTGCAACAACAAAATTTTACATTAAAAACACTTCTTCAAGTATTTCTCCGGTTCGATTTATTCAACTAATTGACAACGAGTTTTATGTAAGTTTTAATTATTCAAGCGACTCTTTATGGGTAAATGACAGTTTATTCGCAAACGATTCTGTACGTACCGCAAATTTATGCATTGCCAAATTTTCAATAAAAGGAGAATTATTATCAATTGGAAAATTTCCGGTACAGTCCAGCATCACCCTCGCAGGAATAGAAAAAGATCCATCTGGCGGGTTAGTCGTATATGGCAATTCATCTGGTAATTCGACATTTGGAGCATTTAATCTGCCATGCCAGGGATGTCATTTGCATGATAGTGATATTTTTGTGGCCAGAATTAGCAATACATGGGAAGTACTGAACGCCAGAACATTTGGATCGACATACTGGGATTACAGTAATGACATGAGCGTAGGTGACGATAATGCCCTGTATTTAACCGGGGATTATTATGGCAGCACTTTTGAAGTAGATGGTTTTTCCTTAGACAATCAAGGGGGCCCTCCATATTCCTCCGACGCCTTTTTGCTGAAAATGGACGGCAACTTGAACGTGCAATGGCTAAAAAGAGCCTCAAGTTGGCTGTTGGAAAAAGGCCTGTACCTGGAAAAGGCCCCCGATGGCGATGTGTATTGGGGGGTAGAATACATCAGCGACAAGGTAACGTACGAAGACACTACCCTGATCGGGCAAGCCCAAAACGCCTTTGTGGCACGGGTGAATCCGCAGGGTGAGCTGGTTTGGATACAAAACATCACCTCCAACGACGATCTGCGGCTAAAGGGCTTTTCCACAGACGACTATGGAAGCGTGTGGACTAATGTATTTTTCACTGGCGACCTTACCCTTGACGGCGCCACCGTAGCCGGGCAAGGCTTAAAAGGAGGCAATGTAGACAACCTGATTGTTAATATCGGTCCAAACGGACAATTGAACCGGCAATACTTCCTCGGAGGCCCGGATGATGAAAGAATTTACGATGTTAAGGCTTTGGCGAACAACAGATTGCTAATAGAAGGTACATTTTATGGCGACACCTTGTCGTTTCTGAATATGCAACTGCCCAAATCGAAAGTATCTGGCAACTCCACGAAACCCACATACTTTTATGCCATAATGGAGTACCCTACAGTGGGCATACCTGAGCTGGCGCCTGTGCAGGTGCAGCCGCTGCGCTTGTCGCCCAATCCGTGCAGCCGCCAACTCCCGCTTACCATAGCGGCGCCTGTGCCCGGGCCGCTGCCTGCGGGTACATTCCGGGTGGCTAACCTGCAGGGTACGGTTGTCGGTTCGTTTCCCGCCGATGCGCTTACGCGTGCGGCTACCGTACCACCCGGTTTTTTGCAGGCAGGGGTATATGTGGTGACGTATTACTCGGAACAGGCCATGTGGGTAGGCAAGTTGGTGGTCATAGACTAATCATAAGGAGCGGAAGGCCATCGCGTGATCCAGCACGGATAAGTGGGCAACAGGATTATTTTGAACCCATTTGAATCTTGTAGCGCTTCAACAGCCTTACCTTAGGCCGCTAATGACTTCCATCACCATCATAGGCTCCGGCCGAATAGCCGGGCACCTTGGACGCCGTCTGCGGGGCAAAGGCCTGCCACCGGCACAGGTATTGAGCCGGACGGTCGCCCATGCGCAGGCGTTGGGAGAAGCGCTCATGGTGCCGTGGTCTGACCGTTGGGCTGACTTGTTGCCCGACGCCGACTGGGTACTCCTTGCTGTAAGAGACGACGCCATTGTGTCGGTGGCCGAACAAATAGCGCCTTTTGTCCAAAACGCGCTGGTTACCCACACGTCCGGAGCTACACCCGGTGCTGTGCTGGCACCCTTTTTTGAGCGGTACGGCGTGTTTTACCCATTGCAGTCCTTTTCCGCAGAGCGGCAGCCGGTATGGTCCAAAATTCCGTTTTGTGTAGACGCCAATACGCCGGAAGACCTGTTTTTTCTCAAAAAAACGGCTAAAACTATAGGCAACCTCGTGTATCAGGTCAACGATGAACAACGCGCCTTGCTCCACGTGGCGGCTGTATTTGCCAATAATTTTGCAAACCACTGTTTTTCTATTGCCGAGCAAATTCTGGAAAAAAACGACCTCCCCTTCGAGATGCTGCACCCCCTCATGGAAGAAACGGTGACCAAAGCCCTGATGGATTCACCTTTGCGGATGCAAACCGGGCCCGCTGCTCGTGGTGATTTGGATACGGTACGCCGACACCTGGAACTGCTCATGGATCACCCCAATTGGCAGGACCTATACCGAAAAATATCGGTTGACATCAACCAATCGATTGATCCTGCTTAAACGCGTTGGCCCAAACGGCCAGCAAAACGGCCTCTTCTTTTTCCCAAATCCATTCCACGCGCGCTTTTTGGGCAGCGGCAACGAGAGCGCTGTAAACTTCCGGATTTTCTTTCAAATACAAAACAGCTTGTACTACCGCTTCGGTATTTAGATCGGAAAGCAACACGGCCACGGGATGTTGCCCCTGCAAGGCCTGGTACTCCGGAAAATCCATCGTGAGCACTGGTACGCAGGCCTGTACGCAGTCAAAATATTTGTTGGCCAGCGAGTAATAGTACGACAGCCCGCGGTTTTCCAGCAGGTTGAGTCCCAGCCAGGCTTTTTCCGTCAGGGAGGCCAAATCGGATGGTTTCACCCAACCCAGAAAGCGTACCCTGTCGCCGACGCCCAACTCGTTGGCCATGCGGCGCAGGGCATCCGACAGGTCGCCTTCGCCCACCAACCACAGTTCGAATCCTTCAAGCTTAGTCATGGCCTGCAACAAGACTTCAATGCCTCGGCCTTCGTTGAGTGCGCCCTGGTACAACAGCACCGGCGGGTCGGCTTTTAAGGGTTTTTCGGGCAACAGTTTGGCTTCGGGTACATTGCGCACCACGGTGAAAGGAATGCCGTACTGTTGGGTAAATAATTCGGCCAAAGAAGGGCCAACCGTGTACGCATGTTTAAAAAAAGGCAAGAACAACTTAGCTACCAGTCCCCAGAAAGCCTTGACGACCGGCCGATGCACCACTTCGGGCACCTCGGTAAAATACTCGTGCGCATCGAACACACGGACTTTCCGACGCCACAGGGATGCAAGCGTACCAGCAGGCAAGGTGTCTAAATCAACAACCCCCACTGCGTCAAAAGGCGTGCGCATCAGGTGAGCCAATAACCGGAGATTGTATTCAGCGTAAAAAGCAAACCCTTTGTGGAAGCGACATCGCAACCGGTATTGCCGAAAAGGCTTTTCGTCCAACGGCGCTGACTGTGGCCGTTCTCGTCCTACTAGGGCAACAACATACCCCGCTTGTACCAGGGTGGTTGCAATGCGCTGCATGCGCTGGTCGTAGGTGAGGTCGTTGGTAACGGTGAGGAGTATCCGCATGGAAGCGCCCTAAAACAATTGCAGCTTGGCGTACACCATATCTACCGGCAAACCCATCACGTTGGAATACGTGCCTTCCAGGCGGGTTATTTTGCACAAACCCAGCCATTCTTGCACGCCGTAGGCACCTGCTTTGTCGAAGGGTTGATACAACCGGATATAAAAATCGATCTCCTGATCAGTCAGTTCGGCGAAGGTGACGTCGGTAATGCCTGAAAACGACACCTCTTTTTCCTTGGCCAACAGGCAAACACCAGTGACCACCCGGTGGGTACGACCCGACAGGCGGCGGATCATGCGTACAGCGTCTGCATGATCCGCCGGTTTGTTGTAAATTTCGCCATCGAGCAACACTGTAGAGTCTGCGGCAAGAATGATCTCGTCTTGTTTGATCAGGTGAGCGCCAGCCAATGCTTTTCGGCGTGCCAGGTACTCCGCCACTTCTTCCGGCGGCATATCGGACGAAAAGTCTTCGTTTACATCCAACGGATGCACGGTAAAACCGAAACCCGCTTCTTGCAACAACTGGCTTCGGCGCGGGCTTTTGGATACCAGTATAATGGGACGGTCGGGAAACAAATTCGTTATTTTTTGATCATGCCTTGCGCCTGGGCAATGGCTTTTTGCATGTCGACGTAGTTCTGGTCGATGCGTTTTTTGGCGTCTTCCATGTATTTCATGGCGTCTTCGAGTTTGGTATCCACGCCGGGTTCTTCATAGCCGGTCATCCAGTCGTTCATGTCTTTTTCCGCTTTTTCCATGAGCGTAAGGGTTTGCAGCAGCGAGTCGCGGCGTCCCGGGGTCAGTGCGAGGGAGTCGGTTGTGCCCAATTCAGCCCTCAGGGTGCGGCCCAGGCGCTCCATGTCGGCCATTTTGGCCATGGCGTCATCGTGTACGGTCATGGTTTCTTCCATGAGTTTATTCAGGCCACTGCGGTCGGGGGCGCAGGCTGCCAAAAACAAGAGCAAAGAGAGCGTAAGTATCGTTTTCATGTATTTCAGTTTAGGCTCAAAGGTACAAAAACAAATATGGCACCTCAAGATTTGGTTAAAAAATCCGATTTTGGCGGCGTTTATAACTTGTATCCAGATGCTTCGAGCCATTTCACCCATCGACGGCCGATATGCCGATAAAACCCGCCCTTTGCAGGACTACTTCAGTGAGTACGCGCTGATCCGCTACCGGGTGTTTGTGGAAATTCAGTATTTTATTGCGCTGTGTCAATATGGATTGCCGCAGTTGGCCGACTTTGACGAGGCTAAAATAGATGCGCTGAACGCCATTTTTGAAAATTTTACGGAAACCGACGCCGAGTACGTCAAAACCATAGAGCGCAGCACCAACCACGATGTAAAGGCCGTGGAATATTTTTTGAAGGAACGGTTCGACGCTTTGGGGCTTGGCCGCCTGCGCGAGTTTGTTCATTTTGGGCTCACTTCTCAGGATGTGAACAATACGGCCACGCCGCTGCTGTTCAAGCACGCGTTGGAGCGGGTGTATTTTCCGGCCATCCTGGCCCTTAGGGAGCAGTTGTTTCAACTGGCTTTGGATTGGGCGCACGTGCCCATGCTGGCCCGCACCCACGGCCAACCGGCGTCGCCCACCTTGTTGGGCAAAGAACTTCGGGTATTTGTGGAGCGCCTCGACGGGCAGATTGCCCTGTTGAAAGCCCTCCCCCACCGTGCCAAATTCGGCGGCGCGACCGGCAATTTCAACGCCCATTATGCGGCGTATCCGGATTACGACTGGGGGGCTTTTGCAGACGATTTTGTGCGGGAATTTCTGGGCCTCGAACGCGCGCAAGCCACCACGCAAATTGATCATTACGATTTTTTAGCCGCCCAACTGCAAGCGCTGGGGCGCATCAATACCATTTTGGTCGATTTGTGCCGCGACTTGTGGACGTACATTTCCATGGAGTATTTCCGCCAGCAAACGGTCAAAGGTGAAATCGGTTCTTCGGCCATGCCGCACAAGGTTAACCCGATCGACTTCGAAAATGCGGAGGGCAATTTGGGCTTGGCCAACGCCCTGTTCCAGCATCTTGCGGAAAAACTGCCGGTGAGCAGGTTGCAACGCGACTTGACCGACAGCACCGTGCTGCGCAACCTGGGCGTTCCGGTGGCGCACACCATGATTGCCTTACAGTCTACGCAAAAAGGTTTGGGCAAGCTCCTGCTCAATGAAGGCCGACTGTACGAAGACCTGGAAGCCAACTGGATGGTGATTGCAGAGGGCATTCAGGTCATTCTGCGCCGCGAAGGTTATCCGCAACCCTATGAGGCACTCAAAAACCTCACCCGTGGGCAGGATGGCATAGGACGCGAAGAATTGCACAGTTTCATTGATGCATTAGACATAACCGACGGCCTCAAAGAAGAGCTCAAAACCCTCACCCCACACAACTACACCGGCCTCTCATAAGCCATTTACCCGCTGCTACATGCCCAGGAAGTGCCCCATCAAATCCTGTTTGGTTTGCAGGTAATGGCGGTTGTCGGGATGAGGTTCGATCACCATTGGAATGCGGTCTGCTACCTGAATGGGAGATCGACGCAGGGCATCCACTTTTTCCGGATTGTTGGTCATGAGGGCTATGCGGCTGATGCCAAGGTCTTGCAGGATAAAAACGGCACATTCGTATTGGCGGGCGTCTACTTCAAACCCCATGTGCGTGTTGGCCTCGGCTGTATTTAGCCCAATATCCTGAAGGTTGTACGCTTTGAGTTTGTTGATGAGGCCAATGCCGCGCCCTTCCTGGCGCAGGTACACCACTACCCCACCGTGTTCGGCCGTGTATTGCAGCGAATGATCTAATTGTTCGCCACAGTCGCAGCGCCGGGAGCCAAACACATCGCCGGTCATGCACTCTGAATGGATTCGAACGGGTACCACGCCATGCGGATCGAACCCTTCGGCCACAAAAGCCAGGTGGGGCATGCGTTCGGAGGGGTTTTCTGCGTAGGCGATCATGGTAAAATCGCCGAATGGAGTAGGGATGCGGGCTTCCGCTTGTTTTTCCAACATGATATACAAAGATAGGGATTTAACAACACATGCCCTGCTTTGTTCTTTTCCGCTACACCTGCTCCAACAAACGCGCTTTTTGCGTGCTGATGCGCCGCCCAAAAAACATTTGTACCGGTATCAGCAACAATGTCGGGCCGAACCACTGCAAATACCAGGGCAAGAACGGCGCAGCATTGACTGTGAAGGCAGTTGTTGACGCGATGAAAGCGCCCACCATAGACATCACGTGTACGTGCAACCAGTCTAAACGGTGCATGGACTCTGCTCGACGGAAAAATTGCAAATTGCTCCGCACACCCCACAGCGATGCTGCACCGAACACCAAAAACAAGATTGGGAAAGCGATGGACATGCCCATTGTCCACAACCAAATACCCCGCCCCACCATGGCCAAGCCACCCAGTGCCAACAGGCCGGTATATATGTAGTCCCAGGACACTACCGGTGCCCTTTTCATCAGCTGCAACGCCCTTACGCCACGCATGAGGCCAGCCCAGACAAAAACGGCAATGCCCAGCAAAAACTGCGCGAAGATGTGGTGCGGGTGCCTGGCAAAACTGAACGCCGCAGACGCACAAACGATGATCATGGCGTAGTAAAATACCTTTCCCACGGGGCGGTGTACCCGCAAGTATTGCTGATTGGTAAAAATAGCCACCGGGCCAAGCAACAAAGTAAGCGTACCTGCCGCGATGTGAAGTATGAGATTGGCATTCCAGATCATGTCCATAGGTTCCTTTTTTTGATGCAAAGGAAAAGGAACGCCTCGTTCGCCGCAGGGCATTGGGAGGAAGTGCAGCCTTATGGGGGCGAAAAGCAGTGTGCAGGGGCGAACGGTACAAGTCGGGGGGCAATGGTGTGGTGTCAGCGCTTGTACGCCAACAATCGCTGATCACCTGAGCGTTGACGGGACACCGGGAGGGGTGTGGGCAGGTCATTGATGTGCAATCGCAATCCCTGTGCATTGCCACTCACTTCCTGTACCGCGTCCAGGTTCACAATGACCGTGCGGTGGCAGCGCAAAAATTGCGGGTGGTCAATCAGGGCGTCTTCCATGCGTTTGAGGGTGCTGCGCAACAGCACGCGTTTGAGGATGGAGTCGGATAAATACCATACTTCGACGTAGTTGTCGGCAGACGTCAGCGCCAGCAAATCATCGGGTGCTATGTGGAGTTTATCGTCTCGGTTATCACCTTCCAGTACTATGGGTTTTTCATCGGCTTCATGAGTGCTCCGTTGGGCCAGAGCCAGGCTGGTTTGGGTGGCCATATCGGTGTATTTGCGCATCAGGGTCCAGTAAGACAGCAGGAAACCAACCGTAATGGGTGCAAAAGCGACTAAAAAGGTCATCATTTGCCATCTGCCGAGGGTTGACCAATCGGGCGGCCTTCCGCTCAATACGGTACTGAGTGCCCAGTTGCCCACACCGATCAGCAATACCAGTCCGAGGGTATCCAAAATGCTTTTGCCAACGGTCCAACGCACTTCATCATACTTAAACAAGCGTTTGAGCGCCCCCCAAACCAGTGAGCACAACAACGTAACGGCACCAAAAAGCAGGCAAATGAACAGGTATTGCAGTTCTCTGCCAGACCGTACCGTGGTACCAAAAGGCCTGAACAGGTACAAAAAGGCGGCTACAACCCCACCCGCCATCAGCCCGCTTTGCAGCGAGGTGTGCCAGTTGCTCATGAGCGGATAAGGTTGTTTAAGCCAGTTTAGCATTTTCTAAGATGATATACAAAGGACAGAAAACAGTTAATCCAGGGTCAATAAATCAGTTTGTTCCGCAATTTCCAGCAGCGCCTCCTGCAATTGTGTCAGGTCGGATTCATCGTTGTAAGCCTGCATGGAAATGCGGAGGTACACTTCATCCTGTTTTTGCATGATCGGTATTTCAATGTGGTATTTCGCATACAGCGTCTCCTTAAGTACCAACGGCTTGGGGGTTCGGATGGGGATACTGCACATTTGGCCTAAAAAACCATCGTTTACCGGGCAAATTGGACGGGTATGCAACAAATCGCAAAATGCCGGGTAATGTTTGATAATCATGGCTTTACAGGCATCGCTGACGGCTGGCCAGTTGTTTTCCTGCAAAAAAGCCACAGCGGCGGGTGTGGCTAAAAAAGCAGAGATGTCGCGGGTGCCTTGCACCTCATTGTAATCCAAAAAAGTGCTTTCTCCGGGCATATCGCTCTCGTACCCCCAACTGACGATCAGTGGATCGAGGTCGGGTTGGTGCTTTTTATCGACGTACAAAAAAGAACTTCCTTTAGGTGCCAGCATCCACTTGTGCAGGGTGCCGGTGTAAAAATCGGGTTGCAGTTCACTCAAGTTCAGCGGAATGTGGCCAGGCACGTGGGCACCGTCGACAATGCACACCAAACCGAGTTCCTTTGCTTTTTCGCAAATTTCCCTGACGGGAAAAATGAGCGCGGTAGAACTGCTCATGTGGCTGATGAACACCACGCGGGTGTTGGGCGTGAGGCCTTTCCAAAAATCCTCCAGCATTTGCTCCCGGGAGGTGATGGGGAGTTGTATGGGCTGTTGAATGTATCGGAATCCTTTCTTTTTGGCATAAAAACGCCAGGTACGGTCCATGGCACCGTATTCGTGGTTGGTGGTGAGCACCTCGTCGCCGGGCTTGAGGTCGAGGCTTTTCACTACCTGGTTTATGGCGGCGGTGGGATTTTGGACGAAAACGAAGTCTTCTACAGCGCTGCCAATGAAAGGCATGAGGGCCTGTTTGGCGTCGAGCAGGGCGGTGACCGCCTTTTTGGTGATGAACTGCACGGGTTCCCATTCCAATTCTTCCTGCCAGGCTTGATAACTTTCAAAAACGGGTTTTGGACATGCGCCAAAAGAACCGTGGTTCAGGTAAACAACGGCCGGATCGAGCAGGAATAAATCTTTTAGGTGTTGCATGTGAAAAGGGGTAAGTATTTGTCGGGAAATTTACCGTCTGAAAACATCCGGCTTGTATCAACGCACGAATTTAATTTCTACTTCCAATACGGAGTCTTTGTTTAATGGCCAATTGTAATCTTGCATCAACCGCAGTGCCTCTACCTCTAAACCATAACCCAGCGTTTCGGCAAATTCGATGTCGACCAATCGCCCGTCGGGTATCAGGTGTCCGCGCAGGCGCACGACTCCGCTCACGTTGTTGTTGCGTGCCAGGGGGGTCAATCGGGCATTGGTGCGGAGGTAGCGCTGGAAGTCTAACCACCAGATGTCCGGGGTTTTAAGCTTCTCCTGTGTCACTGGTGCAGGAGCGGGTTTGGCGTTTGCCGGAGCCGGGATTACTGGCGCTGACCGGAGTGGGGGCAGGGCATCGGCCATTGGCTCATCTCTGCTTTCGGAAGCCATTTGGGGTTCTTTTAACGCATCTTTTTTTGCAGCAACGTCGTCTCTACCGCCGGGGGCCGTTTGAACAGCGGGGGGCAAAGGCTTTGACGTTGATGGTTTGGATGGTGTCGTTGTTTCTGGCACATGGTTTATCTGCTCTGGCAACTCATCCGGTTTTTTTTCATCCTCTACGGCGGCAATGGGTGCGTTGTTCGATGCGTTTTTTTCGGCTGTTGGCGGGCGAAGCCACCAGATGCTGCACAAGATCAATACGGCGGCGGCGGCGGACCAGGTGAAGATGCGCCAACGGGCTGCGCCGGGGGCAGCAGCAGTGTGCATGCGCTTGCGCACATTGGAAAGGCGGGTGGTGTGGTCGGCCTCGGGCAATTGCATCAGACCGTCGAGTGCTTCCTTTCGAAACGCGTCATTTTGGGCCAATTGGAGCAGTTCTCGCTCCTCGGCAGCCGTCACGTCGCCCTCTGCCCAGCGTTCGAGCAGGGTTTTGAAGCGGGCATCTTCGGTATGTGGCGCGTGTGTCATGGCGGTCAGGTCAGGTTAGCCGTGTTTATTCCGGCTTTTTCAAGGCAAAGTTTCAGGTTGCGGCGCCCGTTCTGGATGTGGGAGCGCACCTGTCCGAGTTCTTGTTGGAGTAAGTCAGCAATGGTTTTATACGATTGGTTTTCGTAGTAAAACAGCTGTACACAACGGCGTTGCCAATCGTTCAGTTCGGCGAGGCATTTTTCGAGTGGTTGGCTTTCGTTGGGCAGTTCTACTTCAAATGCAGCTTCTACGGCGTCGAATCGGTGCATGTCTTCGGGGGCAATCGAGTCGGTTGGATGGCGATGGTTTTTGCGCCACTGCATGAGGCTGTGGTTTCGGGCCAGCACATAGAGCCAGCCGCGAAACGATTCAATGCGGTGTTCACGCACTTTGCGGGTGAGTTCTTCGTAGATGTTCATCACAGCATCTTCTGCCAGTTCGGGATTTTTTAGCACTTTCAGGCACACCCCGTACACCATTGGCATGTATCGTTCGTACAAGATTCCCAAATGCAGTTTTGAGCCGTTGTGGACATAGGCGTCGAGCAGGGCTTCGTCGGAGAGCGTTTGGTGATCCTTGTTTGGGTTGGAGCGCAACATGCGGTGCCAAAGGTAGGAAAAGGATGCTAAAAAGGGGGCATTTGCACAGACCCGACAGGTGAATGCTTTTTATTGAATCCAGTACCAGCTGCGCAGGTACTGGATTCAATAAAAATCATTCACCTGTCAGGTCTGCCACCACGTTGATCATCCGCCCTTTAACGAAAATGACTTTTTTAGGAGGTTTGCCCTCCAGCCACTTTTGTACCGAAGCCAACGCCAGGGCGGCTGAAATGGCTTCTGCTTCGGTGGCTGCGGCGGGCAATTCCAGCGTGGCGCGCAGTTTGCCATTGACCGATACGGGATAATTGATCTGGTCTTCTTTCAACAGCTCTTCATTCAGCGTGGGCCAGGGGGCATCGCATACGGTGGTGTTGTGCCCGATGGCGTGCCATAATTCTTCGGCCAGATGTGGCGCAAAGGGCGCAATCAATACAATGAGTTGCTGCAGAACCGCCCGTTTTTGGCATTTCAAACGGCGCAGCTCGTTGGTTGCGATCATGAAATGGCTCACACAGGTATTCATGGAGAACCGCTCGATGTCGTCCGTCACTTTTTTGATGCAGGTGTGCAGTACGCGCAACTCGTCTTTGGTCGGTTCTTCTTCGGTGATGACCAACGCTGCGTTTTCGTTAAAATACATGCCCCAAAATTTGCGCAAAAAGCCCGTCACACCGCTGATGCCTTTGGTATCCCAGGGCTTGGACATTTCCACCGGCCCCAGGAACATTTCGTACAGGCGAAAGCAATCGGCACCGTGTTGGGCAACGATGTCATCGGGGTTTACCACGTTGTATTTTGACTTCGACATTTTGCCGATTTCGCTGCGCAGATAGAACTTGTCGGTGTTTTCAGCCCGGCGGAATGCACTTTCACTGTAATCAGGGCGCCACAACTTGAATTGCTGGATGCCTTGTTCTGTCAAGTGAGCGTTTTTCAGGTCGCCGTATTCTGTGACAAAATCGGCGTGCACTAAAATATCGGCGAGTTCGTGGGTTGGGTATTCTTCGGTTAATTCTGCGCTGATAAACGTTTTTGTGGGTATGTGCAGCACTGCGTTGGCGATATTGCCCTGAATCATGCCCTGGTTGACCAACTTTTTGAAGGGCTCTTCAGTGGGCACAATATCCAGGTCAAACAAAAACTTGTGCCACATACGCGCGTATAGCAAATGGCCCACGGCGTGTTCGGCCCCGCCGATGTAGAAATCCACGTCTTGCCAATACCGGATGGCCTCTGGGGAAGCCAGCGCATGATCATTGTGCGGATCCATGTAGCGCACAAAATACCAGGAGGAACCGGCAAATCCGGGCATGGTGTCGGCATCGCGGATGCCATGGGGCGTGTGCAACCAGTCGGTCAGTTTGGCTAAAGGCCCTTTACCGCCACCGGGTTTAAAGTCGCTGATTTCGGGCAATTCCAGGGGCAGTTCGGATTCGGGCAGGGCGTGGGCCATGCCTTGCGCATCGTACACAATCGGGAAAGGTTCGCCCCAGTAGCGCTGACGGGAGTAATTGGCATCGCGGAGTTTATACTGCACCTTTCGGCGTCCGATGCCCATTTCGTCGATGCGCGTCAGCATGGTTCGGATGGCGTCGAGCACCTCCAGGCCATTGAGGAAATCGGAATTGACCATGACGCCCACCTTGTCTTCGACTCCGGCACCGGGGTGCATACTTTTATCGACAATCTGGACGATGGGCAGGTTGAATTTTTCGGCAAAACGCTGATCGCGCTCATCATCGGCAGGCACACCCATGATGGCACCGCTGCCATAACCTTTGAGCACGTATTCGGCAATATAAACGGGTATTCGGTTGCCGGTGAAAGGGTGCAGTGCATAAGCCCCGGTGAAAGCGCCGCTCACCGTTTTTTCGATTTGGCGCTCGCGCTCGGTGCGGCTATTGACCCCCTTGAGGTATTGATCGATTTCGTTGCGCTGTTCGGGGGTAACCAGCGATTCCACCAGATCGTGTTCGGGTGCCAGTACCATAAAAGTGGCGCCAAAAATGGTGTCCGGCCGGGTGGTGTAAATTTCCAACTGATCGGTGCGGCCTTCCAGTTGAAAAAACAGTTGGGCACCTTCGGAGCGGCCGATCCAGTTGCGCTGCATTTGTTTGAGCGCATCGGGAAAGTCCACGTTGTCCAGGCCTTGCAGCAAACGGTCTACATAGGCAGAAATGCGCATGCTCCACTGAAGCATGGGGCGAATTTCAACGGGATATCCGCCGCGTTCGCTCACCCCGTTCACCACTTCGTCGTTGGCCAATACCGTACCAAGGGCATCACACCAATTGACATAGCCCACTTTCCGGTACATCAGCCGGTAGTTCATGAGCACATCGTATTGTTCAGCTTCAGGCATGTTTTGCCATTCGGCAGCTGTAAAATGGCCTTCAAAACTGTGCACGGCCTGTACAGCCTGGCTTCCGCCCTGTTCAAAAGCGGATACGAGCGCTTCGATGGGGCGGGCGCGGTCTGCCACACGGTCGTACCAATGGTTAAACATCTGGAGGAATATCCACTGCGTCCACCGGTAGTATTTAGGGTCGCAGGTTTGCACTTCGCGGCTCCAGTCGTAGCAAAAGCCGAGGTTATCGAGCTGTTTTTTGTAGCCTTCGATGTTTTCAGCAGTAGACACTGCCGGGTGGATGCCGTTTTCAATGGCGTACTGTTCGGCGGGCAGACCAAAGGCGTCGAAGCCCATGGGGTGAAGCACATTGAAGCCTTTCAGCCGTTTATAGCGCGAGAGGATGTCGCTGGCGATGTATCCCAGCGGGTGTCCAACATGCAGTCCTGCACCGGATGGATAGGGAAACATGTCGAGAACGTAATATTTGGGCTTGTCACTTTGGTGTGTGACGGCGTATACGCGCTGTTCGCGCCACCAGGCCTGCCATTTCAATTCAATCTCGCGGGGTGCGTATTCCATGCTGTGGGAAATTATGTTTGGAAAACGCAAAAGTAGGGCTCCCGGTTAGAATGAAAGCGAAAAAAACCAGGTACAGGCATTCGCGGGCGTCAGTCCTTGTGCGCATGTTGCAGCAAGTCCTGCATGGTCACATACCGTAGTGCGGCCTCGTGCGTACTTTCCAGCACTACCTGGGGCGCGACACCCGCCTCCAGCGCTTCTTTCCAACGCAGGGCGCACAGGCACCACCGGTCGCCGGGCTGCAGGCCGGGAAAACGGTATTCCGGTCGCGGGGTGATGAGGTCGTTGCCCCGGTCGCGCGAAAAAGACAGAAATGCTGCCGTCACAATGGCGCACACCACATGTCGCCCCGCATCATCGGGGCCGGTGGCGCAACACCCGTCTCGGTAGAACCCCGTGAGCGGTTCGAGGCTGCACGGGGTCAAGGGCTGTCCGAATACGTTGAGGGATGCTTCCATGATTTTCGGGATTTGAAGGTTTAAAGATAAGGGGTAAGTGCCGTTTGCGCTCTGTCGATTGCGAAGCCAATGTACTGTGAAATACCGGGGTTTGCTCCATTGCAGGCATTATTCAACGCAGTATTTCATCTGTACGAGGCTTTGTTGCATGAATCCCCGTCAAAGGCTGGTGTTCCCTTACCCAATTAAACGTCATGCGACTTTTACCGCCTTTGGCGAAGCGATTTGAATAAATTTATTCAAAATGGCGGCTTTGATGGCGGCCTCGGTTTGCTGATTTTCAAATACTCTTGCATACA
>Ga0247840_10000257_pt1 | contig 110701 bp, 96 predicted proteins | sample LaCruzMarch2015__FD_192404 | JGI IMG/M metagenome (GOLD analysis project Ga0247840, IMG submission 192404) | Freshwater microbial communities from meromictic Lake La Cruz, Castile-La Mancha, Spain - LaCruzMarch2015_17m | ecosystem: Environmental > Aquatic > Freshwater > Lake | place: Spain... | reverse complement strand
AGTAATTTCAGTGATGCTCAGAAAAAATAAACATTCTTATATTTTACATCAGTTTTTTTGAGTTTATGAATCTTTTTTAATGTATATATTTTCTCATTTTTGGTCACAGAATACTCATCAAACGGGAAAAAGTGATCAATTTTTTTGCTGATAAAGGAATCAGTATCTGAGATATAGAGAAAAAAATCATTATTATCTCATTTGATGATAGACGCATATTCTTTATCTCCGAGAATAGTATATCATTTAGACACCAATAATTGACCTAATAATAATCCAGAGGTATTCACCCCCGTCCCTGCTGCTCAGGAAAATCCGATAGAAATTTTAAGCATAGACTTTTGAGTAAAACATTAAAAAACATAAAGCTGGATATGGCATGTATAATAAATTTTTTTCATAAAACAAACCAATTTATTGGGTCTATAGAGTGATATGCTATTAGCACCCGGGTGCGAAACTCAGTTACTTTAGTTCTAAAGTGTCTTTATCAACTATTGCGCCCGGGTGCTAACTTTGTCCTAGCTTTGTCAGTTTTTTTCTTTTTTCATACCACTAAAATCACAATACAACGATTTTATCTCATATCCCCTACGCTATGAATCAATCTGATTTCGTATTTGATAAAATCTTCAAACAAAAACTTGGTCATCTAACATTCAACATTGAGATGTATAAAAAAATATACGATCTGGTAGAGATCAAAGAAGTTTTTGAAGTGTCTAAAGAACAATTTGAGTACGCCAAGAAAAAAAATCTTTTCTCTGCGCTCTGCATTTATAACGAAGAAGGAAAAATATATCTACAGAAAGATTTTCACGATAATTATCGATCTTTACCTGGAGGAAGCATCTACGATACAGATGATATCCATAGCGCTATAAGAAGGATTGCAAAAAAAGTGCATGATGACATCATCATCGGAGAAATAGAGCCTATAGCCCTAGTGACTAATATATTTAAGTTTGGAGAAGACTATCATACGCATATAGGACTTGTCTCTATGGCAAGAGTAAGAAACTTTGATGAGATAAAGAAATGAATCGTATCCGGTGATTTTCTCTTCGTCACTAAACAAGAGTTACATAAGATCAATAAATATGCAAATAACAAGGTAGTGCAAGTAGCTCTCAAAAGAATTAAAATATTTGCACAGAGTTTCCCAGAGCATGAGATAGCAGTCAATGAGAAGTATAAAGTGAGATATGCAATTCATAAAACTATCGTAAAAAAGTTTTTACTCACCCCACAGATCAAAAAGAAGGAAGAATTTAATCAACTATTATACGATAAAATAGGAACAGTAAATTCCTTTATCGATGTATCCTGCGGAGATAATGGATTTGTTGATAGCCTAGTGAGCAAGATACCACAATTGGAAATCGTAGTAGGAAATGATATTTCACGAAGTCAGGTAGATCTGATCAAAAAAGATAATCAGAAAATCATTTATACCAACCACAATGCAATATACCTCCCCTTCAAAGAGAATACCTTTGATATAGCCTATTGTGCGAATACCCTACATCATATGACTTCGAGAAAAGACATGAAAAACCTCTTGGAAGGGATGTTTTCTATTTCCAAAAAAATGCTGATCGTAGAGATAGAAAGACCGAAAGAGACGGGTCGGCTTCCTCATATCTTAAACAAATACCGATATATCTGATTTTTGAAAGACGTAGGATGAGCCTACCTTTCCCAGAAGGAATTTGAAATCGTACTCTATGATCTCTTCAAAGGAAGAGCCAAAATAACATTTTCATATTTTAGGAATATCCAAGGAAAGTATATGATTGCAGAGATAGAAGAGCAAAAAAATAATGCTACTCTAGGACAAACGAATAAACTATTATTTCAACAGTTTAGAGAAAAATATGAGAGGATGAGATTGGAAAAAGAACAGCAAAAAAAGCTATAAAGAAAGATCAGTTCTTTTATTTTCTTATACCATATATGTCAAAAAAATCTGATACCGTCATTGAGACAGAAAAAAAATTTAGATGCAAAAATATTGATAAGCTCGTAGACCATGCAATAGGTTTAGGTTTTAGCAAAGTACAAGAAAATAGTCAAGAACACGATATTTATTTTACGGATAAGGAGAATTCATTTATCAAACAAAAAATATGCCTGAGGATAAGACAGACAGAGAGCTATTGTGAGATTACGCACAAATGAATTTCTCAAGACGCAGGAGCATTCTATTCCAAGATAGAAAATAACATCAAAATAGCGTATGAGCACAAAAAAAATGCAATAATATTACTAGAATCTTTATGATTTATAAAATATATAGACGTAAAAAAGACCAGAAATCTCTATAAAAAAAATATCGGAAAACTGAGTCACCATATCGCTATTGATTACATTGAGGATGCAGGATATTTTGTAGAATTTGAAATACTTTCGCCAGAAGACAGAGAAAAAGATCAGATAAAAATAATTTTTGAATCATTCATAGAACTCTTTAGTGAGTTTAAACTCCAAGAAGAAATCTTACCCTACAGAGATATAGTAAAAAAGTTGAGCATATAGGAAATTTACTTTTTTATAAAAAGACTGATGAAAACAGTGTTCCTAGGATGAATTCATGGCGTAGGTAAATCTACGATAATACAGTGACTGATGCAAGGGAAAGACAACATAGGACATTTCTCTTTTTGAGAAAACGTGAGAGACTTAGGAAGAAAGAGTGGTACAGTACAAGATATACAAGATTTCTCAGGACTGAGTCCTGAGATCAGATCAAGTTTGATGCAACAAGCAAAAGAAAGATTTAGAAAAGTACTAGCTAGCCAGCTCTATGAAACATTACTCGTTGACAATCATTTTTCCGTATACGAAAATAAGCACTTAGTAAAAGCTATAGACGATGAAGAATTAGCACTCTACGATACCCTTATTTTGGTTGAAGTTCCTATAGATATATTACATGAAAGAATCTCACAGGACAAAAAAGAAAGAACGAGAGAAAGCTGTGATAGAGAAAAAATAGTACAACATAGTAGATATGAAAGAAGTATAGCAGAAGAAGTAAAAAAGAAATGGAAGAGAGAGCTTATAGAAGTAGAAAATATTAATCTAGAGAGGACCATAGAGAAGATACAAGAAAAGATTTAGAGCAAGAACAGACCAGAAGAATTACACATTGAAAAAAAAAATCGTTTAGATAGTATTTTGACTATCACTATTTTTGCATATCTGCAGACGTGGAAAATGGAGAGGTGGAGAATGGAGACATTTTTTCTCAATACTCAACACTCCACCTTCAAATCTCAATTGTTTAATCATTTAAGCAATTAGTCATTTAATCATTTAGTAATTATAGTATGGACGGAGAATTGTTAGCAGATCAACCATTGGGACATAAGCTTATCAAAAAATGATTCTGGTTATATTTTTTCACGATACTAATAGCCCCTTCATCGTATTTTATCAGAGTTCTCATATCAAATAGTGTAAGTGTAAGTGATGTGGGGATAATTTATAGTATTATCTGATTTATAACAATATTGTCAGCATATCACGATCTCTGACTAACTGAAGCGCTTCAATATCATCTCCCAAAATTCTGGATAAAAAAACAATACAACGCTTTCAAAACATCTATAGTTTTCACGCTCATTGTGCAGACAGTCACAGGGATTATCATAGCATTTTTATTATTCTTTGGAGCAAATATTTTAGCAACACATTACTTTCATTCACCAGAATCAGCAAATATCATCAAAATATTCTGTCTCTATTTCTTAGGAATAAATTTTTTCAACATGTTATACTCCATCTATATTGCCTTCCAGGACGTTATCCAATATAAAATCATAGAAAGTATAAGATCATATACGACACTACTGTTCACCCTAATTTTCTTCTTATTGGGAACAATGAGTATCACTAATTTCACTCGAGCACGAATCATAGGAGTAGGAATATCAATACTTATATCATGAATGATTTTTATCAAAAAATATTGATATACATTAGCCAAATGACATATAGAACGAGACACTACCTTGATTAAAAAGCAAATGAAATATGCTTTCCGAGTGTTTATAGGAATAAATGTCATCTATCTTTTGGGACAGATAGATCAACAATTTGTAATATATTTTCTATGATCAGAAACGGCAGGATATTATGCCAATTATCTAAGTCTAATATTATCCTTTAATGTTTTGACAAGTCCAATACTTTTATATGTTTTCCCACTCATTACAGAATTGATAGAAAAAAAACAACATGATAAAGTAAAACATCTAAAGAACATTCTCTACAAATATTTTTCTGTATTTGCCATAAGTATATCAGGATTATTCTTTGTTTTATGACCAGAAATAGCGACTATTCTTTTTGGAGAGAAATTTATGTATGCATGACAACTCCTAACATATTCGGCATGATTTCTTATCTTTTATGTACTATTTAGCATAAATTTCAGCTTTTTAGCAGGGATGGGTAAAGTGAAACAAAGAGCAAAAATAATAGGAATAGCTTTATTGGTCAATATTATACTCAATCTGATATTTATCCAAATTCGATGAGTTATTGGTATCATAGCAGCAACTATGATCTCTTGGATTATGTTATTTATGCTAAGTTATAAACTAATAGACAAGCAAAAAGAGATTAGTTTCGACCGAAAATATATCATAAAGAATCTAATAGGCATACTTATTATATCAAGTAGTATATATTATTTCAAAGACAAAATATTTATACTAGAAGATTGATATAGGTACAAAAATTTACTGTATTTTGTATTAATTAGTGTTGGATATTATATATATATATTAGGATTAAATCATAGAAACATCAGAATGCTGGTCAAAGAAATAAAGAACATAAGAAAGTAATTTTTGCTAGAAATTTACTTGAAATATATTTGAGTATAGATATAAGCATTGTCTACTCTTTTAGTCGCTCACCTGCTGGATATGCAAGTAGTAATATTAGCTTGAGGTCTTGGAACTCGTTTATCTGAAGAAACTATTATCAAACCAAAACCTATGGTAGAGATTGGGTGAAAGCCTATTATTTGGCATATTATGAAGCATTATGCTCAATATGGGCACACTGAATTTATCATCTGTCTAGGATATAAGGGATATATGATCAAAGAACGATTTTCTAATTATTTTCTCCACAACAATACCATTACGATTGATATCAAAAGTAATAATATGACAGTACATAATAGCCATACGGATGACCGGAAAGTTACGCTTGTAGACACCTGAGACAGCACTATGACCTGATGAAGGATCAAAAGAGTCAAAGAATTTATCCAAGGAGAAGAGTTTATGGTCACCTATGGTGACGGCGTAAGCGATGTAAATATAGACGAACTCCTAGCATTTCATAAATCACATGGAAAACTTGCGACATTGACTTCTGTCGTACCTGAGGGAAAATTTTGAAAATTATGACTAGAATGAGAACAAATAAAACAGTTTGCAGAAAAAAAAGACAATGAAGATAGTCGGATAAACGGATGATTTATGGTACTCAACAAAAAAGTTATTGATTATGTCTCTTGAGATGATATGCCATTTGAAAAGGATCCATTGGAAAATATAGCCAAAGATGGAGAACTAATGGCTTACAAACATTCATGATTCTGGTTTGCCATGGATACCATAAAAAACAAACAAGACCTAGAGGCTATGTGGAATAGTTGAAAAGCACCTTGGAAAAACTGGTAAAATACTTTATCAAAAACGTATTTTATAATGATTGGCAAAAAAAAAAGAATTTTAGTAACATGAGCTACAGGATTCATATGATCAAATATAATTAGAGCATTAGTTTCTGAATGATTTAGCAATATTAATATTTTTTCAAGAAAAAATTCTGATTATTTTCGCATCAGTGATATAATTGATAAAATACATATTCATATCGTAGATTTTTTGGATGAGAATCAAATAAATATGACTATAGAGAAGATTCAACCAGAAATAATTTTTCATCTTGCCAGTGCGGGAACAACTGTTTGAAAAGATCCCATTACCATACAAGAGTTATATAATTTTAATGTTCTCTGAACAATAAATTTAGTAAATGCCTGTAAAAAACAGGGGTTTGAATATTTTATAAATACAGGAAGTTCATCTGAATATGGAGAGAAAAATATGCCAATGAATGAAAATGATAAAGCACAACCAAACAATGATTATTGAATAACAAAAGCTTCTGCGACAATGTATTGCGAATATATAGGAAAAAAAGAACAACTACCGATATATACGTTTAGATTATTTTCTGTTTATGGATATTATGAAGAAAAAAGAAGATTAATACCAACATTAGGTGTAAATTTTATACAGTGAATATCACCCAATCTATCTAATCCAGACTCAGTAAGAGATTATATCTTTATTGACGATGTAGTAAATTGTTATCTGAATATAGACAAAATACTATGAGATTTTGGTGGAATATATAACATATGAAGTGGAAATCAATATAGAATATCAGAAGTGGTTGCTAGCATAAAAACCATTTTATGATCTACTATAGAACCGAAATATGGAGCAAAAAAAAATGTACAATTTGAACCAAAGACATGGGTAGCTAATAATGATAAGATGATACATACCTTCAACCACCAACCTACCACACTTAATACATGACTAGAAAAAACAATCAAACGATTAAAAATAAATAACCATTTATATATATAAATATATTGAATATGAAATTATCTAATTATATAATAGATTTTATAAGAAAAGAATGAACGGATACTATATTCAGTTTTTCTGGATGAATGATAACCCATTTAGAAGATTCCGTTTTCTTAAATAAAAAAATACAATTAGTGTCGGTAAAGCATGAGCAAGCATGAGCTTTTGCAGCAGAATGATATGCCAGATCCTCATGAAAGACATGAGTCGCTATGTGAACAAGTTGACCATGAGCGACCAATATGATTACCTGAATCGCTAGTGCCTATTTTGACTCCGTACCAGTACTCTATATCACTGGTCAAGTAAATACCAATGAAATAACACATAAGACAGGGATACGTCAGACATGATTCCAAGAAGCTGACATTGTATCTATGGTAAGCAAAATAACTAAATTCGCTTACCAAATATCGAAACCGGAAGAAATAAGATATATACTTGAAAAAAGTTTTTTCCTCGCCAATTTTCAAAGAAAATGACCAATAGTTTTGGATATACCAATGAATATACAAAGACAAGAAATAATACCTAAGGAATTACCTTCTTTTTTTGACTCCAAGGAGTATATGACCATAAAGAAAAAAGAAGAACTAAGAATAAAAAGACTAAATAAAGACACAAATAATTTACGTAGAGTATTGGCACAATCAAAAAAACCAGTTATTTTACTTTGATGATGATGCAAATCAGCAAATGTAAAAAAAGACATAGCCTCTTTTGCAAAAAAGTTTAATATCCCTGTTGTTGTTTCTCTGATGTGACTCGATTCCATAGATCACACGATAAAGAATTATATATGAATGATAGGATCATATGGAAATAGACAAGCAAATATCGCTATCATGAATTGTGATCTATTATTGGTATTATGATCAAGATTAGACATTCGCCAAACCTGAGCAATCAAAAAAACATTTTGTCCCAAGGCAAAAATAGTACATATAGACATAGATGATAACGAGCTTGGATATAATATAGAACATACTCATGTGAAAATACATCAAGATCTAAGAGATATAGTAATGAAGCTCAAGACGATACCGCTTGATAAGAAATCAAAACGATTAGACCAACTCATTAAGATAAAAAGAATAATCACTACTAATGAAACCGAAAAAAAAGAGTGAAAGTTTTACAATATAAATTATTTTTTTGAAAAAATATCCAATCTAAGTCCAAAAAATACCATATATTCAAATGATGTGGGCCAGACACAAATGTGGGCTTCTCAGTCTCTTGAATTATCACAGGATCAACAGTTATTAAACTGTGGATGAATGTGAGCCATGTGATTTTCACTTCCCTCAGCGATGTGAGCGTATTTTGGAAATCCCAAATATAAGATTATTGCTATAAATGGAGATGGATGATTCCAATTGAATATACAAGAACTTGAAACCATAGCACATCATAAGATACCTATGATAATAATAGTTGTCAACAATCATTCTCTTTGAATGGTTAGAGAATTCCAAGAAGCATATTTTTGATGAAGAAATATTTGAACGGTCATTGGATATTCTTGTCCTGATATTTCAAAAATAGCCTGAGCATACGGATTAACATATTATAAAATATGAGGAACTACTGATATAAAAAAAGTTTTTACCAATGCTATGAAAGAAAAGACCCCAACGATAGTAGAAGTTTTAGCTTCAAATACATCAAAACTTGTCCCTAAAGTCATGTTTGGAAATACTATAGACAATCAAAGTCCAGAATTAGATGAAAAAATAAAATCTCAAATCCAAAGAATACTCAACCAATAATTTTTATATAATAATAATCATGTATGCAAGATTTCTACAAATGAAAAACGATCTTACTGACCTGATCAACAGGATTCAAATGAAGTTGGTTAGCATTGTGGCTTCATAGTATGTGAGCAAAAGTAATCTGATATGCATTGGAACCTCACACACAACCAAACCTATTTGCTGCATTCAAATTGAACGAAAAAATCACACAAATATTTGGAGATATTACAGATATGAAATTATTGTCTGAGACCATCGATACCTATCAACCAGAGATGGTATTTCACTTCGCAGCTCAACCTATAGTAAGAGATAGCTATAAAGACCCCGTCTACACTATCAAGACTAATGCCATGGGAACGACAACCGTACTAGAGATGATCAGAATCAAAGAATGTATCAAATCAGCAGTACTTATAACAACGGATAAAGTCTATGAGAATAAAGAATGGATCTGGCCCTATAGAGAAAATGATAGATTGTGATGACACGATCCCTACAGTAGCAGTAAAGCTATGGCTGAACTTGCAATAGCATCATATACTAAATCATTCTTCTTGGAAGGGAACAAGAAAGTAGCCGTAGTAAGAGCAGGAAATGTAATAGGAGGATGAGATCGATCCAAAGATAGATTAATACCAGATATCGTAAGATCTATCATGCAATGAGAAACATTAACACTCAGAAATCCAGATGCAGTAAGACCTCGACAATATATGTTGGAAGCGTTGTTCGGTTATCTGATTATTGGAACGAAACTCTTTGATGGTGATAAATATCTATGAGCATACAATTTTTGACCCGATGTAAGTGATACACTCAAGGTTGTAGATATCGTAAGCAAAGCGATTGAAATCCTTGGGAAATGAACATATGAAGTCAAACCAGAGACCAATAACAACATGCATGAAGCAAGATTATTATTGCTTGATAATACGAAAGCGAAGCTCTTGTTGTGATGGACACCAAAATATAAAGTACAAGAAGTTTTGAGCAGAACGCTTAATTTTTATAGAGCGTTTTATGCTAACGAAGATGTAGAAAAACTAGCATTAGAAGAAATTAATCAATTTAATTAGTATACACATACATGCCAAGATATATGGTAATGGGAAGAAGTTATGACTATATACAAGAAGGAGCCACCATTGATTATGGTGAGATTTCTGTATCAGAAATGAAAAAAACAGGACAATTTATCCAAGAATATGAGTTTCGATTCCTGGCAAAGCCAAAGGCTAAAAATGATTTTACCACAGAACAGTTTATCCTTTGGGAAAAAGATACCGAGATATCAGATGGGAAATATAAAGAATTATATGAACTCATAGAATGATTTTCAAAGGCTGATTATACCTGCTGGAGAAATTCAACATCTATGCAAAGTGCTCCCTTATTTGTACATTATCACATTGCAAAATTTAAGGATATAGATAAAGAAATTAGCACATTATTAGCCAAGTAATTTTATTTTTATAAATCCATCTAATGGTACATGATGATATCAAATCATTGGTAAAAAAGCTTATTGAGTCCAAAAAAAATGATTTTATTCCATGAACATCAGTAGTTCCAGTTTCTGGAAAGGTATTTGATGAAACAGAATTGGAATATATGATAGAAGCCGTATTGGATTGCCATCGGACAGAAGGAAGATGGAATGATATGTTCGAGAAAAAATTGGCTGCTTTCTTATGAATCAAATATGTAATAACCACTAATTCAGGAAGCTCTGCAAATCTCTTGGCTATTACAGCTTTGATGGCAAAAGAATTGGGAGAGAGACAATTACACACAGGAGATGAAGTGATTACAGTAGCGGCATGATTTCCCACTACTATCAATCCAATAATCCAAAATGGACTCATTCCCGTATTTGTGGATGTAGATTTGGCTACCTATGAGGTAAATATCGATGAGCTCAAAAAAGCTATCTCTCCAAAGACCAAAGCGATAATGATAGCTCATACCCTAGGAAATGCCTTCAATATAGATGAGATACAAAAGCTATGCAAAGAGCATAATTTGCGATTGATTGAAGATAATTGTGATGCCCTCTGAACCACATATGATGGCAAATTTACGGGAACCTTTGGTGATATAGGGACGCTTTCTTTCTACCCAGCTCATCATATCACTATGGGAGAATGATGAGGATTGATAACCAACAATCCCCTCCTCGTGAAAATAATAAAATCATATAGAGATCGAGGAAGAGATTGCCGATGCGGGACAGGAATGGACAACACCTGCAACAACAGATTCAAATGGAAAATGGGAGAGCTCCCTGAATGATTTGATCATAAATATATCTATTCGAGAATAGGATATAATCTCAAGATTACCGATACGCAAGCAGCCTTATGATTCGCTCAATTGGAAAAATTGGAAGGATTTATACAAGCAAGAAAAGATAATTTTGCTTACCTCAAAAAAAAATTACTGGAAGAATGATTGGATAAGTACTTTATCTTACCCCAAGCGACAGAAAAATCGGATCCAAGCTGGTTTGGATTCTTACTTTCATTAAAAGAAGATACAAATTTTACCAGAGAAGAAATCATGGAATATCTAAACAATCATAAGATAGGAACAAGACTGTTATTTTCTGGAAATTACACAAAACAACCCGCATTTTTGGATTATGTAAAAAATTATAGAATAGTTGGTGATTTAAAAAATACTGATTATATAATGATCAATACTTTTTGGTTGGGTACCTATCCATGATTGACTCAAGAAATGTTGGACTACATTATTTTACATATTAAGGAGTTTGTAAATGGGAAATAAGCCACTATTGAGTATATGCATTCCGACATACAATAGACAAAAGCATTTAAAGACATGTCTCGATAGGATAGTCAGTCAGGATGGATTCGATGTAAACACCATAGAAATAGTCATTTCAGACAATGCGAGTCCTGATGGTACAAAAACATTGGTGCAAGAATACCAGAAAAAATATACTAATATTAAATATTTTAGAAATGAGGAAAATATTTGAGCTAATTTAAACCTTTTTAAAGCAGTAGAACATGCTACAGGAGAATATATACGGTTTATGTGAGATGATGATCAAATAGTAGATTGATGATTGTATATTATATTAGACACTATCAAAAAACATAATGACATTGTCCTCTTCCACACCAATATGATAGACTGAATACACAAGGTAGTAATTGAAGATGGGATAATATATTTCAAAACATTATTACACGAGAATAAAGCAAGTAAATTGCTCATTTTTTTGACATATTTTTCTGCACTTATTATCAAAAGAATAGATTTTATGCAACATCTGAATGAATTTAAAGCAAAATTTCCACATAAACTGAAAGAGTCATATAGTCATTTTATATAAGCATCAGATGTATAAACAAACAAAATATTGCTCTTTTGGGAGATATCATCATATGATGAACAGGCGATGAGACAGATAAGACTTATCGAAGGAACAACAGTAAAAAACGGTATGATATAGTGATAACAAAATGAGTTGATAAAATATATGAAGACCATATATTTCTTGATTCTATAGGGATAACAAAAAAAGAACTCGATGTATATAAATATAATTTTTTAAAAATATATAGAATGGTGCAAATAAGCTGTTTTATGAAACGTATTGGCATATATAAACCTATGTTATATATCTTCAGAAAATTTATATTTAGACATGTATAATCATTTTATATACTAATAAGCAAAATGAGAAAAGCTTTAATTACATGAATCACCTGACAAGATTGAGCGTATCTTGCAGAACTCCTTTTGAAAAAATGATATGAGGTACATGGAATAAGAAGAAGATCTTCTAGTTTTAATACAGAAAGAATAGACCATCTTCTCCAAGACGATGCTCAATATAAAAAAAACCTTTTCCTTCATTATGGAGATATGACGGATAGTGCTAATCTCATAAGATTAGTATCAGAAACACAACCGGATGAAGTATATAATTTAGCTGCACAATCTCATGTACACATTAGTTTTCAACTACCTGAATACACATGAAACTCTGATGGATTATGAACACTAAGATTACTTGAAGCGATAAGAATTAGTTGATTAGAGAAAACATGCAAGTTTTACCAAGCATCCACTAGTGAATTATTTGGATGAATGAACTATAATAGACCAGAAAAATGATACAATGAAGATTCTCCTCTACATCCTAGGAGTCCATATGGATGTGCAAAATTATATGCCATGCGAATCACAAAAAATTACAAAGAAAGTTATGGTATGTTTACCTGTAATGGAATACTATTCAATCATGAATCACCTAATAGATGAGAGACATTCGTAACCAGAAAAATAACTATGGCAGTAGCAAAAATCAGTTTATGACTCCAAGAGAAATTATATCTATGAAATCTCGATGCAAAAAGAGATCGATGACATGCAAAAGACTACGTAGAGGCAATGTGGTTAATGCTACAACAAGAAAACCCAGATGATTATGTTATAGCAACAGGTGTATCTAATACGGTCAGGGATTTCGTCAATTGGAGTTTTGAAGAAATAGGGATAGAATTAGAATGGAAATGAAAAGATATAGAGGAAAAATGATATGATAAAAAGACAGGGAAATGTATAGTCGAGATAGATTCTAAATATTTCAGACCCGCTGAAGTGGATTTTCTCCTTGGAGATAATACAAAAGCTAAGAAAGAATTATGACGGAGTCCTAAATATACCGTGAGAGAAATGTGCAAAGAGATGGTAAGATCAGATATAGAAAAGTTTAAAAAACAAGAAATACTCAAAAAGCATGGATATGAGATTTTACATCAATATGAATAGAATCGATGTTTATAGAAAACGAAATATATAAGATAATACTTGAAAATAGTATCGTTGAAGCGGTTGATTTGATAATCATAAATGAAAAATGACAGATATTGTTATGACGCAGGAATAACGAACCATTAAAATGAATATTTTACATCCCATGAGGAAGAAGATATAAGAACGAAAAGATTATGGATTCTGTCAAAAGGAAAGCAAAAGAAGAACTATGAATTGATGTGAATGATAACAAAATTTTTTTCTTATGAATTTATGACGATATGTATAGCAATTCTATGTTTGGAGATATTCCTGCCCACTATTCGTCTATAACATATGTATATAATATCAGTGAACAAGAACAAAAGAGCATAAAGAAAGACAATCAACATGGTGAATTAAAATTCTTTGATATAGATGATTCAGACATACATGATATGATAAAAATAAGAATACAAGATAGTAAAGACAAAAAACTTATATAATTATTTTATTTGTTTTAAAAAATATTATGCTGTACAAAGAAATTACTGAATGTAGGATTTGTGGGAACAAAGAGGTAAAGGACATTCTTGATCTTTGAATCCAAGCCCTTACATGAATTTTTCCTAAGCCATGAGAACAACTAGAATCATGACCACTTGCCCTTGTGAAATGTAGTGGAGATAATTGTTGTGGATTATTACAGCTCAAACACAATTATGATTTAGAAAGATTATACGGAGATGATTATGGATATAGATCAGGATTAAATAAATGAATGGTAAGACACTTGGAAGGAATTGTAGAAAAATTAAAATGATTAAAAGAAATAAGAGAATGAGACCTCATCATAGATATAGCAAGTAATGATGGAGTTCTATTGTCAGCGTATGGAGACACAGGATTAGAACTATTATGAATAGACCCTACAGCAAAGAAATTTGCTGAATATTATCCATCATATGTAGAGTTTATTCCTGATTTTTTTTCTGCTGAAGCAGTAAAAAATAAGACAACAAAAAAAGCTAAAATAATAACATCAATATCTATGTTCTATGACCTTCCGCAACCTATGGAATTTGTAAAACAAGTCAAAGAGGTGTTAGATGACGACGGTATCCGATTTTTGGAACAAAGCTATATGCCTACAATGCTTGATATAGTATCATATGATACAGTTTGCCATGAGCATTTAGAGTATTATGCACTAAAACAAATCAAACGAATGATAGATAATGTAGGGATGAAAATCATTGATGTAGCCTTAAATGACGTTAATGGATGAAGTTTTCAGGTCATAGTGAGTAAAGATATAAACAGACCAGCAAATGAAGAAGCTATTGCAAAGTTATTGGATCATGAAGAAAAATGAGGATATAGTTCTGGAGAAGTATTTATACAATTCAAAAAAAATATAGAGATACATAAAAAAGCGGTAATAGAATTCTTTGAGAAAGTGAAACAAGAGAACAAAAAAGTACTTGGATATGGTGCTTCTACAAAATGAAATGTAACCTTACAATATTGTGGTATCACAAAAGAAATGCTTCCTTATATAGCAGAAGTGAACGATTATAAATTTGGCAGGACTACTCCAGGGACAAAAATACCAATCATTTCAGAAAAAGAAGCCCATGCTATGAATACAGATTACTTTTTTGTCTTACCACGACATTTCAGAAAATGAATATTGGAGAGAGAAAAAGATTTCTTAGCCAAGTGATGACATTTTGTTTTTCCTTTACCTAAATTGGATATTATATAATGAAGAAAGCTATTATAGTTTGAGCAGGATGACAAGATGGCACTATTATGTTGGATTTTCTGAAAGAAAAAAAATACGCCATTGTATGAATAGATAGATCTCAAACCATTGGTATCGGGAAAGAATTTTTGGAATACAATGGAGAGATAATCAATGTACTGAATAGCAATGAAATAGATAAGCTCATACAATCCACTACTCCTGATGAAATCTATTATCTGGCTGCATATCACCATTCATCTCAAGATGTGATGGAAGAAAATACAATACTGCTTCAAAAAAGCTATGACATACACGTAAAAGGATATGCTAATTTTTTGGAATCTATTAGAAAATTTTCTCCCGCAAGCAAGATATTCTACGCTTCGTCATGTCTCATTTTCGGATGAACGAAAACAAATATTCAAGATGAAAATACACCACCATGTCCAAATTCTATCTATTGAATAACAAAATTGGATTGAATGTTCTTATGAAAATTATATAGAGACAATCATAATATTTTTGCGACTTCAGGTATTTTATACAATCATGAATCGGAATATCGTTCCGCAAAATTCGTATCCATGAAAATCATTCAATGAGCATTGGACATCAAGAATTGAAAATCTAACAAACTGATAATAGGAGATTTATCTGCGCAAGTGGATCGAGGATATGCCTATGATTATATACAAGCTATGTATAAAGTACTACAATATGAAACACCGGAAGACATGATCATATCATCTTGAGGAACACATACAGTAAAGGAATTAGTGGAAATAGTATTCAGTCATGTATGATTAGACCGGACCAAATATGTTGTAGAAGAAAAAAAGATTATTCATAGACATGTATGATTATTACAGTGAGATCATAAGAAAATAACTGATAGAACATGATGGGAGCCAAGCATATGATTCAAGGAAATGATCATCAATATTTTAGAACACGTTAAATAATTTTTATTTGTTTATAATAGAGTAAAGTATGAATGATAAAAAATATATTCTCTCCATTTGTATTCCGACATATAATAGGGAAGAATCTTTAAAAGAACTAATCGAGAATATAATACATCAAGAATGATTTTCTGAAGAGATAGAAATTATGATTTATAATGATCCAAGCATGGACAAGACACAATCCATGGTGGAGGGATATCAAAAAAAATATCCAAACATAACCTATCATAGGAACGAAAAGAGAATAGGTATGATACCATCTATATTAGATTCTATAACCATGTGCAAGTGAGAATATGTATGGTTATTCAGTGATGATGATCTGATGGCTGACAACGCTATAAAAACCATGATAGAAGTAATAAAAGAACAAAAACCATGATTAATATTGAACAAAATGCTTGGTTTCCTCAACAAGATATCAATACCAGAGAGAAACAATGATAAGTGAAACATAACAAGCGTTGTATGAGTCGAGGGATTATTTGATTTCTTAAGCACGATAAATTATAGTATAGACTGATATTTAGCTCATTGTTCATTATTCTGTTTCAAAAAAGATATATATATAAAAAATCTTAATAATCTTTTGAAAAAACATTGAGAAAAATATATAGAAGCCCTAAAGGCAGATTATCTAGCGCATATAAGAATTGTATATATACCATTTTGAAATAAAGAAAAGATAGTCGTCATTGCAAAAGACTTGGTGTTGGTAAGATGAGGCAATATATCATGGAATTTTAAATACAAGGTCATTGAAGATTATAGAGACCTGATAGCAGATCTTCACAAAACATATACAATAAATAAAAAGACATATAGGAAAATGATAGTTCTACGTTATTATGGGATATTCTGTTATATTATCATAGCTCGTGTAAGAAAAGTTTTACCAAAAAAAGTATATGACACATTATTTAGCATAGGAAGAAAATTTATAAGATTAATAAAAATAGGGTAAGATTAACTTTTTTCGATTTATATAAAAACGGAATAAATATTGAATTGAAATAAACAAATATAATCTTATTTTATGTATATAAAATAGGAAAAAAGTCCCTTTTATCTGTTTAAAATTAAACACATAATGAACAAACTATTGAGCAAATTGTATTTTTTTATGATAGGAAAATGATGCTTTTTTATAAGAAATTTGTATTACACGATAAATAGCTTAAAACATACAATATTTTTGAAATGAACCTGGTATAGAGACGAGACAAGCTATGATTGGAGCAAATCTTTTATAAAATACATTACGGAAACAAAAAATAAAGACGAATTTTTGGAATGATTTGACGAAAAAAGTAGAAAATTATGAAAAGCAATGCTAAAAAAAATAGAGAATATAATGTTTAAGAATATATTAAGAACAAGTGATGTTCTAACGAAAGAAGATAACAAAGAACAAAAAGAGTTTTCAAAAAAGTACTTTACATATATAAAAGACAAAGCTTTTCCATCAAATGAAGTAGGCTCATTCTTTAACTTACATTACGTACCAAAACTTTTAGATATCATCCCTGGAATTGGAGAATATTTAAAAAACAAAGATATTATTGACGCATGAGCATACATTTGAGATAGTAGCATTGCATTTTCAAGAACATTTAAAAATATAAAAAATATCTACGCATTTGAACCAGTGACAGATAACTTCGATAAAATGAATATGTATATAAAATCAAATAATACTGAGAACATTATTCCAGTTCAAAAATGAGTAGGAAGAAAGAATGAAATAGTCAAAATACAAAGCGATTGAGCAATGAGTAAGATAGGAGAAGATTGAAACGAACAAATTGAAATAGTTAACATAGATAATTTTGTAGATGAAACAAAAATAATACCATGATTAATTAAATGGGACATAGAATGATTTGAATATGATAGTATACTATGAACAAAAGAAACAATAAAAAAATTCAAACCGATATTATTGATAAGTATTTATCATAACTGAAAAGACTTCTTTGAAATAAAGAATCTAATTAATTCACGAGAACTGTGATATAAATTTAAATTAACCAGATGGAATTATTTTCATCCTTATGCAGATACTTTACTTATTTGTTATTAAACAATAATATATATAATAAAAATAGCTAAATCAACTAATTAGAGAAGAAATTTAAGCTTTAATATATCAGCAACACTATATTTTTTAACCGTATACCCCTGCAACCTAAAAGGCATCCTCTCTATCCTATCGATCATATACCCACACTTCAATCGATGTAAGACGGGATAGACTATTTTTCTCATAAGCTCAAATCCTGTAGCAAAGACACCATACCAGACAGGATGGATACTAAAAACCGTTTTCAGATTTTTGAACGTAAGTTTATACCATTTATAGCTATAATTATGTGCACCATCCCTTACAAGATGTAAAGTTAAGGTATCATCAAGGTTGTAAATATTTTTTTTTCACTGACAAAGAATGTTTTTTTGGAATAAAGCATCACACATATAGACAACATCAGGATATCTATATTTCATAGTATTTCTAAACACAAAAGAAGAATGAATGGTATAAAATGTTTCTTTTCCTAGAAAATATTCAAATCCCATCTGATCTCATTCGTATCGCATCAAGGTTTTGGTTCCACATCAGATATATTTTTTATTCTTTTCCAAAAATACTATCTGCTTAGTTAGTTTTTCTGGATGCCAGAGATCATCATGATCTAGAATAGCGATATATTGACCCTGAGCTTTATCTAATAAAAAATTAAGTCCTCTATATGGACCAAGATTTGTTTCTGATGGATAAAGATGTATCCTAGAATCCTTATAGGTGTTAATAACATCTAGTGTTTTATCTTGAGAAGCATTATCCAAAATAAGAATCTCTAAATCTCAATACTGTTGATCCAAAACACTTTGTAGCGTTGTAGAGATACAATTTTCTGCATTATAGGTACAGATGAGAACAGAAACTTTTGGAGTCATAATCATATGTTGATATAAAAACTACATCACTTTCGCTCTATAATCACTACTATTATGAGTCTTAGCTCATAATCAATCTCTAATCTCGATACTGCAATCCTTACATACCTGAAGTTCAGGGATATTACTTGCGAACCTATCACCTCATTTACCAAAAATAATCTTTGTATCTGCTCCATATTCTTGTCTAATCAGACCAGCTATTTTTTTGATACTTTCACAGACGGAAGCATCAATATCTACAGAAAGCATCACACGATCAACGGATTTTAATGCAGAAACCACTTTCATCCTGAATTGTTCATCTTGAAAAACATCATTTTCCCCTGTTTTCACCATTATCTGTTCGTCAGTATTTATAATCACCCAAAGTTCATCTCATAAGTCCTTACATAATTCGAAACACTCGATATGTCAGGGATGGACTGGATTAAAATATCATGAGGTAATAACCACTGTTTTCATAGTAAATAGAGAGCAAATAAAAAAGAGTCAGGTCAGTACAAATATAGGAATCCACATTCACCATCTCGGCCTCATTCCGGCATCAAGTCCTAGTGCCAAGGTTTGGAAGAGAGGATGCAACCGAAATCCATACAAAGCGAACCTGCCTACCGCAGGCTTGCTGGATTCCCGCCTTCGCGGGAATGAGGTGACCATGGAAAGGTGCGAGAATGAGGTATAGAAGTAAAGCGACAGAATGAAGTAAGCATGAAGAAGTAACGGAATGACGTGACCCGGTATTAAAACAATCCAGTCTGTACCGGACTCTGTAACTTCTTCTTCAACTCATCCAAAGTCTTATCAAAAGAATGGAAATGATATTCATCTACCAATACTTTTTTATATTTTGCAAAATCTAGAGAAAGCGCAAAGTTCTCAAGCTGAGTATCCTGTATCTCATCGATATGTTTCAGTTCTATCAATCCTCTGCTCTTATAGACATCTTGTTTCCCCGCAAGTAATTTTTGTTTCACTTCTCAGCCAATTCCGTCAATATGATGGTAAATATTGTCGATAGTCTGATATTTTTGGATCAAGTCAGACGCTTTCTTGGGTCAGATTCAGGTGATTCATTTGATATTATCTGCACTATCCCCTACCAATGCTAAATAATCCAGAATATAGAGAGGTTCGAAACCATACTCTTTCACAAATAATGCCGGAGTGCTTTTGATATCTTTCATAGAATCCACACAGAAAACATTATCATCCAAAAGCTGCTTCAAATCCTTATCTCAGGAATAAATATCTATAGTCATATGGTTGTCTGCTTTATATTTGCTGGCCAAAGTATAAATGATATCATCAGCTTCATAGGTAGGAACTACAAGACTAGGGATTCATAATTGTTCAACGATAGCCTGGGTGATAGGAATCTGATGTTTGAAGTCATCCTCCATTTTTTTACGGTTAGCTTTATATTCTGGATATGCTTCGTGTCTCAAAGTTTTTACCGGAGAATCCCAAGTAATAACAAAATAATCTGGTTTTTCTTGGAAGATTTTCATCAACATACGAAAAAATCCATAGACAACGTTGGTATTGTGTCCATCTTTATCCATCATATGGGGAAAAGCATAATACGCTCTATACAAAAAACTCGATCCGTCGATAAGAAAAAACTTCATACAAAAACATAAGTAATAAACGTTGATATATATAGAATTTTCGGTATAAATTACAAGTCAAGGAATCCATTTTTTTGTCTTGGCCTCATTCCGGCGGTATGAAATTGGTGCCGGAATCCATGACAATATTACTAATATATTTTAGTATGGATTCCGGTTGCAACACTTAGCACCGGAATGAGGTACTTATGTTGTGAATATATGGATTCCAGTTTAAAGATTTTAGTTATTTGTAAGTTTTATGCACAAAATAGCCACTCCAGAACAGATGCTAGAATTTTGAATAGCTCTTGCAAAGACACATAAAATTTTACTCGTTCATGGAGAACTCTGAGCAGGAAAGACACTCTTGACCAAATGATTTGCACAAGGATTGGGGCTGAATGACCATCACGTCCAAAGCCCTACCTACGCCTATCTCAATGTCTATGAATCGAAGCTCCTCCATATCGATATGTATAGGATCAAAGAATATAGCGAGCTCGTAGAAAAAGGTATTATTGACCAAATCAACGAATATGAACATATAGTTATTGAACGACCAAAATTTATCGATAAGCTACCTATAAAAAACAGTACCATAGTTACTATAAAAAAGATTTCTGAGATAGAGAGAAATATTATAGTTGAATAGCTATGCACCCGGGTGCGACAACAAAAAAGCCAGCTTAACAACTAAGCTGACTAGTTTTTGCACCCGGGTGCATATGGCTATTTAAAGTTATTAAGATTATATTCTTCCAATGTTTTTTTAAACTGAGTGATATGATAGTTAGAGAGATTCTGCTTACATTCATTATCATCATCTCTAAGTAACTTTAATATAATCAAGAAGTTATCAAACTTTTTAGTGATTTCAGATATATCGTCTGAAGTCATTGAATAATTACGTTTAACCTTATCAAGTACAAATAAGGTAAAGGCATTAACCAAAGTTTTCATTTGTGATTTTTCAAACATAGGCATATGAAGGGAGAATGTATTATTTCTCACAGAAAGTTCTATCGGAGTATAACTCAATGCATCCTTACACATATTAAACTTTTCCACTTCAGCTTTAAGAATAACCGCGAGAGTAGATAAATTTCAACTAAGCTCTGCTTCTTGGATAGTCGTTTCAAGAGGGATAATATATATATGAGACAAAATAGTTCATAAGGTTGTCTGCAACACATCGCCTGTTACTTCTCTCATATTCCCTGCTCTATCATAGATATCCATAGTAAACATATAGATCTGAGCGCTCTCTATTCATGAGAACATAAATTGTTGTGCAGTCAAATATTCAACATTGAATCCACTTACTAAATCTGATCCTGTTTTCCAATAATCTATAGTATAACGTACTGGTTCAGATCAAGAGAAATTAAGATATAGTCAGCCCGTAGTTCAACTAAAGACAAAGGAATCAACGACAGGGAACGTTTTGTCAAAGATAAGTGATCAGGTATAGAGAGTAGTAACAATATTTCAAGTAACGCCAACAAAAGAGATACTTGCAACTAAAGGCCCTTCAGTATATCATGAAGAAACAATTCGTGTATATGTATATAACAATCCTGAAACAGATGAACTTGTAGGAATCTTACCAGATGACAAAGTAACTTGTAGTCCACTAAGCAATTGATTGGCAGTAAAATTCAAAACAACTACACCACTTATATTGAGATATCAAGGAGTAGATCAAGAAGTAAACATATTCATTCATGTCAAAGAAATGGTTCAAGGTTGATTAGTTCATGTTTCATTAGTTCATGTTTCATTAGTTCATGTTTCATTAGTTCATGTTTCATTAGTTCATGTTTCATTAGTTCAAGTCTGAATAATTCCTGTATTTTCAAGACATCACGTTATATATCCTCAGGTTCGATATCCTCAAGTCAAATATCATGCACTAAGTTCTTGTCACGTAAGCACACAAGTTTCAACAGGATCTACTCGAGTTGCTCCAATCAATGTTCCTGATTCATCCAAAGTACCTCAAGTAAAATATCCTTCTACTGTTGTACATTCAGAATATCATCAGGTGAGTTCTTGTCCAGTAAGATATTCTCAGGTATAATATTGTCCAGTAAGTACACATCCACTTTCCAATTGAGCAAATGTTGAAGAACGAGTATATTCAACGACAGAAACTCAAAGCAAAAGTAAAAAAAGTTTGACTACCGCATATCCTCAAAATATCCCAAACAGATATTTATGTTTGTGCTTATTAATATGCTTATGTAGTTTCTTGATGTGATGATGAAAAACATTTTTCATGAGATAAGAGACAAATAAATAAATAGAAGAATAAGAGATTTTTCTCTTTGAAGTAATTATATCCATAAAGTTGTTTTTGTCAAATTTTTGGACTACAAAATAAATACCATCCTCAGTAAAGAAACCATTATCATTCTGACTCCATACGTGATAGGGAGGAAGGTAGCAATTCATCACGAACGTAGTGAGCTTTTATCGTGAACATAGCAAGCTTTTATAACATCGAAAGTAGTGTCTTTAATTTCATAAGAACAGATACATCATCAGCATTCAATGTACTTCATGAGAGTGAAGAAGAAGGAGCTATCTCTTTTGGCTTGAGTTCAAAACATGCTACAAGCACCTCAGCCAACTCAGCCCTAGAAATTTTTTGTTGTTCAGCCTCATCATCATTATGAAGAAATTCAACAGAAGATAATATAGGACAGATATGATACACATCATGTTTAGTAATAAATTTATCTGGTTGAAAATAAAGTTGTCATGATTTGTTTTTTATAATGCGATCTATGACACCATATTCAAATGCATAACTAAGTTGTGGTATATATGAAGCACCTCTATCTACGTCAGCAAATTGAACAGAAGAAGAATTAAAGGGTAAAGAGGCATTTTTTGAAGATAAAAAAGCATTTATCAATAATATAACAAAATCATAATGACGCACATAATTTTCTGGATAGAATTTAGGTACACGAGTATCAACTATACCCAAATTCGCTAAAGTAGTAATTGCTTGAGCACAAGGCTCTTTATCAATATCCGTAAATACATCTTCTAAGGGAGCTAAAGGTTGTTGAACAATTGGCAAAGCCGGGACATTAAACATACGGACAAGATAATACGCTCACTCAGACCTTATAAGCTTATCGTAAGGATTCCCATCAATAGTAACACGTTCAACATTGTTCAATGCATACATAACCTGTTGAAGCATTCATTTAGTCATGATTCCATCAGGAGAACTGATTCAAAGAATAGTCTGATCAGACAATTCTTGGCCCGTAGTCTTCTTATAGAGCTTACGAAGCAAACAAAGAAAATCATCCACACGAAAATAGTTTTGAGGAAAAAATTTGGTAGAAGGACTAAGCACAACATAATTAGCTAATCTAGTAATATATGTTGTATAGGGATCACTAGCTATATCAGAGAAAGAAATCTGACGAGCAAGGGTAGCTTCGACTCAAATTCACTGACGAACATCAATAGTACGTGGGGCTGTTCCATGAAAAGATTCTCCAGGACGAGTAGTCCCATCAATCAATGAACGGACTTCCGTAGCTATTCAAGAAAACCTGTCTTTAAGCCTAGTTCGAAGTTCTGAAAGATCTTGATTTGAAGATGTCGACACGACGGGAGTGACTGTAGGAAGAGAAGATATTCCTGGTGTGGTACTTGCCCAAGTAGGTAAGATGCTTAAAGCGGCCACAAGGCCAAGAACTACAGTTGTAACCATCTTTGTTTTCGTTTTTGATGCTACACTCATCATAAAGGACAAAGAATAAATTTAAACGGAAGTATTATACTCACAATTCTTAATTTGTCAATACAATATATAAAAATTGGAACGTGGGACATGGAAACTGAGTAACGGGAACTTAGTCCTAAATACTCGTCCCTGTGCCCTACTCCCTATCACCTGTCCCCTTGTCCCTAACACATTGCAATTCCTTGCCAAATAGTTAATCATTTCAACACTTCATCAGCTAATCAGTTCAACATTTTATCATTTCAACATTCTTTATGAAATACACTATAGAAAAGATTGCAGGGATTGATGTTATTTTTGCACCCATGGAAGAAGCAAATTCCGTTACCATAGAAATCATGTGCAAAGCAGGAAGTGTGTATGAAAACAAAGATAACAATGGGATCAGTCATTTCCTTGAACATCTTTTTTTCAAATGAGGAAATAAATATCCTACCCCAAAAGCAGTTGCTGAAGCAGTAGACAAATTTTGAGGAGAATTTAACGCCTATACAGGCGACGAATTTGCTGGGTATTACGTCAAATGCGCCCCTGAATTTATCGATAAAGCAATAGATGTATTAGCAGATATGATGAATAATGCCAAATTCAATACAGAAGAACTCGAAAGAGAAAAATGAGTAGTTATTCAAGAACTCAAAATGTATGAAGACAATCCCATGGCTATGGCTATGCAAAAATGGCAGAGTTATTATTTAGGAGACAATAGTTATGGACGACCAATTATAGGTACTGAAAGCAATATCAATAGGTTTACCCAAGAGATGCTTTTTGAACATAAAGCACAACTCTATACAAAAGATAACTTAATTATTATGGTTGCAGGCAAAATCATAAACAAAGAAAACATCGTAATGCAATTACGTAAAGAATTTGTTAATTTACCTACCAATAAAAAAGGAATAAAACCAGCATTTATTCATATCTTACCGCAAGAACATACAGCATTTCACGAACAAAAAAACGAACAAGCACATATAGTTATCTCTGCTCCATGATTTAATGGTAACGACGAAACAAAATATGCAGCAAACGTATTGGGAACAATCCTTTGAGGAAATATGTCATCCAGACTTTTCCAAAACATAAGAGAAAAACAAGGACTCTGTTATTATATCAAAGGAAGTCATATGAGCCAAGAAGATATGGGCGTATTTATTATAAGAGCAGGAATCGACAAACAAAGATTTGATTTTGGAATAGAAAAGATTTTTGATGAAATTCAACATATCGCTGAATGAAATATCACGCAAGAAGAATTTGACAATGCAATAGGCTACAACGAAGGTCAAATACAGATGGGAATAGAGTCTTCAGACGAAATGGCAAGTTTTATAGGAAACCAATATCTAATCTATAAAAAAGTAGAAACACTATCAGAAGTCTTGAAAAAATACAAAAGACTAACCATTGAAGATATCAAAGCTGTAGCCAAAAAATTGAGCAAAGAGAATCTCTATATGTTCTATATAAAATAAACCAAACAAAAAATATACTTGACTTATTAAAAATAATAAGTATAATAAAAATGTGAATGAGATTTAAAATTTTAGAGACACCATTCACAAGAATGAAGTCCTATACCAAGGGACACATAAGGGATGCTATATCTTAGCAGCTCTTGCCAATTTTTTAAAATATGTATAACTACCCTCTGTCATCCTAAGTTAAATATAACAGACCTATATCATTCTGAGTATACATACCCGTCATTGCGACTCCATACGTGATAGGCTTGTAAGTAGTAAAAAACAAAAATATTCAATATTTCCCCTTATTTTTTTATTGCGAACGAATAAGAAATACTTACACTACCCCATATACCTATTTTTTAGGCTTCAAGCTTTAGGCTTCAAGCTTCATGCTTTAGTATATGAGTAAACTTGCTGACGATATTTTATCCACCATCGACATCGTAGATGTTATAGGAAAATATATGCCACTAAAAAGAGCATGATCAAATTTTTCTGGTAACTGCCCTTTTCACAATGAAAAGACACCTTCCTTTATGGTATCACCAAGCAAACAGATTTTCAAATGTTTCTGATGCGGAAAAGGAGGAAATGTCATCACCTTTATGCAAGAGATAGAAAGGATAGACTTCCGAGACGCGGCAAAAGAATTGGCTAAACAAGGGAATATTGATCTCGCAAAATATCAGATAGACCCAACAAAACATGATGATCGACAAGATGAAAAAGAAAAAATCAAACGTATTCACAAAATCGCTCAAAAATTCTTCGTAGAACAATTAGAAAAACACCCAGAAGCAGTCAAATATCTCCATGAGGAAAGAAAGCTATCTGATCAAATGATTAAAGATTTTGGCATAGGATATGCACCAGATTCACATTATACGATGATCCAAGAGCTCAAAAGCAAAGGGTTTGTAGACAAAGATCTCATTGAATCCTCACTTGCAAAAAAATCACAGACAGGAGGAGATATCTATACATTTTTTAAACACAGAATCACCTTCCCTATATATGATACTATGAACAATGTTATCGGGTTCAGTGCAAGAATACTCGATCCAAAAGACAAACCAAAATATTTAAATAGTGCTGAACACAAAGCATTTGAAAAATCTAAAATCCTCTATGGACTCAATCGAGCAAAAAACGATATAAAAGAACATAATGCGCTCTTTATAGTCGAAGGACAAATGGACGTCATAGGCTTGGCAAGATTAGGATACAAATTGGGTGTCGCTACCTGTGGAACCGCACTCACGCAAGAACATTTGAAATTGATTAAAAAATATACCGAGCATCTTTTCTTTCTTTTTGATAGTGACGATGCAGGACAAGACGCAAGTTTGAGAGGACTCACCTTAGCATATCAACATGATTTATTCCCCAAAATAATCACCCTTCCAGAAGGATTCAAAGATATCGATGAACTCGCAAATACGGCAGAAGGGAAAAAGAAATTCGATGAACAACGAAAAAAAAGTCAGGATGGATTTTCTATCGTTTTCCAAAATTTGAAGAAGAAATTTGATCTTACATCACCGATTGATAAACAGAAAATATTAAACATCTTATTCGGACTTATTTTGAATATCAGCAATATGTCGATGCAGGACCATTATATTCAAGTGCTTGGAGAAAAACTGGGTATAGGATATGAGGTCATGCGTGCACAATATGTCCAGTTTGCAAAAAACGAAGGTAAATTTATTCTCCAACAGACAACAAAAAAGACAGAGAAAAGATATGAAATTGACAGAGAATTATTAGTAGCTGCATTATTTTATCAAGATTTTATCAAGCAATTCATAGAATCACAAGACAGATGGACACAACTCATTGAACTTGTCAAATTAGTAGCCACTACGCTACCAGAGAATAGCATGACACAAGCAAGTAATGATGAAAGCAAACAGGAAACATTGCTTGAACTTCAACTTAAATGGGATGAGCTCAACGATGGAAAAGATGAAGAAAAAAGATATCAAACCATCAAACAGATAACGCTTCCTATCATGCAATGATATGTACAGAGAATAACCAAAGACAGTAAAATCTCTAGCGAAACCAAACAAGAAATATTGAATATGACCAAAAACATATAGACACATCCATACATTGACTTAATAAATTATTTCGTTATGATATTTTCTCAAATAAAAAAAAACAAATATACAACACATGGAAAATTTCAGAAAAAAAGAAGAGATATACAACGACAGAGTTAAACGCTTCGTTGAATATCTAAAGAAAATCAATCCTGAATGGATTGTAAAAAGAACATGGTTCGAAGACTTACAAGCATTTGAATTGGGAGAAAATTTCTTCTACAAAGTAGTATTTGCCGATAACGAATGTAAGAAAGACAAAGGTGATTTTTATCTTGGAATAGTAATCTATGCAATGATTGATCTTACAAGAAAAGTAGGAGCAAAACGCAATTATTTAGAAGCTGGATTCAAAATCGAAGACGACATCGACATTGAAGAAACGAAAGAAGAACACGAAAAATTGCTTGGATATACATGGTGGAGAACCATCTACAAAAAAGCGAATAACGTAGGCCAATTTAGCGAAGAAGAAGTCCTATCGCTAGAAAAAAAGAGGAAAGAGTTTGCAAAGAGAATCAATCGAATTGATAACTTGTCCTAATAGCAATAGGAGAAATTATAAAGCCTCGGATATTTCCCTGGCTTTTTTTTGTAAAAATTATCTAAACAAGAAACATATATAATTATTTAACAATAAGAGGAATATTAGCATATTTTATAAACAAGAATACTAAGAATGCGGTAATCAAAAAATCGATTAATGTAGAGATAACCTTACCATACAAGATACCCTTATAAGACAGTTCTTCTATGTTTTTAACTCTCAATTTTACCAAAATAGGATTGAGAATAAGCGGAGTAATAAGATCTTCAATCAATCATTTTACCAATGCTCAAACTTTTGCAGCAATCAAAAGTCAAATAGCGATACCAACGACATTATATTGACCAAGGAAAGACATAAATTCTGTAATCATGAAAAAAGACAAGAAAATAAAAAATATAAATCATAATATAATAGAGACAAAGAAAATCAACCTTTTATCTATCTCTATAAAAACGGTATAAAAATGCTTGAAATATACAGATTTTTGGCTACATTATACCTGTTGATTTTATTTTTATAATAAAAAATAATGAATTTCTCTTTTGAACTTTCATGAGCACTACTCACAGGTAGTCTCAACCAAGAGGCTATGACATGAATCGGAGCTATTGCATGAGCAGTACTTGGATGACTAAGTATCATTGCAATAACAATACTCTTAGCGATTACCGTATTGATGATCGTATCTTGATGGAGAGTATTTAAAAAAGCAGGACTTCCAGGATGGGGAATTTTCATTCCATTTTACAATCGATACCTTATGTTCAAACTTGGAGGACGATCTGGACGAAATTTTCTATGGATTTTTATACCGCCAGTATTTGTTATACTTATGATTATTAATGTATTTAACATAACAGAAAGATTCTGAAAACATTGGACATTTGGACTTGGAATCATATTCTTGAAATTCATATTCATACCAATCCTCGCATTTGACGACTCAACATATCTTGGCAACAAAATGATAAATAAACAAACAACTAGACCTGTAGCTCAACGACCTATGGCAAAAACTCCAGCAAAGAAAAAAGCGCCAGCTAAAAGAATTATAAAAAGAACCATCAAAAAAGCACCAGTAAAAAAAGTAAAAACAATCACTAAGAAAAAATAATAATATCATATAAAGAAACGTTGGGAATAATTCCTGACGTTTTTTTAGTTATCTTGCTTTTTTACAGGAAATATATATAAAATTAATGAATAATTAAAGATTAATAATGAAAAATGAAAAAATCGTTTACTTATAAACTATTGTACCATCACAATAGTTCATAAAAATGAAACAAATACCATCATTATTAATTATACATTATTCATCATTCATTATATTTTGGGGATGCTTCTGGATTTGATAGGAGGATTCCATATATATCGACCGCCACTCTTCGACGAACGTACCGAAACAAAACAATCGTTCACTCAAAAAATGCTAAAACATTAAACAGAGCTTTTGCTCTCGTACCTAGCTACAGCCTAGCTGCCTAGTGACGTATCATCCTCGTTGTGTGACTCCTACTAGCCACGAGGCGACCAAGTAGGAAACCATTATGTTGATCGGACGAAATGCTCTGCCTGTTTATCGGCTACGGCTCGCCTGTACGATTAACACAAAAAAACTTGGCCTATTGATAGACTATTGTGGTAGAAATCTTTATGTATGCCTTTTAGACATGGGTTCAATTCCCATCATCTCCAAATCATAGAAATTAATTCAAATAGAAAAAAATCTCCATAATGGAGATTTTTTATTTAATAAAATATTATAAATTGAATTTTTTAATAACGTCAATAGAAGGGAATTGTGTAATTCCAGATCTAACAACATCACAAAATTGATAAGAATCAACATGTAGGGATCAAAAATAAAATGTTCTATATTTTTGTCCAATTGCATATATTTTATCGATACATTGAGAATCTATATATGTTCAAATAGCTATATGAGGAACATAGTTTTCCAAATCTCTTTTACTATTAATCGGAAGTCCATAATGAGATATAATTTTTTCATGCAATAACTCCAATATTCAAGTATCAAAACACTGAACAAAGACAACATTATTAAAAAAATTCACTCATTTGAAATGTATATCAAAAGGAAGAATAGGAGAATCAGAAGACACGAATGTTTGAGAGTATTTCATACTATCATCCAAAGTATCTTCTTTTTTCATATAAGATTTCACAGCCTTTAAAGTAATATGAAGATATTCTGCTGGGAAAGGAATAAATCAACCAGTATCTACTAATTCTTTTTGAAGAGATAAAAAAGATTGAGACATAGCACTACAAGATATCAAAAAAACTAAGTGATGAATATATCATCATGGCCAAGAGGTATAAGGACGCCATGCAATGGTATCTATATGAAGATTAAATCTATTGTCCCATAAAGCGTCATAAACATCTACAGAAACCATAGCGTAAGTTAACTAATTAAATATACAGAATAGTATAGACGATCAAAATAAAAAATCAAGGTATACAAATATGGGAATAAAAAAAATCACCTCAGAAAAATGAAGTGATTTTTTATATATAGTATAATTATACTACAGACAAAGCAAATTTATCTTTATTCAATAATCAATCTTCTCACACGACAACAGTGACACATTTAGCGTTAGCTATTGATTTAATGTTTTCCAAAAAGCCATCCAGTATATATTTATCTTGCTGTCTTACTTGAATAGTTACTTCTTCCAAAGAAGCACCGATAGACAATGCTTTAGAAGATTTATACGCTCGAATAGATTGTATAACAGCAAAAACAATATTGAGAGACTCATCACTGAGTTCTTTATCAAAACAAGCATCATCTACTAAAGGATAAGCAGAACAATGAATACTATCACTTTCCTTATTGGTAAAAATAGAATCGTTTTGATATAATTCTTCAGTGACATAAGGCAAATAAGGTGCAAAAAGTTTCACTAATTCTTGTATAGATTTTTTGAGTGTGTATTGAGAAGATATCTTTCTTTTGTTTCAGTCGACAAACATTTCTGGCTTATAGATGACATCTTTTACCATTTCAAGATAGAGACTACAGAAATCATCTCGGAAAAATCTAACTAAAAAATTTCTTGCTTCGGCTATATTGAAATCGCTATTGAGCGCATACATTTTTTGCTTTATATCCTGCAATTTAGTCAATATCCATCTATCGACATCATATAAATCAGCGAAAGCAATCTCTTTATGTTCATAATCACGAAGCTGCATATCGACAAACCTCACAGAATTCCATAATTTATTTATGAGTTTTTTTCCTTGAAGTATTTCATCTTGATCCAATATAATATCTTTCCCCAAAAATCATCATGAAGCTCGATATCTTATTGCATCAGCTCAATATTCTGCAAGATATGCTTCTGGTCATTTTTCTTTAGATCCCTTAGATTTGCTCAATTTAGTCTTCCCTTTTCACAAGACATGACCAGAAATAGCTATATTTTCGAAAGGGATAGTCTGATGTTCAAAAAGGCTTTTTACAACAGAATAGAATCATCGAGTACGGATAATATCATGTGCTTGAGCTCTATAACTAATAGTTCAAACTTTATCCGACATATCATCTGGTTCTCAATATTTCTTTATGATATCCACACTGGATGATGAAGTAGCCCAAGTATCCAATACAAAATCAACGGGTTTAAAGTCTCACATGTCTTGATTGTCTCATACTGTATGTGGTTGTTCAATTCTTGGATCAACAGGCAAATCATTTTTGTCGGCAGTTATAATAGATTGATCTTTTTCTGAAACCCAAAGAGGAAAAGGAATACCATATTTTCTATTTCTAGAGATATTCCAATCTCGTTGAAGATTATTGACCCGATCTATATATCTCTTTTTCATATTTTCAGGATGTCGTTGGATTTGATCTGCCATATCCAAAAGTTCTGTTTTGTAATCCATAATATTAATGAACCATTGTTCCAAAGGAAGCAATTCCACTGGTTTTCATGTCCTATCATGAACCTTTACACTATGTGTTATGGAAGTAGAATGAGTAAGCGTTCATTCTTCTTTTAGTTTTTCAACAATAATGCGTCTAGCTTTTTCTACAGAATTTCCATCTAAATATTCTACTCAGGAATTGTCTATTTTACCATCTTTAGATACAATAATTTTTTCGGGTAATCAATACTTTTTTACTCGATAGAGATCAAGTTCATCTCAATAAGTGCAACACATCACAACTCAAGTTCATTTATCTATTTTGACCTGACTATCTCATAGAATTTTGACAATAGCTCACAAGGGAGTGACAATATCTTGACCGATAAGTCCATTATATCTTTCATCATCTGGATGGACAAAAACTGCAACACAAGAAGGGAGAAGCTCTGGTCTAGTGGTAGCAATAGGAAGATGGGCACCATCAGAAAGTGAAAAGGTTAATTCATGATAAGCAGAAGGCATCTCTACATCTTCAAGATCTGCTTGAGAGATAGTAGTCTGTGTTTCAGGACACCATAAAGCTGGAGCCATAGTTTTATATATCAATCATCTCTCATATAATTCCAAAAAGGATTTTTGGGATATTCTTTTGACAACATCAGAAATAGTAGAATAACTCAATTGCCAATCTACAGACAGTCAAAGTTGTTGTCGAATATTTTTATATTGTTCTCTATATTTAGCTACCAAGGACATACATTTTTCTACATAATGATCAGTATCAAGTTGATACAATTCATCTCAAAGTTCTTTTTCTACAAGTCTTTCTGTTGGCAATCAATTATCATCAAATCCCATAGGGTAAAATACCTCATATCAAAGCATTCTTTTTATTCTTGCAACAACATCCGTATGTGTATAAGATCATATATGTCACATATGCAAACTTCAAGAAACCGTAGGTGGCGGTGTATCTATAGAAAAGACTTCTTTTGATGTTTCCTTGTCAAATCAATATACATTTTTGTCTGCCCACATATCTCTGATAGGCTGTTCCTTGACAACAGGATCAAATTTTTTTTCCATTTCCATGATAATATATTATTAAATTATAAATGATAAAGTAGTAGTAAAGTTAAATCGAAATGCCTTTGGCAGTATCTAAATTTCGTTGAATGGTTTGTATAAGAGAGTCTTCTATATTGGACGTATCTAATCCAATCGGCTTATATCGATCATTCTGAATATTCATAGCAGGATGTACACTATAAAGATTGGTCATAGGGTAATAATTTGTAGATATAGATTTACCGGTCGTCTGAGTAATGAGTCTTATAATATCATTGATACTGACCATATGGGTGGGGTTGATGCAATAGATACCAGATGCTTTTTCATCAGACAACAAGAGCGTTCTCAATCGATGAGATACAACATCAGCTTCGATAAGTGAAATCTTAACGTCAGGATCTCAATATATATCAACCGGTTGATTATTCATTATTTTTGACAAAAATATATTTATGATGGTATTTTCTCTAGAATAAGGTCAATAAACACCGGGAAGTCTCAATCAGATAGTTTGTAAACCATAATACGTATCATAAGATCTAGCAACAATTTCCTTAGCTTTATTGGCTGCTGTATAAGGGTTTAAGATATTATAACTCTCATCATCAGCAAAATTGGTAAACGTACTAGAAGCATAAACAAACTTTTTAACTCAATGTTGTCTACATGCATCTATGGTGGTAATAAAGAGATCAAGTTCTTGTCCTATCTTCAATGCAGGATCCTCTATAAAATTCCTTACATTAGAATTACCTGCCATATGAATGAATGTTTCGATCGGAGTATCTTGGAGAAGATGATAAAAACCATCTTTATCTCAAGAAGGTAAACCAAACGAACTATAATGCGCAAAGTTTTTTAATAATTGCTCTCTGACGGGTTTCATATGGGAATCAATGGATATTTCTTGTTCAGTTTTGAGAGAAGATAATCTATTCACTCAGATGATTTCATCTCATTTTTCAAGTAAGTGCTTGCTAAGATGAAATCAAAGGAAACCACGCGATCAATTAATCAATATTTTATCCATAATATTAATGATTCGCAAATAAATAAATTATCATGCAAAATATAGTCTTATAAATAATAAAGTCAAGTTAAACTTGACTTTATTATTTATAAGTATAAAAAGAATACGTAATTATTTACGTATATATATATTTATTATGAAAAAAACTTTATTAGAGTCATTTAATAACCATGATAATGATTATTCTGAAGAAGAAAAAAAAATATCTGCAACATTTGGCAATTTGATTGGAGATGAAAAATGTGAGATAGCTCAAGAGAAGAATCCAAATATCAGTATGAGTATAATACTACCCGTATATAAATGAAATAGACTTTGAATGGTTATAGAGAGTATTATACAACAACAGTATAGAAATTTTGAAATTATTATAGTCGATGATTGTCCATCAGATAGTTCATATAATCATATGAAGAACATGTGAAACACAGATATTGATATCAAATACGTCAGACATAGTAGTAATCACGGAAGGCCCTATACACGCAATACATGAATAGCACTTGCTGATTGAGAAGCTATTATCTCTCTTGATCAAGACATGATTATTGAGCCCCAATTTACAAAAAAAATGGGAATACTTCAAGAACATTTCGCAAATGCCATTATTACATGATTCAAAGATAATATAGAAATAAGCGATTTTCAAACACAAAAAAAAGATAAATATCCGAATATACATAATGACTGGAGATATCAACAAGAATATATGGATCATTTTGAAATAATAGCGTTACAACAAAAAGCAGAAATAGAGAAGAGAAAACACTATCTCCTAGATGAGTCAGATAATTATAAGAAATTTTCTTTTGGAAAACAGATTTGAGCACGAGATCTTGCGAGCATGGTCATTTCACATAGCTTATCATACAAAAGAAAAAACGCATTGAAAGCAGGAGGATTCAATGAACACATATTCAGAGGTTGGTGAATGGAAGACCTCCTCTTCGGAGTAAATATGATAGCACAATGATCTTATGTGATACCAGCGAGATCAGTCACCTCGTATCACATAAATCATGAACGTCATGGATGAAGTCGTGAAATTGAGCGAAAAGAATTCAAGGACAATCTAAAAAGATATATAAAGCATTGTTCGACACCATCATCAGAAAATATGGCGCCAATACAACGTAGATTCATTAAAGACGGAAAAGAAAAAAATATAACATGGTATTTATCTTCTTAAAAGTGAATCACCAATGGAAAAAAAAATTGATAAATTGCTTAATTTGGAAAAATACAAATGAGCAAAAATATCTCCAGACACATTGAAAGAATTATTATGAACATGCTTAACAATAAGTCATGAATATGCTCATATTCCAAATATTGAATGATGCACAATCTGAGGATCTTTAGGAAGAGCTTTTGTAGACGAAAAATCAGATATCGAGATGTATATGTATTATAATTGAAAAATTCCAACAAAGGAGACAATAGAAAACCTAATTGCCAACGATTTGAAATGTCAGTTAACAAGATCAAATGATGTTCATCGATACAATAAAGCATGGGGACATCACTCTTTTTTTAGTATGAACGGAGTAAATATAGAATTATGATATAGAAATACGCAAGATGTAGAAAAAAAAATCAAAACATTCAACGATAGTTTGCTACTCCCTCAACACTGATTACACGATACACCATTTGGGCATTATCACAGTTGATTGCTAGCATGCCTAAAAGAATCAACAATCATCTTAGATAAGAATTATAAACTAGAGGAATTACAGAGATGAATATCCCATTTTCCAGAAAACATAAAAGAAGCAACCATCAAATATTATTTCAACGATGCATTCTTTTTATTACAAGACAAACTTATCACAGCAAGCAAAAGGAAGGATATTCTATTATTCAATGCTTGTGTCTCAAGGATTATCAGATCTCTGACTATTTTGATATTCACATTAAATGACACGTATTATCCATGAGATAAATGGAACCAAAAGTATCTAAAACAATTTAATATACTACCTGTATGATTTATAGAAAAAATAACTGAGCTATATAAATCCTTTGATGATTCTGACAAACAATATAAAAAAAGTGTTGAATGTTTGGTTGGGATAATCGATGAATGCGAACAATTAATTAAAAACCACACGACTAAACAACCATTACTAAAAATACCTGATCTTGAACCAGAAAGAGAAATAAATCCATCAACAGAAGAGATTGTAGAACTATTTACATGACACAATAAAGATGTCACGATAGATCCGATAAAAGAATGAATAGGAACAATGAACTTTATGGTAAATATTGAAGGAAATAAATATGTTTTACGTGAGGCTTGAGAATTTGTAACGACAGTAGAGCCACAGATATACATTCAGAATATATTAAGAAACTCACAGGAGTTTGATTATGATATACCTACACCAGTAACCACAAAAAACGACAAGAATATGATTAAAATAGGAAATAAATTCTACTATATGTATCCATACATTGTATGATCTCATAAAGATGGAACTGACGATAGCTATGCTCAACAACTTGGTAGTTTGATAGCAAAATATCATAAAACCATCAATCTACAAAAACAGGAAAATGATTTTGCGTATTATATCAGTCTTCTTAGAAAGAAAGCAATAGGGAATGATGCAACCTATGAAAAACTTATACATACTAGTGAATGAAAAAATAAAGAGGATATAAATAAACGGGACGAATTTTTACAAAAGACTTGGCATAGACTACAAAAAATAGAACCGATAGAAGATAACGAATGAGACACCTTTTGTTTTTCAGATTACAACAACGGGAATATATTAATGAACGATTGAAATATCACAGGAATCATCGATTTCTGATGATTACACAAAATGCCTCGCATACTTGATTTACAGAATGGATTACAACAAATATATTTACAACTAGTCAACAAAGATAATTTCCAAGAAAAGGATACTTTGATATCTTCATATTATGAAGGAATAAGGCAGATAGGACGAGGAAAAAATATTTCATGAAAACAGATAACATTTTATATGCTTCACGATATATTCTTGACATTATGTCGACTATTAAAATGAGAAAAGACATTGGGAAACAAGGAAATTCCGGAATGATATATAACTAATAGAAGAATATTGATAGAAGCAATACTAGATTGAAGCATTATCATTCCAGATTATATAGAGAGCATATAATTTGAATAATTTTTTTTAACAACTATAGAAAAATCACGATTTATCACCGCTAAAGCGATACTAGAATCATGATTTTTTGTTTACGTACAAATTATTTATAAACACCAATGGTATAAAATTTTCTACAAAAAGACTTACTATCTAGAACGAGCTGCATGCTTTCTGATAGTAGTCCTTCCCCCTCAAGATTTTCCACCAAATCATGGTCTATTTACTATCGGAGTATTGCTTCCAAATTGATTCGATGGAGTAATACCCAAGGCAGCATTTCTTTTTTCTTCCAAATACTTCTCTGCTAGAGTTTTTACTTGTGGAACATTGGGGGTTTTTTTATCTTGTCATGCCAGATGGTCAGTCATATTATAGTAGTAGAGATAAAAGATTAGAGTAAATATACGAACTAGCTTTTAGAAAACAATATTTTTTATTCAGATTTTTTTATGATATGGAGCAATCTTTCAGAACGCTCCTATTTCATTAAAAATACTATCATATATATGTATGCAGCTTACCATGGGATAGTACTAAAAAACATATGAATATAAACCATTTAAGGGAACTACAGTAATCTTACCTACGGTGTATAAAATAGTTTCCAGTTGAATAAGCCTAATAAATAAAGATCCCTTTGTTTTGAACAAAGGTTTTTTTGTTTTTCAAAAAGAAAAAGAAAAGACCTTGATTCTACAATACCTTTAAACTAGTATAGTTGAACAAAAGTTTTAAATATTTATAAAAAAAATGTATAGTGAAATTTGAATCAGTCGTATACTACTACTCATAACAATGGTAGCAGTTATGCTCTGAATTTTTGCATTTATTAGCCGAAGATGATCAATTGTTTTTTGATTAGAAACAAATACCAAAAGAATCATATATATTTCAATCTGACTTATTCTAATACTTTCACTTGGAATGATACTAATCAACACAAATTTCAAGATGGCTGAAATATTTTGATCTGGATTAATTTGGATTATTTATGCAATACGAGTAATTTTCCCCCTTTTGATTATTATTGATATACTTAGCATACGATATAAGGTTCCTCCTAGGATAATATTTATCATATGTACAATATATATACTCTTGTGATTATACCAATGAATATATACCAAAACGACACCAGTAACGATCACAAACAATAAAATCACAGAAAGCCATAAAATTGTTTTCATCAGTGATCTGCATGTAGATGCTATCCATCATCGTTGATATATACAAAGAATAGTTCATCGTATCCAAAAAATACAACCAGATCTTGTTGTAATTGGGGGAGATTTAATGAATATCGCAAAATCCAATTATGTAGATGCATTTTTACCATTCAATGATTTAGATATACCAGTATTTGCAACACTAGGTAATCATGACCATATGTGAAACGCAAACGCCGTATCCAAGATTTTTGAAACAACAAAAATTATCCCACTAAGAAACGAAAGTAGAGAAATCAATTGAATTCAAATAGTGGGAATAGACGATAAAAGTTATCGATCATGAAAAAATTTAGATGAAATACTCCAAGAGTCTAACATCCAAGACAACAATAAGTTTACTATCCTTATCTCTCATCAACCACAACATCTAAAAAAATTAGACTGATTCCCCATTGATTTAGAACTAGCTTGACATACACACAATGGACAATTCATGCCATTATCATGGATAATTCATGCCTTTAATGACTATGCATATTGACCATATGTTCATTGAGAAAAAACAGCGTTTGTCTCTCAGGGAATAGGAAGTCGATGAGCTCCAATCAGAATGGGTACACAAAGTGAATTAGTAGTAATTTCTTTAAAAAAAGAACAGAAATAAACCAAGCTGGAGAAAATGATCTTTTATGTTATTATCCAAGAAGAATCAAGGCCTCTTTCTCTTCTCTTCACAACCTTTTGATGGTATATTCTAGTTTAGATGCGGAGACTCTATCAGCGACCTCTTTATACCAAACAAGCGAAACCGGGCGTCTACTTTTGGTATATTTTGCTCAAACTTTAGAAGTATTGTGATCAGATATCCTTTTATCCAAATCTTTGGTGATACCAGTATATAAGGAACCATCATTACATATAACTATATAGACAAATCGCATATGAGATAGTATATAGTAAAATTATTTATTTCAAACAAATATGTCCTCTTTTAGCCAATTCCAAGAAACAATCCTTAGTCGCTTCTATATCTGCCATCGCATCGTGAGCATTGGCAAATTCTTTACGGAAAAGATGTGTATACAACAAACCCAATTTTGGTCTTTTTTTTGGTAAATCTAAAATATGTCAGATATCTGACATAGTACAAAAAGTTTTGATAGTAGACCAATCATATGGTCTTGATATCCTTTCACAGTCTTGTTGTAACATCCTGATATCAAAAGATATATTATGACCGATAATATGGTCAGATTTTTTTATATAATCAAAAAAAATATCGATATAACTATCTATATACTCATATTCTGCGACCATAGACTTACTAATTCCATGTACTCTTTGAGCAAAAAAATTTATCTTAGTAGTAATGTTTATATATTGATTGATTCTCCCCTCTTCATTAAATTTTTTTCCATCAAATGTTCAATATATAGCTGCAAATTGAAGAATCTGATCAGTACAAGAAAGTCATGTAGTTTCGGTATCGATAAACAACAAAGAGAGTCACTTTTTTTTATTAGACATAGAGCATAAAAAGAAATAAACAGCAAATAGAGAGATGTAAAGAAGTAAGATATTGTATGACTATAAGAAATAAGATGAAAAAAAGCAATAGGTATAGGATCTATTTCAAACTTCGGGAAAATATTTTTTATTGGAATAAACTAGACGCTACTGTAAAAAGAAAACGTTATGAAAAACATTACTACAAGATGCATCAGTAGTCAATCAGCATAAAATGTAGGTCGAGCAAGTTTTCCTACAAGAATAAAGTATACATACCGTAAGCGATTATCAAACACACAATGGAGTAAAAATTCCCGAAGTTGGTAAAATAGCCTAGGGATAAGTGGTTTTTAGATAAAGAACGGCTATAGTATAATTCACTTGCTTATTGACAGGTAATATCTATACTAGACATTGAGTTATTTGCTCAAATTTTATTATTTTTTTCTAAATTACAATGGCTACTGGTACAGTAAAATTTTTCAACACAACAAAAGGATTTGGATTCATTACTCCAGACGATGGAAGTAAAGAAGTATTCGTTCATATTTCTGCTTTAGGACAAGGTGTAGAACTTAAAGAAAATGACAAAGTTCAATATGAAACAGAAGATACAGAAAAAGGAATGAACGCAATAAATGTAGAACAAATCTAATCACTGTTGTACATACTCAAAAAATCACCCGAGCAATCGTGGTGGTTTTTTTTATTATATAAAAGGAGAGAGACAAAAGATTGACTTTTATTTTTATTTATATATAAAAAATTTGATTTATATGATATCAAGCATATGAAAGAAAAAAATATACATACCGTTGATGTATGAGGGAAACATTCACATAGAGGGAAACATACACTTCCTTCTTTTGCCATAGAAAAAATTTTTAATCTAGATATGCCACATATTGTCGTCAAAAAAATTCCTGAAAACACGGATATTGAGGATACATATGTTTTTCAAGAGCTTCTCAAACATTTTAATAATGCTTATTGAACGAATCTATCTTCTCATACACTTATGCATTCTAGATCAAGTTTTGATGGCTTTATGAAATTTATCACCCTCTGTTTAGTAAAAAGATATCTTATTATTACAAAAGAATGTGAGGATACTTTTTTTTTAAACATTGAAAAAATACGCAATAAATACGCTCAAAATTTAAGTTCCGTCCAAAGGTATTATGATGAGGTAGTAAGAGCATGCTATCAAGAGCAACAATGAATCGGAAAAGAAAATCAAAGAGTTAGAGATGAAATGGATTTTTTTGTGCAAGCATATTCTCTTATGAAGGTTGTTTTTAGAAATGAAAAAAGAGATAGTTGAGAAAAATATTTTGAACATCTGAAAGGTGTTATGGAAATAGTTTTAAGAGAATTACCAAACCCTAACCTTAATAAGGTACTCATTGCGTTGCTTCATGACGTACAAGAAGATATTCCTGAATATGCTGACATGGTAAGAAAAGTATATGGAGATTATATAGCAAAGGCTGTTGAAAAATTAAGTAAGAAAGACTGGAGACTGTATTTAACTGAAGAAGAAAAGATACTTTGTTGATCACAACTCGAGGAAGAGCAAAAAATTTTTGATGAGGTCAGAGAAATATTACTCTGACAAAATAAAGATAAATCTTTTACAGCAACAAACAAAATCAAAGAATCTGAAGTAATCAAAGCAATGAATTCAAATCAAAAAGAAAGATATACTATTATACAAAAGCAGATATTACCATTTATGAAAAAAGCAAAAGAAGGAAGAAATAAAGATTATTTTGGACATCTGGAGTGACTAAATGATGATGAAATAGATGTAAAGTTTGCAGATAGAATACACAACTTAAGAGATATAGAGGGAATAACAAAAGAGAAAGCCCTTCGCAAAATTAAAGAAACAAAAAAATATTTTCTTCATGTAGCAAAAAAGAGAAATCCAACAGCATATAATCTTATGACAATAGAAATTAATAATCTTAACGCTCTATTTGGCAATGACATAGACAAAAAACAGTGTTCCGATACAGAATACAAATAATATTACTGTCTTGCACTCAATTCAAACCATCTATATTCTTTCTGTTCAAGTTGACGAAGAATAACTCATAAAGCATCAGACAATGCTTTGATATCATCATAAGGAACATCTGCTTGATTGAAAATATGATTAATTTCATCTCTCTCTTTTTCCAAAGCGAGTATATCTTTAGTAAGTTGTTCTAATTCACGATTTTCCATATAGGACAATTTTTTTTTATTTGGATCTTGTTCCTCATCATTAATTGAGGAATCTTCATGTATTTTTTCTTTTGTTATACTTTGAGCGTTGAGTTTTAAGCTTTCAGCTGTATTTTTATATTCCGAATATGTTCACCAATAATCTTTAACAATACCATCACCCTCAAAGATAAATAAATGATCAGTAATTTTATCCATAAAAAATCTATCATGAGAGATGATAATCAAAAAGCCTTTATAGCTCATCAAAAAATCTTCTAAAGATCCCACGGTTACCAAATCCAAATCATTGGTAGGTTCATCAAGAATCAGAAAATTTGGACGCGTTTGTAAAATAGTTAACATATGTAATCTTCTCTTTTCACCACCGCTAAGGTTTTCTGCAAAAATATGTTGTTGTTTTGGTGGAAAGAGAAATTGTTCAAGCAATTTACGATCATGAACGATATCAGATACTCTTTTATCTCAAGGGAAATGAATTTCTTTTTGTTGGTAATGCCCAAATACAACAGTCTCCCCTGCTTGCACAAGTCATGAATCTATCGGTTCTTCTCAGACAATCATACGAACGAAGGTAGATTTTCCAACACCATTTTTCCCTATGATACCGATACGTTCATTATGCCTAAATTCATGAGAAAAATCATTCAAAAGTTTTTTTTCTCAGAACGATTTTTGGATATGTTTGAGTTTGAGTATTTTTCCACCGAGTTGTCTTGTTTGAATAGATAAAGTAAGTTTTGCTTGCTCATCGAAAACAGTATCTTTCAGAGTATCATAACGCTCATTGATAGCATCAAATCTTGTCGATCTTGAATCTGATTTTGTTTGTCTTCCACTTGGTGATTTTTTGATTCGACTCAATTCTTTTCTGTACAATTGTTTAAGTTTATGAACCTCTATCCTTTCATTTTCTTCACGGATAGCTTTTTGTTCAAGATAATAGGAATAATTTCCAGGGAACACAACAATTTTTCATCTATGCAGTTCAAAGATATGGGTACATACTCTCTGGAGAAAATATCTATCATGCGTCACCATAAGCAAAGAGACATGCTGATTTTTGAGATATCGTTCAAGCCATTCTATCATATCCAGATCCAAATGATTAGTCGGTTCATCAAGGATAAGCATTTCTGGACTCCCCATCAAAGTCTTAGTCAAAGCAACACGTTTTTTTTCTCATCCTGACAAGGATCAAATAGTTTGATCAAGATAGGGTTTAATACGAAGTTTATTGATAGCAATATTCAGTTCTATTTCTTGCTCTCGATGTTGTGTAGTATCAAAATCAAAGAGAAGTTCACGCACAGTTTTGGTATCATCCAAGCGAGTATCTTGAGAAAGATAACCAATACGAACACCTTCTCTCCATTCAATCGCACCATCACTCACATCTATTTCCTTCATAAGCAATTTGAGCAAGGTAGATTTTCCTGCTCAATTTTTAGCAACCAAGGCAATTTTTTGTCATTTAGAAACAGTAAAATCTACATGGTCAACAAGGATTTTTGAAGTATATGATTTAGTAAGATTAGTGACTTTAAGATAAAGCATTAATAACAAATGAACAAACAAAATAATGATATATAAAAAAACAAGAAGTATACTACAGCATATCAATTATCGATTAGAAAGGTTTATTGCCACGGATCACTCTCAAAAGCACTACAATAATAGCAAGTACCAAGAGAATATGAATAATGCCTCCTGTATGATATCCTAAGAATCCGATAGCTCGTCCTATTAATAAGATTACAGCAACAACATAAAGCAATGAGCCCATGATTTTGTAAAATTAATAAGTAAAATTTTTGTCTTTATACGTATTTTTGTATACTATATATACTATCTTTAATAGTAGAAATAGCAATAGACTCTCTGGTTGTAAACCATCTCTAAAACGGTACAATAGTTGTATACAATTTTTTATATTGTATAAACAGAGATGAAAAAGCATATACATGTATCAATTTTTTTAATTTTGTGTTTGTTTGTGGTGTTTTCTAGCCATACAAATGCTGCAGGAACCTTGTCAGATATTCAAAAAAATCAATATCGTGAAAGCATTCAATATCTCTTAGATCATTGAGTAGTGCAATGATATCCTGATGGTAACTTTGGGCCAGATCGCGAAATCAATCGTGCAGAGATTATGAAAATCATAAGTATATCTAGTACTACTGGTGATATAGGTAGTGGAAGTAATTGTTTCCCTGATGTGGATAGCAATGATTGGTTTGCTCCGTATGTGTGTTATGCCAAGGAGCATGGAATCGTAAAAGGATATGATGATGGTATGTTTAAACCAAACCAAAATGTCGCTATCGTAGAAGGACTCAAAATGGGTTTAGAAACTTTTCTGATTGATGTAGGAAATGTAAAAAAAGATGATGCTTGGTATCAACAATATCTAGAATTTGTTCACAACAACAATATTTTTTCCAAATATAGTATTGCCCCAACAAAAAATATGTCCCGTGGAGAAATGGCTTATTTTATCCACCAGCTTATGATACAAAAAGAATGAATCAGGCCATTTACCAACATACGTACAGTCGCATCTTCTGGTTGTGGTAAACAAAAACCAAATAGCGCGCCAACAGAATCTATCATCAATGGACAAGTTCGTCATTATATTACCGACATAGGAAAAAATTATGATAATAACACGCCTATGAAATTGATTTTCGCTTTTCATGGCCGTACCAATTCTAATGAGCAGGTACGTGAGTATTATGATATGGATGAAGCATCACAAGGAAATGCTATTATTATCTATCCTAGCTGATTACCAGAAGAATGACCTTCACGTAACCGAAGCAGTCCAGGAGACAAATCATATCAATTAAGAGATTTTGCTTTGTTTGACCAAGTACGCAAAGAATTTGAAAATAATTATTGTATCAATAAAGATGAAATATTTGTTGTGGGACATTCTCTATGAGCATGGTTCACCAATAGCTTAGCATGTACTCGTGGTGATGTAATACGTGGAATAGGTAGTGTAGGTGGTGGAACTACTATCAACAAATGTACGGGGACAGTAGCAGCCATGATTATGCAAAATCCCGCAGATAATCTTAGCTCTTATGCTGCATGAGTAAGTGCTCGTGATCAACTATTACGTCAAAATGGATGTGGAACAGCAACTGTCCCTATAGGTCCAGAAGGGGGAAATTGTGTTAAATATACTAATTGTTTCAATGATGCACCAGTTATTCGATGTCCATATACGACCGCTGTTGATTCCGATGGATGATACTATCCGCATATGTGGCCAGATTATGCGGGACAAGAAATACGAGATTTTTTTGAATCATTGAAGTAAAAACAAAATTTTATGTATATAAAAAAATAGAAATATGATATATCCTAATATACCTGATATATATTCATTTGTAACTATTTTTTTTATAATACGATTAATTTGATACATGGGATATCATTCAGTATAATTTTTCTAATGATAGAAAAATTAGTAGCAATAATTTATATTTTCAATGTTTCAATATACTCAAGTAATTTTTCTCTTCATCTTTTAGATACATTGGAAACAGGGAATATATGAGGTATATTGGTAAGGACAGTGGTAAGTTGTTCTTTCAATAAACGCATATGAAGACTCAATTCTTTTTGAGTAGCTTTGTCTATTTTGGTCATCACAATATCAAAAGGGATATTTTTCTGATCCAAACTAAAGATAAAATCAAGATCAATAGCTTGTGGTGGAATATTTCCATCTACGAGGACAAAGACTCTTTTCAATGATTGTCTTCAAATAAAATAATCATGAGTCACCTCTATCCGGTGCTCTCTATTTTTTTTTCCTGTCTGAGCATATCCGTATCCAGGCAAATCGACAAGATACCAATCATCATTCATCAAAAAATATCCAATCAACTTGGTTTTACCAGGAGTGACAGACACTTTAGAGAGCTTACTATGATTGGCAATAGTATTGATTAAAGATGATTTACCGACATTTGATCTTCCAATCATCGCAAATTCAGGCAAATGAGTATCTGGGCATTCTCCAAGTTTGGATGCACTCTTTACAAAAACAGCAGTACGAATAAGCATAAGAATTTAAACAAGAATAAACAAAAAGATAGTAAAGAAACAAAGGTAAAATGGTAGACAAAATATAATCCATATGAGTTTATTATTATAATTTACCAAATTACAAAGGCCAGATGCAAGACATGAATCTCCCCAGGTTCAAAGCAATAAATTCGGACGAACCGAAATGGCCCCCGGCAATTACCGGAGTTGGAGGTGAGATAGTAAGTATATCATTTTTGAAACGACAGTTTGTTGAATTTACATCTGGCTAGAGTTTTTGCTTACTTTTGGGGGTTATCCTGAAACCCATGAAGGGCAATACCAAAAGTAAGAAGAAAAAAAATATTTTCTTGAATACTAATAGTACTTCTATATACTTCTTTCTTGTATTTTATAACTTTTTACCACAAAAAATGTCTAACAATCAAAATCCTATAATACTTCGTTTCGATGATGTATCTTTCGCTTATAACGATGGGAAACATCCTATTCTTATAGAGAGTGATTTTTCTATCCGTCAAAATACCAAGATTACTATCATGGGACAAAACGGATCAGGGAAAACAACAATATTCAAGATGATTCTATGAGAGTTAACTCCACAAAAGGGAAAAATAAATATCGTCCAAGGAAACACTATCGCAGTTTCAAGGCAGCTTATGCCCAAGGAACAATTACATCTTTCCATCAAAGAATTTTTCGAGACAGCTTTCGTAGAAAAAGATTATCAAATAGATAGAAAAATAGATGAAGTACTCAAAGCAGTAAATTTTAACGCACCCATGAATAAACCGATCAAAGAATTTTCTGGATGACAACAAGCGAGACTATTGCTAGCATATGCATTAATTCAACATCCTGATATCCTTCTTCTTGACGAACCAACAAACAATCTCGATGATGTAGGAATTGGAGATTTGATTACATTTTTAATGTCCTATGATAAAACCGTAGTTGTTATTAGTCATGATGCAGATTTTCTAAATCTCTTTACTGATGGCGTGTTATATCTAAACAGATGAACATGCAAGGTAGAACAGTATCGATGAGATTATTACGATGTAGTAGAGCAGATAGCAGCACAAATAGAGAAAGATCAAATGCAAAATGCAAGAGCAGAAAAAAAAATAATGGATGCCAAAGAAAAGATAAATTTCTTCTCAAACAAATGATGAAAAATGCGTAAATTAGCAAGCAAAATGAGAGATGAAGTAGAAGAAGCCGAAGAAAATAAAGTAGAAGTCAGAAAAGATGATAAGACCATTACAACGTTTACTATCCCATTTGAAAACTATGTAGGACCTATAGTGACAATAAATAAAATATGACTTATGAATACTGCACATGAAGTGGTAACGTATAAATATCCATTAGTTATCAAAAAACACGAAAGATATATGTTTATATGACCAAATGGAATAGGTAAATCTACGCTTCTCAAAAGATTGATGATGATACATCAACACAAAGAAAATATTATGAAAGAGTACAACGCTATATTAAAAGACAAAACCAAAGATGGTATGATCAAAGAACCAGATACAACACATCCAGAAGAAGATGTAGCTATGATTCATAATAAAGTAAAAGTATGATACTATAGTCAAGATTTTGATGCTTTAGAAATGAACAAAACTGTTCGAGATACCTTAGAAGAAATAGCAGAAGAAGCAAGTGACCAAGATATCTATCGTGTAGCGGCTCAATTTCTTCTTACTAAGAATTTATTACAAAATACTGTTGGATCACTTTCTGAATGACAAAAATGACTCCTCTGCTATGCAAGATTTGTCCTTCAAAAACCACATCTTCTTATCCTCGACGAGCCAACAAATCACATAAATTTCCGTCATCTTCCCGTTATTGCTCAAGCACTTAATGTATACGAATGAGCAATGATTATGGTAAGTCATGACAAATGATTCATCGATCAGATAGAAAATCTTCATATAATCGATTTAGGAAAATTATTGAAATAGTGACATAGTACGCACCCGGGTGGAAAATTCACCCGGTGTTAACGTTTATACTATCTATGTCTACCCATTCCTCTAAACCCACCTGATGAGGGTTTTGATGGCCTAGAGTCAGTTCTAGATGATCTTGAATCAGATCTAGATGGTCTACCTTCACTTGCCCTATCTCTAGCAGAGTATTGTTTATGATTGGGATTGCTACGATAATTGTTTTCTGTTTTACGCGCCTTTTGTTCATCAGAGGGATAAATTTTACTATAGGTCTTAGTAAAACTTTGACGTTTTGGTGCTTGTGGTCTTCTTCCTCATTTTTTGTCAGTAGACCTATCAAGACGAAGATTACCATAGACTCATGTAGCATCTCTAGTAGCAAGATGTTCTGATGCTTGTATTCTTATTTTATGGATTTTTTCTATTTCTTTAAGTAATGGCACCTCTAATGGGGAAACCAACATAATCGCTTTACCACTTGCTCCTGCCCTACCTGTTCTTCCGATTCTATGAATATAACTTTTGGGATCTGCAGGGACATCAAAATTGATAACCAATCAAACATTTTCCATATTAAGACCTCTCGCAGCTACATCAGTAGTAACCAATATCTGAGTTTCTCAGAGTTTAAATGCATTGAGGGTAGATTGTCTTTTTCCTTGAGCCATATCTCAGTTCAAAACACCAGCCTTGAATCCATCTCATAGTAATATTTGATGAATAGTTTTAGTATTCCTTTTAGTATGAGTAAAAATAAGGACTTTGTCATTGGAATGGGATTTTATAAGTTTGATAACATTGTATAATTTCTGTTCATGATCCAATGCAAGATATCTATGATGAATTTTGTCTACGGTCACTCACTCCCCTATTTTGATAAATTCATAACTAGAAATATGCTCTTTGATAATACTTTTCATATCATCATTCATAGTCGCAGAAAACGTAAGCGTTTGTTTAACCTGTCTAAGTTGTGCTCGGATCTTCTTGATATCACGGACAAATCACATATCCAACATCCTATCTACCTCATCCAAGATAAAGTATTCAGCGACTCCTATATTGATTACCTTTTGATTCATAAAGTCCATTAATCTACCAGGCGTAGCTACAACAATTGCGGGATTTTTTTTGAGAATATTTTTTTGAAGAAGCGGACTCGCTCATCCATAAAGACAAGCAAAACTTACTCCATAAAATTTCGTCAGATTTCTGATCTCTTCACCTATTTGGACAACAAGCTCTCTTGTAGGAGCAAGGATCAATACCTGCAAAGTTTTTTTGTTCGTATCAACCTTATTGAGAATAGGGAGCAAAAATGCGGCAGTTTTACCAGTTCATGTTTGAGATTGTCAAACAATATTCTTTCCGTTCAAGGCGATTTTCATTACTTGTTCTTGGATAGGTGTGACTTCTTTGTATCCTATACTTTCCAAAGACCTTAGCAATCAAGCTTTTAATCAACATTCACTAAATAACATTATGATAGTATTACATATAAAAAGGACAAACATATATATATCCATCCATAATATAGCTTTGTAATCCAATGTCAAGTGTCACTGGATAATTACGTTTCATTCTTATTTGAAAATAAGTTCTGAAAAAATACACTCATTTTCAGGTATTTTTTTATAAAAAGAATAACTTATTAAAATTTTTTAATTAATTTTACATGAAAAACATGAAAAAACATTTCCATTTTTGAGAAAAAATAAAGGAGTATGATGTTAACGTATTAAATGAAAGAGAACTTAGAGCATGAGCAGGAATATTATTCTTTTTTGCTATAATAGCATTTATTAGTGCTTGTACATTATGAAATCTCTTTATAATCAAATTATTTATAATCACATTTTTGATAGATTTTATTATTAGGGTTATAATTAATCCTAAATATGCTCCCAGCCTTACACTCTGAAGATTATTTATATCCAACCAAAAACCAGAATATGTTTGAGCCGCCCAAAAAAGATTTGCTCGATCAATAGGGCTTATATTATCTATTATTATGTTTTGGGGAGTAGTAGTAAACAGTACAATTTGAATGATAAATGTGATAATATGTGTGATTTGTTTATTATTTTTGTTTTTTGAATCAGCATTTGGTATTTGTATAGGTTGTTATATCTACAATCTATTTAATAAAGAAAAGGCTAAATTGTGTCCATGATGAGTTTGTGAAATAGTAAAAAAAGAAGCAATCCAAAAAACAAATCGAATACAGATTTTAATCTTAGTTTTGACTATATGAGGACTATTTGCCATAGCTACTACAGGAGCAATACAATCTAGCAAAACAACACAACCATGTAGTATTCAAGGTACAAACAACAATCAAGAAACATGACAAACAAAAACATGTTTATTTTAATAAATAATATGATACTACAATTATTTTTATTATGAATAATTATCATACTATCACCTCTCATACCTCCAATACTTGTTCCCTTATCATATTCGATTGACGGGTGTCTTAATTCTACAAAATATAGATCCATGGATACTTTCTATCGTATCAGTAGGAGCTGCAGTTGTAGCAGACATCATTATCTGGAAAATGCAGAACTTTGTCATTCCAAGGATGACAATAGATAAAGATCTTTTAAAAGATAAGAATATTTTTTCTCGCGCAATAAACAAGATGCATAGCTATTTCAAAAAAGAAGAAAGAATAGGAAGATTATGATTGAAATGGGAAAAAAAGTTAGAAAAGAAATCAGGAAGGATAGCGACATTTCTTTTTGCAATATTTTGTTATCTTCCAATTATACCTGATATAATCAGTACAAGAATGTTATATAAAAAAATAAAAATCCCTTACTTTATCATAGCAGTTATTATAGGAAAAAGCATTACGCATATTCCATTCATTTTCTTGGGAAAATCACTCGCACAACTTTTACATCTACAAATATAATATCTTGCTATAAAACACAAATTATCTATAGTATCTGGAATATATTTACCAGCAGAAACCACCATGGAAAATACAGATGAGATATTGGACAAGACCATAAAAATCATAAAAAAATATTATGATCATTCAAAAAAAAATCCTGTCCTTAAACACACATCACCAGAAACATTAAAAAAAAACATCAAACTCACTATCAATCAAAAGGGAATGAAGATTGATGAGCTTTTTAATGAAATAGAAAAAATAGCACTCAATAGTCCCAAAACCAATAGCAAATGATTTTTTAATCTTTTAGTAGGCGGTGAAATTCTACCAGCAGTAATGGCTGAAATGCTTACTGCGGTATTAAACAATACAATGCATACATACAAATCAGCGGGTATACATATCCTTATAGAACAGGAAGTGATAAAATTTTTTCTCAAAAAGGTCGGGTACAAAAAAGGTGATGGTATATTTGCACCCGGGTGATCGCTCACAAATATGATAGCACTAGTACTTGCAAGAAATAGCAAATATGCATCGATAAAAGATACCGGAATACGTGGTAAAAAATTGGTGGGATATACATCCGACCAAGCACATTACTCCACAGAAAAATTTATTAGTGTGACTGGACTAAGAAAAGAAGCCATTAGGATAATTCCTACAGACAGCAAATGAAAGATGAATATAAAAACATTAGAAGAAACAATTATATCTGATCTTCATCACGGATATATTCCATTTTTTATTAATGCAACTGCATGAACAACAGTACTCGGTGCATTTGACTCTATAGAAAAAATAGCTAAAATAGCTAAAAAATACAGCCTACGACTTCATACAGATGCAGCATTGGGATGATGAGCATTATTAAGCAAAAAACACAAAAACCTACTTACATGAATAGAACATAGTGATTCAGTTTCTCGAAGTCTTCACAAAATGATGAATGTACCATTATTGGCTGCAGTACTTTTGACAAAAAATCCAAACATTCTCTATGAAAATTTTCACGAAAATGCCGATTATCTCTTTCAAATGGATGAAAAAGAGCTCAATCCAGGAAACAAATCAATCCAATGTGGAAGAAGAAACGACGCATTTAAAGTATGGACAGCTTTGAAATATTTATGAAAAAGTGGATATGAAAAAAGAATAAACACAGAGTTTGATAATGCAAAATATGCAACAGCAATAATCAAAAAAGATAAGAATTTGAAATTGATACTTGAACCTGAATGTATAAATGTATGCTTTCAAGTACAAGGGAAGCCAGCAAGCAAGATTTGTGAAGCGCTGGACAAACAATGATTGATCAAAGTAAGTTATGGCAAACGAAAATGAGAAGAATTTATCAGACTCATGTGTGTCAATGCTGATATGACAAAAAAAGATATCGACAACTTCTTTAAACACGTCAAAAACGTAAAGATATAAAGTAGACGTAAAATACAGCTTTTAACTTTAAGCTTTATGCTTTAAACTTTGAATATTTAGTCATTTATTATGTAAAATGTTATTAAAGCATCTTATAATATCATGTCTTGTGGTCATTTCACCGATATTTCCACCAGTCATCATACCCATAACCTATACGCTTATGGGTATCCGTTTAGTACAAGGCGCAGGTCCTATAGCCATGTCGCTTGCTACGGTCATACCAGCAACGATAAGTAGCATACTTATACGATTATTATATGGATATGTACATAAGTTGATACTAGCATTTAAAGCAAAAAGAGACAATAAAGATTGGATATCTCGTTTAGAAAATAAATTTGCCACATATATAGAAAACAGAAAATGATTAAGTAAATTCAATAAAAAAATAACAAATTATTTAGGGACAAAAAACAGTAAACGAACATTATTTCTGCTTACTATTGTAGCGATAGATTCAGCGATTCCTGATATTGTAGCTATTTGAATTGTCCGCAAAAGATTACCTTTCCCCTTATTTATACTTGCAGCATTTATAGGAAAATCAACGGTATATCTTCCTATTATCTGGTGAGCAAAACGAATTTTAACTTTATTCGGAAACTAGATTTATGACAAAAAATATACGTTTATGGATACAAAAATATAGAAGACGAGAATTCTGGCCTGGATATCTTTTTGATATTCCCGTATATGCATATTTTCTCTATTTGGCAGCAAAAGCAAAACATCTAGGATTTTTCTCCAACGTCAATCCGGGAATGATATTGAGTGGATTTGCAGGATATAGTAAATACGAAGATATAGACAAATTTGAAGCAAAATTATTGCCTACAACGGTACTTATTACCCAATGACACGATAGTAAATATAGCGAGAGTAAAATGAAAGAAACAAATATACACTATCCTTGCATAGCAAAACCTACCCTAGGAAGGACAGGAAGAGATGTCAAGAAAATACACAATACAAAACAACTCAAAACCTATCTGAAACGTATTCATGAAGATATCCTTATCCAAGAATTTATCGATGACCCGCTTGAATTTTGAATCTTCTATTATCGTATCCCAGGAGAAATAAAGGGATATATAACATGAATTGTAGAAAAAAAATTTATGTTTCTGGATGGAGATGGGAAAAGTACTTTTGAAGAGCTAGTCTATCATCATCCGAGAGCAAAATATTATTATAATCAGTTCCAGAAAGAATATGTGGATAAATGGACAAGCATTTTGTCTGATGGAGAGAAATTTCAGCTCAACTATATAGGGAATCATTGTAGAGGGTCTACTTTTTATGATGTCTCAGATATCATCACTCCACAACTAGAAAAAATCATCGATAATATCAGTCAAAAGGTCAATGGATTTTATTTTGGTCGTTACGATATCAAGGCAAAAACTGTGGAAGATATGGAACAATGAAATTTTAAGATCATAGAGCTCAATGGAATGGGATCATTGCCTACGCATATCTACGATCCAAAACATAGTGTACGAAACGCGTACAAAACAATATTTCATCACCGAAATATCGCCTACCGTATAAGCAAAGAAAATAAAAAAATAGGACATACATGTGTATCAATCAAAGAAATTCGCAGAATAGTGAAAAAATACGGAGTATAATTTTATGATATCCCTCGTTACCATTCAGAGTGATATTTGTAAATACCTGTCATTCTGAGTAGCACGAAGAATATAGTAATTATTATTTACTTCCTCCATATCAAATATGGAATCAGAATGTAAATTTTAATATTAAAAAAACTCCCGTAATAAACAGGAGTATCAAAGAATAATAAACATATTAAGCCATAGGGATCGTAAAATAGAATTTGGAACCTTTACCAAGTTCGCTTTCTACCCAGATTCTTCCCCCATTTTTTTCAATCATTTCTTTAGAAAGAATCAATCCAAGCCCAGTGCCTTTATCGCCAGAAACATCTTCAGAGACAAAATTTTTATCAGTATCAAACAAATAAGCGGTGTCTTCAGACTTTATTCCCTTACCATTATCGACAACAGAAACAATCAATTCGTTATCTACTTGCTTAGTAGATATTGTTACAAAACCATTTGCTTGAGTAAACTTAATGGCATTGGAAACAAGATTTCTAAGTACTGTTTCAATCATATTCTCATCAGCTTTCACGATAAAAGTTTTTTTCGCATCCAAAATGAGATGAACTTTATGTTGTAGAGCAATAGTCTGATGCAAAGAATACACAAGTTTGATAATTTGGTTGATATCAAATGACTTAAGATTAGGTAGTAATCGACCTGTTTGTAGACGCGCCCAAGCAAGAAGATTATCCAGAAGTTTGGTAGTATTGGTCGCAGATTGCGAAATATACCCAAGAAATTGCTTTTTATCTTCCTCTGAATAATCATTCTCTTCAAGAAGAACAGAACTAAAACCCAAAATAGCATTGAACGGGGCTCTAAGGTCGTGGGCAATAATATCAAAAAACTTGTTTTTGATAGCTATTTGGGCCTCCAATTCAGTAGCAAATTTGTCTTTTATAGCTATTTGTTCCTTCAGCACATCAGCTTGTTCCTTTAACATATCAACATGCTTAAAATCATTTCTGATAATATCGACAAGTCGATCCCATTCATCATCAATAGTTTCAGAATTAATCTTATCTAAACTTGCAATATCGCCAGTTTTCAAAGCACTAATAAGAATCGAAATTGGACGAGTAACGTGGCGTCTTATCTGAAACCACAATACAAACAAGGCAAGCAAAAAACCGAAAGATGCTATCATAAAAACCAATTCAATTGATATATAATCAATAAAAAATGGTTTTTTAAAATGAAGATAAAGCAGCAGAAGGACACACATAGCGACAACAATTACCAAAGCTACAGCAAACATAACCTTGGTGTGCAAAGAAATGAATTTTTTTTTCATAGAATGTGTTATTAATTTTATTTGACTTTTTGTTTTATTAATATACAATATAAATATACATCTAAATTTCAAGGTAAATATATAAACAATTGACATAGAAAATATCCAGGTTGAAAAAAACAAAAAAATAACTAAATTAATTCCCAACTCTTAATTCTTAATTCTTCAAAATGTTACTTACCATCGGTTTAGAAATCCATATCAAGTTAAAAAGTAGCAACAAAATGTTTTGTCAGTGTAAAAACGAACAAAATTTCGAGCATCTTTTACCAAACACCAATATTTGTTCAGTATGTACAGGACAACCTGGCGCACTTCCCACCTTTAGTGAAGAAGTTCTAGAAAAGGCTTTATTACTGGGGAAAGCATTACATTGTACAATAAATAAAATATCAAGCTTTGATAGAAAATCATATTTTTATCCTGATCTCCCTATGGGGTATCAGATTACTCAACTCTATCATCCTACCAACACTGAAGGGAAAATTTCTTTTTTTCTGGATAATTATACTGATGAAAGAATTGTCCACATCCAAGATGCACATATGGAAAATGACACAGGGAAAATGATTCATAGCTGATGAGAAGCACTTCTTGACTTTAATCGTGCAGGAACACCATTGGTAGAGATAGTAACCTTGCCAGATTTCAGAAGCACAGAAGAAGTTGTAGAGTTTTTGAAAGAACTTCAAAGGATAGTGAGATATAATGATATCGCAGATGCAGATTTGGAAAAGGGCCAGATGAGAGTAGATGTAAATATTTCATTGAGAAAATCAGAAAAAGATCCCTTTGGAACTAGAGCAGAGATCAAAAATATCAATTCGTTTGGGATGATCAAAAGAGCAATCGAACAAGAACAAATAAGACAAGAAAAAATATATGAAGCTGGAGAAACATTCAGTCAACAAACGAGAGGACGAGACGATAGCAAAGGAGAATCCTATCTTATGAGATCAAAAGAAGATGCTCTCGATTATAGATATTTTCCAGAACCCGATTTACCACCAATAGAGATTAGTGATGAGAGATACAAACGACTCGAGCAACAAGTGATAACAATCCCCCATGAAATAATAAAAAAATTCAAAGAAGTATATGGCTTCAACAAAGAATATATCAACGCATTAATAAGTGACAAAGATACACTTGATTATTTTCTATACTTTATAAATAAATGATTTGACGCTAAAGCAACAGCTAAGTGGATTGTAGGTCCTATGGTTGCTCGACTCAAAGAAAATTTCAAGACCATACACCAACTCCCCTTCAGTAAAGAGATATGTAGTGAATTTTTAAGCAAAGCAAAAGAGGCAAATCTCATAGAAAATCAACTCAAGGTAGTGATGGATGAAATGTTGTCTACAGGCAAAAATCCGGATGAAATCATCAAAGAAAAATGATTTGATGCGCCAGCTATAGAGAGCGGAGAATTAGAAGTTCTCGCTAGACAAATCCTCGAAGAAAATCCAGCAATAGTAGACCAATACAAAGGAGGGAAAACGACAACTATCTGATTCTTCATCGGTCAATTAATGAAGAAAAGCTGAGGTAAAGCAAACCCTAAAATAGCACAAAATATCTTCGAAAAACTATTACAATAAAAAGTTTAGATATGTAAAGAAAAATAATGGCAAAAATTATTGCTATAGGTGGTTGAGAGCTACGCGAAAAAAGCACATTAGAAATTGACAAAGAAATTATCACATTCTCTGGCAAAAAGAAGCCAAAAATTCTTTTTATTCCGACAGCAAGTTCAGATGCTGAAGGGTATTTTCACGGAATAAAAAAATATTTCGAAGATTTATGATGCAAAGTAAATGTTTTATATCTCATCAAAGAAACACCAACAAAAAATGCAATACAAGAAAAAATACTTGCTGCTGATATAATTTATGTAGGGGGTGGAAACACATTAAAGATGATGAATGTACGAAGAAAATTAGGGGTTGATAAGGTATTAGAAAAGGCATTAAAAAAGAACATTGTGCTCAGTGGATTAAGCGCTTGATCTATATGCTGGTTTACTTACGGTAATTCAGATTCAAGAAAATTCACAAGTAAGAGTACCCAGCTCATTAAGGTAAAAGGATTAGATTTTATACATGCACTTCATTGTCCACATTATGATATCGAAATTCATAGACAAGAAGAGCTAAAGAGAATGATGAAAAAAAGTCCATTAGTAGCTATTGCTCTTGAGAACGATTGTGCAATACAAATCAAAAATAATGAATATAGAATCATAACAAGTAAAAAATGAGCAAAAGCATATAAAATTTACCGAAAAAAGAATCAATATTACAAAGAAGAACTACAGCAAAAAAAGGATTATATGCCAATAATAGATATATTGAAAAAATAATTACAATAGCACAAGACAAAAAAAAACTCTCATAAAATTACAGAGAGTTTTTTTATTATTTGTACCTTACGAATATCTATTACATAGTCAATAACACATATGCACCCAATCCAAGCATAAGTATTCCTACAATCAAATGAATCAGCTTAGTATTTTGATGTTTTAGTTTAGCTAACTTATCAACTGATGCTCGTCCAAATGAGACAAGAAGAGCGATAATAAGCATAGGCAATACAAAGAGTATATTATATATAACCAAATAAAGAAATCATCGAGAATGAAGTTCCTTACTCTGTGAACTCAAAAATCATAAGATAGTAAAATATGGTCATGAAGAACACGGAAGTAAAAACACACTTACCACAAGTCAGACAACAAACGCTCAGGCAGGAGAAGATACCTTATGAATAATGTCCTGCATCTTTGGTCTCCAACGCATAGGGACTTCCATCACAAATCATTTTCCATATCGAAAAAAATCTTTTATATTAGCAAGTCAAACAAGCACTCATAATATTCATACAATAAGCTTAAGAACAAATGTATTACTTGAACTTGCCAAAGCAGAAAATATTCCCAATCACATAGCAAGATAACTAATAAACACTGCTAAAACAAAAAGGACACCAGAAAGCAATGTCTTTCTTCTGCTTTTGTGTTTACTTAAAATAGCACTAAGTAAAAGAAGCATTACTGCAAATGCACAAGGATTTATACTATCAGAAAGAGCCGCTGGCAGCATAATAACAAAGAATCACCATTTACTTGAATTTTTTGACGATCATATAGTAGCTTCTCAAGATAATGAAGATGAAATATTTTCTCAACTTTCTACAGATGTGGCACTTTTTAAAATATTTTTAACTACAGGAGAAATTGTTGTCAATGTTTGTTGTTCACAAGATAAACCTGCACATGTTTCTGTATTACATATTACATTTTCATCTTCTGAGCTAGCAACCATAGCAAGTTTTGCTTGGAAAAAATCTATAATAGCTTGAGAACCGTTGACATAACTACATTCATTTTTGTTATTGATGACAAGAAAAGGGACACCAATTTGATGAGTATCCAAATTGAGTTTTTCAAGATACATCTGAAGATCAGCCAGATTATTTCTATTAAAATATATTTCTTTCATGTCAATATCCATTTTTTTATCTATCCCATTATCTTTGACATATTTTTCTACTTGAGCACAATGAGGACAGCCATTTCCATAAAACAAAATATATTCCTGAGCAAAACTCACGCTCATCATAGCTATAAATACAACAAAAATCCCTAATACATATTTCATTCACATTTTTTATTAATATAAAATGAACAACGAATAATGAACAACGAATAGCATTTCATCCTTCATCTTTAATCTTTCATCTAGTTAATATATTTTGTTACTTCTATAGTCAAAGTTCAGTCTTGTTCTACACTTACAGAAAGAAGATTATCTATATTGGTATCAAGTAATTCATGATTTACATAAACGATTCATCTAGTAAGACCACCGACATCCAAGCCAGAAATATAGTCTATATTACCAAGTTTTGCAATCGCTTGTGCTTGCTGAAAGTTCTTACTTACAGAAAGATGAGCTCACTTTGCTATATTTTGAGCTTGTTGTAATGCAATAGTATAATTTCAGTTATAGACAAGCGTGGTAGAACTATATCCACTATCATTTACGATAGTATAGGTAGAAAGTCCAGTATTAAGTTCCATTCCTTTGGGTTGGGTCATTCAGAGTTTTCTTGCCCAAAGTGGCAATCAATAGGTACCGAGTCATTTTTCATCAAAATTTTTCTGTATACCATCAAATACATTTTCAATATTTTTGTCTGAGACATCAATAAAATCAAGATATTTTTGTTGTAACTGAGCAACCAGAGTTTGTCCTTGTTCAAGAGACAATGTTCAATCTTGTATTTCTTGAGAAACTTGTGAAACAACACCTTGCAAAGTAGATAAGTCAGTGATAGTACTAACATCTATTTTACTTACATCTTTTTTTTGACATCAGAAAAGAACAAGAGAAAATACGATAACAAGAAGTAAATACTTTTTCATAGGAAAGGATAATAAAATAAATTTTGTTATGATTTGGTTTTTAGTATTTTAACTATAATCTAATTCTTAAACATATGTTGATTTTTTAATAGCAACACCAACAACACCAAAGTGATGAGAAGATTGAAAAGACTTGCTCAAAAACTTCCATATGATCTATATGAATACAATCCTACAGGGACAAAACTAATAAGTAATGAGAGAACAGAAACAGCACATCACAACATAGCCAATGAAATTACTCGTTTCTTGAATCTAATCATTCCAAATCATATAAAGATCGAAAGCAATGAGAAGGCAATAGCTAATATGACATAAATCAAGACACGGATACCTAGACCAAATCACAAACTAAACATAAATCCAAGTCCACTCAAAGAGATCAAAAACGAGAAAATACCAATAATTCAAGTAATAAGTGATATTCGTCCTACAACAATAAAAATAGTTTTAAGGTATGATTCTAATTTACTATTAACATCATTTACCACATGAGAGCTAAGTATATCTTTTACAATTTTATGATTAAGGATTTTAGCAAAGATTCATGTATTCATAATTTTTTTCATAGTATGATCAATATTTTTCTCTACCTTATCCAAGGTAGCTTCTTCATTAAAATGTTTTTTTTGATGAGTGGTTGCCATGAACAATATAATTAGTAAATAAAATACATTACTACACGTATATGAAATAGAATGTAGATTTCAAGCTATTAAAACCAAGAAACATGTATATGGAACGAATAATTAACAACAAACAATATTGGGAGTATATACGTCAAACTATCGTATAGTATAGCATATATAAACAAATCCTTCATTACTTGTCCTCGAAGGGGATTCATTATTAATTATTCATTAATTTTAATGTTTCTTTGGCTATCATACTCTCTTCATTGGTGGGAATAACAACAACAGTGATTTTGGAATCTAGAGTAGAGACTATTTTTTCCAAAATCAAATCGTTCTGATTCGCTTTACTATCAATAGTAATTCACATCCATGATAATTTTTCGAGAAGCATAGTTCTCACAAGAGTTCTATGTTCCATAACTCAAGCAGTCAAAACAATAACATCAACTCCTCACAAAAGAGCAACATAGGATCAAATATGTTTCACCAATGAGTTAATATACATATCCAAAGCAAGTGAACATCTAGTATTTCATTGTTCTATTCAAGAAACAATATCTCTCATATCATTGGACACTCAAGAAATTCAAAGTAATCAACTACGTTTATTGAGAAGTTCATCTATTTGTTCAGCTGTTTTATGTTCATGAACCATAAGATAGGTAATAATAGCAGGATCAATATTTCCCGATCTCGTTCCCATAATAAGGCCTTCCAATGGCGTCATACCCATAGAAGTTTCAACTACTTTTCCCCCTTTGATTGCGGTGATACTGGCTCCATTTCCTATATGACAAGTAATAACTCTTAAGTCCTCGATTTTTGTCTCCTTCAATGTCTCAATGTCTCAATTTCTCAACTTCTCAACAAGTTTTTCATAAACATATTGATGAGAAATTCCATGAAATCCATATCTTCTGATTTTATAGGTCTCATAATATTTGGTTGGCAAAGCATACAGATAATGAGCAGGTTCCATAGTCTGATGGAAAGCAGTATCAAAGACAGCTACCTGCGGAAGTGTAGGAAACAATGTTCTACAAGGAAGAATAGCCTGTAAGTTGGCTGGATTATGTAAAGGAGCTAAGTCAGAACATTCAGTGATTTTAGCTATCACCTCATCCGTGATAATGACAGGATTCTTAAAATATTCTCCTCCATGGACTACCCTATGACCCACAGCCTCTATATCCATATTTCAGCTAGTAGACAAGATATCCATAACAGAGCGTAACGCATGGGTATGATTAGGGAAAGAAGATCATTCCTCTCAGATTTTTTCGACGCTTCATTTTAGGAGAAGGACATCCTGTTTCATATCAAAGACTTGATATTTTAATGACGAACTTCAGGTATTGATAACTAATATTTTCATAAAAATACATTAAAACATTAAAAGATTTAGAAAATTAAAAAATTTGTCAGTTAGTAAAATAGTTCAGCAAATTTTTTAATCTTTTAATCTTAATAATCTTTTAATAAATAAAAACAATCATAATTGATAACCAAATAATTCAGAAGTATAACGAAAGAATTGTTGTGTTATCAATTATATATTCTTCAATTAAAAACAAAAAATGTTTTTAAAGGAGAATATAAAAAAAACCCCCGGAATACCGGAGGAATACATTATACAGCGACATCACCCTTAATTTTATCATAAGGATCATAGCCTATGAGAGAAAAATCCTCGTAAACAAAGTCAAAGATATTCTTTACCTCACGATTGAAAGTAACTTTTGGTAGTGCACGTGGTTCACGAGTAAGTTGTTCATTCACAGCATCCATATGGTTCTTGTAAATATGGACATCGCCGAAAGTATGAATGAAATCACCAGCGGGTAAGCCACATACATGAGCAACCATAAGTAAGAGTAGAGTATCCTGGGCAGTATTGAAAGGTACACCCAAGAAAACATCACAACTCCGTTGGTACATCTGTAAATGGAGTTTTCCTCCAAGCACCCTGAACTGATAAAAACAAGGACAGGGAGGTAAAAGTGTTTTTGGATTATCACGAGGATTCCAAAGGGTCATGATAATCCGGCGATCATCAGGATTTGTTTTGATGGTTTCAATGATTTTGGAAATCTGATCGATACCGACAATGATAATATCTTTAAGAGAAACCATACCATCACCAAGAAATAAGGCAAAACGCATATCATCAGATAAGTCTTTGGCCTGTACCTGACCAAAATGACGCATATGATACCCATAGGTAGGACCAAGGTCCCCCCATTGTTCAGCAAAAGCAGAATCTGTTTTGATCAATGCAACGAATTCATCCATCTTTTGTTTCCATTCAGAAGAATATTTTGGATAAGCATCCTCCTGATTCATCTGTTTTAACCAATTTTGAAATGGCCACTCATTCCAGATACGTACTTTTTGATCAACCAAAGGTTTTATATTGATTGAACCACTCAATTTCCACATCAACTCGATAGCTAATGCTCTGAAAGATACCTCCTTGGTAGTTAACAGAGGAAATTGTTCGGCAACATTACGACAACGATACTGATAGCCAAAAAGCGCTTGAGTTTCAACACCCGTACGATTTTGGCACATTACGCCAAAATTACGGATTTCATGTAAAAGATCCAAATACTGTTTCATAACTTTTATTTTAGTTTGATATTTTTTTTATTTGTAAATAAACAATATGTAAAAACAAAAATAAATCAAGTTGAATTTTTAAAAAAACCTGCTAAAACAGCAGGCAAGAGTAGTAGGTAATAGTATTATAACTTTCTTCTCCATTCTTCAATACGAAAGGGAATGGAGGAATCAGGATAATCTTCAATCTGATGATGTATCCATTGTTGCGAGTCAAGTAGAGGAAAGAAACTATCTGCATCTACTTCCTGATCCACTATACTTAAATACACAGTATCAACATAATCGAGGAAAAGTTGATATATTTCACTTCCCCCAATCACAAAGACCTCTTCGATAACAGAAGCTTCCTGAAGTTTTGTTATAGTTGTTTCCACATCAGCTAATGAAGTACAAACCAAGATAGTTTTTTGTATCTCTTCTGAGAGTGGCAAAAGATCTTTGCTTGCATCATATCCTTTTTGACGAGTAAGTATGATATTGGTTCTTCCAGGAAGTGGACGAAATTTTGTAGGGATACTTTCCCAATTTTTTCTTCCCATAATCACTACCTTCCCCATAGTCATACGCTTAAAAAACGCCATATCTTCTTTGATATGGAACAGCAATTTATTGTCTTTGCCTATCGCTCTATTTGAAGATATACAGGCAATCATTAAGATTTTCATAAACTTTTATTTTAGTTTGATATTTTTTTTATTTGTAAAGACACAATACACAAAAAAAACAACAAATCAAGTATTTAAAAATCCCTAAAGTAAGCACTTTAGAGATTTTCATTAGAGTAAACATATATGGTTAGCATTTTTTTTACTTAAACATTGTATCATTGTATCATTTCGTCATTGAGTTTATACGGCGATAGTAAATTCAATCTTCGGATGCGAATCATATCCGATAAGTTCAATATCCGTATATTTCCAGTCCCAGATTGAAGTAAAATTGGGGATATCAAGTTTTGGTAATAGTTTGAGTTCACGAGAGATTTGCTCTTGAGCACCATCACGATGGTTTTCATAGATATGGACATCACCCAATGATCCCATCAAAATACCAGGAACCATATTCGATTCTTTAGCAAGAAGCAATAACAATAAAGCATAACTTGCAATATTATAAGGCAATCCAAGCATAGTATCTACCGATCTTTGATTCCAAGTCAGATTCAAAACTTTTTCTCCTTGATGATTGATCGTAACAATAACTTGCCAAGAATAATGACAAGGTGGTAAAGCCATTTGATCAAGTTCTGAAGGATTCCATGCATTGACAATCATACGTCTATCAAAAGGATTAGTTTTGAGTTTATCAACAATCTCTTTAAGTTGATCTATTGATCCCATCCAATCTCTCCATTGTACACCATAAATACGACCCAGGTCATCCTCTGCTAACATATTTTTTTTCGTTGCTTCATCATTTCCATAGGGAACCTTTTGGGGATTAGCCCATTCATCCCAAATATGACAATTTCTTTCATGAAATTCTTTTTTGGAAGAAAGTCCTTTAATAAAACATTCAAGTTCTGCAGCGATATTTTTCATTCCCATTTTTTTCGTTGTCAACAAAGGGAATCCATCAGCCATATCATGTCTGATAGACCGACAAGCGATTGCATAAGTATTTACTCCTGTTCTATTTTCCTTTTTTGGAGCACTAAGGATTTCTCTGACAAGATTGGCATACTGAAGGTCAATGTGTTCCATAATATGAGTAATGACAAATAAAAAATTATTGACAATACAAGAAAAATAAGAAAATTTTTTCCAAAAACAACAGGATTTTTATCTGATTATTGTCACGTCTATATCTTCAAATATCAAATTCCTCCTCATTGAGACACATTGGTTATTCTGTTTTCAGAAAATCTCATCAAAACAAGTCCATGACCAATCACCTGTCCATCTTGTACAAAGATATGAGGACAAATATCAAAATAAAGTTCTTTCTCCACTATTGATCCATTATCATATAAATGTATTTTTATTTTTTGCATATCTACAAATTCTTGAACAATATAATTGTGATGTATACTATTTCTTACTGCAAGTTCCCAATCTTGAGCTTCACAATATTTTCCTATATAAACACCTTTTCACTCAAAAAGATTCGATGGTTTGATAACGTAGCTATCTTTATCTGCAAGTACCATATCTATATCATCATGATGAAGACAAAATGTTTTAGGGATTGAGGGACTTTCTATCTCTTGAAGAAGATTTTTATATCACAAGACTCTAAGATCAAAAGAATTAATACATCTCACATTACAAGAAGATAAATCGTGAAGAAATCATTCTGTAAATTTTCAAATTTCCATACATCTTCTAATCACATGGATAGTATGTCATTTAAAAAATACATTTCAATCATCAAAAATAAGGTCTTCTTCAGTTCAAATATAGCAGGTATATCAAAGTTGTTGTAACAAATGGTATTCGGTATAATATGCATCCACAAAGAACGTTCATTTTTTATATAAAACGAAAATAGAATGTTTTTTATCAAAAAGTTGTTGATACATAGACAAATTTTTAATAGTAGGAAATCCAGAAAGCACAGAATAGGTAACATCGTGCATAAGCAATCAGTCTGGATAATCAGCATTAATTTCCAATATTTTGGTATTACCAGATTGATCTAAAACACAGTCTAATCTAACGACTCACGTAAAGGTATTTGACAATAGTTTTTTGAGTCACAACTCTCAATTTTTTTCTATAAAAGATGTTTTGATATCAGGAGAATAAGAAATTTTATCACACAAATCTTGTATGATTTTTTTACTCTCCATAAGAAGTTTATTGGTATCTAATGAATCTATTTCAATAATATTTGCAGATATAGGTAATTTCAATGCTCACTTAGAAATAGGATATGCTCATTTCATTAACTCCCAGAATTCATCGTACGTATACATAATAAGATATATGTAAAAAATATAAAGCTGCGACATAGTATATTTCAGACAAAATATTGCAATCAAAAAATTGCCTTTGACTTGAAAGCAAAATCACTTTTACTATATTCACTACTCAACTATACAACATCGTTTAAACATGTAGCCATTTTATCGTTTTATCATATTTAATGAATCAGAAAGAATTAATTCAAGAACTCAACGCATATTGGAAGGAACATAAAATTTTCCAAAAATCACTCGATCAAAGATCAGAAAAGTTTCAATCTATCACCTATGATGGACCTCCATTTGCTTCAGGGACACCTCATTTTGGGCATGGACTAACGTCTACAATGAAAGACAGTATCCTTAGATATAAAACGATGAAAGGATATAAAGTAAATAGAGATCGATGACGAGATTGTCATGGGTTACCTGTAGAAAAATTTGTAGAGCAAAAACTGGGTATTGATGGGAAAAGAGACATCGAAGAAAAAATATGAGTAGAAAAATTTATAGAAGCGTGTAGAGAATCAGTGAGTAATACCAGCGATGAACGAAGAACATTTATTGATCGAATCGGAAGACGAGCAGATATGGATCATGCATATTATACAATGGATTTAGATTTTATGGAATCTATTATTCGAGTCATTCAAAATATGTACAATCAAAATCTCGTATATAAATGATTCAATGTACAACGAATGTGTCCAAGTTGTGCAACTACACTTTCCAACTCCGAAGTAAATGAGTGATACAAAGATAAACAAGATACCGCGATAACGATTAAATTTCCACTCTTGCAAAATTCTATGGACAAATATTACGCTGATTTTGAAAAACATGAGATTACAAAAGAAGGATTTTTGGAAGTAGTAGATTGTGTAATCAAACGCGATGGAAAAATATTTATGAATTATCATATGAAAGGGCAAAAGTATGTATGTCCAGGAGGCAAAGTAGATAAGTGAGATACTATGGAATGAACAGTGAAGAAAGAAATTAAAGAAGAACTATGAGTAGAAGTAACTAAAATCACTCCATTGGGAGTCGTCAAAGAAATTATAGGCGGAAGATTAATCAATCTCAATATGTTTGAAATAGAAATCGATGGAGAACCTAAGCTAATGGAACCAGAAAAATTACCACAAATGATATGGGCAGAGATTATTCAATCAGACAATAAGCTATGATTCTCAGTAAAAATAGAAGAAACTATCGTAGATGATGATTTTGAAATTATGAATCAGTTTTATGATCTTTATCTCTATCATCACAGAATTTTTGAAAAGACAACACCACAGGCACAGATGAGTGTACTCGCTTGGACAACTACACCATGGACCCTACCAAGCAATATGTTTCTCGCAGTAGGGAATCATATCCATTACGCTATAGTATATGATCCAGCAGCAAAAGAATATTTTGTTATCGCTGAAAATCTTTTGAAACAATATTATAGAAAACCAGAAGAATATATACTTATCAATACCATCAAATGAGAAGCTATGATAGGATTAAAATACGAACCACTTTTTGAACATATCAACAAGAGCAAGATAGATCAAAAATATAAGGATCAGTTTTTCAAAATTATCTCAGGAGATTTTGTTAGTACAGAAGATGGAACAGGTATCGTACACATTGCTCCAGCGTTTGGAATGGATGATTATAACGTCGTTGCAGAATTTTTACCAAGAGATGATTCCAAAAACCGACTCTTTTTACCAGTCAATGATTACGGCGAATTTACTGATGAGGTACCAGAACGAAAATGAACGAGAGTATATGATGCAAACAAAGATATCATCCAACAGCTCAAAGAAGAAAAAAAATTAATCGGACAAAAATCATATGAACACTCCTATCCTCATTGTCGAAGATGTGACACCCCATTGATTTCCAAAGCATTAACAAGCCGATTTATCAAAGAAAAAGAGCTTACCAGTATAACTGTACCCAATGCTGATGAGATTGGATTTGTACCTGAAAGCATCAAAAAAAGATTTGTCGATGTGTTAAAAACAGCACCAGATTGGAATCTTGCAAGAAATAGATATCGATGATCACCAATTCCTATACGAGAAAACCAAGACAATTTAGAAGAAAAAATCGTTGTCTGATCTTTGGAAGAACTCTATCAACGAAGTAGAACATGATCAAAAAATCTCACCAAAAATATACTCATAAGACATGGAGAAACCGTCTATAATGAAACACATACCCATGATAGCTATAGCAATACTCATCTTAACAAAAACGGGCTAAAACATGCTAAAACAGTAAGTGAATATATTAGTTCACTCAAAAAAGATGATGTTGTTATTATTATTACCCCACTAGCAAGATCATTTGAAACTATCCTGCCATATCTAGAAGAAAATTTTGGAAAAGAACTTCCAGCAATTCAAAAGAAATATGAAGAAATCCAAAAAATATATCAAGATCTTTGGAAACAAGAAAAAATACAAACATATATCAAAAATGAAACAACACAAAAACTTTTTACCATCAACGAGACACTTTATGTAGATTTTAGAACAACAGACATCATAGTACCTGAATTACAGGACAAGATATTTCCACCACATTTAACAACAAGCAAACCAATCGATGAAAAGCTTTCCCCCAAAGGTGAATGCATAGATGATGTAATTGAAAGATGCAAAGCATACACGATAGATATGAATAAAAAATTCATAGCCAAAACCATTGTAACGATAACTCATAAAGATTCAGTTATCTTGATGCAAAAAACATTCAAAGATTTCGATTATCTAAGCAAAAAATATGAATATGCTCCCAACAATGGACAAATAATTGTTCGTTATCGAGACAACAACAGAAATATGGAAATGGATCTTCATAAGCCGTATGTAGATAGTTATCGATTTATCAAGGATAACCATATATATAAAAGGATACCAGAAGTTATGGATTGTCGGTTTGAGTCATGATCTATGCCATTTGGTCAAGCATGATATGCGGGGGATCATAGTACCAAACCACTCATTTATCCTGCTGATTTTATCATAGAATGATTGGACCAAACAAGAGGTTGGTTTAGGGGGATGCATGTATGTGGAAATGCAATCATGAAAAAAAATTCTTTCAACAATGTGATTATCAATGGAATGATCCTTGCAGAAGACGGCAAAAAAATGTCAAAAAAACTAAAAAATTATCCAGATCCAGAATATCTCTTTTCAAGATACGGAACAGATGCATATAGATTATATCTTCTTGCTTCACCAGGAGTAAGAGCTGAAGCTATGAAATTTAGTGAAAAATGAGTAGATCAAGTATACAAAGATTTCACCTCTGCCATCATGAATGGATACAAATTTTTTGAAACATACGCAAATGTTGACAACCGGACTACAGACAACACTACTCTCTATTTTATGAGACATGCAAAAGCCACAGGACAAACAATAGAAGACACAATAACAAAGGAAGGTCTGCAAGCAATGCAAACACCGGAATTCATAGAAAAAATACTCAGAATAAACCCAGATAGTATATATGTAAGTCCGTCACTCAACGCACTAAAGACAGCTGAAGAAGCAGTGAAAATAATAAAAAACCTTAGAGACAAAAAAATTGAAATCAAAACTGACAAAAGATTATGATCAGGAGAATGAATGAATAATATTTGAATCTATGATGAAATACTCAGCAAAGAAAGAGGGAAAACCATTCTGATTATTTCTCATGATATAAATTTCAATGAACTTCGGAAACAACTCTATACCACTGATGCTTCTATCCAAAACCTCGAAGCAGTAAAACTCCCTACCTATACGACAAGCAATGAATTGGACAAATGGATACTTGCAGAATTACACAATCTTGGAATTCAAGTAGAGAGTGAAATGAATAAATATTTTCTTGATACCAGTGCAAAATTAGTATTAGGATTTATTGAAAAACTCAATAATCGATTTATCAGAAGATCAAGAAGAAGATTCCGAGCATCAGGCATGGACCAGGATAAACGTTCAGCATTCAATACATTGTTTGAAGTATTGCAAAGCTATATGAAAATATGTGCATCATTTGCACCATTCGTAAGTGAACACATTTATCTTGAATTACAAAAATTTACTACAGAAGGCAAAAAAGAATGAGATTCAATTCATCTCAAACACTTTCCTGTCTTCTCAGAAAAATATATCAACAAACAACTACTTGAAGAGACAGAAATAGTGAGAAGAATAATTTCGCTTGGACTCTTCATAAGATCAAAAAACAAAATGGCAGTAAAACAACCACTTGCAAAAATGCAAATCAGATTATAAACAATAACATTATGAAAATATTTTTTCTGTTTTTATAGAAACCATAAAGTCGATTGTAATATCTAAACAAAAAGATTTGCAAAAGCCAAAAGTTTATATATAACCATACTAACCTTTTATACCTTTACATACATATACAATGCCAACAAAAAAACCTGTAAAAAAAGCAGTAGCTGCAACAAAAAGAACGGTAAGTGCAGTAGAATTGAAAGCTAAATCTTTTGCGAAAGATTTTGAAAAAGAAGCAAAAGTTATCAAAACTGAAAGTAAAGAAATTGGAAGTAAGATTGGAGCGCGACGAGAAGTATCTAGTAGTGAAGAAAAAATGTTTACTATCCTCGGTATCATTCTTTTGATATTAGGTCTCTATGTTCTTCGTAATATGATTGGTGGAATGCTTTTGATTGTACTTGGTCTTCTGTTTGTAACTGGATTTTTTCTCAAAAGACAAAAATAATACATAGTAAAAACATATATAAAGGCTCTACACAGATGTGGAGCTTTTTTATTTTCTAGCAAACTTTACTCCAGTTTTTAGCGCCATTCCCGACCTGATCGGAAATCCATACTAAGTAAACTGGATTCCCGCTTTCGCAAGAATGACACCGAGACACGAAGTAAAGTTGTTTGCTCCCCAGTTAGCAATTACCTTGATAATACAGGTCTTTTATATACAAAAAAATATAGAGAAACTTTATTATATTAAGATATACGAATGGCAAAACTGACTCCAAGATCAAAAGATTACAGTCAATGGTACAATGAGATTGCTCAAGAACTAGCAGAAAATTCGGCAGTCAGATGATGTATGGTTATCAAACCATATGGATTTGCCCTTCGAGAAAACATTAGAGACGTGCTCGACAAAATGTTCAAAAATACAGGACATGTAAATGCATATTTTCCGATATTTATTCCTAAATCATTTTTAAATAAGGAGGCACAGCACGTAGAACATTTTGCTAAGGAATGTGCGGTTGTTACACATTATAGACTTATGAACGATCCAAATGGGAAATGAGTTGTCGTTGACCCTGAGGCAAAACTTGAAGAAGAACTCATAGTGAGACCTACCTCAGAAACGATTATTCGAAATAGTTACAAAGATTGGATTCATTCTTATCGTGATTTACCATTACTTATAAATCAACGAGCAAATGTAGTAAGACGAGAAATGAGAACAAGGTTGTTTCTCAGAAGTGGAGAATTCCTTTGGCAAGAATGACATACTGCACATGCAAGCGCAGAGGAAGCAGATATAGAAGCGAGAAAAATGCTCGACGTCTACAATGATTTTTGTGAAAATTTTATGGCTATTTCGCCAATACTTGGACCAAAACCAGAACATGATAAATTTGCTTGAGCGGTTACTTCATATGCATTTGAACCTATGATGCAGGATGGAAAAGCATTACAAGCAGGTACAAGTCATAATCTCGGACAAAACTTTGCAAAAGCATTTGATGTAAAATTCACTAATGAGAAAAATGAATTAGAATTTGTTTATGCAACTTCTCGAGGAGTCTCTACGAGATTAATAGGAGGAATCATTATGGCACATTCTGATGATACGGGGCTTATTTTACCACCTGCATTAGCACCAATTCATGTAGTCATAGTTCCTATTTTCAAAACACCAGAAGAACACCAACAGATCAAAGAATACATTCAGCCACTTATCGAAAGATTTGAAACCACTAAACTTGATTTTCATTCCAAATATTTTCACGATAGCATCCCATTGAAATGGAAAATAGATGAAGACATGAACAAATCTCCAGGACGAAAATTTAATGAATACGAGCTCAAAGGAGTACCCATAAGAATAACAGTTGGTATAAGGGATATTGCGAGTGGTACAGTAGAAGTATTCAAAAGAGAATCAGGAGAAAAAGCCGCGGTAAAGATAGAAGATGTAGACTTACACATAGATCAATATCTCTACAAAGCACAAAATAATTTATATAAAAAAAATAAAGATTTTAGAGAAACTCATACCTTCGTAGTAGATACGTATGAAGACTTTAAAGAAAAAATAGAACAAGGGTTTGTGATGGCACATCGAGATGGAACCGAAGAAACTGCAGAAAAAATAAAAGCTGAAACAGCAGGAACTGTACGCTGTTTACCATTTGATCTCAAAGATGAAGAGGGAAAATGTATTTTTACAGGAAAATCAAGTCCAAGAAGAGTCCTTTTTGCAAAAGCATATTAAACAATTTATACATTAAACAAAAGAGAATGACAAACATATATATCGTAAGACACGGACAAGACCAAGACAATACCAATGGAATTCTCAATGGGCATCGCGACACTCCACTGACAGAAATTGGAATCAGCCAAGCAGAAGAATTAGCAAAAAAAATTGAAGACTCAAATATTGTATTTGATAAAATATACAGTTCTCCATTACAAAGGGCCTATCAAACAGCAAACATAATGGCTAAATATATACATATGCAAGAACCAGAAAAATTAGACATACTAATCGAACGTGATTTTGGAATCATGTCAGGAAAAAATATCAAAGATATCGAAAAACTATGTGCGCCAGATATCGTAAAAACCGATACCATCACCTACTTTCTTTCTCCAGAAGGAGCAGAGACATTTCCTCAACTCATCAAAAGAGCAAATAAAGCATTAGAATATATTAGTCAAAACCACAAAGAGGGAAACATTCTCATCGCGACTCATGGTGATTTCGGAAAAATGCTCTATACAGCATATTATAAGCTTAGTTGGGAATCAGTATTGAAGGAATTCCATTTCGGAAATTCAGAAGTCTTATTGCTTTCACCAGATATCTCAGCAGAACAAGCACATCTATTTCAGACACAACAATATAATTGTTAATCATAAAATGAGAAAATCCCAGTAAATAGGACGGAATTTTTTAATAGAAACGCAGAAAATTTACGACAAACTGAAGTACAATGAATTATACGAAGTATAGTTACATTTTTTTCTATTTCTTCACTCATTCCTATTGCTTTCTGAGTTTTTAAGAATTATAAATGAATTGACTTTTTTAATTAAATAATTATAGTATTTGTAGTTAATCAAGATTTAATCATTTTTAATGATAAAAATGGGTCTTAATATCCAAGATATTTATAGTACTTACAGAAAAGTATGATCAGATACTACTATTCAGGATATAATTTCTAATTTTTCTCAGATTGAAAAAGATTTTTTGATAATATATAATAAAATTACTGACAGCCCATTTAATAATAAAATTATTATACTCAATGATACGGAGATATATAAGAAAACAAACTGAAGTACAGCCGCAATAAATAGATGAATTTTATTTTGAAAAAATAAGATATGGATTAGAGAAATGCCAATATATCAAATGTTTTATGAACTCTCACATGAAATATGACATACATTGAAACCTTTTTTGGAGCATAGAGATTTACACGCAGAAGAAACAAAGGCAACCTTATTCCAATATGTTTTTAGTAACGTAGTCAAATCATCTGACTTCAATCGAATAGATGAATTTAAATGCTTTGAAAAATTTAGGATTAATCATATAACCAGAGAAAATCCTGAAACATATGCTAAATATCATAGACTTGCACAATCTGTTGCAGAAGATTTTAATTATGATTTTGAAGCATGAGCTAAATATATTGCTAGTGTATTACGTGAAATCAATAAATAATCTCCTATTTCTTTATACCATTTTTCTTTCTCTCAGAATCCGTAAGAAATACTTTTCTCAATCTAATATTTTTGGGAGTAATTTCTACATATTCGTCAGTACTTATATATGCAAGTGAATCTTCTAATGTCAAAGGAATAATAGGTTCCAACCACATAGATTCATCATTTCCACTTTCTCTGACATTTGTTTGCTGTTTGTTTTTGGTAAGATTTACCGTCATATCACCTGGTTTTGCGCTTTCCCCTACAATCATTCATTCATACATAGCAGCCTGAGGAAGGATAAATATTTTTCCCCTCTCTTGTAATTTCCAGATACTATATTTCATACATTTCCCATTTTCTTGACTGATCATAGATCACGTAGTTCTTTTAGGGATATCTCATCTATATGGTCCATAATGAGCAAATGAACTATACATAATTCATTCTCCCCTAGTAACCAAGACAAACTGTCATCTAAATCAGAGCAATCCTCTTGTTGGAACTTCAAATTCCAAGGTAGAGATGCCATTGACCGTAAACATATTAGTCATTTGTCATTTTTTCTTGGCAATCATATCTATAACCGTACCTGACAATTTTTCTTCAACATTGATAACAACATGTTCTATCGGTTCCATTTTATGACCATCCTCTTCTTTGAAAATTACTTGTGGTGAAGATACTTGAAGTTCAAAACCCTCTCTTCTCATCGTTTCTATCAAAACTGACAAATGGAGTTCTCCTCTACCAGAAACTGCGAACCTATTTCCTCATTTTTCAAAATTTATTTCTAATCAGACATTAGTCTGTAATTCTTTTTGCAATCTTTCTTGAATGTTTTTTGACGTAACTAATTTCCCTTCTTTACCAGCAAAAGGAGAATCATTAACAAGAAAATCCATAGTCAATGTCGGGGCATCTACATGAATAGGTGGAAATGCTTCGCATCATTCTACTCCTATTGTTTCTCACACATAAATATTTGGAATACCAGCAATAGTAACAATATCACCACAAAGAGCTTGCTTAGTTTCTACTCTAGAAATCCCAAGTGTCGTAAATATTTTAGTTATTTTTCCTTTTCTTTTGATTCCATCATTATCAAATACAACCACTTCTTGACCCTGACTGACGGTTCATTCATACACCCTACCTATACCCAATCTACCAATAAAATCATCATATCACAAATTCGCTACTTGCATACGAAAAGGTTTATCAGAATAATCTGGTGCAGGTTGTACAGCCTTTTCTATCAGTTCAAATATGGGAAAAATATTTCCATGTTCTTTAGCTTCTGCAAAGTCTTTGAGATCATCAAACGCATATCCACCCTTAGCACTACAATAAATAATAGGAAAATCTGCCTGTTCATCAGTAGCTCCAAGCGCAAAAAACAAATCGAATAATTGATTAATGACCCAAACTGGTCTTGCAGTATCTTTATCAATTTTGTTGATGACTACTATAGGATTGAGGCCAAGTTCCAAAGATTTTTTAAGTACAAATTTTGTCTGTGGCATAGGTCACTCATAGGCATCAACCAGGAGTAATACACTATCAACCATTTTCAAAACCCTCTCCACTTCACTTCCAAAATCAGCATGTCAGGGAGTATCTATGATATTAATAACATCTCCCTTATAGTTGACGGAAGTGTTTTTGGAGTAAATAGTAATTCCTCTTTCTCTTTCCTGATCATTACTATCCATGATAAGATTCTGATCTTCTGCCATTTTCATAGTGCCCGACTGCGTCAATAATTGATCTACTAAGCTCGTCTTTCCATGATCTACATGGGCAATGATAGCGATATTTCTGATGTGCATAGGTATAAGTAAAGTTTTAAAAACAAAAAGCAAAAAAGACCCTCGAAGAAAGTCTTTAGTTACAAAAGCATATCTCGATTGCTCAATATATACATTTTTCTTACAAAATTACAATCTACTTTTGAAAATAGATTGGACTACAAAGAAAGAAAAGATAGTAATTAATTTTAATATCTAATCAGTAATCAGCTTAGCTACAACCATAATTCTTTTATTATCAGTACCCAATGGATAACAACCCATCAAGGTAATATAACTACCACCTACATTTTGATAGGTCATATATTGCGCGGCAACCTGTTTTGGTGCAACGATAAAAAGATCAATGACTTTATACTCATAGAGATTTCCTTTTCGTAATATTTGTATAAGCGTACTATCTTTGAGTTTGGGGAGATCTTTGAAAATAGTTCCATAAGGATTATCTTTCCAAACGACATAACTAGTATGACCAAAAAGTAAAGTATTTCCTTCTTCTCCAGGAGCTGGTGTAGTGGGGTATTTTACGATTCACTCATTGAGTTGTTTATCAAAATCAGCATTTTCAAAATCTATCGGTGACATATTTTCATCAGTAACGATAGGTACATCAAGACCTAAGGATGGAATAATAATCCTATCAACAGGAGGAACCGTATTGAAAGAAAAATTATACTCCATCAAATGAGATTGAAGCGTTTCTTCTATTGAAGGAGCAAGTGTATTTACATCAGTAGTCTGTTGATAATTTTTGAGTAATCATTGGATCTCTATATCATTTTTTTGTGTAGTATCAACAATAGAAGAGATATTATTATCTTCAGAAACAATAGAAACGCTTATTGGCGCGGAAGGAGTAATCTCTTTCTCAAACAAAGAGCTGAAGCTATAAGCAAACAGTTCTAGATTAGTAAACACCAAGATAAGAACAAAAACAGCGACAAAAAAAAGCACAAAAGTCCTAGTTTCATGTCGAAAGGAAGGTTTTGTTGGTTGTGTAATATAATGTTCATGTAATCAATACATAGCTACAAACAATTTTAAATGCTAAATGTTGAATTTTCCTTATTGAATTTCAAATGTTAAATGCTAAATTTCACATTACTTACTTATTATACTCCATAACAAAACAAAAGCCAAAAATAGAGATATCCATAGACAATACAACTTGACTTTAAAAAATTAATACATATAAGATATAAAAATAAAAACACTATGAAACTAGAAGATTTAGAACAAAAAGACGACCTAAAGGGTTGGACACTACGTGACGTCTATTATATGCAATTAAAAGACTACAGGGGGGATTTCTTAATGAAAAAAGAAACGAAGCATATTGTAGTAACAACGGACAAGAAACTTTTAAAACAAATTTGGGAAAGTTCTTGGCCAAGAAGAGAGGTAGTACTAGCAACAATTAAAGCACTTATAAATAAGCGTACATCAGAGGTTGTAACCTTAGATGGGAAAAATAATTCAGAAAGCTTATTTTTAACAACAGAAAAGAATATACAACAAGACATTAAAAACCAAGATTTTAGATACTTGTTGGAAGCCAAAGAACCGGAAGCAGAATTTCCGGAATAATAAAGCAAATACTATGATAACAAGCCTCGTATTGAGGTTTGTTTTTTTGTAAACAAAGATATCTTGAAAAGAATACAGATTCCTTTATGCTTGGGGAAATGTTTTATTTATATACAAGGCTTCGTGCTCAATCTCATAGCTATTTCCTACAAAAACATTTGACCATTTCAGGACAAACTCTTGAGTGTGTTTTTCAATATGGGGAAAATGCTTATTAAGGCACCTATTGGATCATGAAAAAGTTTTCTGTTTTTCGATGGACCAATCTATGGATTATATAAATATAGTACAAGAAATATTTTGAATACAAAATCCAAAGATGGATTTATCAAGATTATCTGTGAAGTGAATGAAACTATCTATCTCATCACAAGGATGATAAAAAAAGGAAAATCCAAGGATTCCTGTGAATCTAAATTATATATATTGGAGGGAGAATTACTGGATTTCAAGCAGCATATGCCTATAGAGAAGAACGTAGACATAGAAGATATATTGAGAAGTCATCCATGACTGAAACGAGATGAAATTAGCTTCAAAAACGAAACCGATCTCCAACAAAACCTCCAAACATTTCTACCACCAAGAGAAGTTATTATGAATACCATTTTCCTTATGCAAGATTCTGACAATATTTTTGAACTCACCCCAGTAGACAGATTAGCGATTTTGAAAAATGTCTTTAATCTGATGGGGATTGATGAAGCCAAAGAAATTTTAGCAGACAAAAAAAGAGAAATTCGATATAAAATCAAAGCAACAACTGATATTTCCAAATACGATGAAAAGCTCAAAAACAATATCCAAAACTATCTTTCTACCTTCAACATAACAAAAGAATTATTGAATAAAGCCATAGATACCCAAGCATATCAACAATTTTTTGATGAACGAAAAATGATAGAAGAAAAAATACAAATTACTGATTTTTCACTCAAAGATTTTCCTACACATCGAGAAGAAGAACTTGATAAATATATTGATCAAAAAAAAGCACAAGAACAAAAATTCAACCACCAAATAGAAAGTATCCAAAAAGATATTTCGCAAGAGCAAAAGAAACATAAAGAACATGAAACACTAGAAAGAGAGCTTTCTACAAGTATTGCAATACTTCAGAAGAAAATAGAAAATATAGATGAAAAAAAAATAGAGATATTGAAAGAGCAGAAACAAGATATCATCAGAAAGCAGAATAGCCACGAAAAACAGATTCCAAAAGAAGAAATACGAGATTTTATAGTGACACAATGAGGAGAATCTGCTATTCATAATGAGTCAGATATAACGATTATGACGAGCTATATCTTTATACAACAAATCATCAGTGAAGGTAAAAAAGTAAGCGAAGAAATGAAAAATATTCAGTTACAAATACAAAATGAAAGATTGATAGCAAAAAACGAAACAGAAAAAATAATCACGCAAAAAAAATATATTCAAGAGAAGATAGATGAGCAAGCAAAACAATTAAAAAGCATTGTAAAAACATTAGATGATTTTGAAAAAAACATAGATAACCAAGCCACATTCGCATGTGAAAAAATCAAGGATCATTGTCCATTTATCAAAGTAATAAACAAGAAAACATTTGATCAGCTCGAACAACAAAAAGAAACATTTATGAAACAAAAAGAACAAACAGATATAGCAATAAAAAAATTACAAATAGATTTAGAAACGCTAAAAAAAATCCAACCACAGCAAGAAAATAAAAAAACAGAAACACTAGAAAAACAAGAAAAAATTGCCGAAAAAAACATTGAAAATATTAAAATATTTTTAAATAAAATAAATTATAAAGAGATAGAAAGGATGTATAACGAATATATAAGCCAAGACAAACAAGTAAAAGAAATGGATAAAAAAATAGATGAATTAGAGAAAGAAAGCAAACAAATAGAAGAACGAAAATTTACATTACAAAAAGAAATCGTCCAAAAAGAATCAATAGAAAAACAATTACACGAACACCTTGCACTGATAATGGAAAAAGAAAAAGAACGAAAGGAATTGGAACAAGAAAAAGAGAAAATAGAAAGTAGTACAACGCTACGTTTAGAGAAAAATAATGTAGCTATGAAACAATATCACTACGATATTGATAGACTCGTAAATGAATTTAAAGAACATCAATTAGAAAAACAAAAACTAGAAGAACAAGAAAAAATATTAGGGAATCTTTACACTATTTTTTCTAAAGAACTTTTATTACTTGTTCTTCAGGACCATCTACCTGTTTTAAATGATATTGTAAATAGTTATCTCGCACAGATAGTAGATTATCAAATCAATTTACAATTAACAAATAACGCAGACAAGGTTGAATTAGAAGCTAAAATAATTGATCAAAAGGGTATGAGAGACACCAAGAGTTTAAGTGGAGGACAAAGAATCATTCTGAAATTAGTTCGAATGTTAGCTATTTCATCATATATCAACTCCCCTATTCTCTTTCTCGATGAGACAATAAACAATCTTGATGCTGACACTATAGGTAAAGTCGCCGATATGTTGGAAGACTTTGTAAAACAAAAAGAAATAAAACTCTATACTATTACCCATAGTCAACAAATTCAACAAATGGATATCTGGGACCAAATAATAGAAATCGATCAAATAGAAAAATAAAAAAAAACCGGGAAATATACCCGGAGAATAAATTAGTTTTTAAACGGCAAAATTAACTCAAAAAACCTTGGAAGAAAATAATAAAAACCATTTTCTTCTTTTAAACATGCTTCACGTTTAAGACACACAAACCCATCAATATCATAGACATTAGGCATATACCTAAGCTTTTCTTTATATTCTTCCCAACTAAAAGGCATCCAAATATTACTTAGTTGAGAAATAAATACAATGCGTCTCGCAACCATTTCTCCTTCATAGTGATGGAGGAAAGTGTCGCCAAAAAGATTATTCACATTGATTTCTCTAGGGGTAACAACAATTCGATTCATATGTATCATATTTTTTGTTTTTATAAATATATGATTTTAATATTCAAAGTCAATATCATTAATAATAAGTTATTTAAAGCATTATTTTTTACAATAAAATCACAAAGAGTAAGAAGGTAAAAATGGGTATCTCATATTTTTCTTTGATATTTTTCTTTAAAATTTTATAATCTAAAGATAGTTTGCAATCATAAGACAATTTTTTACTATAGGTCTACTATTTTTATATTAAAAAAAACATGAAATATTTAACAGTTCTCAAAAAATTAGAAAAAGAACAGATATGTCCTTTCTGTCACGAGAAAGAAGAAAATATACTACAAATAGGTAAATATTTTTACGTGATACCTGCGCGTGCACCGTATACTAAACATCATATCTTAATCATACCAAAGAGACATGTAAATCTTTTAGCAACGCTTTCTCATAAGGAGCTCAAAGAAATGCATGAAATCGTAGATACACGAGCAAAAAAATTACACAAAAAACATAAAGATGTAAGTCTACTCCTCAGAGATGGATTAGTAAGCGATCTCATCATAAGCAAATCAATCAATCATCTTCATTTCCATTTATTACCAGATATTGGAGTTCATATGGAAGGACTTAACCATAAAAAAACAGAAAATCGTTTATGGATAGAAGACAAAGCATACACCAAATTAGCACAGAAAATGAGAGAAACGTTTTTATAAAAAAAACAATCATGAAATATAAAAATATTATAATTTTTATTATGATTACCTTCCTTCGAAGCGTATTTATTTCTATGATTAAATTTTTTCTTCGATCATATCTCAAAGACGTACACATATCATTGGAAGAAATAGCCTGATATTTAAGTTTAGGATGAATGCTTGCGTATTTTGTATGATCATCACTTGCATATTCTTTCCGTAAAAAAAGCATCACAATCTTTGCATGACTTACTAGTATAACATGTATGGTAATATGACATATAATCGGATATTATCCTTTTCGAATGTTTATACTTTTGATAAGTAGTATCGGATTTGCTTATAGTTTACGATTGATTGTTAAATCAATAATTCTGAGCAGTGAAATCCAAAAATCAGATCATGGAGAAGCAAAAATCAATGGAATAGTAAATATTGCGATTCTATCGGGGATTCTATTATGAAGCTTTTTAGGATTTGTTGTATTCACAAGACGAGGAATAGATTGATTCCGAGCGCTAATCGCATTACTAGGTATTTCAACTATATTAACGCTATTTATAAAGTATGATATACGCTTTGAATCCAAACCATTTATACAGACAATCAAACACGTAATTCCCAATATAGGATGAGTCATTAAAAAATATATTCGACTACTCCTACCTATAGCAGCTTTGCGAGCAATATCCACAGCTATCGTACAAAAAATGCTAGAAATAAGCATCGATATTTTCGAAAGAACACCCAAAGGCGCAGTCACTATTATTATAATATCATTTGTAGGAGCTATTTTGGGGCATATTATTTCAATTTTTTTCTTAAAAAGAAGAAAAACAATAGCTATGATATTTACTATTATTTTCGGACTTACTACTATATATTTTCCACATATCATAGATAAATATGAATATTACATTACGCTACATTTTTTCTGATTCTGTATTGGTATATTCTTTGGAATAGCAGTCAATCTTTTAGAATGAAGGTATTTTTTTCATATCGGAGATGACCACAGAAAAGAATATGGATCAGTTGCATATGGCATCATAACAAGTGTCATTATTTTTCTTATTATGATTGCATCAGATTACTTCAGTAGAAGATTAGGAACAAAAATAAATTTCTTTTTCTTTGGTATTGTTCTTTTATTGATGCCATTTTTAATCAAAAAATTTGACGGATCTGATATTTCAAAAAAAATATAAAATAAGATGAGGAAAATCAACAAGTAGTTACGAAGATGATTTTCCCATCGTTTTTATCATTACAAATACAATAAAATTAAGCTTAATGGTAAAATAAGATGAGGAAAATCAACAAGTAGTTACGAAGATGATTTTCCCATCGTTTTTATCATTACAAATATGATAAAATTAAGCTTAATGGTAAAATAAGATGAGGAAAATCAACAAGTAGTTACGAAGATGATTTTCCCATCGTTTTTATTATTACAAATATAATAAAATTAAGCGTAATGGTAAAATAAGATGAGGGAAATATCCCAAAAAAAGTGCAATGTCTTTTACCAACTCTAGTCTTGTCCTTTGAAAAGCCCCAAAAGAATAGAAATTATTTCGAAATTCTTATATGAAAAGTCAAAAATAGACAATTAAAATAGATATCTAAACTATTTTGTCAAGTATAATGATGCATCTTAGATGTATTTTTTTGTTTATTTTATAGTTTTGGCATATAATAGTAGAGATTTATATCCTTTGCCTTTACATATGAAAAAGAAAATTTGAATCACAATAATAATGTTTATTATATGAGGAATTAGTTTCTCTGCGGCACAAACAATGGATATCACTACTCAAGTGGATGCTTTTGATGTACAAAATGCCACAAACGATATGCAAAATCTCAAAATAAATCTTGATCAAGTAGTTGAAGAATTATATGCTCTCGATGCAAAAGAAAGATCAGGAGATAATTCAATTTCCGATAAATATAGAGAAACAAGAAAAGAAATTGTAAATGTCATACAAACCATCAACCAAACAACAGATACTATAAGTGAACAACTTCAGAAAATAACTACCTACAAAAAACTTATGGTTATTACCTATAAAGAGCTCCAATATTCAAGATCAGGAATGGTAGATACCAAAAAATATATAGAAGATTTTTCCAATTTTATTTATAAATTAGATAACAAGCTTTACGATAAAGACAACACTAGTATTGATGAAATAAAATTATTGATAAATTCTGACAACATTCCGGTAACTCTAGCCAATGATTATATGGTTCAGTCGATGATGATTCAACTAAACGATTTAATGACTAATTTTCAAGCAGATGAAAAAACACAGCTTGAAACCATGAAAAAACTTAATGATTTTAAAACCAAAACAAAGGAAGCAATAGAGCAATACCAAATCGAGATAGAAAAATTACAACAGAAGAAAAATTATCTTCTTCAGTTTATGAAACTCTATCAAAGCGATATAGAACAAAGAGAATTAAGCATGAGCAATTTCTTCCAAAGCACAAAATGAGTCTATGACAAAACAGTAGAATTGGTAAAAGGGATTAAAAAATGAGTGTATACGGTAGATTTTGATATGGATAAAAAATTATTATTACTCAACGATATAGAAAACAATAACGAAGTATATCCATTGGCATGGCCACTCTATCCTATCGAACAAATACAGACATATTTTGGTGATGTGGCTTTTCAAAAAGAATATTGAGTACCACACATCGGAATACAAATAAATGCAGTACAAAGAACACCTGTATATGCAGCTCGTAATGGTATAGTATATTTTGTTGCTGACAATGATGAAATAGGAATCAATCGAGCAATGATAGTACATACAGAAGGATATATAACTATCTATCAATATCTCAATAAAATAGAAATCAAACCAGGCGATATAGTGAAAAAATGACAGTTTATAGGATATAGTTGATGAGAACCAGGGACAAGAGGAGCAGGATTTATTTCCAAGGGAGCAAATCTTACTTTCCAAATTTTCAAAGATGGTATTGCAATGGACCCATTTGATATATTAGATGCCAGCATTGTAAAAAACAAGGATGTATTACCAGATGGCTATCAGATAAAATATCTAAGAGATAAATATGCAAGACCAATTGATATAACAAACTTAGAACTTATGACAGGAGAAACCTTACTCAAAAGAGAGACACAATTCCTTACTAGGTATGGTGTTGGTATATATAAACAAGTAGCATTCCGAGAAGATGTAGTAAAAGAGACAAACATCGATAAAGATATGGTAATTTGTATAGCATTTGCAGAAAGTACTCTTGGTAGATATCTTAGTACAAACGCAAATATCGGTAACGTAGGAAACAATGATCGTGGAGATAGAGTACCATTTTTCTCTGCATACGCATGAGCGAGAGCTATTCCATTAACATTAAATAACGGATATTTATGAGCATATCATACAATTAATCAGCTTTCTAGATATGGAAACAAAGATGGAAAGATTTACGCATCAAGTCCAATCAATTGGCAAACAAACGTATTAAAATGTTTGAGTCAGATCAAATGATATTATATCCCAGAAGATTTCCCATTTAGAATCTGACCAAATCCGAATATAGATAATCCTATTCCAGAAACTATACAATATGGGGATAGTCTCACCAAATAAGAAAAGATAATTAAGCGCAGATGGAAACATCTGCTTTTTTTATTTAAAAAAAAATCTTCAATGAATGAAGTTTTTTTTTCATGGAGCGGGTGACGGGACTCGAACCCGCAACAGTCTGCTTGGAAGGCAGGCACTCTAGCCAATTGAGTTACACCCGCAAGGTGTTTTTTTAAATTTGGGCCTAGCTGGACTCGAACCAGCGACCAATCGGTTATGAGCCGATTGCTCTAACCAGCTGAGCTATAGACCCATGGTGGTTATTCTATTTGTGGTTATAATTTTAATGGTGGGTGATACAGGACTCGAACCTGTGACCCCCTGCTTGTAAGGCAGATGCTCTAGCCAACTGAGCTAATCACCCATAATAATTTCTTCACTGTAATTCTTTAAATGTAATCGGTCCCACGGGGAATCGAATTTACCAACCTCTGGTTGGCGCCGATTGTTATAATAATAGAACAATAAGCAATAATTTTTCTTTTATACATTTTTTTTGTTTTTAAATTTTATTAATCGGTCCCACGGGGAATCGAACCCCGATTGGAGGATTGAAAGTCCTCTGTCCTAACCGTTAGACGATGAGACCAGATATTCCCAATGGCTTTATGTATATTTATATAACTAATAAACAATGGCGGAATGGAAGGGACTCGAACCCTCGACCTCCTGCGTGACAGGCAGGCGTTCTAACCAGCTGAACTACCACTCCAAAATAAATTAATAATAAACAATGAACAATGATGGTATGTATATATATTTTTTTTCATCGTTTTTCGTTATTAATTTTTCATTATTTTATATGGAGCCGAATATCGGATTCGAACCGATCACCTACCGCTTACAAGGCGGTTGCTCTACCAAATGAGCTAATTCGGCATAAATAATTAGATATCAAATTGAATAGTAACCTACCCCGAACAATCAGTTTTCGTGATAATTGAGGTAAGTCAAAGTATAATAATATTATATAACTTGTTTAGCAAATGCTTTTGCAACTCTAGATTTTTTCCTAGCTGCAGTATTTTTTTTGATAACACCTACTTTATGACATTTATCGATAAATTTGTAAACCTTATCAAGATCTTCCTGTCAAAGTTTTTCAGATTTATTTATGCTTTTCAAAAACTTTTTGATAGCCATTTTCATTCTAAGCTTAAATTCATTATTCCTTTTTTGGAACACGAGAGATCTTTTGGCAGCTTTTTTTGCTGATTTAGTAATTGGCATACTAATGGTATATAAAGGTATAAAGCATAATATATATTACAATCTCCGAGGGAGGGACTCGAACCCACGACCCAATGGTTAACAGCCATTTGCTCTACCAACTGAGCTACCTCGGAATGTCTGTTTTTTTCAATGTACTAAGCTATAAGAATCCAGACAGCGTTTTCAACTTAAAATTGGGATTTATATTTACCGGGGACAGGGATCGAACCTGCACACCTCACGGCACTTGGTTCTAAGCCAAGCATGTCTACCATTCCATCACCCCGGCATGGGTGTAATTTATGAGTTCTTTATTCTCATCATTCCATTTTATCCGCTTCTAGCGGGCACCCCAGCAAGAGTGTATTCTCGGGAGCTAGGATTCGAACCTAGGACCTCCTGATTCAGAGTCAGACGCTCTACCAGCTAAGCTACTCCCGATCAGTAAGTAGTATTGTGTCGAATCTAAATATTTTTTGGTTGCGGGAGATGGAGTGAACCTCGCAATCCTGCGGGGCGGGCCACCTCTATCTTCGGATGGGTATCCAAAAATGCCCAAAATATGTAGTTAATTTTCTTTTTGGTTGCGGGAGATGGAGTCGAACCACCTATCTTCGGGTTATGAGCCCAACGAGATACCGTTTCTCTATCCCGCAATAACAATGCACAAGATAAATTTTGGGGAACTAGGATTCGAACCTAGACTGACGGAGTCAAAGTCCGCTGTCCTACCGTTAGACGATTCCCCAATATGTTTTAACAGTATAAAGACAAAATATCCTGCTTACACAGGAGTGTGTATACATATATATATTTACTGACACATTTCAAGCGAAAATTAACAATTACGCATTGAATTTATTCACGAAAATGGTACATATATTTTTAGTACAAATTTATTTTATATATAAAAAATATATATGAGAATTTTAACATGACTTCAAGCCACCGATTATCAATTTCATATCTGAAATTATTTTTGAGCCGTAAAACCTATGATAGACCTTGCAGAAAAATTTCCTGATGCTGAAATTTTTTTATTTTTAGCAATCATGCATTCATTTAACAATATTCAAGATCCTGTAGCATTGAGAAGAAATTCTATCAATATTCTAAAATTATATGCAGCATGCGGAGCAGATCTCAATAGATTTATGATTTATAATCCTGCAGAGATTGCAGGTCATGCACAGCTCAATTGGATTCTTACTTGTATAACCAATATGGGATTCATGGAAAGGATGCATTCATACAAAGAAGCTTTAGACAAAGGAAGAGCAAAAGAAATTAATGTGTGAGTTTTTTGCTATCCTATATTGATGGCTGCTGATATTCTACTGTATGATACGGACCTTGTTCCCGTAGGTAAAGACCAAAAACAACATGTAGAATATGCTAGAGATATAGCTATGAAATTTAATAATGCATTTGGGGAGACATTCAAAATCCCTGAACCATATATCAAACCAGAAGTCGGACTTATTATGGGAATTGATGGACGTAAAATGAGTAAATCATATAACAATTATATCTGACTCCTCGATGACGAAAAGACAATTCTCAAAAGAGTAAAACAGATTCCGACAAACACACAAACCGTCGAAGAAGCAAAAAATCCTGATGAATGTAATGTCTACAATATTTGCAAATTATTTTTGACTCCAGAAGAAGATGAACAGCTAAGAAAAAGATATCAAGCATGAGGACTTAGTTATAAAGACACAAAGGAATATCTGTATGAAAAAATTATAGCATTTGTATGACCCATACAGAAAAAATACTCAGAGATTTCTGATCAAGAAATTATAGATCTAATAAAAAAGAATACCGAAAAAGTAAATGAATTAGCCAAAAAGAAAATACAAGAAGTATATAAAAAAATATGATTTAGTTTATAAACAATACTATGACCACACTGATACTCTTATGAGGAAATGATATAAAAAATAAAACACGAATCTATGAGGCGAACAAAGATCTTTTGCCTTTTTACAATACAACTCATATACAGATATATCGTCATCGAAATCAAGAAACAGGAAATATGGACCTAGATTATGAGACTGATCAACTCTGTAATTATTTCAAAACCATAACAGAAAATGGCGTACTATTTTGTAAATCTCTAGGATGTATACTAGGGCTCAAAGCTATAGTAGAACAAGAAATCTTTATCAAACAATGTATATTTATATGATTTCCTCTCTGATATTGCGAACGTACAGGATTTCCTTTGGAAAAGTATCTCAAGGAACTTACCTGTCCCGTATTATGGATACAAAAAACCGACGATCCTGTTTGATGATACGACGCCATAAGAAAGAAATTATGATGACTATCCCCAGCATTTACCTGTAAAGAAATTGCTGGCAATGATCATGACTACAAGGAAATAAAAGAAATAAGACAGATTATTTTAGATAATAATGCAAGATAAATGACTACAGAAGAACCGATAGATTTGAGTATCATAGATGGTGAAGCAGTAAAAAAACTTCAAGAAAAACACAAGAAAATCAAACGAGTAATGGACATCATCCGTGAAAATGAACTTGAAAAAGATCAGGAATTTATGGATCAAATCCATGAACTTATGGATGCACTGATAGAAGAAAAAGATTAATTATTAATTATTAATTTTTATATTATTATTGTACGATTAAATATATCTTAAATATAGAATTCTTCAGACAACTCTTGTGAATAATTTTGAAAAACTGAACCATACTGATTCAGTTTTTATATATATAATTTTTATTATAGTATTAAACTGTTGGAGGAGTGACTGGTTTTTGCTGTACTGGTGTCTCTTGAGTTGGTGTTTGTGAGGTTGTTGGAGGAGGAATAATTTGTTGTACTTGTTGAGCAGCTTGAGTAGCAACATTAGTTGCTATATTTACACCTTGAGTAGCAACATCACCAGCCTTTGAAACAACTTGGTTCGCAGCATCTCGCACCTTTCCCACAATATTTTCTCATTTTTGAATAGCCTGTGAAGCAACATTTGGCGCTCCTGTAATAGGATCTGGTTGTCCCATAATTTTAGCAATAAACCTTACAAATCATTTAAAAAATTTATCCAAAGGTAATTCTGGTGCTGCAGGAGTTGATTCAACAGGTACAGTTTGAGCCACAGATGCTTGCGGTACAGATGTTTGATTATTTGGAACAAATACTCATGTAGGAATTCCTTGAGGGATCCCCGATACGTTTGAGGATGTATTTGTTTGATTAGCTTCCATTAAAGTAGCTTATAATATAAAAGTATAGTTAATTATATGCTTTTTTAAAAAATTTGCAAACTTTACTAGCTGTTTTCATGAGTAAAAAGAGGAAATAGCCTTGTTTTTTTTAAAAAAAATTATACAATATTGTTATTTAGCAACAAACAAGTCAATATATGAATATATATGAAGGATCATGAGAAAGAATAGATACTCGATTGAGTAAAAAATTTGCTTATTCTAGAAGTTTTTTTCATCATATTATCACAAGAGGAGGTATTACGGTAAATAATAAAATTATAAAAAAATCATATCAATTGAAAAATAATGATCAGATAGAAATAGATAATGTAAAAAGATATCTCTCCCCTATTATCCTTGATGAAGCACCAAAAATAGATATTCCTATCATACGAGAAAAAGAAGATTATCTTATCATCAATAAAACCAAATGAGTACTTTCCCATCCCAAAACCGTACGAGAAATTCATGAACCATCAGTTGTTGGCTTTCTGTATCATACCTACAAAAATCTACCAACTATCTGAAATTTCATCAGAGCAGGACTTCTTCACAGATTAGATAAAAACACGGACGGACTCATGATTATCGCAAAAACAGAAAAATGATTAGAGCATTTCAAAAAACTTTTTCAAGCTAAATCAGAAAGCAAAGAGAGAGAAGACAAAGAAACAACAGAACTTAAAAAATTTTATAGAGCAAGGTCATATCTCACTCCAGAAGGAGAAAAGTTTATACATACCATCACAGCGTTCCCCTATATCATAGAAGAACCAGTAATAGCAAAATTACCACATACTTTAGCCAAGATATGAATTACTAAAATACTTGAAATAACTAATAAAACAGACACAACCATCACATTCAATCTAGAAATTCTCACCGGTCGCACACATCAAATCAGATACCATTTATCACATCATGGACTGCCTATAATAGGTGATTATCTTTATGGTAACAGCAATGAAACAACTCCTATGGATTTGACAGCATATAAACTAATTTTTAGAGATCCAGATGATGAACTTATAAGCGTTGAAATATAATTAAAACATTTTTTTGTGAAAAAAACTACCGGGAAAACCGGTAGTCAAAAGTATTAATAATGCACTTCTTTATCTTTGAAGTACTCAGTGTAATGGTCCACAATCCGTTTATGGATTGAGGCTATTTTTGTTTTGTCGATCAAGATAGGAAATTCCCATGCCCTCGTTGTATAGGCAGAATTTACCACTGACCTAGCAAGACAAATCATGCCTTTCTCTTCCGTAAGTACGGAATAGAATTTGAACATAGGAGGTAATGCACCACCATAATAGAGAAGCAATTTTTCTGTGATTTTACGTTTCTGCTGAGTTGATAAGACAGTATGATATTGAAGCTCAGGGTATAAGCCATGTACTTCAGTGTTATACTGATTGACGATATCCACAAATGAACGTAAATCAGGGACTACTACATCCTCAATCGGTGAAAGAAGTGGTTGGGCAGAAGGATTAAATGCTGAATTTTCTGATGGATTAAACGCATCATAAGCAAAAGCAGAAATAATTTCTTTGCTTACATCAGGAATCCTTCCCTCAATAGTAGGTTTGCCGCACAAATAACGAGCATCTTTGTGTATAACAACAAGTGCTGCCAAAATACTAAAGAGATATTGTCCACCCAGATTACCTGCATCAGGAAGGATAAAAGTCTGACCAATTTCTAATGTTTCTGGCAAAAAGTTTCCAACAAAAACATCGTTTGCATAGAATAAGGTATGCATAGCACTCATATGGAAAGGAATACCTTCATATAAGGGTAAGAATCTGAGTCCAGCTAGAAAAGCTTTTTTTTGAGGATCATACACTCCAGCTTGAATATAGGGATGATCTTCCCGAATATCATACGAAGAAATTTCATCTTCTTTGTAGGGGGATCCCCCCTTCGCAAAAGTGAATAACTTAGTACAATGGAAAACCTGACCCAAGTTGGGAAAATCTGCACTTTTGAAGAAATACATAGGCTTAGGCTCCGTACCAATGGTATAAGTAATCGGTAATAAATGAGCCAATTCTTCTTCTGCAGCATCCTGATTGACACCGCTCAGTTTAAGAAAAAGATCCAAAGTAAGATGATTTTCTATAATCATACTTACCAATTCTAAATAATCTGTTCTCATAGACATATAATTTTATATTATTTTTGTTTTATTTAATTGACATTTTAAGAATATGGGATAAAAAATCAATATTAAAAAAATACCGTAGTCATGAGGACATACGGCATCTTTTGTCAGAAAATTGATTTATTTTTTAGAGGTTTTTTTTGCTGGTTTATCCTCTTTGTTTGGTTTATCTTCTTTAGTCGCTTTTTTAGCAGTTGGTTTGTCTTTTTCTATCACTTTATCTTTTTTGTCTGGGTTTTTTTCAAGCTTATCAGTTATTCTTTTTGCTTTATCTTCAAGTTTTTCTTCAGAAAGTTTCTTAACTACTCAAGCCAATCCTTTACCCTCAAATTTCTTTTCAACTTTTGTTGGTACAGTTTCTTCTTTCTCTTCAGAGGCAACAACAGCTACAGTTTTGGGAGTAGAAGCTACAGATTTAGATATGGGTTTTGTAGAAACTTCTGGAGATTTATCATCACCAATCCCCTTCATACTCAATCAAATTTTTCTATTTTTTGGATCAAGCAAAATAAGTTTTGTCTTAACGATTTGTCCAAGTTTTACGACTTCATTTGGATTCTGGATAGATTTTTGAGAAAGTTCACTCAAATGAACCAATCCATTGATATCTTGAAATACTCTCACGAATACTCCATAAGGAACGAATCTAACGACTTCTCCTTCGAGAATATCACCAACCTTATATTGTTTTGGTAATGCTGTCCATGGATCATCCTTCAATTTTTTACTAGAAAGTGATATCTTTCCATTTTCCAATCAAATTACCTTTACACTAATTTTATCACCGATAGTTCCAAGTTTTTCGATATTATTAACGTGTCCATAGGTAATTTCAGAAATATGTACCAATCATTCAACAGTTCATCCGATAGTCACGAATAACCCATATGAAGAAAGTCCACTCACAACTCCATCATATATCTTTCAAACTTCAAGATCTTTGAGGATATTTTCTCTCTCTTCTTTGAGTGCTTCTCTTTCTGAAAGTACTATTCTCTTTTCATCCTCATCAATATTTATTATTCTTACTTTAAGTTCTTTTCCGATAAGATCTAATAATTTTTCAAAAATAATTTCTTGATCACCATCTTCTACTCTTGGATAATGGATAGGAGCCAATTGAGATAATGGAACAAATCATTTAATTCCATGCATATCTACAAGAAGACCTCCAAGATTTGCTTCAGTAGGGATAACGGTAATCACATCATCAGCTTCAAATTTTTTCATAATAGATTTCCATACATCGTATTGAAGTAATTTAGTTATAGATACGATATAATGACCATCTTCATGTCTGATATTAGTATTTACGATTTCAAGCTCAATCTCTCTGCCTGAATCCAATTCATATCCAGACCTTTCAAGCTCTTTAACTTCTTTAGATAAGATAACTCCAGTAAATGCATTATTATTACAATCTACCAAAATACCATTTTCGATCCTTTTGAGAACGATTCCTTTTGTTTTTTGTCCTTCCTTAATTACAGGAATAACTATTTGACCAGAGCGTAATTGCTCTATTATAGTTGCAGTAGCCATTAGAATATAAAACGTTAAAAAGATAAAATAAGATGAGGGAAATCTGCGAGTATTTTACGAAGTAGATTTTCCCATCGTTTCTATCCAGCTTTGCTGGATAAAATAAATAATTAATCTAGTAAGTGAACTATACTTTTACACTTACTTGTTTTGATATACTATTGTAGGTAGATAATTTTTTGGATTTGAGATACTTGAGAAATGCTCTTCTTCTAGCAACTTTTTTGAGCAATGATCTTTTAGCATCAAAATCTTTTTTGTGTAAAGCAAGATGTGATTGTAATTCAGTGATTTCTTTTGTTAAAAGTCAAATTTGAACTTCTACAGATCCAGTATCGCTATCATGAAGTTTAAATACTTCTGACGATACCACTTCTTTTGTTACTTTTTTTGGCATAATAAAAATGGTTATTAAAAAATAAAAGGTCGTAGAGAACAAAACCAACAGTAATACAACCGTATTTGGCAATGCTCTGAAATACAATTACTCCTATACAATGACTAATGACCAATAGTATTTTTTGTATTGGTTATTGGTAATTGATACTTCGTAATTGAGTTATTACCCCCGACAGGAGTCGAACCTGTGTTTACTCCTTAGGAGAGAGTCGTTCTATCCAACTGAACTACGAGAGCAAACAAGCTGTTTTCCATTTTAAAGGAACAAAAAATATTCCCTACTCGGGCTTAGTTTCAATATATAGTATTTTAGAGAAGAAAATCAAGGAAAAAAGAAGAAGAAAATAATCTTATCCAAACTCATTAAATATCTGATAAACAATCAAAAGGAACAAAAATACTACAAGCGCAATAACAAAAATATTTATGATAATTCACCTAGCTTTTTTAAATGATTCTTCCTTTCATGAAGATGTAATCATGAGATATCATGAATAAAATAATGCAAGCACAAAAAGAGAACCAAGAACCCATCAAAGTACAATAGAGACATTTACAATCATATCTGCAGCAGCTGATCAAAACGACGGTGTTTGAGCAATATAAAAAACATAGTCAATAACCTTGATAAATACCAACGCAATAACGACATTGATTGCTCATTTTCTGGCTATAGTAACCTTGTCAGATTTATCCATTGCTGACATCATCCTAAATCCAGAAACCACCAGCATGATAATAGCAGCAAAAAACGCAAGTACTTTAAAAAAGGATAATATCTGAAGAAATAACGAATTCTGAATTCTATCAACAAGTTGTCCACTTCCCTGAACATTACCTATATTCAAAACAGTTCCCAATATCCACGTCACTCAAAAAACCAAAAACGCACCATAAAGAATATATATAAGACTAGAAAAGGCTTTTTTAGCACCATCAGGTTCCTTGGCACTCATGATAAAATTTATTCAAGCGACCACCAAAAACACAAAAAGCACAATAAACCCAAGAGATCTAATCAGTATCCACAAACCACCTCCAGGAGGAATAGTATTTCATTGTGAATCAGTAAAAGCAACGCTACTTGGATAAAACAATCTTTTTATATTATCCATAAAGCTAAGTTCCCTATTAATACCGATATTAAATACCGTTTCTACCCTACCATATTTATCAGGAGTCGTATCAGTAAGATACTTAGCAAAATTATCATTGAATGATGGGGCTTCAGCAAAAGCTATTCCACTCACCATAAACAAGGTAATCAGTAATAATAATTTCTTTATACTACTCATGTTTTTAAATTTTAAATTTTAAATGAAGAGAATATGTTATCATAGACTACAGTAAATTACTAAGCAACAATAGTTCATAAAAGAATACATACAATCATTCAACATTTTTTATTAAAATCACGTGTCTCCTCAATATCATCAAAAAATAGAGTTAATAAGAGAAACAGCTAGTTTTATAATAAAGTAAAATCCTGTCAAAAGAATAACTCCTATAGCAATATTGATGATATTTTTCTTGACTTTGGCAGTTTCTCATTCTTTATGAACCGCATTAGTAACCATAAGGAATCCATTATAGATCAATAAGATTACTGCTAAGGAAAGTCATATATACACTGCCCATTGAATATATGGATTAATATTATTTCTCAATCGATCAAGTGTATTTGCTATCTTATATGGACTATCATATCCTCAAAGTATATCAGTTGCTCAATCAAGTGCTGTTTGTTGTATCTTATAATCTGCATTTGCTTCAATTACAACATTATCTAAAATATCAATAGGATCACTACCATATTTTCATCGATTATCAGCTTGAACAAAAGTCAAAAGCGGAAGTGCATAAGAAAAAAGTACAAAAGCTAATATAAATTTTTTCATAGAGAATCAATAAAAATAAAAAAGCATTGAATTGATATATTATGTAATCATTTAGTCACATAATCGTTTATTTGTTTAATCGTCTATAAGTATATACAAATTTATTTTTTTTTCAAATTTTAATAAGAATAGCAATATAAACAACATTAGATGTATAGGAATAAGATATTATTTATTTTTTGGAAAGAATAAAAAAAGTCTAAAAACCAAAAGTCAAAGAAGAAGTATAACAATGAAATATATAAGATAATCATTGAGTTCCCAAAGTACATTTTGAATCTTTTGTTGCTGAAGAGCAACAATATTTTGTAAAAGTTCACTAAAAAAAGTATCAAAAGATTTTTCACCAAGCACTCTATAAAAATCCCCTCACGTTTTATCAGCAAGTTGTTGAAGCAAAGAAAGATTTATATTAGTAACAACTTCATCATCCCAAGCATCACGACCAATCAAATAGTTTTCTTGACCAACACCAAGTACAAAGAGAGGGACAGCTGTTTTTTGATAATAGGAAATCACTTGCATTGGATCAAAACCTATATTTGAATCACCATCAGTAATCAGGACAACAATTCAAGGTTTGTAGGTCTCCTGATGCGAAAACTGTTGAAGATTTTGCACACCAAGTAACATTGCATCACCTATAGCCGTTCACAAAAAATCTTTTACGGGTGGGAAATCACCAAGATTCATAGAATATAGTTTGCTGCTAATAGCTACAGAGGAAGAAGAAAATGGGATATAAACAAAGGGCTTTCAGGAAAAAGTAATCAGGGAAATATAATAACCATCCAACTGCTGAACAAGTGAAATTAAAGATTTTTTTGCTGCAAAAAATCTACTTGGTGCTAAATCATTAGCAGACATAGACAAAGACACATCAAGAATAATCTGGAGAGGAATATTTTTTTCTACAACTACCTTTTTATCGCTTATCAAAGAGATACGTAAAGGCAAAAGAAGAATAGAAAACACGAGCAATGAAAGAAAAAAGGTATACACAAATCGAATTCTTTGTTTGAGATAGTATATCGGAACAAGAAATTTTGGTTTTTTATTAAAAAAGAAAAACACGCCACAAAGTATAGTTAGGAACAAAGTTATTCGTATTCCATTGGGCGAAAATGACATACAATAAATCTCAAGTAAAAATATAAATTATATCAGACAGATTAAATCAATCATTTTTTTTCTATATCTGTAAGATGTTGTTGATCAAACGTACTTTCTTTTTGTTCAATAATTTGTTTTTCATCTTTGGTTTTGGACTCTTGTATCATAATATCAATAGGATTGTTTTTATCATAATTAACTTGAAATTTTTTCTTAGCATCAAAAAAATTATTTCTAATAAGTTTTGCTATATAGGCCAAAAGTCATAATTCTGATACCTTAAAAAATGCTATGATAATAGTAATGATGATAATAATGATAGCTACCAATATACCAACAAATTTAGATCAAGCTTGTCAAAACGAATTGAAAGCAGACAATGCAAGTGCAACTCACAAAGCGAGAATAAACAGCTGAACGATAGAGATAGACAATGGGCCGATAGTAAATGTCATACCAGCAAGCAATCCCCTTTTAATGTTTTTAGGATACACAACTTTCATACTAATGAATCATGAAAATTTAAAATAATACTACCATAAAATGGTTATAATTTTTAGTCTTCAAGCTTCAAGCATAAAGTTTAAGCTTTTTATAGACAAAAAATTACATTAAAAAACTTCTGTGGCAATACCACAGAAGTTTAGAAAAAACATACAATTAAGCTGGTTGAAGAATTGAAATTAATTTGAAGTGTTCATCAAGTTTAACATCTCCCTCGATGGTTTGTTTTTGAAAAGCAAGATCAACGCCATTTTTCAATCCATACCGAATCAAGAGTTCTTCATTATCGATCATAATGATCTTTGGATTTTGATGTTGATGCTCTTTAATGAGAGGAATAAGTGCATACCCAGGGATGGTGTTTATGAAACCACGGAACTCACCAGCTATAGTGATGATGGTAAATTCCTGATTAGATAAATGTTTTTTAGCTTCAGTAAACGATGATGCTCGTACAATAGTAATCGAACATTTACTCAAACCAGTCAAGGTCCTTTTAAAAAGGCGCATTACTTTTTCTTGATCATCCCAATTGTCATCAACAATCAGAATACTGTGAAATCCATTCATAATAATAATTTTAGAGGGGTTTATAATAATTATCTGTTTTTGTTTTCGTACAGGATAGCTATAGGGATTTTTAAATTATTTACAAGTTGGATTTTTGTGTTATAATATTGATTATAAAATGTTTTCAGATTTTTGGTCAAAATTTTTGTCCAATAAGGTTGAAAAAAATAAATAAATACATACATAAAGATTAGCTTTATTTTTCGTGGACAAAAAGATGGAAGAACTCGTTATCATAGGATCAGGTCCTGCAGGACATACAGCAGCAATATATGCAGCAAGAGCAAATCTCAATCCGCTTATGTTTGAGTGATTTATGGCAGGATGAGTAGCTGCAGGTGGACAACTAACTACAACCAGTAAGGTAGAGAATTTCCCTGGATTTCCTGAATGAATCGATGGGAACGAATTGATGATGAATATGAGACAACAAAGCATAAATATGGGAACAAGGATAGAAAGCAAAACGATAGATAAGGTAGATTTTAGTAGCCAACCATTCAAACTATTTAGCGGAGACCAAGTTATAGAAACAAAATCAGTCATCATAGCAACAGGAGCAACAGCAAAACGTCTCGGTATTCCAGGAGAAAAAGAATATCGACAAAAAGGAATCTCTGCATGTGCGGTGTGTGATGGTGGATTACCAATATTTAGAAACAAACCTGTTGTTGTTATCGGATGATGAGATGTAGCAATGGAAGAAGCACAACATATGAGTCATTTTGCATCCAAAGTTATTGTGCTCGTAAGAACAGATAAACTTAGAGCATCAGAGGTAATGCAAACAAGAGCAAAAGCTAATGAAAAAATAGAATTTATGCGACATACGGAAGCACTCGAAGCAGTAGGAAACGGAGATATACTCACAGGAATGAAAGTAGTAAATAATCAAACACAAGAAGAAACACTACTAGAATGTTCTGGATTATTTTATGCAATCGGACACACCCCAAACACACAATTCCTGTGATGACAGATTAATTTAGATGATAACGGGTATATTATAACATATGGAAGATTATGTGATGATGTAGTAGCATGAAGAACAACGCTCTCTCCAGAACAAGAACAAAAATTCAAAGATGGGAAACAAAGATATCAGACATGTACGTCTGTAAGTAATGTATTTGCAGCCGGAGATGTGGCCGATAAAAAATATAGGCAAGCAATTACCTCGGCAGGAACGGGTTGTGCAGCAGCATTGGAAGCACAACAGAGTTTACAAGAACAAAAATAAAAATATTATTAATCTTTTAATCTTTTAATATAAAAACATGTCAGTAATTCACATTTCTTCAGTAGAAGAATTTAAAAAAGAAATTTTAGAATACAAAGGAATTTCTGTGATAGATTTCCGGGCAGAACGATGTGGTCCTTGTAGAATGCTTGGACCTATTATCGAGCAATTAGCAGAAGAACACAAAGACGTTAAAGTTGCAAAAATTAATGTAGATGAAAACCAGGAATTAGCAGCTAGTTTTCAAGTATCTTCTATTCCTGTTGTATATTTCATGAAAGATGCACAAGTAGTAGATAGAATTGTTGGAGCAAATCCAACAACCGTATACAAAGAAAAAATAGCCCAACACTCAGCTCCAGCAAAAGCTGCTGCATAAAAACAAATAGAATCAAATAAAAAATCTGAGCAGTGTTGCTCAGATTTTTTTATAATGACGATATAAATTATTATTGAATAACAAGATTATTTACAAATTCAGCCCGTGCGGGATCAGCTATTTGAATAAGGAAGTTAATTCCGTTAGGAGAAGTTTTTTGGACAATGCTATTTCATAAATTATTTAATGTACCCTTGATAGTACAGGTAAATATTTTTATCTTGGGAGAATCACTAAGCGTCGCCTTCTCAGAAAATTTAGTAACATTCATCTGAGTTGAACAACGAACCCCAGGAAGATCAAGTCCTTCATCCACATTAATTGCTTCATAAGCAATATTCATTGATGGGAAAATAATAGAATATCATCTCGTAGAGGAAGTGAACGTCATAGTTTTTTCCAAGTTTATAGGGAATTGAGAAACCGATGTATCAATATTTACTAATGATGTTGAAGTGGCTTCTATTGAAGTAGAACCAGTTTCTACCGTAGGTGTATTAGATACATAACTTATTTTAGTACCACCAGCTGCTTGTGACGGATCAATAAATACCTTACAGATAGCTGAACCATCAGCTGTTGGTCATTGAAGATTAATAATTAATCCATTAAGATCCATATCGAGCGAATGATTTACTACTTGCATAAGTGATGTCGAACCATCAGTACAAAGCGTCTGTATTTTTGATAATCGATTATTTTGGATATAATAATCATTAGGGAATATAACCGCATTAGCAATATCTATTACTTCTTGTTCAGGGACATCGTTGATAAAATATCCGTAAAAATTACCATTGGTAAGGAACCATGAGCTAATTCATTCTAACTTATATAAAGTATCTCCACGTGAAGTAGAAACAGTTTTTTCCGCTCAAGCCGAAATATTTTGTTGAAGTTGTGAACAATTTTTGTTTGGATCACTCTTTTTACAAACAAAATAAGAAATGGAAATAGATTGATTGGTAGCGATATTTTTTACTTTCAAAAGGCCATTTTCTCATTGATTAAGAACACTATATTTCTGTCCAAATTCTGGAGGAAAATAGATACCTGCTTGAGACATATATAGACCACTTCATGATCATAATGACGCTCCAGTAATTGATGCATCCAATACTGTTCATGAAATAACAGTAACCTCAATAATAAATAGACTAGTAAACTCTTTTTCAATAGTTCCTTGGATACTTACATTACCCGTATAGATACTAAGATCCAATGAGCTACTTTTGAGACCAAAGATACTACCATCATCGATGGTTAATGTATGCGTATAAGAAATCAAATCACCATTTGATTGAAGTAGACCAGACAAAGATAGTACCTGTCCTAGTTGAAATCATGTAGAAGTTTCTATAGAAGAAGAAAATCGATTGGTCATACGATCAAAATTTTTGAATACACCAAAAGACAAAACAAATGTACAAACAACAACAATAAATAACGTTAGAAAAGAAATTGATTTTTTAGGTTGTTGATGCATATAATCATTTCAATACCCGGTAAAAAAAGGAGGTTTAGTAGAAGAAACAGCATTTTTTGTGAAATTCATTGATGTGCATAAAAAAAATAAAAAGCTATGCAAGATAAATGGTAAGCAATTTATAGAGATTTTCAATCCAATAACCAATACTATACAACTTTTTATATAATTTGGCAATGATTTTGGATGATTTTACCTAGTTGATTTGAAAAAACAAGGAGTAAGGAATATACTATTGTACATAGTTTCTATTTTATACTTTCAAACATTAGTAATGAATCCAACAGAAGTAGTAGTGGAACCTACAGCTATCCAAAACTTTATGAATAGTACTGTAGTCAGCTACGGACTCAAAATTGTAGGAGCAATAGCGGTTATCTTATTACTTTTACTAATTTCTAAATTTATCGCAGGGATAGTTAGAAGAAACATACTAAAATCTTCAGACAAAAACAACAAAAATGCGGACAAAATAGCCAAACTAATGCATGATATCGTATTTTACATTCTCGTAATTTTCTCTTTCTTCATTGGATTTGAAATGGTAGGATTCAATGTAGGACTTATTGTAGGAGGTATTTCATTTGGAGTAGGATTAGCATTCAAAGAAATTCTAGGGAATATGGTTGCAGGGATTATGATTTTATATACCAAAGAATTTAAATTAGGTGATATCATTGAAATCAATGCAGATCAAGTATATTTTGGAAGAATAGAAGAAATAACTATCAGATATACAATCATCAGAACAATTGACCTCAGACAAGTAGTCATACCAAATACTACACTCATTTCTGTCCCTATCAAAACATATAGCTCAGAAACGCTAATCAAAATGATGGTTCCTTTTCGAGCTCATTATGATAGTGATGTTCCCAAGGTTATAGAAATCATCAAAACCACAGTAAATACATGTGATTTTATCAAAGAAAAAGACAACACCAAAGTATTCCTCTCAGAATATTTAGACAGTAGCATTGAATTTAAAGCATTCATAAGCTTTGATCCTAATGGATGATTATTACCAGAAATGGTCAAAGGACATATTTATGAAAAAATCAATGATGAGTTTGCAAAAAACAATATTAATATTCCATACAATATGAGCACATTAACATTTGAGACACCGGAAGATAAAACATTTATAGAGAAAAAAATCATCACATAGCTTTTTAAATTCTTCTAATGTAATGCAAGAAAATGTCATCATAACCATTATAACATTTTTGAAAGAAGAATGGGGAAACTTACTCCTCAAGACAGCTTTAGCTATAGGAATATTTTTTATAGGATATATTTTAATTCAATGGGTAGTCAAAAAAATCAGAACAAGAATTGAAGAAAATAGTTTAGAAGAAGATATTTATGTAGAAAGAAATGCTGATTTAGTAGGAAGAATTATAGCTATTCTCTTGATGATTTTTTTGGTATTAGCTATTTTACAAGTGATATGATTTAATACCGCAATTATCATGTGATGAGTATCGTTGAGTCTTTGATTTGCAATGGAAACCACAATCGGAAATATGATTGCAGGGATTATGATTATGACTAATGAAAAAATTAAAATAGGTGATTTTATGCAATTTATGGGGAAAATAAATATGCGTGGAACTATAGAAGAAATTAACATCAGATATACCGTAATCAGAACATATGACAAAAAAAGAACAATCATACCAAACAGCATATTAGCAAAAACACCGGTACAGACATACAAAAGTGAACCACTCCTCAGATGAGAAATTCTATTTACCGTGCCACGTCATGTACATATACCACAAATAAAACAAATTTTAATAGACACAATAAATCAAAATCCAAAGGTATTATACAAAGAATATACCAATGTTTGGATAGAAAATTTTGATGTGAGATGATTGCAGATAAAGTCTGTTTTCTTTGCTAACCCGAAATCAAAATCGCCATTTATGATAGCAAGAACACTGAAACCAATCATAGCAGCAAATTTAAAAAAATACGGAATCAATATTCCGTATCCACACATTACCATTAGCGCAGAAGATTAACGAGCACCAATAAATACAGAAGCAATATATAAACAATAAAAAAATACCATAATCCATCATTGATATCTTTGAAGAACAAATTTTTTACCAACAAAGAAAAATAAAAACAAAATACCATTTATAAGAAAAAGAAATCAGATATCATTATTTATATAAAGATTGTCAGTAATAGGAGAAATTATAGTACTAAGTCACAATATTCGTAATATATTAAATATATTTGATCCTACTACATTACCGATAGCGATATCTGATTTTTTTTTCATCATTGCAACTATCGAAGTAGTAAGCTCAGGTAAAGATGTTCATAAAGCAACTATTGTTAAACCTATAACAGATTGTCATACTCAAAAAAATTCTGCTATTGTAATTGCACCATTCACAATCCATTGTCCTCATAAAATCAAACCAATAAGTCCTACAACAATATAAATAATCATTCTATTTAAAGACATATCTTGGATAACCGTTTGTATTGGCAAATCTTTTTTTGTTTTGGAAGTACGAAAAATATATCGTACAAACAAACCGAAAAAGAACAAAAGTATACATCCATCTATTCGCGAAAGAGAAGATATCATATGTCCATAAAAGAAACTATCATTAATCAATATACCAAGAAGAACAACAGCAAAGATACTAAACGGCAATTCGACAAAAACAGTTTTTCTGCTAATAGTCAAAGGATAAATAATAGCAGACAATCAAAAAATAAGTAATATATTGGCGATATTGCTTCACAAAACATTCCCAACTACCAATCAAGAATTTCATGAAATACTAGAAATGACGTTTACTACGAGTTCTGGTACAGAAGTTCCAAAAGCAACAATGGTAAGTCAAATAATAAGATCAGAAAGATTAAATCTTCTTGCCAAAGATGATGCACCATCAACAAGCATATCTGCTCATTTAATGAGAAAGAAAAAACCAATAACAAATAATATATATACCATAGACCAATACCTAATAATTAAAGAAATATCTATCAATCATTCTGAGCAATTAAAAATTGTCGTCTTGAGTAATTAGCAATTATTATTTTGAGAGAAACGAAAGATAGAGTAAAATTACTATATTCTTCACTATCGTTCAGAATGACAAGTATATGCAATTAATCATATTCTATTTATTCTCAACTAATTTCTTTTATCTGATCACGGATGATAGCAGCATCTTCAAATTTCCAAGCAAGGATAGCTTCATCCAATTGAGATTTCAAATCCTTGAGGATAATATCTTTTTCGAATTTAGTCATCCTTTTGAGTTTTTTGGTCTTTCCTCTCGTCAATGAAGAGAAACCCTGAGAAAGTAACTCATCCGTTTTGACGACTTCCAATCCTTTGATATTAGATTCAGCTTTTTCAGGAGTTATATTATACTCCTTATTATATCTATCTTGGATGCCACGACGACGATAGGTCTCTCGCAAAGCCTTAATCATAGACTCCGTAAAATTATCTGAATAGAGAATCACCTCACTATTTGGATTTCTCGATGCACGTCAGATTATTTGGATTAACGAGGTAGTAGAACGAAGGAATCATTCTTTATCAGCATCTAATATGGCTAACAAAGTAACTTCAGGAAGATCAATCCCCTCCCTCAAAAGATTTACTCAGACTATGATATCGATGACGCCTGTTCTCAACTTCTTGATAATTTCCCAACGATCAAAGGTCGCTATCTCACTATGAAGATAAAATGCTTTGTATCATTTGGATACGAGAAAATTTGTCACTTCTTCAGAAGATTTTTTGGTCAAGGTAAGGAGAAGAACCTTCCCCTTTTTAGCGATATGGTCATCAAGTTTATTTAGCAAATGTTCCAAAAAAGCTGGCTTCGTACCAGTAAAATCAGTTCATTGCATAAAGTCCTTGAGATTAGCATATTTGTCGAACATATTGTTTTTTATCATAAAAGAGATTAAACTCTATTGTTTTTGGAATTGTTATCAAGAAAAGATAAAAAACTACTTATCTATTGCACCTCTAGACTCGCTTTCACCAATGCCAAAAACATCGGGTGTGGTTTTTGTAATCTTGATTTAAATTCTGGATGTGCTTGCGTTCATATATAACATGGATGGTGAGCCAATTCAGCGAATTCAACCAAAGTGCCATCAGGCGACATTCAAGAAAAAATTAATCAGTTTTTGTTGAGTATTTCATGATAATTGGGATTTACTTCATATCTATGTCTATGTCTTTCAAAGATAGATGCTGTTCCATAAAAATCAAACATTTTGGTTCACGGCTTCAGAATTGCCTCATAATCACCCAATCTCATAGTTCATCATTTTTTAATGATAGCCTTTTGGTCTTCCATAAAATCTATGACAGGAGAAAACGTATTTTCATCAAACTCTATAGAATGTGCATCGGGCAATCAACAGACATATCTTGCAAATGCGATAGTCATAATCTGCATACCTAAACAGATACCAAAGTAAGGGAGAGATGTTCTTCTGGCATAATCAGCAACATTGATCATACCTTCTATTCCTCTATCACCAAATCATCAAGGAACAAGAACTCAGGTAATAGCATGTTCACGTATAAATGATTCAAGAATCATCTCTCGATCAGCTCATTCTAATGTTTCTGTATGTAATCGATGAATATTTATTTTAGTTTTGTATGTAGATCATGCATGTTTCAACGCTTCTACCACACTAAGATAAGAATCATCCAAAGCCGTGTATTTACCTGCAATAGCAATATTCACTTCATGTTCTGGATGTAATAGAGCATCAACATGTATTTTCCAATCACTCATATCACAAAGAATTTTTTTACCTCGAAATCTTTCAGAAATTATATCATGAAGTCATTGATCATAAAAAGCCAAGGGTACACTATAAATACTTTTTTGATCTCTTGCTTCTATAATATGATCATAATTCAAATCTGAAAACATTGCAATTTTTCTCTTGGCATCTTCTGTCAAAGGTTCCGTAGTTCTACAAGCCAAAATACTAGCATGGATACCGAGTTCTCTCAACTTGATAACAGAATGTTGTAAAGCTTTCGTTTTCATTTCGCCAGAAGTAGAAACATGGATAAGAGGTACTACATGAACAAAAAGAACATTTTCATCACCCAGTTCCCATCTCAATTGTCTCAATGCTTCTATAAAATGTGGTCATTCAATATCTCAGACTGTTCATCATATTTCGATAATAGTAACCTCTTTACCCTCCGATACTTTACAAATCCTCTCCTTCACTGCATTGGTAATATGGGGAATAACTTGTACGGTTTTTCCCAGAAATTTTCCTTCTCTTTCTTGCTGGATAACCGAGAGATAAATTTGTCCTGTAGTCAAACTACTATCTTTCGTAAGTTCTTCATCGATAAATCTTTCATAATGTCAGAGATCTAAATCAGTCTCAAATCAGTCTCTAGTAACAAATGTCTCACCATGTTCAAACGGAGACATCGTTCACGCATCGATTTGAAGATACGGATCCAACTTCATCATAGTCACCGAATGCCCAGACGATTTCATAAGTCTTCAAATAGAAGCCGCAGTAATTCCCTTTCCTAGTCACGACATAACTCAACCCGTAACGACGATTAGTTTCATGACAAAAAACAAATAAAAATAAAAAACAACACATAAAGCTTAGGAAACAAGATATAATCAAAAGGAATCTTTTGTTTGTTTTTTTACTTATGAGCTGTTTATCAGATATAATTCTATATAAATTTCTATAAAATATATACAAGAACAGTTTGAATAAAAAAAACAAATATATAGTATATTAAGTAATAATTAATTTACATTTCAAAATAGTATGAGAAAAAACATCCTTAATGCCAAGGAGTGGAAAAGCTACTCTACTAAAAAACATAATTTCTAAAGTTGAAGACAAGATTGGATTCGTAACACATGAGCTTCGTAAAAACGGTGAAAGAATAGGGTTTGAAATAGAAGACCAATACATGAAAAAAAATCATGTTAGCAGATATAGATAACAAAACAAATCTCCAGGTTTCAAAATATAACGAAGTTGTACTTGTGATTTTTATGAAAAATATCAGGTATGTAGTCATAGTATAGCAAGCGAAGCATGTATAAAAGCCAATTCATCAGAACTTTAATTTTTCATTACACTATATGCAGACGAATCCTCAAGCAAAAAGAATACTATGTTATGGCGACTCTAACACACGATGACGAGTTCCTCTATGAATGGGGACCAAAAGATTTGATAGCAATACACGCTGGACAGGAATATTACAAAAAAATTTAGGGGATACATATGAAATAATAGAAGAATGATTATGAGGGAGGACAACAATGTTTGATGATCCTAGATCAGATTTTCCAGAAAGAAATGGAGCCAAAACATTGCCTATTATTTTAGAAAGTCATCTTCCCTTAGACTATGTAATCATCATGTTAGGTACTACAGACACGAAGGAGATGATGCATATTAGCAGCGAAGAAACCACAGAAGGAATAAAAAAATTGATTCATATCGTCAAATGATATAAGACACTAGAAGGGACACAATCACCCAAAATCATACTTATTGTTCCTCCAATAGTTCAAGAGACAGCAAATTTTGCCTCTAAACTCTTTATTGGTGCAACAGCTAAAATGATAGCATTCAAAAAAACATATTCAGAACTAGCCAAAAAAGAAGATATATATTGTATTGATTGTACTGACGAAATACTGGTAGATAGAGAAGATGGAGTACATATTGATGCGACACAACATAAAAAATTAGCAGCATTGATTTTTCCCTATATAATTATGTAATATATACTCATAGAATTGCAAAAAAAACAATTTTCGATATACTTAAAACATCAGAATCTTCTATTTATAACAAAAACAAATATATGAAGAAATATTTCTGACTGATACTATCTCTGATTTGACTGATTTGACCTTCGGTATTCGCTACGTATGAAGATTTTTCTAGTCAACTCAAAACAATGAATCTAAATGTATCAAAAATAGAAGCCCAAAATAGCATCTCACGTTATGATATTGCAAGACTACTCAATAGCGTAGAATGTAAAGATTGTATTTCTCCAAATGAAAATATGATAAATACATATGTTCAAAGTTTTCGAACAGCATTTACCGCTACACCAGGCAAAGATTTTGCCGATATCAGTTTTTTATGAGGAATGTATAATAATACATCCTACTATTACTGTGTAGCGTACGTAGGAGATAATACGTATATGAGATGATATCCCAAAGCAACAAGTCCCGTATGTGGTGGACAATTTTGTGGAACTAAGAACATGACAAGGGCAGAATTTATTCAAGTGGTAATCAATGTGATCGCCAAATATATATATAAAGATCTTACACTCAATCGAAAAGAAGTAAATACACGGATAAGCAAATTAAAAATAGATAGTTATGAAGCAAAAAATTTTACAGCTGATGATAAAAAAAACATTACGGAAAACAGCAAATCTTGTGGGAGTATTTGTGCATTACAAAATGCCAATGAAGTAAATATCTATCTTAAATATTGTATGTTCAATATAGCGAAGTGTAATATGCAAGAGGTAGGAAAAATCAAACAAGGATACTGGCCAGTTGCTGAGTTAAATTTGTTATATAGTCAAAATATCATAGATATAGATCAAAGTCAACGAATAAATACCGATAAGAATATTGATGGAAAAACCGTACTAGCAACATTATTTAAACTCAATGGAGAGATTAATTGTGAATTTAACAATGATTATGATTGTGATAGCTATATAAATACAAAAGATATTTGTCCAAACACTTACAATCCAAGTCAAAAAGATACAGATAATGATTGAATATGAGATGTCTGCGATAATGATATAGATAACGATACCATCAAAAATCCAGTAGGGATCGTAGATGAAGAAGGGAAAATAGATATCTCCAAACGAGTAAAAAACATGGACAATTGTTTATTTATGATAAACACTGGACAAAAAGATAGTAATAAAGATGGTATAGGAGATGATTGTATAAATACAAATAGTCAGATGTGAATATATATCACTATTGATAAAATAAGATGAAGTGCCCCATTGACAGTGAATTTTGATGCAATAAGTACAGGAAATAATGGTGAAATACTTCGAGATTTTGGAGATGGTACACAAGGTAGTGGGACTCCTATAACTCATACATTTTTTTCACCAAATATGTATAATGTGCAAGCTACAGCAAAAGGAAATACTACAGATGCAAAAGCACAGATCATTGTAGTTGTTTGATGACAAGTGGGAGACAATAAAGCACTACAAGCAAAGACAAGCAACATAGGCGGGAAAATAAATATGGAAAGCACACTATCCACATCATTAGTAGGAAATTTTGATGAAATTGAACGAGTATTCCCCAAAGAGAATATAACATCAAAAAAAAATCCTGGAGTAAGTTTCAAAAGAGTATTTAGGCAGACAGGAGAAAATATTGTATTAGTAAAAGGATATAGCAATGGAATATTGGCAGGTATAAGTTACTTCACGATGGGAATAGGCGAATGAAAATGAGCAATACTCAAAAGCAATATAGCAAATACAGAAATAAATCAGAAAATACTTTTTGATACCCAGACATATAATATCAAACAATCAGATATAGTCAAAGTAGATCGAGATTTCGGTGACACTATACAAATAAGTAATACAACACTCACTATGGAATATGCATATACAAAACCATGAAAAAAAGTCGTAAAACAAACGACAACATTGACTGATGGAAAAACAATCGTAACTATGATTACTATAAACATAACAGACAAAACACTCTTGGGATCATATGCATTATTGATGACACCATCAAAACTTATAGCTAACGCAGGAGAAAAAATTTCATTTACAAGTCGCATCATAGGGACACTTTTCAAAACACCGATTATACAAATAGCGGAATTTGGAGATGGAACAACCAAACAAAAGGCATGAACAGAACAAATGCCAAGTCTGTTTGCACATACCTATCAAAAAAATGAAACACTAACACCACAAAATAGTATATATATAAACCAATGTACATATCTCAAAAACCAAGCAACTATAACAATCAACGGCAGAGATAGTTGTTTAGATGCTAAAATACAAGGCAATCTTAGTAACACATACAAGTGTGATCTCGATGGTGATAGCATACCTGATATTTGTGATACAGATATCGATAATGACGGTATAGTAAACCTACTTGGACTTATTAATTTTGAAAACAAAGACTGTTCATATGAAAGCGATCCAGACAAAGCAAATGCAAACCTCAATCAAGAAATATTAGGAAAACATTATCAGTGAGTATGTTCAGTTGACAATGCACCATTCAATCACAACCCAGACCAATTAGATCTCAATCAAGATGGTATCGGAGATAGTCAAAAAAATAATATACCAATAATAAATAATGAAGAATCTCTCGATAGTGATGGAGATGGAATTGCTAATATAAAAGATCTTTGTCCTACTATTCAAGAGACATGGAATGGTATACAAGATACAGATTGATGCCCCGAAATTGGACAAGAGTTCGGATGTAATGTACAAGGTATAAACCCATTATTGGGAATAATAAATGATACTATTATTATACAACCTATAGAAACAATTATCCCTTTAATTTCATGTGGAAATGGGAAAATTGATACAGGAGAAAACTGTAGTAATTGTCCCGAAGATGTAGGAACATGCGTTTCATGATTATCGTGTGGAAATGGTATTGCTAATCCATGAGAAACATGTACTACCTGTCCTTTAGATATTTGAGCTTGTTCAATATATTGTGGAAATGGGTTGATTGATCCTAATGAAACCTGCAACACCTGTCCTATAGATGTCTGAGCTTGTACAACATATTGTTGAAACGGAAAAATTGAAGCATGAGAAAATTGTCTCAATTGTCCGCAA
>Ga0247840_10000256_pt1 | contig 110707 bp, 95 predicted proteins | sample LaCruzMarch2015__FD_192404 | JGI IMG/M metagenome (GOLD analysis project Ga0247840, IMG submission 192404) | Freshwater microbial communities from meromictic Lake La Cruz, Castile-La Mancha, Spain - LaCruzMarch2015_17m | ecosystem: Environmental > Aquatic > Freshwater > Lake | place: Spain... | reverse complement strand
CGGTTTGAAGAGGGGGGCAAATGTGATACTCAAGCTTGTGGCAACGAGCCTGCATCAAAAGCAGGAGGTCTCACTAAACGACTTTGATTATTACATTTGTTTCTACTCTACTGTTTATTAGCATTCTGGCATAAGCTGTTTAGAAGATCGATTTAGGAGATCTGGAGAAGCGGTCGATTTCATAGTTTTTTTGTGATACACGGATGAAACGGAAGAAACGGAGCTGGCGGAATGCATGGTTCCCGAATTATCACTTTCCGCGTATTTTCATTCTTATCCGGGTCATCCATGTTGTTAAATTGAGCCCTGTAGCAATCAGCTATCCGGTTTTTAAGACTTTTTTAACTCCTTTTTGTTTATAATTATGGTATCATTGGTAGATTACCTTTGATTTTTCAATAATTTTGTAGTAATAAGTAGAGAAACGTACAATTTTCAAGCTATACCTCATGCAAAAACTCAAACACCCCCTCCTGCTCATTTTTGCTTTGTTATCATTTTCTGTAACATCACTTTACGGAAAGGAGATTCATCTCAAGGAAAATGGCCGGAACAAGATTCAGGTTTCGGAAAATTCATACCAGAAACTAAAGGTAGATTTTAGGCTCAATGATCTGACTTCCACAGACATTACGAGCGCTGTTGGAAATTTTTCTGAATTAAGTATTGAAGGATTCTCTTCCCGTTTGGGTGTTGGCCTTCCGAAACTGCCTGTTTCCCGGTCATTAATCGAAATTCCACTTGGCGCCGAATTGGAAGTGAAACTATTGGTTACAACATATACTGAATACACATTGGCTGAACTGGGTATCAACTTCCCGATTATTCCTGTTCAACCACCTGTTGCCAAAAACGACAAACCACTACCTCCATTTGCCTACAACAAAAAGGCCTACAGGCAAAATGCCTTTGATGGTGAAAAATTGGTTAGTGTCGATGAGCTCGGAATTATGCGCAATACCAATATGGGCAGACTTAACATCGCTCCTATTCAATACAACCCTAAGACAGGAAAGATCAGGGTTTATGATGAAATAAAATTCGAAATAATTTTTAAACACCCTGACCTACAGGCTACAACGAATTTAAAAAGAGAACATGCCAGCCCGGCTTTCAGCAACCTGAGTAAACAGCTCCTCAATGCCAAGCTTGCCTCAGCTACTGAAGAAAACCTGACCCACTACCCTGTTTCTTATGTCATCGTCGCTCCTCCAGCTTTTCAATCTATATTGCAGTCCTTCGTGGCCTGGAAAACGAAAAAAGGTTTCAAGGTTATCGAAGCCTATACCAATGATCCACTTGTTGGCAATTCAACAACCTCCATTAAAACATACCTCGAGAATCTATACAACCAGGGCACTATTGAAAATCCATCCTTTTCTTATGTATTGCTTGTCGGCGATGTTGCCCAAGTCCCTGCTTTCCCGGGAAGTGGTCATGTAACGGATTTCTATTATGCAGAATATACCGGTGATATGTTACCTGAAGTCTACATTGGCAGGTTTTCAGCCACCAACGAGACTGAGCTTTTACCCCAGATATCAAAGACCTTGGAATATGAAAAATACCTCATGCCTGACCCAAGCTATCTTGATGAGGTTGTGATGATTGCAGGGATGGACCCAAGCTTTGGGCCAATCCATGGAAATGGCCAGATCAACTATGGGACTTCCTACTATTTTAATGCTGCACACAATCTGAATTCACATACTTATCTCTATCCTGCCTCAGGCTCCAGCGCAGCGCAAATCATACAAGATGTCTCAAATGGTGTTGGTTATGCCAATTATACTGCCCATGGCAGCTCTGCCGGTTGGGCTGATCCAAGTTTCACTGTTGGAGATATTGATGGATTACAGAATAACCACAAATACCCTTTGATGGTCGGCAATTGCTGTTCTACCAGTACTTTCGACGAGCCAAATTGTTTTGGTGAAGCAATCATGCGTGCCAGCAACAAAGGTGCCATCGGGTATATTGGGGCATCCAACAGTTCATATTGGGATGAAGACTTTTACTGGGGTGTTGGATTCAAATCGATAGTATTAAATCCTACCTGGACAGCAGGTCAGATGGGAGCCTATGACGGAGCTTTTCATGAACATGGAGAGAGCTTCCCGGATTGGTTCACAAGCCAGGGACAAATGGTTGTTGCCGGAAATCTGGCAGTTACCACCGGCTCACCCGGAAGTTCTTCCTACTATTGGGAAATCTATCACCTCATGGGAGACCCTTCCCTGATGGCTTATTTTTCTGTGCCAGCTCCTATGACTGCTACATTCAATGCTTTGATTCCATTGGGATCACCGACATTTGCGGTTACAACGATTCCTTACGCTTATGCTGCCATCACCAAAGGCAATGTGCTTTATGGTGCAGCGCTGGCCGACAGCAATGGCATCTGCAATATACCGCTCCTGCCGATTACTTCTCCGGGTTATGTCTCTTTGGTGATCACCGCCCAGAACTATGAGCCCTATTTTGATTCTGTTATGGTGGCAACACCTGCCGGTCCTTATGTTATGCTGAACAATTATGTTGTAAACGAGATTGGTGGCAATGCCAATGGTCAGTTAGATTTTAATGAGAATGCAGTAGTTGATGTTACATTGAAAAACTGGGGTCAGATGGATGCCAGTCCGGTTAGTGCAACAATTAGTACAACTGATGCTTTTGTAACGATTACAGATGCCAGCCAGGTATGGGGTTTAATTGCCAATAATGCATCCAATACACAGCTCGCTGCCTTTGCTTTTACTGTCGCCGACAATGTGCCTGATCAGCATAAGATATTATTCACCATGGTAATCACAGACGGCACCAACAGCTGGAGTTCAGAATTGCTGGTGAATGTAAATGCGCCTAAGTTCAACATTGCCGGTGTCAGCATCAACGACAATGCCGGTGGTAATGGCAATGGCAGGCTTGATCCGGGTGAAACTGTTATTTTCGAAATAAGCACAACCAACATCGGGCATGCACCTGCTCCTTTGAGTATTGGCAACCTTACAACAAGCAGCAGCCTAGTAACAATTAACACCGCCAACTTCGCCCTTAATACCGTTAGCGCCGGGTCAACAGTGATAGCCTCCTATACTGCCTTCATCAGTGTTACTGCGCAAACAGGTGACTTTTTGCCCCTGGATTTCATGGTAAGCTCTGGACAATACAATGCACTCAAATCCTTTTTACCTGCTGTTGGTTTGATTCTGGAAGATTGGGAGACCACCGATTTTAGCAGGTTTAACTGGCAGGCGCCGGGTCCAAACCCCTGGTTTATTGATGCAAACTATCCTTTCGAAGGCCTTTACAGTGTGAGGTCCGGTGTGATCACCGACAACCAGACAACAGTGTTAAGCCTGACTGCTGATGTCCTGATGGAAGACACAATGAGTTTTTATTATAAGGTTTCATCAGAAAACACGTATGACTTTTTGCGCTTTTATGTCAACGGTGCTGAAATCACCGGATGGTCAGGAGATGTGCCATGGTCTCAGTATACTTATAATGCAAGCCCCGGAGTTACAACATTTAAATGGGCGTATGAAAAAGACGCATCCGAATCCGGTGGATCCGATGCTGCCTGGGTTGACTACATCGACTTCCCTCCGATGGCTGCTATTGTGACCGGTGTGAACCCTGTTGCTACACCTTTCAGTGGTGTTAGGCTTTATCCAAATCCTACGCACAACAATGCCACCATCGTATTTTTCCTGGAAAAGTCAAAACCTGTTGATCTGCGTGTCTTTGACGCCTTGGGTAGCGAAGTTAAAGTTATCCTAAGCACAACAAATCTTGCCGGAGGAGCCCACAGCTATTCTTTTGATGCATCAGTACTCCCGAAAGGAATCTATTTTCTGAAGTTCAGCTGTGATGGAAACGTCACATCACGTAAATTACTTGTAAACTAATATCTTACTAAGCATTTAGCCCTGCTAACATCTTTTTCAAAACTCACATCATGAAGAAAACACTATTTCTATTGCTCTGTATGGCCGGTATCACTGCTGCCATGGGATCAGAATGGGTGAACATCCGTCATGCCAGCGCAAAACCTGTAAACATTAGCCTGGTATCTTCTGCCAATGGTGTTTCTGTGGTCAAATTTGCTGTGGATGGATTCAGCTTGAATGCAGTAAACACTGCCAAAGGAACCGCCTATACCGTTAGCATAGAAGGCAGCACTCCCCTGCTGGAAAAAGGCTGTCCGGATTTACCCAAAGTAGCCACTTCACTCATTATTTCTGATCTTGATGAGATGAAAGCTGAGGTGATTTCATCAAAATTCCGGGATTTCCCGAATATGGTCATCGCCCCTTCTAAGGGAAACCTAAGTCGTGACATTGACCCGGCCAGCATTGGATTCGTCTATGGTAAGGTTTATACAAAAAATGCATTCTGGCCCAAATCTCTGACTGATACACGTACTCCTTATATCATTCGTGACTATCGTGGTCAGACAATTCTGGCCAATATGTTCGCCTACAATCCTGTCACCAAGACCCTCAGGGTTTATTATGATGTAACTGTAAAGTTCAGCAAAACAGGAAAAACCGGACAAAACCCTCTGTACAGGAATCATCCATTAAAAAGCATCAATACTGAATTTAATTCATTGTATTCCAATCAGTTTCTGAATTACAAATCAGTTAAATACACCCCGCTGGATGAACATGGCAGAATCTTAATTATCGCCCATGCTGCCTTTATTCCTGCCATGCAGCCCTACATCAACTGGAAGATTTCTGAAGGAATACCTACCCAGATAGTTGATGTTGCCACCATTGGTGGTGTTGCAGCCATTAAATCTTATGTCAGTACTTATTTTAATGACCCGGGACTAACTTATCTGCTACTTGTTGGAGACCATCAGCAAGTGCCTACCATTTTGTCTACTGCCGGTGATTCCGACAATTCATATGGCTATCTGGCTGGTAATGACCATTATCCAGACATTTTTGTAGGAAGGTTTTCTGGTGAAAATGCTGAACACATCGCCACACAGGTTGCCAAAGTACTTTATTACGAGATCAATCCTGACACCACGACCAATTGGCTGCGTCATGGCATTGGCCTGGCTTCTTCACAGGGTCCGGGCGATGACAACGAGCTAGATTATGAGCATATCCGCAATCTGAGTAGCCAGATTAAAACCTATACCTATGACTCTGTAACTGAATTATTTGATGGCAGCCAGGGAAGCTTTGACGCTGCAGGTGATCCCTCCCCGGCACAAGTTAGTGCTGACGTTAATGCCGGCGCAGGTGTTATTCTTTATACCGGGCATGGCAGCGACAATTCCTGGGGCACCTCAGGTTTCAGCAGCAGCCAGGTTAACCAGCTTACCAATTATGGAAAGCTTCCCTTTATCTGGTCTGTTGCCTGTGTCAATGGCAATTTCACCAATGGGACCTGTTTTGCCGAAGCCTGGTTACGGGCACGTCAGGGTACCCAACTTACCGGTGCAGTTGCTACTTTGATGTCTACCATCAACCAGAGCTGGAACCCACCCATGGACGCGGAAGATGAAATGGTGTCGATTCTGACAGAAAGTTACACCAACAACATCAAACGAACTTTCGGTGGAATTTCCATGAATGGTTGTATGAAGATGAATGATGATTATGGTACTTCCGGCGATGAGATGACTGATACCTGGAACCTTTTTGGGGACCCTTCACTCATGGTGAGGACTGCAGTACCTGCTGTTATGACTGTAAGTCACAACCCTACAGCATTCCTGGGCACAACACAATTCCAGGTAAATTGCAGCAAAGAAGGGGCCTTGGCCTGTATCACCCTGAATCATGAGATTCTTGGAACAGGCATTATCCTGGGTGGTAGTACGACCATCAATTTCACTTACCCATTGTCAACCATAGATACCCTTACTGTTGTTGTTACTGCTTACAATTACCTGCCCTACATTGGCGAGGCGATGATCATCGCAGCTTCCGGTCCTTTTATGGCAATGCAAAGCTACACCTTCTCAGATGTAACAGGTAATAACAACAACTATCCTGATTTTGGAGAAACAGTCGGCCTTGACGTAAACCTGCAAAACATGGGCGTTGCCCTGGCCAGCGGCGTTACTGCCAACCTAACATCAAACTGTCCATTTATCACCATTACAGATAATACCCAAATCTATGGTGACATCCTTGCCGGTGCCAACAATAACCAATTGAATGCATATTCCTTTGCTGTTCAGAACAACATTGTTGACATGAGCCCAGCTACTTTTACTGTCAACATTACTGATAACAATGGCGGCAGTTGGACCAGCAATTTTACTGTTTTTCTCCATGCGCCAGCTTTACAAGCCACCAAAATCATCGTAAATGATGCAAGTGGTAATGCTGATGGCTTTCTGGATCCGGGCGAAACGGCTGACCTGATTATCAGTACAAAGAATACAGGTCATGCACCAACAGTGATTACACTATCTTCCCTGGCTTCGGTATTTCCAGGTCTTACCCTGAACAATACCAGCGCAAACCTCGGTATCATAGCACCCGCTGCGACCACTGATGCGACCTTTAATGTCAGTTTGAGTAACTCAGCCAGCCTTGGTTCGACAATTTCCCTTGATTTTGCTGCCATTGCCGGGGCTTATTCAGCACAACATGCATATATGTTACCTGTTGGTAAAGTGAGTGAGGATTTTGAGAGTAACAGCTTTGGCACATTTGCCTGGACTCAAAGTGGTGATGTGCCATGGACGATCAGCAATGTGACACCCTATGAAGGCATTTATTGTGCCAAATCCGGACTTATTACTGACTCACAATCATCCACCTTGTCAGTAACGATGGAAGTCATATCAGAAGATTCCATTTCATTTTTCAGGAAAGTTTCTTCCGAGTTCAACTATGATTTTCTGCAGTTCTTTGTCGACCAAACCAAAGTTCAGGAATGGTCAGGAAATGTACCCTGGCAAAAGGTGGCCTATCTGATCTCCCCCGGTTTGCATACTTTTAGCTGGAAATACATGAAAGATGATTACATGACTTCCGGTTCGGATGCTGCATGGATTGATTATATCTTGTTCCCCCCCGTAAACCTTGGGATAACAGGAATCGCCACACCTAACGCCGGTAATGACATCAAGCTCTATCCTAACCCTGCCAACGATCAGGTAAATCTTGAGATTAAATTGCAAAAAGCAAGCAATGTGCTGATAACAATTACCGACATCCTGGGCAATGAAGTGGGAGGCCAAGCGCTAGCTACTACCTTAACTGCAGGTACACATCATGTTAAATTGGGTACCAGCGAGTTGAAATCCGGAGTTTACCTGATGAAAATCAAGCAGGGAAACAATGTAGAAACACGGAAATTGATCATTAGCAGATAATCTGACCTGATGGCAAAGAAAAAGGGTGTCCTGGAAACAGTCACCCTTTTTTTATTCTTTGCCCGACTACAGAATCCCCATGAAAGGATTTATTGCCGGATTATTCTTATGTCCATTTTTCCTACTTTTGAAATCCAAACCTAACAAACTATGATCATAAGCCGACTAAGAAATCTGTGGAATGAAAAGCCATTGTTGGTGATCCTGGTCGTTGCCGCCTTACTACGGTTAATTGCCGTTGTTTTCGCCAAGGGTTTTGGTATGCATGATGATCATTTCCTGGTGATTGAGCCGGCTCAGGCCTGGGTTGATGGCATCGACAATGATGGCTGGTTACCCCAATTCAGACCCGGAGCGACACCTTCCGGGCACAGTCTGTTCTTCCCTGGCCTGCATTATCTTTTGTTTTCTCTGCTGCAGGGGCTCGGTCTCAAAGATCCTCAGGTGAAGATGTACATTGTCAGGTTATTACTAGCCGCCTTTTCAATGTTAACGGTTTTATGGGGATATCGGCTGGCTTTAAAAATTGGTGGAGCAAAAGTCGCCGCTCAGGCTGGCTTACTCCTGGCTGCCCTCTGGCTGTTTCCAAACCTCAGCGTCCGAAACCTGGTAGAAGTCTTCTGTGTGCCATTTTTGATCTATGGTGTATGGCGGGTCCTGGGAGTCGAAGAAGCCAAACTCAAGCTTGTTGACTATCTTGTTGCAGGTTTTGTCATGGGACTGGCCTTCTCTGTTCGTTTTCAAACGATTACATTCGTCGGAGGCTTTGGATTGGGATTGCTGATTCTTGGACGGATACGTGGCGTTTTCGTGATGGCGGTGGCATACCTGACTGCCATCCTGATCATTCAGGGAGGAATCGACATGATGATATGGGGAAGGCCTTTCGCTGAATTTGAGGAATATGCCCGCTATAACATGACACATTCCCTCGATTACATTACCATGCCCTGGTACCATTATATCGTCATCATTCTTGCTTTCCTGCTACCGCCCATCAGCCTGGCCATTTTTGCCGGATTTCTGACATCCTGGAAACGGCATTTGCCTGTTTTCCTGGCAGTTATGCTCTTTGTCGCCTTTCATAGTTTTTACCCCAACAAACAGGAACGTTTTATCATTCCAGCCATTCCCTTTATCATCATCGCCGGTCTGGCAGGCTGGGATAAATGGCAGAATTCCAGCGATTTCTGGCAAAAACGACAAAGCTGGATTCGGACTAGCTGGATCATTTTCTGGGTCATCAACCTCCTGGCACTGTTCCCGCTTACTGTAATGTATTCGAAAAAATCCAGGGTTGAATCAATGACCTATCTTTCCAGGTATCCGGGCATTACTACAATATTGAATGAAGATGCCAACCATGGCAGTGCAAAAATGCTGCCCCGCTTTTACCTCGGACAATGGCCCAAAATTGTTAGTGTGACCAAAAGTAGTCCATTGATCAACTACCTTGCCAGTAAGGATACCCTGCATGCCAATCCGGATTTTGTCTTGTTTGCTGAAAAAGAAAGACTCGACTTCAGGGTAAAGCAAATGACTTCTGTGTTTCCGGGTCTTGTTTACGAAACTGTGATAGAACCCGGATGGATAGACGCTTTGCTTTACAGGATCAACCCCAACAATACGAACCAGACGCTTTATATTTACCGAAACACGGCAAAACAAGCCTCTAAGAAAAATTTGCCTTAAGCCATGAGTGACATTCGTCAGCGTATTGATTTCCTGAGAAAAGAAATCGACAGCCACAATTATAGCTATTATGATCTTTCACAACCCAGCCTGACAGATTTCGAATTTGACAAGCTGATGGAAGAACTGATTAAACTGGAAAAAGACCATCCTGAATTTTCCGATCCCAACTCGCCTACCCAAAGGGTCGGAGGTTCTGTAAACAAAGACTTTCAACAGGTGAAACATCGTTTCCCAATGCAATCGCTGGGCAATACCTATTCACGGGAAGAACTTGCAGAATTCGATGGGCGGGTTCGTAAATTGCTTGACAATGAACCTTTTGAATATGTCTGTGAGTTGAAATATGATGGCGTGGCCATTGGACTGACCTACCAGCATGGCAGACTCTTTTTGGCGGTTACCCGTGGGGATGGTGAAAGCGGTGATGATGTCACGGCCAATGTCCGGACCATTCGAAGCATCCCTTTGGTTCTGAAATCTACTGACTTCCCTGAAGAATTCGAAATCAGAGGTGAAATATTTATGCCGGCATCCAGTTTTTCTATGCTTAATGAAGAGCGTGAAGAACTTGGTTTTGAACGTTTTGCAAATCCAAGAAATGCTGCATCCGGAAGTCTGAAAATGCAGGATAGCGGTGAAGTGGCAAAACGCAAGCTCGACTTTTACCCATATTTTGTCATGGGAGAAGATCGGCCATTTAACAACCATTACGATAGCGTAATCAATCTAAAAACCTGGGGATTTAACATCCCTCCCTATATCGTGAAGTGCAAAACACTGGACGATGTCTATGACTTTTTGGAGACCTGGGATCTGGGACGCAAGGAACTTCCTTTTGACATCGATGGTGTCGTTATCAAAGTCAATTCTTTTGAACAGCAAGAACGCCTTGGATTTACGGCCAAAAGCCCCCGCTGGGCCATCGCCTATAAGTTCAATCCGGAGCAGGCTTGTACTCCCCTGCTGTCAATCGTGTTCCAGGTCGGAAGAACCGGAGCCATTACACCAGTGGCAAATCTCGCAGCAGTGCAGCTGTCAGGTACTACAGTGAAAAGGGCTTCCCTTCACAATGCTGACATCATACGCGACAAAGACATACGTGTCGGAGATTGGGTATATGTCGAAAAAGGTGGTGAGATCATCCCCAAAATCATTGGAGTTGACCTGGCACAGCGTCCTGCTGATTCCCAGCCACTTGTCTTCCCTGAATGCTGTCCTGAATGCAATACACCCCTGATCCGTCTTGAAGGAGAAGCCCACCATTATTGTCCCAACGACATGGGATGCCCACCCCAGATAAAAGGCCGACTTGAGCATTTTATCAGCCGTAAAGCCATGGATATCAATAGCCTGGGGGAAGGTAAAGTAGAAATGCTTTTTGACCATAATAAAATCCGGGAACTCCCGGATCTATATGACCTTACTTATGACAGCCTTATCGGACTTGAGAAAGTCATCCAAAGCCCAGATGGAAAGCCCAGAACCATCCGGCTCCAGGAAAAAAGTGTACAGAATATTCTGGAAGCATTAACAGCCTCCTATAAAGTTCCTTTTGAAAGGGTGCTCTTTGCACTCGGAATACGCTATGTGGGGGAAACTGTTGCCAAAAAACTAGCCCTGCACTTTGAGACAATTGAAAAAATAAAGGAAGCCTCTGTGGAAGATCTTACTGCTGTAGGTGAAATCGGTGAAGTCATTGCCGACAGTGTCTTTACCTATTTCCGTAAGCCTTCTCATCTGGCCCAGATACAACGCTTACAGGAAAAAGGACTACAATTCAGCCTGGGCGACCGAAGCCCTGTTGTCCTGGAAAACAAACTTGAAGGCAAATCAATCCTCGTCAGTGGCGTTTTTAAAAGCTTCAGCAGAGATGAGTTGAAAGCGACCATAGAAAAGTATGGCGGCAGGAATGTCAGTTCCCTCTCCTCCCAGACAGATTTTTTACTCGCCGGAGAATCCATGGGACCAGCCAAACTCCAAAAAGCTAATGAATTGGGGATAAGGATAATCGCTGAAGAAGAATTTCTGATGATGATTCAGTAAACCCCTTGAAATCCATCCAATTGGCTTACCTTTGCACAAGAATTCACCTTGCATTTTTTCGCATAAACACTTAACCTACACCACTTTCTTTATGAAAAGACTGTTTACTGTTTCTTTCTTCGCATTACTTTTTGTTTTTACAGCCTGCACGCAGGTGAAAAAACAAGGCCTTTCTGAATCCTCAAAAGAGATGGATTCCTTGCTTGCCCTCGGACGACTTAGTCCGGAGCTTTTATGGAAACTGGGGCGCATTGGCGAAATCCAACTAAGCCCTGATGGGAAGCAAGTATTATTTGGCCTGACGCATTATGACAAAGCCAAAAACAAAGGAAATCTTGACTTGTGGATGTTGGCTGCTACAGGTGGTGAACCCAGGCAACTTACCAGCTTTCCTGGTCCTGAAAGCAACGCTACTTTTAGTCCTGACGGCAAAAAAATAGCCTTCCTTTCTTCCAAAGATGGCTCATCTCAAATTTGGGAAACTGCCCCTGATGGTACTTTCATGGTTAAAGTCAGTAATGTCAGCGATGATATCAGTGGTTTCCAGTATTCACCAGACATGAAGCATGTGATGTATTTCATGGAAGTAAAACTGGCAGGCACTCCGGTTGAGAAATATCCCGACCTTCCTAAATCAAATGTCCGCATCGAGGAAGACCTCATGTACCGTCATTGGGACAGCTGGTTCGATTATACCTATACCCACGTCTTTGTTGCACCTTATGAAAACGGCAAAATAGGTACCGCCATTGATATTATGGAAGCTGAAAGGTTTGATGCACCTGTCAAACCTGACGGTGGAACAGAACAGATTACCTGGTCACCTGACGGAAAATCGCTCTGCTATACCTGTAAAAAGCAGACTGGAAAAGAATATGCCCTTAGCACCAACAGCGACATCTATTTATACAATCTCGACACTAAAAAAACAAGCAACCTGAGTGAGGGAAACCCCGGATATGATATGGATCCAGTCTTTTCACCTGATGGAAAACGCCTGGTATGGAAAAGCATGGCAACAGCAGGTTATGAATCTGACAAGGATAGAATCATGATGTACGACTTTGCAACATCTTCACGCACTGACTATTCCGCAACTTTCGACCAGAGTGCAGCCAACTTTCAGTGGAGTACAGATGGGAATACCTTGTATTTCATCAGCGGGATTCAAGCCACTTATCAGGTTTACGCCCTGAATATGGCCGATAAATCTTTCAGGCAGTTGACACAAGGCGTGCACAATTATACCACATTACAAGTTAAAGACAATGTCCTTGTTGGCGGCAAAATGTCCATGTCTTTGCCTACAGAAATTTTCAGAATTGATCCTGCAAGCGGTGCAGAAACTCAATTGAGCTTTGTCAATAAACCCATTCTCGACAAAATCACCCTGGGCAAAGTTGAAAGCAAATGGGTTACCACAACAGATGGAAAGCAAATGCTGGTTTGGGTTATCTATCCACCCAAGTTCGACCCTAATAAGAAATACCCTGCTTTGCTGTATTGCCAGGGAGGACCGCAAAGTGCAGTAAGCCAATTCTTTTCCTATAGATGGAATTTCCAGATGATGGCTGCCAATGACTATATCGTGGTTGCTCCCAACCGTCGTGGCCTGCCTACCTTCGGTCAGGAATGGAATGACCAGATTGCCGGTGATTACGGTGGACAAAACATGCAGGACTACCTCAGCGCTATCGATGCAATGGCAAAAGAACCTTATGTCGACAGTGCACGTTTGGGTGCAGTTGGCGCCAGCTATGGCGGATATTCTGTCTATTGGCTTGCCGGACATCATCAGAAAAGATTCAAGGCTTTTATTTCGCATTGCGGGATGTTTAACCTTGAGAGTCAATATGCAGGAACAGAAGAGTTTTTCTTCGTAAACCATGACCTTGGAGGACCTTACTGGCAGGAGCCAAAACCACGCAGTTATGATTTCTCTCCCCACCTTTTTGTTAAAAACTGGGATACTCCAATCATGATCATCACCGGTGGCCGTGACTTCCGGATTCCCTACACTGAAAGCTTCCAGGCTTTTAATGCTGCACAGCTGAAAGGCATTCCCAGCAAATTGTTGTTCTTTCCGGAGGAGAGTCATTTCGTGACAAAACCACAGAATTCTATCCTTTGGCAAAGGGAATTTTTCGCCTGGCTCGACACATACCTAAAACCGGCCGGAAAGTAAGCATCGGCTGCAATTATTCTTTTCCTCTATGCACAAAAACGATTTCTATCTCGTTCTGATCCTGATATGTCTGTTTCTTCCCTTGGCGATGTCGGCTGATCTTTTTCAGATCTTCATCAACCAGAGTAAGAACCATCCTTATCTGATGGCATTTCTGAAGTTTGGCATCCTTGCCACCCTGGGAGAAACCCTGGGCTATCGTATAAAAACAGGCCCCTACCCCGACATGCGCTTTGGCTTTTTGCCCAGGGCTATCGTTTGGGGCTTTTTAGGAATGGCCATTGCCATGGCCTTCAAAATCTTCAGCGTAGGCACACCCTATTTTCTAAGTACACTTGGTCTGAAGGATGCACCCCTTGCAATGGCAGGTGACTTTACAATGCTCAAGCTTTTCACAGCATTCTCTATCAGTGTGACAATGAACCTGATCTTTGCACCTGTTATGATGACTACACACACCATTACAGATGTGCACATCGCCTCCAATGGTGGAAAAGTAATTGGATTGCTGAAACCCATTGAATTCTCTTACATCCTGAGTCACATTAACTGGAAAGTGCAATGGAATTTTGTCTTTAAAAAGACGATCCCCCTGTTCTGGATTCCGGCACATACCCTCACATTCTTACTTCCAGCCCATTTACAGGTGCTCTTTGCTGCCATTTTAAGTGTTTTCCTGGGCGTGATCCTGGCAGTTGCAGCAGCAATGGAGAAGAAAATTTAGTTTACTGAAATTAGAAAAACACCAAACAAACACGGGTAATTTTCCGGAATATACGACAGAATCAGAGCACATTTTGTAATTTCGGGTTATCCATATGAATACACTGCATGAAAGACTATTTTGAAGACAATCCCCAGTCAAAACGCAAGGTGCTGGAAATGTTCACCGTGGCGAATGAATATTGCCTGTTCCTTGAAAAGGCTGAGGAATACCCAACAGAAGTCCTCCTGGATTTTCTGCTGAAAATTTCACCCCTGCTTTATCTCAAAGGAGCACTGCTGCCTGCGATCATCACAGAAAATGAAGACAAGGAGGAACGTTTTGTCGTTGAACAGCAATGGGAAGACTTGCACAATGTCCTGAAAGACAAATTCAAGGAGAATAACGTTTTTCATAAATTAGCCAGTCCAGATACTTTGTCAGGCGATGAAATGAAAGGTAGTATTGCCGAAAATGTGGCAGATATCTATCAGGATCTCAAGGACTTTGTTATGCTTTACATGAAGAATACATACACTGCCAAGGAAGCCGCTGTGTTCCAGTGTTATTTGCTGTTCAGAAGTCATTGGGGACCATTGTTGCTTGAAATCCAACCTCAGCTTCATCAGCTCTTATACGATAAGGAACTTAAACAGGAAGAGTAATAGAGGTTTTCTTAAAGTGTTATTGTGTTTGCGTAAATGCGCTGGCATAGCTCAATAAAAATGAGTAATTTTGCACTATATTTATTTAATCTAAATAAACATAATGACCTTATTCGATCTGAATGAAGGTGATAAAGCAGTAATTGCCAAAGTGAAAGGCTATGGAGCCTTCCGCAAACGCATCATTGAAATGGGCTTTATTCCCGGGAAAGAGATCCGTGTTGTTAAAAAAGCGCCACTAAAAGATCCCGTGGAGTATAACATCATGGGCTATAACGTCTCGCTGCGGAATTCTGAAGCCATGTTGATTGAAGTGGTGACCTTGAAAGAAGCTGCAGAATTACTGCAAAACAATGACCAGGCTGCCAATACTATCCCGGAGGAATTACTGCTTCTAAAAACAGCGGATACGCGTGGGAAAACCATCCACGTTGCCCTCGTTGGAAATCCCAATAGCGGTAAGACTACCCTCTTTAACCTTGCCTCCAATTCAAGAGAAAGAGTCGGAAATTATTCTGGTGTCACTGTTGATGCCAAGGAGGCGCAATTCAAATTGGGAGAATACACGATCAAAATGATCGACCTCCCCGGGACTTATTCACTTACGGCATATACTCCTGAAGAATTGTTTGTCAGAAGTTATATTGCGGAACATGTACCCGACCTGGTCCTGAATGTCGTGGATGGTTCTAATCTCGAAAGGAACTTATACCTGACAACACAGCTGATTGACATGGACATCCGCATGGTGATTGCGCTGAATATGTTCGATGAGCTTCAAAAAAGCGGGTCTATTCTCGACCACAAGAGCCTTGGAGAGTTATTGGGAATCCCTATTGTGCCTACCATCAGCACCAAGGGCAAAGGCCTCGACAATTTACTGGCAAAAATCATTGAAGTATTTGAAGGCAAAGATGATACAGTCCGCCACATCCATATTCATTATGGAAAACGTCTGGAAGATGCCATCGTAGCCATCCGCGAAAAGGTCAGCCATCCCGAAAATGCAGCCTTAACGACCAAGGTCTCCCCTCGCTTCCTCGCAATCAAACTGATTGAAAAGGATCAGGATGCCCAGGAACAGATTCAATCCTGCCCAAATAAACAAGCAATTCTGGATGTCACAGCCAGGGAAATCAACCAGATCGAGTCCGACCTCGGGGAAGATACTGAATCACTGGTCACTGATGCAAAATATGGCTTTATTGGCGGAGCTCTGAAGGAAACGCTCAAACCAAGTCCCGAAGTCAGAATCAGGCGAAGTGAGATCATCGATACTTTTTTCACCCACAAAGTATGGGGAATCCCTGCCTTTCTTTTCTTTATGTGGTTGTCATTTTATGTGACATTTAAGATTGGGGAATATCCCAAACACTGGATTGAATTTTCCGTTTCATGGATCTCCGGCATGGTTCAGGAACACATGGCAGCAGGTTTGCTGAAAGACCTCCTGGTTCAGGGTATCATTGGTGGTGTGGGCGGTGTTGTGGTCTTTTTGCCCAACATCCTTTTGTTGTTTCTTTTCATTTCACTGATGGAAGATACTGGCTACCTGGCGCGGGCAGTCTTTATCATGGACAAGGCGATGCACCGTATCGGCCTTCATGGTAAGTCATTTATCCCCCTGCTGATGGGTTTTGGCTGTAACGTACCTGCAATCATGTCGACCCGCATCATTGAAAGCCGCCGCGACCGCCTGGTCACCATGCTCATCAACCCCTTTATGTCTTGCAGTGCCAGGCTTCCTGTCTACATTCTTTTTATCTCTGCTTTCTTTGCAAATTACCAGGGTACCCTCCTATTCTGTATCTACCTTTTGGGAATTTTGCTTGCTGTATTGTCTGCTATTTTATTCAACAAGACCATCTTCCGGAAAGTTGATGTTCCTTTTGTGATGGAGCTACCACCCTACCGGGTTCCCACACTGAGAAGTCTCCTTAAACACATGTGGCACAGAGCAGGCCAATACCTGAAAAAAATCGGAGGTGTAATCCTGCTGGCTTCTATCCTGATCTGGGCCCTGGGGTATTTCCCCAGAAATAGCCAAATTGTGAATGAGTATACCCGGAAACTTCAAGAAACGGAACAAGCCTATGCGACTGCCTTGGCTGCTGTCCCTGCTGACAGTCTTCTTCAATCTGCGCAATTATCAAAAGAAAAAGAACTAAAAATCAATGCCTTACACTGGGAAGAACAAGGTCTTTTACAGGAGAAATCATTTATCGGACAAATCGGACAGTTTGTAGAACCTGTCATGCGTCCACTGGGTTTTGACTGGAAGATGAGTGTTGCCATCATCACTGGTATCGCCGGTAAAGAAGTCGTTGTCGGCACCTTAGGTGTGCTACACCAGGCCGGTTCCGGTTCTGGTCCCGCTGCTTCCTCCCTGGTTGAAAGATTGCGTTCACAGCGCTATGAAAGAGGCCCCAAAAAAGGAGAACCTGTATTTAACCAGGTCGTCGCCCTGGCCTTTATCTTCTTCATCCTGATCTATTTCCCCTGCATCGCTGTCATTGCGACCATCCGCAAGGAATCAGGCCACTGGAAATGGGCTGCCTTTGTCATCTTTTACACATCCATCATTGCCTGGCTCGTTGCCTTTGCGACTTTCCAGATTGGATCAATATTCTTTGGATAATGCGCATAGAAGCAGCAAATACAAACCTTCTTTTTTACTTGTTGATGGCAGCGTCTATCCTGGTATCCCGGATACCTTATGTCGGGAAATACCTCCGTGTTGTGCATACCCTTGTGCATGAAAGCGGACATGGGATAATGGCCATGCTGACCAGTGGAAATGTGCAGTCAATCGAGCTTTTTGCCAGTACAGAAGGCAAAGCTACAACCACTTCGTCGAATGCCTTCAGTCGCTTCCTCCAGGCCCTGGCCGGCTATCCTGCTACCTCATTGACGGCCTGGATGTTTTTCTTCTGGATACAAACAGAACAAACAGCCCTTCCTTTGTTTGTGATACTCGGCATCGGACTCATTTGCCTCATCCTGTTTATCCGGAACATTTATGGTATCTTCTGGCTGTTGAGCTTTTGTGCCCTGTTGATTTTTATCGTCTACCGTCAGGTGAAAACAGAAGAATACATTGCCGCTGTTATCATATCATCCCTGATCCTCATCGACTCATTTATATACCCATTCCACCTCCTGTATATTTCGATAAACAATCCTGCACAGGCCGGAGATGCAAAAAACCTCAAAGACATGACCCACATTCCGGCCTTCTTCTGGGCTTGCATTTTTGTTCTATTTTCGGGATTCATGACCTGGAAGACATTGCAGTTATTCCCTTCATTCGCCACCTTATGATACAATCTATAATCACAGCCATCATAGTATTTGTTGCAGCCTTCATTGTCGTACGCAACATGTTGGGGAAATCTGCGTCAAAAAAGAAAGCCGGATGCGGCGGATGCGCCTCAGAATGTGGAACATGCAGCATTGTAGATCTTAAAAAAGAAATACAATCTAAAAGGGCTATTCCTGGAAAAATTGAACGAACCTGGCAATAAGCTATTTCTTAGGGTTGCCGAAATCAGCATTTCGCTGATCCAGCCTTTGCAGGCCCGACTGAGGAAGCGTATAAGCGGGTCGCAGCTCCAGTGACTTCTTATAATCCTGGCGTGCATTGATTTCATCACCCATCAGTTCATAACAATAACCACGGTTATAATATGCTTCTGCATAAGCAGGATCGGCTGTAATGGCATCGGTAAAATGCCTGACACCCTGGTTAAAAACTTTCAGGTAGAATAAGTGAATGTATCCCAGGTTAAAATGTGCAAATTTGTAACGGGGGTTGATGGCGATAATCTTACGGTAAGCATCCATCGCCTCGTTGTATGCCCCCGTTTCCTGGTAAAAGACACCCAGGTTGTAAAGGGCTTCGATGCTGTTTGTTCTTAGCTTTAATGCAGTATTGTAGTAATCTGCAGCAAGCTTGTTTTTCTTTGCAGCATACAGCAAGCCAAGTTGGATGTAGGCATCATAGTTTTTCTGGTCAGCATCAACAGTTTGCTTAAAACTCTTGATAGCTGCAACAGTGTCCCCTTTTTCTTTCTGAGCGAAACCCCTGATAAAATTGGCTTTGGCATTCAGGGGATCAACCTCCAGTGCTTGTGCTGTGTACATAAAGACCTTGGTATAATCTTTAAAATACAGGCTGAGTTCTGCCATTTTGTTGTAGGCATCCGGGGATTGCTTGTCGAGCTCTATTGCCTTTTCAAGGGCAGTGCGGCATTCTTTTACTTTGTTCAGCAAAAGGCATGCATCAGAAAAGGTGATGTAATACTTCGCCACACCACTCCTGAGGGCAATGGCTTTACTCGCATCAGAAAAAGCCATGTTTCCTTCCTGTCGTTCCAGGTATAACATTGCCCTCTCGTTGAAGAACTCAGGGTTTTCCGGTTCCGATTTTATCTTTTCTGTAATAGCCCGTATGTTGGCCGGCATGGAATCCACGCCGGGCACAACAACAGCAGCTTGTTTTGCTTTTTCCTGGCAAGAGGCCAGCGCCCACAGACTTAAGAAGATAACCAGCAGACTGAATGACCTTTTCATAGAATCAGATTAAAGCTTTTTGGCAAGTTCAGCCCTTACTTTGGTTTCAATTTCCTCGCAAAGCTCGGGATTGTCAGTTAACAATTGTTTCAGTGCATCCCTGCCCTGTCCGAGCTTGGTCTCTCCATAACTGTACCAGGACCCACTCTTTTTCAAGATGTTATACTCTGTTCCATAGTCGATGATCTCACCCAGTACAGAAATACCTTCACCATAAATGATGTCAAATTCTGCCGCTTTGAAGGGTGGTGCTACTTTATTTTTGATCACTTTCACCCGTGTACGGCCTCCCACGATGTTTTCACCATCTTTGATCTGGCTGATACGGCGAATGTCTAAGCGTACAGAGGAATAAAACTTCAAAGCATTACCGCCTGTTGTTGTTTCGGGATTACCAAACATCACCCCAATTTTATCCCTGAGCTGGTTGATGAAGATACAACATGAGTTTGTCTTGCTGATAGTGGCAGTCAACTTCCTGAGTGCCTGTGACATCAGTCTTGCCTGTAAGCCCATCTTGGACTCACCCATTTCACCTTCGATTTCGGCTTTGGGTGTCAAGGCTGCCACACTGTCGATCACGATGATGTCGATGGCACCGGAGCGGATCAGGTTTTCTGTAATTTCAAGGGCCTGCTCTCCATTGTCAGGTTGTGAAACATAGAGGTTTTCTACATCAACCCCGAGTTTTTCTGCATAAAACCTGTCGAAGGCATGCTCAGCATCGATAAAAGCGGCATATCCCCCGGCCTTCTGAGCCTGTGCAATGGCATGTATAGCCAGGGTAGTTTTACCGGAAGCCTCCGGGCCGAAGATCTCAATCACACGTCCTTTCGGCAAACCACCGATACCCAGGGCATTGTCAAGGCCGATAGAGCCTGTATGGATAAACTCCATTTTCTCAATGGCGTTATCGCCCAGTTTCATGACAGTGCCTTTGCCATATTGTTTCTCTATTTTCTCAAGGGTGAGTTGTAATGCCTTGAGTTTTTCTTTTTTGTCGTTGTCGTCTTTCACGCTGTTGTCTTTCATAATGTGTCGTTTAATAAATTCTTTAATTTTTTTCTATGAATGAGACCATTCTTAATCCTATAGACGGAAAAATGGCCTCTCACTGGAAAGAAATTCCGAAAAACTATCCTTCTAAAATTTGCTGTGTGTGATTTTTTGTGTCTACTTTGCTGATTATCCGCTCGATATCCCCATTTTCATCAACAATAAATGTGGTGCGGTGGATGCCATCGTAGGTCTTCCCCATAAATTTCTTAGGCCCCCATACACCATAGTCCTGCAAAACCTTCTTGTCAACATCTGCGATGAGGGGAAAAGGGAGGTCGAACTTGGCAATAAATCCCTGGTGGGATTTCTCTGAGTCGGCACTGATCCCGATTATCTTGTACCCCTGCGCAAGCAAGGCAGCATAATTGTCGCGCAAATTGCATGCCTGTGCTGTACAACCCGGGGTATTGTCCCTGGGATAAAAATAGATTACTACTTTATTTCCTTTCATCCCGGCAAGACTAACCGGATTGCCATCCTGGTCAGGGGAAGTAATGGACGGGGCTTTATCTCCAATTTTTAATGATGTCATCTGTCTTATTTTTTACAAATAAAATGAAATTCTAAAAATAAATTCTTAGGCTTTTGTCAGGCTGGCATAGTATTTACACCAGGCAGTCAAAGGACATGCTTCACACATGGGCTTCCTGGCCCGGCATACATACCTTCCATGCAAAATCAGCCAGTGGTGTGCCAGGGAAAGCAATTCTTCCGGTATATGCTTCACCAGTTGTTGTTCGGCCTGTAATGGATTTTTTGCATCCTTCGTCAAACCCAGTCTTGCTGATACCCTGAAGACATGTGTGTCAACAGCCATGGCAGGTTTGTTAAAAACGACAGAAGCAATAACATTGGCAGTCTTTCTGCCAACACCGGGTATGGTCTGCAAGGCATCAATGTCATCTGGAACCTCAGCATGAAAGTCGCTGATCAATTTATGCGCCATCCCAAGCAGGCTTTTTGCCTTGTTGTTGGGATAACTACAGGATCTGATTAACTCAAAAATCTCATCCTGGCTGGCTTTGGCCAGGTCATGTACACCCGGAAATCTCTTGAAAAAGGGAACAGTGATAACATTCACCCTTTTGTCTGTGCATTGTGCAGAAAGAATCACAGCTACCAGCAGCTGGTAAGGATCTTCGTACACCAGCTCAGTTGTTACATCTGGCTGATTCTCTTTGAAATACGAAACAATATGCTGGTATCTTTCTTTTGTGGTCATTGTTCTCAACTAACCCACAAAGGTATCTTTTACCACAGCTTTTACTTCAATCAAAATTGTATTTTATCAGGAATTGTCAACAAAAAAAGGGATGGCGTATTGCTACTGCCATCCCTCATCTTTTTGTCAATCGTCCTTAGTTCATGATCAGGAACTGACTTTTGTCCTCCTGGTCCTGGAAAACAAACAGGCCGGCTGCATATTGCAAAAGATTCCGGATGCTGCTTTCACTGGGTTGCAACTCGGGATCAACTGATTCATCTCCCGTGTATGGCATCATGTCAAAGTCTGAGAAAAAAGGAATTAATTCGGTGTAATCATCTGTCATAATTGTGTTTTGGTTTTTAAACACAGTCATAACGGGGATGAAATCCCAATATTGTAATCCCTGAAATATTTTAGGTCGTCAGGATAATGTCCTTCTGATCAATCAGCTTCCGCAGGTTGATGAGTGCATAACGCATCCGTCCGAGCGCTGTGTTGATAGAGACATTGGTCTGCTCTGCGATTTCCTTGAAACTCAGGTCGTCATAGTGCCTCATTACGAGAACTTCACGCTGTTCGGCAGGAAGGTAGTCGATGAGTTTCTTGACATCCTCATGGATTTGTTCGAGAATCATCTTTTTCTCTACACTGTCGTCGACATAAACGATTGTGTTGAAAATGTCATAATCCCCATCCTTGTTGTCAACTACCGGCATCCGCTTGGCTTTCCGGAAATGATCAATAATGAGGTTGTGCGCAATCCGCATCACCCATTGGATGAACTTCCCTTCTTCTTTGTAGGTTCCGGATTTCAGGGTATTGATCACCTTAATAAAGGTGTCCTGAAAAATGTCATCAGCAAGGCTTTTCTCCTTGACAACCATTACAATGTAAGCGAAAACCCTGTTTTTGTGCCTCCTGATGAGGTGCTCGAGGCTTTGCTGATTGCCTGAAAGATATAGTGCAATCAAATCATGATCGCTGAACTCCTGGATATTCATATCCCTTGTTTTAGGTGATTACTAAAGACTAAAAAAGGGTAGAAGTTCGGTCGATATGGTGCCTTTAAAGGGTTAAATGATGATTTTTTATGATACGAAGCTTTGAAAAAATTGTTTCTTCTCTACAAAGTTCACAAGGCAAAGATAATATTAATATTTCAAAAAGCAAGTTTTCCACTAATTTTGTTAAAAATAAAGGGAGGAAATGATTCAGAAAGAGCTTTCAAAGCTGGATCCTAAGGAATATATCCTGATTAAAGGTGCCAGGGTGCATAACCTAAAGAATGTAGATCTGGCAATTCCGAGGAATAAATTGGTTGTAATTACAGGACTTTCAGGTTCGGGAAAGTCATCTCTGGCTTTTGACACATTGTATGCCGAGGGTCAAAGGCGTTATGTCGAGAGTCTTAGCTCCTATGCCCGACAGTTCCTGGGGCGTATGAACAAACCTGAAGTCGATTATATCAAAGGGATATCCCCTGCCATCGCCATTGAACAAAAGGTAAATACACGCAATCCAAGATCAACTGTTGGGACTTCCACAGAAATCTACGAATACCTTAAACTCCTGTATGCCAGGATCGGAAACACCTACTCCCCTGTTACCGGTGCCATCGTTAAAAGAGATAGTGTTACAGATGTCGCTGATTATATCTTCTCAAAACCGGAAGGCACCCGGGTGGTGATCTACTCTCCCCTCATCCTCAAAGGTGGAAGAACAGCCAAGGAACAACTACAGATTGTCCTGCAGCAGGGTTTTTCCAGAATCGCTGTAAAAGGCGAGTTGATGCGCATCGAAGAAATGCTGCAGCAGGAGAAAATGGAATGTCAATGCCAAGACTGCATGATTGTGATTGACAGGATACAAGTGAAACCCGGAGATGAAGACCTTAGAAACCGGATCTCTGATTCGGCGCAAACGGCCTTTTATGAGGGAGAAGGAAGTTGTATTGTCGTACTGCCGGATGAAGACCCGAAAGACCAGAAAATTTTCACCAACCGCTTCGAAGCGGATGGCATCACCTTCGAAGAACCTACTGTCAACCTCTTCAGTTTCAACAATCCCTATGGAGCCTGTAAGACCTGTGAAGGCTTCGGCAGCACCATCGGCATTGACGAAGACCTGGTAATCCCGAACAAAAGCCTGAGCATTTATGAAGATGCTGTTGCTTGCTGGCGGGGTGAGAAAATGAGTGAATTTAAAGATACCCTCATCCTGAACGCCTACAAATTCGAGTTCCCTGTTCATAAGCCTTATGATTTGCTGACCGACAAACAAAAAGACTTGCTGTGGGAAGGGAATAAGTTCTTCACCGGGATCAATGATTTCTTTAAACAGGTTGAAGAACAGACCTATAAGATCCAATACCGGGTGATGTTGTCACGCTATCGTGGCAAAACCAATTGCCCTGACTGCAAAGGAACGCGTTTGCGTAAAGACGCCAATTACGTTTTGGTTGGGGGAAAATCAATCAGTGAAGTAGTGTTAATGCCTGTTTCCAGGAGTCTGGTATTTTTTGATGGCCTCGTGTTAAATGCTTTTGAAACACAAGTTGCGAAACGCTTGCTGGTAGAAATTAAGAACAGGCTTTTGTACCTGAATGAAGTCGGACTTGGTTACCTGAGCCTGAACCGCTTGTCTTCCAGTCTTTCCGGAGGAGAATCACAACGCATCAACCTGGCAACCTCATTGGGGAGCAGCCTGGTCGGCTCTATGTACATCCTGGATGAACCCAGCATTGGCCTGCATCCCAGGGATACACAGCGACTGATTCATGTCCTGTTAAAACTGCGTGACATTGGAAATACGGTGATTGTTGTGGAACATGATGAAGAGATCATCAAAGCAGCTGATGAAGTCATCGACATGGGACCACTGGCCGGCAGTCATGGTGGAGAACTCGTGTTTGCAGGTGATTTCCAGGCCCTCATGAAAGACACAGTGAGTCTAACAGCACAATACCTCAACCATCACCTTGTAATCCCCGTGCCTGCACAAAGAAGAAAATGGAAAGAATACCTGGAGATCATTGGCGCCAGGGAAAACAACCTGAAAAATTTCAATGTGCGCATCCCTTTCAATGTGCTGTGCGCCGTAACCGGGGTAAGTGGTTCAGGAAAGACTTCCCTTATCAAAAAAGTCCTCTACCCTGCTTTGAAAAAAATCTATGGCGGCTATGGCGACAAAACCGGAAAACTCGACAAACTGGAAGGCGATGTTTCGAGAATCGGACATGTAGAAATGGTGGATCAAAACCCTATTGGCCGATCAAGTCGCTCTAATCCTGCTACTTACGTAAAGGCCTATGATGATATCAGGACTTTGTATGCCGAGCAGCCACTGGCTAAGCTCAGGGCCTACAAACCCGGATTTTTCTCCTTTAATATTGAAGGCGGACGTTGTGAGGAATGTGAAGGTGAAGGTACTGTCAAAATCGAAATGCAATTCATGGCCGACCTGACCCTGGTTTGTGAACGATGTGGTGGCAAGCGTTTCAAAGATGAAGTGCTGGACGTTAAATTTAAAGAACTGAATATCAGCGACATATTGAGCCTTACCATCGATCAGGCCATTGTTTTCTTTAAGAGTCAGGAGAAACATGGACTTGAAAAGAAGATCGTGGAGAAGTTACAGCCTTTGCAGGATGTCGGTTTGGGTTATCTGAAGCTTGGTCAGCCTTCCAGCACCCTGAGTGGAGGGGAAGCCCAAAGAATAAAGCTGGCTTTCTTTTTGGGCAAAGGGATCACAGATAAGCCTACCCTTTTCATTTTTGATGAACCCACTACCGGACTTCATTTTCATGACATCAGCAAATTGATGGCTTCATTTAATGCTTTGATTGACAATGGACACTCTATCGTGGTCATCGAACACAATGTAGAAGTCATAAAATGTGCAGATTGGGTGATAGACCTCGGGCCAGAGGGTGGAGAAACAGGAGGATTCCTTATCTTTGAAGGGACACCAGAAAAATTAACCCGGTGCAAGGAGTCTTACACCGGGCTATATTTGAAGGAGAAACTCTCCGAGTAGCGAGGACGAGAGTTGAACTCGTGACCTCCGGGTTATGAATCCGACGCTCTAACCAACTGAGCTACCTCGCCATTTTGAGGGTGCAAAAATATGAATTTTTTCTTCTTATCAACAAGATTTTAAAAAAGGGATATGACAAATAAACGATTAGGCCTCATAATCCAGGATCCATGGCTTGAAGGCAGTGAACAAGATATCGAAGCCAGACAGCTAAGATACCAGGACAAATTGCGTCATATTGAAAATGAGTTTGGCAGTCTCAAAGAGTTTAGTGCTGGTACTGAATACTTTGGAATTCACAACGACCCTTACCGTAAAGCCTGGGTTTACCGTGAATGGGCACCCGGCGCCAACGAGCTTTACCTGATTGGTGATTTTAATGGCTGGAGAAAATTTACGCATCCCCTGAAAAAAAATGCAGCCGGGATATGGGAAATTTTCCTGGAGCATGAAAAATACAAAGATTTATTCAAGCATGGCAGCCTGATTAAAGTGCTGGTGGTCTCCGATGCAGGGAGTTCTGAAAGGATTCCCGCCTATATCCGTCGTGTTGTGCAAGACGAGCAAACCAAAAATTTCACCGGACAGGTATGGCTGCCCGGGGTTTTTGATTGGCAAAACGATGATTTTAAGCCGAAAGACAAAGAATCTCTCCTGATTTATGAGTGTCATGTTGGTATGGCCCAGGAAAAAGAAGGTGTTGGCACGTATGAAGAATTCACCAAAGTTGTCCTGCCCAGGGTGAAAAAGCTGGGTTACAACGCCATACAGCTCATGGCTATACAGGAGCATCCCTATTATGGCTCATTTGGCTACCATGTTTCTAATTTTTTTGCTGCAAGTTCACGGTTTGGTACACCGGAAGCCCTGAAAGAGCTTATCAGAACTGCGCATCAGATGGGCATAGCGGTCATAATGGATCTTGTACATTCCCATACCGTTAAGAATGTTCTGGAAGGACTGAATGAGTTTGATGGAACAGATCACCAGTATTTCCATGCCGGCGAACGTGGACTTCACCCGCAATGGGACTCAATGTTGTTTGATTATGGCAAACAGGAAGTGATGCGGTTCCTGCTTTCAAATGTCGCATTCTGGTTACAGGAGTTTCATTTTGATGGTTTTCGCTTTGATGGGGTCGGGTCGATGTTGTATTTTCACCATGGGAATGAGAGCTTTAATGAGCGCTCAAAATATTTTACTGATGGCGTTGAATGGGATGCAGTCACCTACCTGCAACTCGCTAACAAGCTGATTCATAACATCAATCCTGCCGCAATATCCATCGCAGAGGATGTCACCGGTATGCCTGGTTTGACATTTAGTGTCGATGAAGGTGGTTTGGGCTTTGATTATCGCCTTGGTATGGGCATCCCTGATTTCTGGATAAAAATCCTGAAGGACCAGACTGATGAATCATGGCAAATCGGGGAAATGTGGCAGGTTTTGAACGATCGATTGCCGTATGTGAAGACTGTTGCCTATTGTGAGTCGCATGACCAGGCCCTGGTTGGCGACAAAACCATTGCTTTTCGCCTGATGGACAAAGAGATGTATGAACACATGAGCCTGCATGACCCCGACATTATCGTTGACAGGGGTATGGCGCTGCATAAGATGATCCGGTTTTTTACCGTTTTAAACGGTGGACAGGCATACCTGACCTTTATGGGAAATGAATTTGGACATCCCGAATGGATTGATTTTCCAAGGGAAGGCAACAACTGGAGCTTTCTTTATGCGCGCCGGCAGTGGTCATTGGCAGAGAACAAAAACCTGAAATACCAGTTTCTGGAGGCGTTTGAGATTGCGATGATCAAGCTGGTGAAGGAATACAAGCTTCTTTCAGGGCTTTATGCTACCCAACTCAACCTGGATGAGGAAAACAAAACCATCGTATTACAGAAAGAAGGTCTGATCTTCGTTTTTAACTTTCATGCAAGTGCATCAATTCCAGACTATTCCTTTTATGTTCCTGAGGCAGGGAAGTACCAGGTTATCCTGAATTCGGACGATCCGGCTTTCGGTGGGCATGGCAGGATTGACCCGGCTGTGAGCTACTTTACAGTGTATGATAACTTGAAGCAGATCAACATACTCAAGATTTATGCGACAAATCGCAGCTGTCTTGTTTTTAAGAAGATTGGCTAGCCTCCCTCCTGCTCGTCTTCAGTCTGATTGTCTTTATCCTGTTTTGAGGCCTTAAAGCTGGCCGGATACAGGATTTTCAGAATGGCAGCTTTATCAATGATTCCAGCCTTACGGTTCTTTAAAACCACGATAGTGGTATGATCCTTAGGAACACGGATAAGCAGCGTCTGGAAGCCTTCCCACCAGCCTGTATGGTATAAGATCAAGGTATTGTCCTCCAGATTGATCATCCGCCAGCCATAGCCGTAGTTTTTCTTGCTTCCGATTTTCTTTCCTTTTGGCAAAAAGGCATCGTCAAGGGTTCGGGGCGACACGATAATGCCTTTGTAAAGGCCCTGATCCCATTTAAACATGTCACGGGCGCTGGCATGTATGCCTTTGTCGCCATAGATCCCATCAATACACGAATAGGCTGCTTCATTCCATCCCCTGTTATAGCCCGTCGCCAATTCAATGCTATCACAAAGGTTAGGATAACCGAAGCAAGTGTTTGTCATACCCAGAGGAAGAAAGATCTCCTTCCTGACGAAGTCGGGAAACGACTGTGCAGATACCTTTTCCACAATGGCAGCAAGCAAAGCATAACCGGTATTGCTGTAGTTGAAAGTACGGTCCGCAGGATAATAAGCGGGTGGTTTAAGTCGCGTCATAAGCCTCACCATAAAGCTGTTGGTAATCGGTGTAGACTTGTCTTTCATGCAATTGTCGCAGAAATAGATGTAGTTTGGCAAACCTGAGCGATGTGTCAGCAACAACTCAATTGTGATGCCGGGATAGGGAAAGTCAGGAAAGAACTTCTGCACCTTGTCGCTAAGCTTGATCTTCCCTTGTTCCTTGAGAATCAGGATAGCAACGGCGGTAAACTGTTTGCTGACAGAAGCCAGCTGAAAGGCGGTATTGGGCGTAATCCTGGTTTTTCCGCGGTAATTTGCATAACCGTATGACTTCTCGAGGTAAATGCTATCATTACGTCCGATCAGGAAAGTTCCATTGAAAACCCCGTGGGTATTCTGGCTTTCGAAATAATCCTCCAGCATCAGCAATGAAGCTTTGGAAATAGGTTTGCTGGCAATCACATCTGCAACCACCTCCTTTTTCTTGTCATGCTGTATATGTTGCTGACTTTTACGGAGAAAGTAAAACAAAGCCACAGCTAACATCAGGACGAAGATGGCAGTAAACATGTATTTTGAGCTCGTATTCTTTCTTTTTCTGCGCATCAGGCTTCTTCGTCTATTTCATTCTGGTCATAAGGAGGCCGCAAAATTGCGCTTTTTTCAGGTTTTTTTTACCTGATATGTGATATTTTCAAAAATTGAATTAGGTTTGTATCCTCGCTAAACTTTTTTAAACGATTTTCTACATACCATGATGATGGCAAAGAAAAAAATAGTTGTTAATTATGATAATCTCCCCAGCGGAGTTCTTGCACTGATAGAGAAACAATATCCTGAAGGCTGGGCTAATCATGTAATGAAAGTAAAAGGTGCAAAAGACACCTCCTTTTATGCCATACTAGTCGACACTGAAGATATCAGCTACCTGATCAAAGTTAAGGTTAAAAAAGACCGCAAAGGGCTTGATGAGGATGAGATCATTCAGAGTTTTGAAGAGATGAGCAGTGCCGAAAATAGTTATCAGGGACAAGATGAACCGGAAGCTCAGGTTCATGACGAATAAACTGCTGATTATATTACACTTATATTGTTCTATATAAAGTTTTAGTTATACATTCATTTTTTCGCCACTTTTCAAATCGAGAAAACTTAACAAAAAATAACTACCTCTTGATCATTCAATTAGACAAGACTAGTGAAAGTAAAACTTACAGTAATTGTTAAATTTCATACTTTCATTTGAACATTGATACAATTAGACAAATAAGCATAACAATATCAGACAATTAGTGCATTTTACTTAAAGTAAAAAAGAGAGTGTCTCAAAACCGAGGCGCTCTCTTTTTTTTTAATGCTCGGGCCGCATGGCCTCGTAGCCGCGCCGCGACTGCGCCTGATGCTGCCCTCCTACCGTCGGGCTTCCGAATCCGCTTTGCTGCATCGGAACCGCAGCAGCCAAGGTCGCTTTCACAAAAAAAGAGGTGCCTTGATTAAAGACACCTCTTTTCAAAAATATAATCGGATGTTACTATTTCACATCAACGAGTTCAACCTCAAAGATGAGTGTAGAGAAAGGCTGGATTAAGGCGCCTGAACCTCTTTCACCGTATCCGAGTTTAGAAGGAATGATAAGGGTTGCTTTGCCACCTTTGTTCATCATGGCAATGCCTTCATCCCAACCCGGGATTACCATTCCTTTTCCAAGGTCGAAGGTAATGGGCTGGCCACGGTCGACAGAAGAGTCAAACTTCACACCATTCAGCAAGGTTCCTGTATAATGCACGCTGACGCTTTTTCCGGCCTCAGCCTTAGGACCAGTACCTTTTACGGTTTCGATGTAAATGAGGCCACTTGGACCGGCAGCCTTGGTGATTTTCTTCTCTTTCAGATAGATCTTTAAGATAGAATCTTCTTTCAGCCTGGCTACGTTTGATTTTTTCGAATCTGCTTCCATCTTTTTCTGCATATCTTTTTGAAAATCATCCTTTTTCTGGATTTTCTTCATACTGACATACACATTGACTCTGGAGCCAGACTTCACATAGGGTGGCAGTACCTTTGCACGGAAAGATTTAAGGAAAAGGCTATCTGCACTCAGGTTGAAAATTACACTATCACCTACCCTGAGCATCCTGACACCTTCATAGATATCACCTTTATAGACAGACTCTAGTACAGGAAAGATATAGGGTGTCGGGCTTTTCCTGCTGTCAAAGAAGATAGTGTCTTTGTCTGTACCATGATAACAGGCAGCGATGGTAACCATGTCTGACAGCTCTGGCTTGGGATTGGAAGCAGGAGCTTTGCGAACAAACTTATATTTGAGTCCGCTGGCTGTTGTCTCAAAGTCATTCTGACCAACAGCCATATGCACGCCCAGAACAACCATAAGGAAGGCCAGGCCCAGCGTTTTGCTAAATCGTTTCATGTTTCGTATCAGGATTATTTAACATCCAATAATTCAACTTCAAATACGAGTGGTGAGAAGGGAGGAATTGTTGCTCCGGCTCCGCTTGAGCCATAACCCAATTTAGAAGGGATGATAAATTTGGCTTTTCCACCTTTTTTCATTTTAGCGATACCTTCGTCCCATCCAGGAATCACTTCGTTGTTCCCAATGGTAAATTCAAAAGGTTTGTCATGGTTTTTAGAGGCATCGAAAACGGTTCCGTTTAACAGCATGCCTTTGTAGTCGACCGTGACTTTCTTGCCTTTTTCAGCAAGTGCACCGCTTCCACGTTTCACTTCAATATAATACATACCACTTTCTGTTGGAGTGGCTTTGATGTTATTCTTAGCAATGTAGTCCTGGAGTTCGATTTGCTCTTTGTTTTTCATTTCCTCCATGGCAGCCATTTGTTTGTCCATGGCAGCTTTTTGTTCTTTTTCGTATTCAGCTTTCTTCATAACGCCTAAAATCTTGACATCGAAATGCATATCAGATCCTGGTTTCACAAAAGGAGGAAGTTTGGTACGTGCAGTCTTGGTAAAGAATGAATCAGCCAGGATCACGAAAGTAGCGCTATCACCTGAGCCCATCAAGGCAAGGCCTTCATAGATGTCACCTGGATATTCAGGTTTTCCGAGCGGAATTTTGAAAGGACTTGGGTTGTTACGGCTGTCGAAGATGGTAGAGTCTTTTCCACTGGCAGTAACAATTTTGTACACCATCTGGGCAGTGATCACGTCACCTTCAGCAGGTTTTGCAGAATCCTTGCTGGTGTGGAATTTGTACCTGAGGCCAGAATCAGTTTTTTTAAAACCACCACTTGTACAAGCCATGAAGCCAAGGATCACCGCAAGTAATAAAAGGTTAAAAAGAGATTTCATTTTCATTTCTAAATAGTTGTTATTGTGATTTTTGTAATTGATTTATTCAAGCTTTTATTTAACTGACACCAGATGGACATCATAGATCAAAGTGGCTTTTTTTGGCACTTTTTTGTCATCGCCGGCCAGCCCGAAACCAAGGTGCGAAGGTATTATAAATTTCGCTTTGTCTCCCTGTTGCATTAAAAAAATACCTTCCTCCAGACCCGTGATTACTGCGTCTTTTCCAAGGCAGATGGTCATTGGACCATCCTTCACGGATGTGTAGAGATTCTCTCCATTCAACAATTGAATTGTATAGTTCAGTATTACAGTATTTCCATCGGCAGGCTGAACGCCTTGTTTGTCTTCATAAATCCAATAGCGAAGACCACTACCGGTAACCTTCATCGGCCATTGACGAATTGCGATGACTGAATCGATGCGGGCCTCCTCATTCCGGAGCAAAAGCTGATTGGCTTTGATCAAGGACTCATTCAGCTCCCGTATTCCCCCCTGCCGATTCGATTTTTGCTGAACTTCATGGCAAGACAACATGCTGCCCATAAGACACAAAGCGAATATAACCTTAAGAATTAGTTTAACAGGAAAATGCATTCGCACAAATCGATTAGTCGTATGATGAATTGCGGATGGCTTCCCCATAGACTGGTAAGAGATCTTCAAATTTCTTAATCGTTTCCTCCATAGACAAATAGGAGTTCCCACCTGCAGCATTCCTATGACCACCACCATCAAAATGAGCACGCACAAATTCATTCACTGAGAAGTTACCTTTGGAGCGTAAAGACATTCTTATAAGGCTATCTTTTTCAGTAAATAAGACAGCCATACTTACACCATTAATTGAAAGTGCATAATTGACTACGCCTTCCGTATCTCCAATCTGGTAGTGAAAACGATTCATGTCCTCTTTGGAAAGGGAAATATAGGCAGTACCATGTTCAGGCAATACATGCAGCTTTTCGGAAAGACAATAGCCTAACAGCCTCATCCTGTTCTCAGAATAAGTGTCATATACAAGGCGATGAACCTTCTCCCCATCCACTCCGATCCTGATGAGTTCAGCAGTGATGTGATAGGTTCTCTCATAATTACAGGCATAGCTAAATGAGCCTGTGTCGGTGATTAATCCAACATAAATACACTCAGCCATATCTTTGTTTATCAAAGACTTTAAACCGATTGCTTCAATGAATACATAAACCAATTCAGAAGTAGAAGTCGTATTCACCTTCGAGATAACAAAATCAAAAGCATTGACATCCGGCATGAGGTGATGGTCGATGAGGACCATTTTTGCTGAGGACAGTGCAAAGATCTCCTCCATTTTTTCTGTACGGGGCTGACAATTGTAGTCGAGACAAAAGATGAGTTCAGCTTCCCGGGAGGCCTGTCTGCATTCCTCCGGATTGTGTTTGAAAATAATGACATCCTTGATCCCCGGCATCCAGGCCAGAAAAGACGGATAATCGTTAGGGACCAGGATTTTCACCTCTTTGCCAAGTTGCCGCAGACAATTCCCAAGTGCAAGAGAAGATCCCAGGGCATCCCCGTCAGGGTTGCTATGGGTCGTTATAACCACTTTAGAGACGTTCTGAAGCAGATTCTGGATATCCTTGGTGTCGTTGTACTCCTGCATGGTTAAAGCGCGCATTTCTTATGTATGGGACAAAAATAACAATTCCTCTTGATGAATATTACTAATTTTGCAGCCTTAATCAAAAACAGAATCAAATGACAGGTAACAAAACCTTAACAATGATCAAACCCGATGCGATGCAATTGGGTCACATGGGCAAAATAATCGACAAAATTATTGAAGCCGGATTCACCATCAGGGCCCTCAAAGTCCTTCACCTTAGTCTGCACGAGGCTGAGTTATTTTACATCGTACACAAAGAGCGTCCCTTTTATGGAGAACTCGTGGGCTTCATGTCGTCTGGACCCATTGTCGCTGCTGTGTTAGAGAAGGAAAATGCCATTGAAGAATTCAGAACACTTATTGGTGCAACCGACCCTGCCCAGGCAGCTGAAGGCACAATCCGCAAATTATTTGGTACCAACATCGGAAACAACGCTGTTCATGGTTCCGATAGCGATGAGAATGCCATCATTGAAGGTAACTTCTTCTTTAGTCAGCTAGAGAGAATCTAGGTTACAAATGTAACAATCCGCTTGCATGGTTTTGTATACAATTGTAATTACAAATGTAACATGCCCTGTTTACTCCGGTGAATATTCTCTAAAAGAACGATCTTTATAGAAGACTACAATCTTATCAATTTCTTTATGTGAAGGGGGAGGCAGAAATGCTTCCCTTTTTTCTTGAACAGGTGCTGGTGGTGGTGGAGTAACTACCTCCTGCTTAATTTCCACAGCTGGTTGAACAGCAGCAGCCTTAGGCGGTTCAGCTGCAATTACTGGTTCAGGTATATCAATAAGGTCTTCCATTTCCGGTAGCTCCTCCTCTTCGTCAGCCCTGGGCCTTACCAACCTCTGTTTGTTCTTCGGCAACATGGGAATTATCCCTCTTTCATGCCTTCCCAAAGCCTTGGAAATGGCCTCTGCCTTTATGTCAATACTTTCGTCAATGTCGCTGAAAAGGTTGGATTCCTGGTGCATTGCCCCTTTCCCGAACAGCAACCAGTCAGGGTTTATTTCCGGATAACGCTTCAGGATGCGCTGCACAAATTCCAGACTGGGCTTGTTCCGGCCTGATAGTACATGGGAAATGCTGGATCTTTGAACTCCGATCTCGTCCGCAAACTGAGATGCATTGATGTTCTTTGTTCTGAGTATTAAGGATATCCTGTCAATCATGTTACAAAAGTAATGTTAATTTTCTTGTTTACAAAATTGAATTCGGTTCACAATTGTTTACAAAATATTTCGTGTTACGTTTGTGAATTTGTGTTTACAAATGTGACTTTGTTGTGTTGTCAATTGTAACGCCTCCGATTCAATTCGGTAAACATTTGTACAGCATATCTTGAAAAAGGTTACATCGGGCAAAGCACTGCCCTAGCCTATTTTGTATCATGTTGCAAGTCCAGGTTGCGGACTGCAGGTACGAAACGGGCAACATGAAAGACCACCAGCAGTGTCATACATCCACCAAGGATTACAGAAGGCACCAAACCGACCAGGCGTGCAGCCAGTCCTGACTCAAAGGAACCCAACTCATTTGACGACCCGATAAAGATTGAGTTGACAGAAGCTACCCTACCCCGCATCTCATCCGGAGTAAAGATCTGCAGAATGGAATGCCGGATGATGACGCTGATGTTGTCGAAGACTCCACTAAATGCCAGGAGGAGAAAACTAATCCAAAAATTTGTTGACAAAGCAAACAGTATCATGCATACCCCAAAGCCTGCAACCCCAAATAGTAGCTTCTTACCTGCATTCCGCAAAGGTGGCCTATACGCCAGGAAGAGTGCCATGACAACTGCACCTGCAGCCGGGGCAGCCCGCAAAAGGCCAAGACCTTCTGGCCCGGTCTTCAGTATTTCGCTGGCAAAGACAGGGAGCATGGCCACAGCCCCACCAAAAAGTACGGCAAACATGTCCAATGCCATTGCGCCGAGAATCACTTTTTTCTGCATCACAAACCGCAAGCCTGTTTTTAAGCTCTCTAAAAGAGGTTCATCTTTGGTTTTTGGTGGCAAGGGATAAGGCTTCATGCGCATAAACTGCCGCAAGCTGATCGCTGCAAACAACAGCACACAAGCATACGCATTGACAATTCCTGACCAGCCATAGATCAGTCCGCCAATGGCAGGACCAGTTACCGCCCCAATATGCCATATTGTACTATTCCAGGTCGAAGAGTTTACATAGAGTTCGCGGGGCACAATTTGTGCCATCAGGGCAGCCTGGGCCGGAAAGATAAATGCGCGGGCAAAGCCACTCACAAAAATGATGGCATAAATTGCAGTAACCACGGCATGACTTTCTATGCCGAGGGATTCTCGGCAAAGGATCAGGAGAAGACTGGCACAAACAAAATACACCAGGCCGGAGATTAGAATGATTCTCTTGCGGGCCATCATGTCTGCAACATGACCGGCAAACAATGCCATTCCCAAAAATGGAATGACCTCTGCCAGTCCGATCAGACCCAGAGAAAAGGGATCCTTAGTGAGGGCATAAACCTGCCAGCCCACGATGACACTCTGCATCTGCAATGCGATAGTCAGGAAAAACCGTGCACTGATGAACAGCCGGTAGTCTCTTATCCCAAAGACAGCATAGGCTCGTCCCGCAAACGGATTCCTCATTCAATCAGGCTGATGGTCTCGGTGTAAACGACACCTCTTTTCTTTAATTCATCCAGGAGGAATTGCACACATTCCGGATCACGGGCGAGAAATTCAGGAAGGATGACACCCTTCTCTGCATACCGGCCTGAGGCAAGCAGACGTAGTGCAGCTGTCGCAGCATATCCTGTTGTGCGGGCCATAGAATGGGTTTTACTAATGGGGTCATACTTGTCGAAGAGGTCGTACACGATACTTAGACTTTCGTTTCCTTTTTTCCCTTCGACGATGATCTTCATCACAGTAAGGTCTTCTTCTCCTGCTTCCAGTTTCCATGCAGGAAATAAAAGCCGGGCAGTAAGGTCGATTGGTCGAATCATCTTTCCTTTCACTTCGATCTCGTCGTAACTGAAGAAACCGGTTTCTCTGAGCACCTCCATAATTTTGATGTGGCCGGGATAGCGCAAAGTCTTTTCAGCCATGTCCTTCCCTTTGATCGTATGAACCAGGGATCTTAAGCCATCACTATTGAAGGCCTCCAAAGTACCAATACCTTCAAAATTCAACAACTCAGGTTCAGAGAGGGCAGTTTTGATCACCATTTTGCCATCTCTGACAATCCTGGAGGGTCTTGTATATTCTTCGATGACATCGATTGGCGAGAATACCGCTTTGTATTCATAGGGCCATTTGCGGATTTTCGGCAGGCCGCCAACATAAATTCTGAGTAAGTCAACAGCATCCAGTTTTGAGGCACCAAAGGCCGAGAGCACATTGCTCATGCCCGGTGCCACGCCCATGTCCATGATGGCTGTTACACCTTTTTGCCGTGCAAGTTCGTTGAGCGGCATCGGATCTTCAGGGAAAAAGGCAATGTCGACAATATTTTTGCCGGCTTCGATCACCGCCTTAAAGGTCTGGTAACCCATAAAACCCGGCACTGCATCGAGGACCAGGTCAAAGCCGGCAACAAGTCCGGCGATTGCAGCAGGATCAGACAAATCCACACAAACTGTGGAAATTCTGTATCCTGCTGCCAATTCTGCAAGAACAGCAGGGTTAATATCAGCAACAGTGACTTCCAGTGCGTTGTCTGCTGCAAGGTCGATGGCCATAGGCTTACCTACAAGCCCGGCTCCAAGTACGATTACTTTCATTTTGTATAGAATTGTTTTAAAGGGTCGTCAATTTTGTCGGCTTTTCTTTTAAACTGAGCCAGGACTACACCGGCAATGACCAGCGCCATCCCAAGAATCTTGCTTCCGGAAAAACTTTCCGACAACAGTAGAAAAGAAAATATGGCAGTGAAAACAGGAATCAGGTTTGAAAAAATATTCACCCTGCTGATGCCCAAATGACGTATGGATGCCGTAAAAAAGATAAACGCCAGTGTTGAGGCAAAAACAGCCAGACAAATAAGTGAGGTAAGCAAGGCTTCATTCATTTCTACCTGAAGCATAGCCTTCAGGTCAAAGTACAGGAATAGTGGAAGAAAAAGGATAGTGCCAATAATATTCTGGTAAGTAACAATCGTCACCGGGTGATATTTTAATGAGAGCTTTCTCAGGGATACGCCGGAACCCAATGCCGCCGCAACGGCAAACAACAGCAACAAGACACCTTTTAGGGAGGCATTAAAGCTCAGATCCTTTTTCAGTAACATTACGATTACACCACTAAAAGAAATGACAAGGCCAACAAAGTTAAGGATACTGAGTTTCTCGCGGAGAAAGAGATAAGCCACAAAGGGAGTAAATACAGGTATTGTGGCAATGATCACAGAAGCGACTGTCGAAGACACTTCCATCAAACCAAAGTTCTCACCGATGAAATAGAAAAACGGAGAAAAGAAAGCTGAGATCAGGATGAGTTTATAGTCCTCCCTTTTGATTTTGTTTTTACGGTAAAACAGCAGCCATACTATCAACAATAGTATGCTCGACATGACGAGTCTTATAAATATGGTACTAAGAGGTCCGAGGTATTCGAAAGTAATCTTGGTCCAAACAAAAGACATACCCCAGAAAATCATGGCAAACAAGGCCAGGAGGTAGGAACGGAAAATCGGGGTTTTCATGCAGTCGGGACTAATCCCTGAGGCCTAAGGTGTTAATGACACATTCGATTTTCTCACCCATTTCACGGTTTACTTCATCGAATTCGACACGTGATGCCAACTTCCCTACGACACCAAAATAGAATTTTATCTTGGGCTCAGTACCTGAAGGTCTGACAGTAATCTTTGAGCCATCTTCCAGGAAAAACTGAAGCACATTGGATTTTGGGAGGTTGATGACGGTTTTTTCTTGTGTCAGCATATTGGTTTCCAGACAATTCAAATAGTCCTTCATGGTGATCAGACGTAGTCCACAAATAGAAGGCATGGGATTGCTTCTGAAATCCTGCATCATTTTTTCTATTTCCTCAGCACCGGCTTTGCCTTTTCTGGTAATAGAAATCAGGTCTTCTTTGTAAAATCCGAATTCAACGTAAATGTCAAGCAAGAGTTCATACAAAGACTTGCCTTTACTTTTAGCCCAGGCAGCTGCCTCAGCAATCATACAACAGGAAGCGACAGCATCCTTGTCACGTACAAAGTCACCAATTAAAAACCCATAGCTTTCTTCTCCCCCGCCGATGAAAGTTTTTTTGCCTTCATTCTCACGGATTACCTCTGCAATAAACTTAAAGCCGGTGAGTACGTCGAAGGTTTCTACGCCGAATTTATCCGCAATAGATTTAAGAAGTTCACTGGTAACGATTGTCTTTGCTATATATTCAGATCCGGTGATAAGGTTTTTCTCTTTCCAGCGCGACAGCAGATAATAGATCAGCAAAGTGGCGGTCTGATTTCCATTCAGCAGGATATACTCACCATGGGTATTTCTGAGGCCAGCTCCCACCCTGTCAGCATCTGGATCAGTAGCGAGGATTAGATCGGCCTGTGTCTCCTGCGCCAATTGCATCACCATCGACATGGCTGCTTTTTCTTCAGGATTGGGAGAATGTACTGTAGGGAAGTTTCCATCAGGCACATCTTGTTCAGCCACTGTCAGGACATTTTCAAAGCCGAACATCGTAAGGGCCTGGGGAACGAGTTTTATTCCGGTACCATGCAAGGAGCTGAAAACGATTTTAAGATCATCGGGAGTTGTGGTTTCCGGATCTTTCAGGGAATATGTTTTAAGTTTTTTCAGATACTCCTTATCGATCTCTATACCAATTGGGATGATCTTTTCAGAGTCGCCACTAAATTTCACATCAAAAACATCTTTGATGGCCATCACTTCGTCGATTACGTTTTGGTCATGGGGAGCAACGAGCTGTGCTCCATCATTCCAATAAACCTTATAACCGTTGTATTCTTTCGGGTTATGAGAAGCTGTAATAACGATACCCGAATGACAATGCAGTTCTCTGACGGCAAAGCTTAATTCAGGAGTTGGTCGGAGGTCGTCGAAGAGAAACACCGTAAAGCCATTAGAAGAAAGGACATTGGCAGAGACTTGTGCAAAGAATCTGGAGTTGTTACGACTATCATGGGCGATAACCATGCGGATATCCTCTCCCGGGAATGATCTTTTCACATAATTGGCCAGCCCCTGGGTAGCCATGCCAACAGTATAACGGTTCATGCGGTTGGTGCCAACCCCCATGATACCACGGAGGCCGCCTGTACCAAACTCAAGGTTCCGATAGAAGCTCTCAATGAGTTCCTCTGGTTGTTTTTCCATCATATATCTGACCTGGGCACGGGTTTCTTCATCATAACCGTGGCCCATCCAGACCTTTGCTTTTTCAATTATCGTATTGTCAGGATTCATGGGCAAGAGATTGTTATTGCTTGTTCATAGAATGTATTTCGTTCAGGCAGCGCCTGAGACTTTCACGCCAATGCGGAATGTCTGCCTGTAGGAATGATTTTATCTTTGCTTTGTTTAAAAGGCTGTAATGTGGCCTGGCTGCAGGCGTTGGATAATCTGCACTCATGATGGGCAGAACCCTGGCTTTCAGGTCTTCCATCTGCACGATGGCATGGGCAAAATCATACCAGGAGGCAACGCCTTCATTGGTATAATGGAACAATTCATTTGATTCAATCAGCAGGAATTTATCCAGATGATCCACTATTAAAGCAGCCAGATCAGCGGCATGCGTTGGTGTACCCACCTGGTCAAAAACGATCCGGATTGCGTCATTGGCAGCGGCAATCCTTTGAATGGTTTTTACAAAATTGTGACCATAAGCAGAATACAACCAGGCAGTGCGGATAATGACAGCGCGATTGCAAACCTTCCTGATGGCTTCTTCACCCTCCCATTTCGTTTGGCTGTAGACCCCAATCGGGTTAACGCCATCAGATTCAGTATAAGGCTTATAGCCTTTACCGTCAAAAACATAATCTGTAGAAATGTGAATCAGGAGGATGTCCCGGGCCTGACATGCCTGAGCCAGATTCCGAACAGCGAGGGTATTTACTTTTGCTGCGGTTTCCCGGTCAGATTCAGCTTTGTCAACCGCAGTATAAGCGGCACAATTGATGACGGCATGAAAGTCGCCATCCTCAAAAAAAGACTCCACAGCATCAGACGAAGTAATGTCGAGTTCTGCAATGTCAGTAAAGGTAAAATGCAGTTCCTGATGATGTGATGACAAGGCGCGAAGTTCGCTGCCCAACTGGCCATTGCTACCAGTGACAAGGATGCGTGAAATCAGGGGTATACTCATGATTTGAGGAATAATTTTGGCGCCTTACAATCGATTCATCGTATCTTTACAAACATAGCAAATATAAACAATAAAAGTAGAAAAATTGGGGTGACGGCCGTACACATAATCCTATTGAAATTAAAATTTAATCTGTAACTTTGTGAACTTATCACAAGCATTCATTAATATTCAAATATCCAATCACATTATTAAATCCAGTATGAAAGCAAAAATTACGACACTTTCAATTCTTGTTTTGGGCCTTTTTCTGGCCTTTAGCGTAGTGGCTCAACCTCCACAGACGCCGATTACAATTCAGGCAGACACCGTTGTTACCTGCCCCGGTCCGGGTGTGCATGTCATGGTTCCGATCATTGTTAAAAACTGGATTGCTGACGACAGCATTCAGGCATTTGACCTGATTTTGAAATTTGACACCAATGCTGTTAAGTATGTAGCCATTCATGACATCAACACAGATGTTACTGCTTTGGGTTCATTTATTCAGAATTCCATTGGCGACCAATGGCTGGGTACCTGGTTTACCTTAAGTTTCGGAGCTCCTGCCAACGACACACTTTGCGTACTTGAGTTCGAATACAAACAAAACTGGAGCGCACTTACCTGGGATTTAACACAGGTCAACTTCTATGACTTTTTCTTCAATCCATTTCCAACAATCTGGGAAAATGGTCTTATCGGACTTACCGGTCCATTTATCACAACGCAGCCCATCACCACTACTGCTCCAAGCGGAACAAACACATCTTTTACTGTTGGCGGAACAAACATCACTGCTTACCAATGGCAATCCAGTATTGATGGAGTAACTTATGCTGACCTCAGCGATGGTGGATTTTACAGCGACGTAACCACTGCTACTTTAAATTTAAGCAATGTAAACCCCAGTATTGATGGAACTTATTACCGTTCCAAAACAACCGGTCCTTGTGGTGACCAATATTCATATGGAGCACAACTCCTTGTAGTTTCTACCACTCCTATCACCACCACCATCGGAACAACGACCTATTGTGCAGGTACGATAACTGTACCGGTTTTGGTGACTGATTTTTATGATGTTCAGAATTTTACCCTGGTAATGGATTACAATACCGGCACTACCAACAACCTGACTTATGCCAATTACCAGAATTTAGCTGTAGCTGGTAGTCTTATTGTTGACACTTCAATTCCAAACAAACTGAAACTTACTTATAACGGATCTGCCCAATCCAATTTTGGCAATGGCACTTTGGTAGAACTTGTATTCTCTGCCACTGTAGGAACAACCGGTTTTAACTGGGATCTTAGCCAATCCGAATACCTTACAGCTGCGAATTCACCACACTTCGTGAATTTTGTGAATGCCAATTTTATCATTGGTTCATTACCTAGTTCTTCAGGTATTCCAAGTGGTCAATCCAATGTTTGTTCCAGTACCCTGCCAATCACCTATACCGTTGCTCCTAACAGCAGCTTCCTGAGTTATGTATGGACACTCGAGCCACCTGATGCAGGTTTACTAACAGCAAACAACAACAGTGTTGCAGTAACTTTTGATCCTACTTTTACAGGCACAGCTACCCTCTTTATTTATGGCGTAAACAGCTGTGGAAACGGACCATTACTTGGAAAGTTCATCACTGTTCATATCCCAACAGACCTCACCATTACTGCCTTTGATTCTGTTTGTCTCCATGCGGCTCCTGTTGTACTTACCGGTGCAGCTCCTTCTGGTGGAACTTATTCAGGTCCCGGCGTTTATAGCAATTCATTTATCGCTGACAGCGTTGGTGTTGGTACTACAACCATTACCTATACCTACAGCAATTTGTACAACTGTGTTAGTACTATCTCTGCTCCTATCACTGTTAATTCACTCCCTACCGTTAGTTTTACAATCCAGCCTTATACCGCTATTTGTTATTATAACCCCAACTTTTTCCTTGGTGGTGGTGACCCTGCCGGTGGAGTTTATAGCGGAGCTGGCGTAAATGCAGGAATCTTTACACCCGGCATCGGCCTGGTCGGAAGCCAAAACATCACTTATACTGTGACCGGTGAAAATGGCTGTACGGCTTCTGCAGTGCAAACGCTCATTGTAGGTCTTTGCACTGGCGTTGAAAACCAATCCGAAAACCTCAGTGTTAATGTTCAACCCAACCCCAACAATGGTTTGTTTGAAATTAATGTAGCCAACCTTACAGATGAGGCTACAATCTCCATTTTCAATGAACTCGGACAACAGGTTTATACTGAAAAACTCAGCCCTGCAGCCGGAACCAATTTGAAACTTGACCTCAGCAATGAGCCAAGAGGAATGTACTTCCTGATGCTGAATTGCAATGGCAACATTCAGACTGATAAAATCATCCTGAAATAGCATTACAATCTTTGATTATTGAAAAGGGCGTCTCAGTTTTGAGACGCCCTTTTTGTTTTTACTGAATTGCTTTCGTAATAGGATAATCTGGTTTTCCTCCTATCGCAAAGGTGATATTTCACCGGAACCATTGACATCTTTGTCGATCCTGGGATTGCCAACATAACGAATTTCCCCGCTACCATTGAGTTGTGCCTTGAGGTTACTATCAGCCTTTACTGCAGCATAACCCGATCCACTTACACTAACATCTGAAGATATTGTGCTAAAATCAGCACCACTAAAATCTCCCGATCCATCGATTTTCACATATTGAGTTTTACCGGATCCGGAGAGTTTTACCTGTCCTGATCCTTTGATACCACAAAAGAATGTTTCGGCATTGGCTTCAAGGCTGATGTTGCCGGAACCATTAATGACAAGGCCTAACTGAGTAGATGTAATCACACCTTTCCCCTTGATCTCACCACTCCCCTCTACAACAAGTTTTGAAAATGCCGGAAGTTGAATATAGATGTTGATTCCTTTGTTATTGCCAATGCATTCGCTGGATTCAATGGTCAATGTCTCTTCCTTTAAGGATGTCTGAATCAATTTCAGGATGTTTGGTTGGGCTTCAATTCTAAAACTTGTATTAGGTCCTTGTTCCACAATCAGGTTGGCCGGCAAGTTAAGACGTATACCCGTAAAGCTTCCAGGCTGGCGTTCTTCAGTGATCAGCGCTCCTTTCCCATTGCGGCAATCCAGATTACAGGCCTGAAAGCTGAGCACAAGCAGAAAGAGAATCAAACTGAGAAATCTTGTGTATTTTGTTTTCATAGGAAGTGGTTTATCCTGCCAAATTAAAGCATAATACCGATGCTGTATGATTTTGCCAAAAAATAAACCCGGTCCTGATACACATAAGGTATTCCTGGCAATGCTGTCGCATCTGATTCTAGTGTTTATCCTACATCTATGGGCATAAAAAAAGGCTGCCCCGATGGAAGCAGCCTTTTCATAAAAACTTAGCTATTGTTGCTGAGATGATCTGATCAGGTTAAGTGCACTCCCTGCTTTGAACCATTCAATCTGGCCGGGGCTGTAAGAGTGGTTAATCACGATATCCTCTACCGCACCATCTGCATGATGAAGCACGGCTGTCAGGGGCAAACCAGGGGCAAAAGTCTTCAATCCGAGAAGGTCGATTTTGTCGTCTTCACGGATTTTCAGATAGTCTTCTTTATTGGCAAAAGTCAAGGCCAGCATTCCTTGCTTCTTGAGGTTGGTTTCATGGATGCGTGCGAATGACTTCACGAGGACCGCTTTGACACCCAGATGACGGGGTTCCATGGCAGCATGCTCACGTGAGGAGCCTTCACCATAATTCTCATCACCCACGATGAGGGTTGAGATCCCTGCTTTCTTGTAAGCCCTGGCAGCATCAGGAACAGTCAGATAATCCATGGTGACCAGGCTTTTCACCTTGTTGACAGCATCATTGAACGCATTTACCGCGCCGATGAGCATGTTGTTAGAGATGTTGTCGAGATGCCCACGGAACTTTAACCAGGGACCAGCCATGGAGATATGATCTGTCGTGCATTTCCCCTTCACCTTGATGAGTAATCGGAGTCCGGTGTAATCCTCACCTTTCCAGCTCTCAAAAGGAGAAATCAGCTGTAGACGTTCTGAGGCAGGATTTACGGCAATTTCAACGGCATCAGGATTCTCAGCCGGTGCAATGTATCCCATGTCTTTCACATCAAAACCCAGGGGAGGTAGTTCAATACCCTGTGGCATGTCGAGCATGACCCATTCGCCATCCTCATTCAGGAGTTTATCGGTAGCCGGGTTGAAGTCAAGACGCCCGGCGATGGCATAGGCTGTCACGATTTCCGGAGAAGCAACGAAGCCATGGGTATTTGGATTTCCGTCATTACGTTTGGCGAAATTCCTGTTGAAAGAGGTGATAATAGAATTCCTTCTTTCAGGATCATCAGTATGACGTTTCCACTGACCAATACAAGGTCCGCAGGCATTGGCCATCACTTGTCCGCCAATTTCCTCAAAATCAGCAAGGATGCCATCTCTTTCTGCAGTATAACGAATCAGTTCTGAGCCTGGATTGATGATAAACTCCGCTTTAACTTTCAGGTTTTTTGCCTTGGCCTGGCGTGCGATTGAGGCTGCACGTGACATGTCTTCATAAGAAGAATTGGTGCAAGACCCAATGAGGCCGACTTCCAAAACAAGTGGATAATCCTTTTCTTTCACCACTTTTACGAACTCAGAAACTGGGTAAGCGGCATCCGGTGTGAAAGGGCCATTGATTTGAGGCTCCAATGTAGTAAGGTCAATTTCAATAAGTTGATCGAAATATTTTTCAGGGTTTACATATACATCTTCGTCAGCCCTGAGGTGTTCCCTGACCGTATCAGCCAGTTTTGCTACTTCAGTACGTCCTGTCGCTTCCAGGTAAACTTTCATCCTGTCATCGTAACCGAAGATAGAAGTGGTAGCCCCTACTTCAGCACCCATGTTACAGATCGTTCCTTTTCCTGTTGCACTGAGATTGTCGGCACCTTCACCGAAATATTCGATGATACAACCTGTTCCTCCTTTTACCGTCAGGATTCCGGCTACTTTCAGGATAATATCTTTAGAAGAAGCCCAATTGCTGAGCTTGCCTGTTAACTTAACACCGATAAGCTTTGGCATCTTCAGTTCCCAAGCCATACCTGCCATCACATCTACAGCATCTGCACCGCCAACGCCGATAGCCACCATACCCAAACCACCTGCATTAACAGTATGAGAATCTGTTCCAATCATCATACCACCGGGAAATGCATAATTTTCGAGGATGACCTGGTGAATGATACCAGCCCCCGGTTTCCAGAAACCAATACCATATTTATTAGATACAGCCTGGAGGAAGCTATAGACTTCTTCATTCTGCTTGTTAGCTTCTACAAGATCAGCCTCTGCTCCTGCTTTGGCAAGGATGAGGTGATCACAATGCACTGTGGAAGGAACGGCAGTCTTTTTGCGGCCTGCCAGCATAAATTGCAGAAGTGCCATTTGTGCAGTAGCATCTTGCATCGCCACGCGATCTGGTGCGAAATTGACATAGTCTGCACCACGTCTGTAATCTACAAGAGTTTCTCCTTCAATAAGATGAGAATAAAGTACTTTTTCGGTTAAAGTAAGCGGGCGACCCAGGCAGCGTCTGGCCTCTTCAATTTTACCGGGGAGTTTTGCATAAGCCCCTTTAATAAGTTCAAGATCAAAAAGCATAATGATGGTTTTCTTTGGTTAACTTTTTTCTCCGACAAAATAATCTGATTTGTCGGCAAACAGAATATTAAATGATGTAAGACTCCCGTAGATGCGGGTAATATATTGCTGGATATTGACTTTGTCGAAGTCGGAGAGTTCACTTGCATTGACACGTTGTTCAAGAACCCTGAGACGATCCCTTGTCATCACAATTTTGTGAAAAAAGGCATCAATGGGCATGTCTTTGCCAGAAAGCGTTTTATCTCCTGGCTCAAAGACGATCCTGCCACCGCTCCACTTTTTGGCCATCACAGCAGTCTCCTGAATATCGGTTAAATCACGGATCAGCTTGGTAAAAATGCGCTCTACTTTTGCATAGCTCATGAGGTCTTTTTCCTCATCGCGCAATTCTATCACCTCTAATCCCATGAAATTACGGGATATCTGCCGGGTTCCGGATTCAATAAAAGTAATTTCGTACATATTTGACCTGACCTGGATGACTACACCAGCGCCAAATTCAGGGTGACTTACCCTGGATCTTATACCGAATGCCTGTTCTTCTGACATATATTTTATTTGGGGTGCAAAATTAGGGATTTCAATTTAAACTTAACAATGTCTGCCGAATTGCTTCCACTGCCGGGACAAGGAGGTGCTTACCATCATTGTTAATCACAAAATCAGCAAGTTCAAGCTTTTTCTCATCATCCCATTGCCATGCATTACGTTGACGTACAGCTTCAGCACTGATGCCATCTCTTTGCATTACTCTTTCAATCCTGAGCTGCTGTGGTGCTGTCACCAGAATAATTCTGTCGAACAGTGCATCGAAACCTGATTCGTACAAAATGGCGGCTTCATGAATTACAAAAGGATGTTGGTGATGCAGATCGCACCAGCAATGAAAATCTGCCATGACCAATGGGTGTATTACATCATTGATACAGGCAAGCTTATGAGGATCAGAAAAGACAAGAGCAGCGAGTTTTTTTTTGTCAATTGCACCATTGCCATCCAGGACTTCGGTTCCAAAAAGAGAGATCACCTTTTGAATCACCTTCGGATATTCGTAAAAGCGTTTGGCTTCTATATCAGCATGATAGACAGGAATCCCCATCTTAAGAAACACAGAGCCGACAAGGGATTTTCCGCTGCCGATAGAACCGGTGAGGCCAATTTTCCACATAATCAAAACAGACGCCCTTGCTGGGGCTTGGGGATAGAAACAAGAATCATGGCATCCGCGATGCAGATGCCATGCATGGTGTCTCTATGCTTGTTTGTCAATTGAAGGCTCCTGGCCTGCCATAGCTACGGCTGATTTTTCGATCTTGATACGGGCATTGTCAGCGATTTCAAGCAGGAAGGTAGTATCCTGAACCTTGACGATTTTTCCGTGAACGCCACCAATGGTAACCACGCGATCGCCTTCTTTGAGGTTCTCGCGGAATTTTTTGGCTTCTTTGGTTTTCTTCATCTGTGGGCGAATCATAAAGAAATAAAACACAAAGATGATCAGTAAAAGCGGAAGGAAACTCATGATAGGGTTTGATTTTCCGCCGGCTCCCTGGGGCGCCATTAAAAGGATATAAGCAAGATTGTACATAAATGATATTTGTTAATGATATTATTGTTCAGCATCGCCGGACGATAAGACCTGCGCTTTGATTGTTAATACTTTCGAATTGGGAACGGTATTGGCTAGTACCGTGACAGTTTTTTGCTGAAATCCGCGTTTACCTTCAGTTTTAAAACTGACAGTGACCGTTTTCTCCTCACCCACCTTGATGGCATCTTTCGGAAAATCGGTTACAGTGCATCCACAAGAGGTAGAGACGCTGGAAATGACCAGATCAGCATTGCCGGTATTTGTAAAGGGGAAACCATAGCTTACCGTTTCGCCTTCATACACCTTTCCAAAATCATGTTCATCAGACTTAAAGGATATGACAGGCATACCTCCTGTAACGCTTTTCCCTGAAGCCGATGCCGGATTGCGAACCACATCGGCAGGAATGTCTTTCTTCTCACTGCCGCATGCAAATACAAGGACAAGAGATACAAGAAGGAAAACCTTGAAACAAGGGTTCATCGGTTATTGAATTTTATGATTGGGGCAAAGATAGCAAAAGCAGAATCTACTCTTTAAGTCCCCTGCCGCGCTTTTTAATCTTTTTCTCTTCCTTCAGCTGGGCCACAAGTTTGTCGAGGATACCATTAATAAACTGGCTGCTTTTGGGTGTGCTGAATGATTTTGAGATCTCGATATATTCATCCAAAGTGACTTTAACGGGAATCGACGAAAACTCCAGCAGTTCACACATGGCCATTTTTATGATGACAGTATCCATGATGGCGATGCGTTCAAGATCCCAGTTTTTGGCCAAAGGAGTAAACAAGGCTTCATATTCCTGACTGTGCATGATCGTCTTGCGGAAAAGCTCATGAAAAAAGACAAGATCTTCATTGTCATTGGTATCCTGTGTCTTAATGATCGTCGGTAGTTTGGCCGTTGGTTTGCTGCCCTCTTCGATGAAATTGATCGTTTTTTGGACCAGTATGGAAGACAGATGAAAATCTCCTGCCCAGAAAATGCTTTTGTCTTCGTAAAAATCCCAGAGCATATCCGATTCTCCGAGGTATTTGCGGCTAATCTTGTGAATGAACTCAGCATGGGATGCATAGCTATTGTCATCCGAAGCCATATAACTAAGGTATTCTTTGCTATCCCTGACTTCGAAGAAGAGTTTTTTGATGATCTCCTGGTCGAGGTACCAATTGATTTTATACTTCTCGACAGCATTCTGAAACTCCAGGTTATCAGTAAGTTTCTGGAGGAACAGGTTATCAACGAATTTGCGGTTGGGGTTTACCTCTTCCGGAGTGGGGAGGAATTTATTCATTGCATCCTCGAGTCGTTGTTTTGCAAAATCACGTATTTCTATCAGCAAAGAAAGCTGGTAGATATAGAGTTCATGAAGTTTATCGAGACTGCTGTTAAGTACGCTTTCGCCAAGACGAACATCGTCATTGCCGGTGAGGAAGAATGCGTAGAGGGCCTGTAAAGCCTTGATCCTCAAATGTCGCCTACTGAGCATAAGTGAAGGAACTATGTTTAATGAGCTGCAAAGGTAAGTAATTTCTGCCGAATAGTGAGGAACAAAACCCGGCAATGTCAGAGATTTCTGTTCACTTAATTTTTTTTGAATTTTGCTGTAAGCACGTGATTAAATCCTAATTTTGTTGCAGGTGTAGAAAAATTCAGAGGAATGATGGAAGATTTTGAAAACAATGGCAGAAGAGAAGAGATCTTCTCAAAAGCTGTTAGAGCCGGGAAAAGGACATACTTTTTTGATGTCAAAGCCACCCGCAATGATGAATACTACCTTACCATTACAGAAAGTAAGAAGAGGTTCAGCAACGAGGAGGGAAAGTTCTTCTACGAGAAGCATAAGATCTTCCTGTACAAAGAAGATTTTGAGAAATTCAGCCATGGCTTAAAAGATGTCGTTGAGTTCATAGAAACCGGGAAAATCCCTGAAGATCATGATGCTGAGCGTGCTTACGACAGAGATGACATGGACTTTGAAGATTTCACTTCTGAGAAGGAAAGATAGTTCCTTTTCAGGTCTATGTATCAGTAATATACCTGGACAAGTTCTGCAATTCATACAATCTACCACTTCTTGTTGATAAGTGTACGCAAGATAGCGGTACGGAATTTTGTATTTTTGCAGCCGAAAATAATACAATGATATTTCATGGGTAAGGTAATCGCGATTGCAAATCAAAAAGGAGGCGTTGGCAAAACCACCACCTCTATCAACCTCAGTGCCAGCCTGGCAGTGTTGGAATACAAGACGCTGCTCATTGATGCTGATCCACAGGCCAATGCGACCTCCGGTGTTGGTTTTGACCCAAGGAACATCAAAACCAGCATTTACGAATGCATCATTGAGGATGTGGATCCCAACAACATCGTATTGCATACCCAAACACCCAACCTGGACCTGATTCCGGCTCACATCGACCTTGTCGGTGCTGAAATCGAAATTATCAGCCTACCCAACCGTGAGAAACTGATGCGAAAAGCCATCGCACGCATCAAAGACAATTACGATTTTGTGATTATCGACTGCTCCCCTTCTCTTGGTCTTATTACTGTAAATGCCCTTACTGCTGCAGATTCTGTGATCATTCCGGTGCAATGCGAATATTTCGCTTTGGAAGGACTCGGGAAATTGCTGAATACCATAAAAATTGTTCAGACCCGGCTCAACCCGAATCTCGACATTGAAGGAATTTTGCTTACCATGTACGACAACAGGCTCAGGCTTGCCCGCCAGGTTGTTGAAGAAGTAAAAACCCATTTTGAAGAAATCGTTTTCGATACTGTTATCCATAGAAATACCAAACTCGGAGAAGCACCCAGTTTCGGAGAAACCATCATCATGCACGACATCCAGAGTAAAGGTGCAACCAACCACCTCAACCTCGCCAGGGAGATCTTGCAAAAAAATGGGCTGACACGAATCCCGAGTACAGACAAACAACTGACAACTGATGATGAACAATAAACGAAAAGCCCTGGGCCGTGGCCTGGATGCTTTGCTGGATACCATGCATGATGAAGTCGTGAGCATGGACGCTGACGGTAATAGTATGGTATGGTCGCATGCCAACATCCCGATTAACAGAATTGAAGCCAATCCTTACCAGCCTCGTACTGATTTTGAACAGGAAGCTTTGAATGAGCTGGCTACTTCCTTAAAAGAACAAGGGATTATTCAACCCATCACTGTTCGCAAAGTTGGTCACGACAAATTTCAACTCATCTCGGGAGAAAGGCGTTTACGTGCTTCCCAGATCGCTGGCCTGACGCTGATTCCGGCATTCATCAGGACAGCCGACGACAACCAGATGCTCGAACTTGCACTGGTGGAGAACATTCAGCGTAAAGACCTCAACGGGATAGAAATCGCCATCAGCTTGCAGCGGATGATCGATGAGCTGAACTTCACCCAGGAAAACCTTGGTGACAAAATCGGGAAAAACCGCTCTACCATCACCAATTATTTGCGCTTGCTCAAACTCCCACCGGAAATCCAGGTCGCTGTCAGAGATGGCAAAATCAGCATGGGGCATGCACGTGCCATTATCAACCTGGCTGATGAGACCACCCAACTCGCTTTTTTGCACGAAATCCTTTCCAACAACCTGAATGTAAGGGAAGTAGAAAATCTGGCAAGGACAAGTCAGAAGGACAGCAAACCCACGAAACCGAAAAAGGCCAATGTTTTACCTGCACAATACCGCAGTACACAAAAAAGCCTTGAGACTAAACTAGCGGCCAAGGTGGAGTTAAAACGCGACAGCAGTGGCAAAGGCAGCCTAAAGATTATATTCAGGAACGATTCCGAACTTGACAAATTACTTGGAACGCTTTTATAAAAACAGATGGCCCGGGCTTTACGGGTCTTTGCTATTGGTATTGCTTTCGACCATGCCAATGGCCATTCCTGCCCTGTATGCTCAAACCTTGAAGCCTGCTCCGGCAACGGTTTTGGTCGATAGCTCCCTTGTTAGGATACAATCACCTTCCAAAGCAGCATTATATTCTGCCTTGCTTCCTGGTCTGGGCCAGGCTTACAACAAGAAATACTGGAAGATTCCTTTGATTTATGCGGGTTTTGGCACCATGACCTATTTCATCGTGACCAATGGCAAAGAGTATAACAAATTCAAAGATGCTTATGAATATGCCAACGGAGATAGCCTTTCCGGGAAATACAATGAGTATGTAGACAAATATGCTGTTGATGAGTTGCAGGCCGGCAGGGATTACTACCGGCGTAACCGTGATTTGACGATTATTGTCACCTCATTCTGGTACCTGCTGAATGTGGTTGATGCCGCTGTTGATGCCTATTTGTTTGAATATGATGTCAGCGATGACCTGAGCATGCGGATAGAACCAAGTTTCAACCCTCGCCTGTATCATGCCAGGGTGCCCGCAGAATTAAAACTTACCTTTCGTATTGGATCCCACTAAACCATATTGAATATTGAAAACAGAACCCCTTAAAAAGCTGAATATTGCCATCCTGGGCTATGGTCGGATGGGTAAAGAAATTGAACGTGTAGCCATTGACCGTGGACATGATGTAGTACTCTCCTTTGATTCGGAAGCTGACTGGAAAGCCGATGGAGACAAGCTCAAGGCCTGTGATGTTGCGATCGAATTCAGCCAACCTGCCGTGGTTGTCAGCAACCTTTTAAAGTGCTTTGAAGCCGGAGTGCCTGTCATCACAGGAACAACAGGATGGCAGGAAGAACTTGATGTTGTTCGTGCAGCCTGCCTTACCTCCAATGGCACCTTATTCTATTCATCAAACTACAGCATCAGTGTAAATATCTTTTTTGAAATCAACAAATTGCTGGCCCGCCTAATGAATCCCTACACTGAGTACGAGGTCAACATTGAAGAAACCCACCACCTGAACAAACTTGATTCACCTAGCGGGACAGCCATCGTGCTTGCCAGTGAGATCATCCATTTTATGGACCGCAAAGAAAAATGGACAGGAAAAACCAAACAGACAGAGAATGAACTTCAAATACTGTCTGTCAGGGAAGAAAACATAACCGGAACCCATGTTGTTACATACGAATCCGGGATGGATGCCATAGAGATTAAGCATACAGCAAAGAATCGCAAAGCCTTTGCCGTTGGTGCCGTAGAGGCTGCAGAATGGGTTCAGGGCAAAAATGGCGTCTTCCAGATGAAAGACATGCTTGGGTTATCATGATTTCCGGTAACAAAGTGAATCAATTTTAATCGAAGCAAGGATGCCGGGATGAAAGGGCGCAGTTTTTTGCAAAGCTGTTCCTCCCCGACATATAATATTTAACATACACAATAGGAAGTAATTACCTTCGTTAAATTCAAAATTAATGACCACATGAGTATATTCCTTATCTTTTCCCTGATTTTCTTATTGCTTTCTATCGCAGGTGTTTACCTGTTTTTCGAGAAAGCCGGTGTTCCAGGATGGAAGTCGCTTGTACCTTTCTACAACTTATATATCTGGCTCAAAATCATCGACAAGCCCATGTGGTGGTATGTGTTTTTGCTGATTCCCTTCCTGAACATTTTTGTAATTATGCTCATGGTCGTTGAGTTGCTGAAATGCTATGGCAAATTTGACCTATTAGAACAAGCGGTTGGGGTTGTTTTCCCATTCTTTTACCTGCCTTACCTTGGGTTACAACCCGGCATTCAATATACCCATCCTTCAAAACGGCCATTTGTCAAGAAAACTGTCGTCAGGGAATGGGCAGATGCCATTATTTTTGCAGTGATTGCTGCTACTATTATCCGCACTTTTCTTATTGAAGCCTATACAATTCCAACCTCATCCATGGAGAAATCACTCCTGGTTGGGGATTTTCTCTTCGTTAGCAAGATCAGCTACGGCCCCAAAATTCCGAATACCCCCATTGCATTTCCTTTTGCTCATCATACCATGCCATTGACACAATTCACCAAATCTTATGTTGAGTGGATTAAGTTGCCATATTATCGCTTCTCTGGCTATACTGACATCAAAAACAATGATGTTGTCGTCTTTAACTATCCCAGTGGTGACACTGTTGTGCTGGAAAGACAGAATGAGGACTATTACCAGATCGTCAGAGATGCAGAGTCAGAACTAAAGAACTATATGTCTGATGCTTATGTTCCCGGCTCGGGCAGAGATGCCGTCTGGAAGAATTTTACTGTCGTTGCCCGTCCGGCAGACAAACGCGAGAATTACATCAAGCGTTGCGTCGGCATTGCCGGTGATAAAATCCAGGTGATAGATCACCAGTTGTACTTGAATGGCAGACCGGCATCCAATCCTGAAAGAATGCAGTATAACTACGATGTTTACACGGATGGCAGTGGCTTAAATCCCAAAGCCGTTGAAAAGCTGGGCGTCAGTGAAGGTGGATTGATTGAAGGCAATGAGCATTATATGTTTCCCTTGTCACAGACTACCCTGAACGCATTAAAAACCTGGACAAATATCAAAGAAGTTAAGGTTCACACCAGAGTCAAAGGTGATGTCAACCCGGCTACATTCCCCCATGATGCCCTCAATTTCCCCTGGAATGAGGATAACTATGGTCCCTTGACAATCCCCAAAGCAGGTGCCACTGTAGCCCTGAACATGAACAACATTGCGCTGTATAAAAAGTTGATTAGTGTTTATGAGAACAATGATCTTAAAATACAGGACAGTACCATTTTTATCAATGGCAAAGCTGCAACAAGCTATACTTTTAAGATGGATTATTTCTGGATGATGGGAGATAACCGGAACAACTCAGCAGATTCCCGCTTTTGGGGCTTTGTCCCGATGGACCATATTGTCGGGAAAGCTGCTTTTGTCTGGCTTTCGCTCGACAAAAACAAGTCTTTCCCGTCCAACATCAGGTGGAACAAGATGTTCCGTTTGATTCACTAGAATTGTGAATCAATCATTCGTATTTAAAAACCGTATTCGAAAGCGTTTACATATTCGAACATAGTTCCATTCTTTTTCCATAATACAACGGCGATAGCAAGTTCGTTGGTCCAATCAGGATCAATGGCCATTGTGAAATCTTTAATAATCATCGTACCGGCGATGGTTGTTCCGGTAGCAATACTTTCACCATAACAGTTGTCATCCAAAGCTGCTCTGAGGACATGCTGATGGGTATAGGTATCAGGATTGGCAGTTCCGTTTTGTTCAAAATCGCCGGAAGAAGAAGAACCGTCAATGCCAGACTCAAGCAACATGACAGAAACATAATAATCACCTGTAACCTCTTTCAGGAATTCGGTATAGGCCTTAATACTTACATTATCACCAACGCGGGTAGCCTTACAAACGATACTGCCTTCAGGATCGCGGGCCATGAGATTGGTCATTTTGCCAGGGAAAGTGCTTGGGCTGTTTGGCATTTTTTCGTCACCTACCCAGAAAGCAGGGATTCCGCCACCATCAGGCCTGCAGGAAGCCAGACTGTTATAAAGGGTTGCATTGTACATTGGGTCACCGGAAGCATGACAGGCGATGCCAACGACATCACCCATGTCAACTAGGGCTTGCATACCGGGAGCACCCCAATCACCACAAGGACCACACCAGGTAGCAGTATATTCAACGACAAGTCCCAATTGCAGAGGTCCTGTAGCAATACAAGATCCGTCGTCGATGGTTGCCTTTGAGTCATAATTCAAGGAATTCTTGTTAGTACAACCCATTTTGTCAACCTCGTTTACTTCATGCTTGTTACATCCGTTCAAAGCAATCAGAGAAACCAGGGCAATAAAAAGAATGGACAATTTTTTCATACACTTTTTGTTTTAGTGAAAACCTAACTTATTTTGTACACAAATATAATGTTAAAATTGTACGTAAATTGTTTTTTCCGCTTTTTTTGAAATTCGTACTTTTGTAAATTCACTGAAAAGCGTATTAAAGAATCTATCTCCCTGAAAACCACCAAGAAAATACAAGATAAGCCCACCGTGGCAAAAACCCGAAAGAAGCGATCTGGGGAACCTAAGCAAGTAATTAACAGACACTTCCCATGGGCCAAGCTCAGGATTCTATCAGGTGTTCTTCTCATCTTGTTTTCTTTGTTCCTCGTCCTATCGTTTGGCTCCTATCTCTATGGCTATTTTACGGAGTCATGGCAACAGGATGATATCTTTTCTTTTCAGGGGATGAAACTCAACCGTATTCTCACCGACAGCAGCATCGTTGTGAATAACATCATGGGGCGTGTCGGGGCTTTACTCTCTTATGTTTTCCTGAAACGATGGTTCGGATTGGCCTCATTTGTCTTTCCTTTCCTGTTTTTCATTTTTGGGATACGACTGATGCTCAAACGCGACTGGCTTCCCCTGGCCAAGACTTTTGAATTGTCGGTTGTCCTGCTCATCTTGTTGTCGACAGGCTTTGCCTATATCTTAAGAGATCCTGTCTTACAGATGTTTGGCGGGGTATTCGGGCATCTGAGCATTACCTTCCTCGAAGGTGCCATCGGAAGGCTGGGAACCGGTTTCCTGTTGCTTTTTCTCTACATGACATTTGGCGTTTTGGTCTTTAATGTCTCTTTAAATTTCCTTCAGGATAAAAAAGAAGCTGAACCAATTGGGGCTGATGCCGCTGAAGGCGTTTTACAAACATCAAACCTCAAACCCGGAGCTGATGCTGAAACAAAAGACAATATTTTTGAATTTGACCTGAAAAAGAAGGATGAGGCAAAGAATGCTGAAGTCCAACAAGACCCTTCAAGCCCATCTACCCCATACCTGAAGGCTGAACCCCAATCAAGCCCGGAAGCTGTTCCTGCAAGCACTCCTGTAAGTCATGCAATTTCAGAAGCCACGGCTGAGCCTATTGCTGAACCCATCGTCTTCGAAACGGAAAAAGAACCCAAAAAGAAGGAGGTGGTAAAAGAAGTGGAGTTTGACATCAAAGTACAGGATGAGGTAACTGATGAAGACCAAGGCTTTGAGGAAGAGGATGATAACGACAATCCTGAAGGCACTGCCAAAAAGAAAGAAAGGGTTCCTGATTTAAAAACACCCTTCGACCCTACCCTTGAGCTCCCTGGTTTCAAATTTCCGCCTGTTGAATTGCTGAGCAGCTATGGCAGTGGACAGGCCAATGTGCGCAAAGAAGAACTTGAGGAGAACAAAAACAAGATCGTCCAGACGCTCAACAACTACTCCATCTCTATTGAAAAGATTATTGCGACGATCGGGCCAACAGTGACCCTATATGAAATCGTTCCTTCTCCGGGTATCCGGATCTCCAAGATTAAAAACCTGGAGGATGACATCGCCCTCAGTCTGTCGGCTTATGGCATCAGGATCATTGCCCCCATCCCCGGCAAAGGCACCATCGGCATCGAAGTCCCTAATCAGAACCCGGAAATCGTCTCGATGCGCTCAGTGGTGGCTTCAGAGAAATTTCAGAATACCAAGTTTGAATTGCCTATCGTCATCGGCAAAACCATCTCCAATGAGACCTATGTCGCCGACCTGACAAAAATGCCCCACCTCCTGATGGCAGGCGCCACCGGTCAGGGAAAATCAGTGGGATTGAATGCCATCATCACTTCGATACTTTACAAAAAGCATCCTTCGGAAGTGAAATTCGTCATGGTTGACCCTAAAAAAGTTGAGCTTTCCCTCTTCAACAAAATTGAACGACATTATCTGGCCAAGCTTCCTGATTTTGATGAAGCCATCATCACCGACACCAGGAAAGTCGTCAGGGTACTCAACTCCATGCTGATCCTCATGGACACCCGCTACAACCTCCTGAAAGACGCACAGGTCAGGAATATCAAAGAATACAATACCAAGTTCATCGCCCGCAGGCTAAACCCCAACAATGGCCATCATTTCATGCCATATATCATCCTCGTAGTGGATGAATTTGCTGACCTGATCATGACCGCAGGCAAAGAAATTGAGACCCCCCTGACCCGCCTGGCGCAGCTTGCAAGGGCCATCGGTATCCACCTGATTATCGCCACACAACGTCCTTCTGTCAATATCATTACAGGTACCATCAAAGCCAACTTCCCGGCCAGGGCAGCCTTCCGGGTCATCTCCAAAATCGACTCCCGTACCATTCTGGATACAGGTGGTGCTGATCAGCTGATCGGCAGAGGTGATATGTTGCTTTCTATGGGTAGTGACCTGATCCGTTTGCAATGCGCCTTTGTAGATACCCCTGATATCGACAAAATCACAGAATTTATCGGTTCACAAAGGGCATTTGCAGAGACCTTCGCCCTTCCGGAGTATTTTGAAGAAGGAGAAGAAGGTACCAAGGATTTCGACATGTCACAACGGGATGATATGTTTGATGAAGCTGCCAGGTGTATTGTACAGCACCAGCAAGGGAGTACCTCTCTCCTGCAGCGCAAGCTAAAACTCGGATACAACAGAGCCGGAAGAATCATGGATCAGCTGGAAGACCTTGGCGTCGTCGGCCCTTCCGAAGGAAGCAAAGCCAGGGAGGTTAGAATCAAAGACCTGATGGCTTTGGAACAATTATTGAAGGACCATTTCTAAATATTAATTCACCCTATGAAAAAGTCAGCCCTCTTTCTTTTATTAATGAGCATGTTCAGCTTCAGCTTTGCCCAGCTTAATGACCCCAAAGCCAAAGCAATTCTGGACGAAGTAATCACAAAGTCAAAAACTTACGAGAATATTAAGGCTGAGTTTACGTATCGTCTTGAGAACAAAACCAACAAAGTTGCTGACAGCTACAATGGCACTGCAACCATTAAAGGTGAGAAATATAAACTCAGCATTGCAGGCCAGATTGTAATCTTCAACAACAACACCACCTGGACATTTATCAAAAGTGCCAATGAAGTGCAGATTAATTCAGTCGATGACAAAGAAGATGCGGTAACACCTACCAAGATCTTTAACGGCACCTACCTCAACAACTTCAAACCAAAACTGATCAGCGAGGCAGCCAAAGAGGGCAAGACGGTTCAAACCATCGACCTCACTCCTACCAAAGGAAAATCATTTTTTAAAGTACGTCTCGAAATCGACAAAGCAAACAAACAGATTGTCAGCTTTGGGGTTTACGACAAAAACGGCAGCATCTATACCTACAAAATCAACAAATTCCTTGTCAATCAGAAAGTTGCTGACACAGAGTTTGTCTTTAAGGCATCAGATTACCCGGGTGCCGAAATCAACGACATGCGCTAAGCCTTGCGCTGCTATGCTATCCGGAATAAAAAACCTCATCTGGGACTGGAACGGTACCCTCTTAGATGATGTAGACATCTGTGTTGAATCCATCAACATTTTGCTTGAAAAACGCAATCTCCCTCACATGGATGTTGCGCGTTACAAAGAATTGTTCACTTTTCCGGTGAGACAATATTACGAAGGTATCGGCTTTGATTTTTCCCTTGAGTCTTATGACAGTGTTGCCATGGAGTATATGTCAGTTTACCTCTCATTGCTTCCCACTGCAAATCTGTTTCCGGAGATCATCCCCCTCTTGCAGGCAGGCCGCCAATGTGGCTATCAGCAAGCAGTGCTTTCTGCCATGGAGCAGGAAACCCTGAATCATTCGATCATGACCAAAGGGATTGCAGGGTATTTCACAAAGATTGTGGGCATTGACAACCATTTCGCAGCAGGAAAGCTTGAAAATGCACAAAAGATTTTACAGGAAATTGAGGGGAATGCTGCTGAGACTTTGCTTATCGGGGATACAATCCACGACTATGAAGTTGCCACTGCCATTGGTTGCCCTTGTCTTTTGATTGGCAGCGGGCACCAGTCAATCAGGCGATTATCAGCTATTGGTGGGCATGTTGCAAGTGGTCACGAGGAGGTTTTACAGTTCTTTAATTGAGTCATTTTTTAACTGCTCCATCAGGCCTTTGTCGATGATTTCAGTTTTAAACTTGTAGCTTTTAGAATAGTACTCCTTTTTCAGGGTCTTGGCATTGTCATCAAAATAGATCCACATGCCTTCCTTCAAACCATTTTTGTAGGCACCTGACACCCTTAACTTCCCGGAGGGGAAGAAAACCTGGGTTAAGCCTTGTAACATGTCTTTGTCGTAGACACCCTTTAATTTGATGGTACCATCTTCAAAATACTGCAACCATGGACCTTGTTTCAGGTTGTCCCTGAAAGTTTTCTCATCATCGATACGTCCATTCGGGTAGTAAGTACGCCAGACGCCATTCTTTTTACCAGATTTGTATGACTCCTGGGACAGGGGTTTTTCCTGTTCATTGTAATAAATCCAAACACTATCTTTGATCGTTTCTATGTACTTACCTTCCGCCATTTTTTTTCCATTTGGAAAATAAGTTACTGTATATGAATGCTTTCCGCCCATAGAAAAGATAGACTCCGCTTTGATCTTGCCATCCGGGTAGAAATACCTGAATTTGCCGATGGGTTTATCATCTTTGAAGCTGCCTTCATATTTCAGTTTCCCCTGCTCATCCAGTTTTTTCCAAAGCCCTTGTTTTTTCCCTTTGGCATCGGTTTGGTTGACAGCATTGTCAGGTTGAGCCTGTAGAAAGAAACAGCTGAGAAAGAGGACTAAGAATGTAAAATACGTTTTCGGCATAATGTGAAAGTAAACGGCAAAAAAAGTGATTTATTCCCTTACTTTTGCCTTGTAAAATTACATTAATTTCTTTCGGTGTCAGGATTTTCATCAAAACTCATGGAAGAGGCAGTCAGTGAGCTTGCCCGACTTCCGGGTATCGGCAAAAAGACGGCTTTAAGGTTAGCGCTACATCTCCTGAAAGAGGGAGAAAATGATGTAGCCAAGCTTGGCAATGCCCTAATCAGGATGCGGACAGAGATACAGTATTGCGAAAGCTGTCATAACATCTCAGATACACAACTTTGTGCCATTTGCAGTGATCCACGGCGGGAGCCCCATACAGTTTGTATCGTACAGGATGTCCGTGATGTGATTGCCATAGAAAACACCCGTCAGTACCGTGGCTTGTATCACATCCTCGGCGGTGTGATTTCGCCTATGGAAGGGATCAGCCCTGACGATCTCAACATCCAGAGTCTGATTCGCAAAATTGAAGGCAAACTTGTCAAAGAAATCATCATGGCTTTGCCGGCTACCATGGAAGGTGACACCACAAATTTCTTTATCTATAAGAAAGTCAAGGACTTTGACCTGGCAGTATCCACCATTGCCAGGGGTGTTTCAGTTGGTGATGAGCTGGAATATGCAGATGAAGTCACCCTGGGCAGGTCTATACTGAACCGGATGCCTTACCAGGGAGGTTTAACATACTAAAGAGCCCACCATAGTCTTCCTGTACCTGTGCTTCAGAAACCGGAGTTTCTTCTGTAATAACAACATAGGAGGTTTCTTCTTCTTCAAATAGCTTTAACTGATTCGGGCTGATGTAATCGTCATTTTCAGGGTTGGAGGCATGCCTTTCAAGAAACTCTTTCAAAGCCTTTTTTACCAGGCGTTTGGTGCTGGTTTTGTGGATCTTACAAAACCTGTCAAGTAAACTCTTCTGTTTGTTACTAACCTTGATTTCGATTTTCCGGAACCTGGGCTTCGCGACTTTCTTCTTCTTTTGAACCGGCATCTTGGGAATATCAGTGATGACTTATTTAATCGAATTAATTTCCCCGATGATTTTATCTGCCAGTTTCTCGGCGCTATCAGCAGTAGTGCTTTCAGTATATATCCGGATGATGGCTTCCGTATTGGATTTACGGAGATGGACCCATTCCCTGCCAAACTCAATTTTCAAGCCATCTTCTTTGTTGATGGGCATGTCAGTATAGCGGGCTTCCATTTGAATCAAGATCTTGTCCACATCAGTACCAGGCAACAGTTCTACCTTTTTCTTGGCCATGAAATAGTCGGGATAGGATGCCCTGAGCGCTGTACATTTTTTACCTGAAAGTGCCAGTTGCGTAAGAAACAAGGCAATTCCAACGAGAGAATCCCTACCATAATGCAGGTCCGGCAGGATAATACCTCCATTTCCTTCCCCACCGATAACGGCATGGGTATCTTTCATTTTCTGGACCACATTCACCTCACCAACAGCAGCAGCAAAGTACTGCTGTCCATGGCGTTCACTAACATCCCGCAAGGCCCTGGTGGAGGAGAGATTTGACACCGTGGCTCCTGCTTTATAAGACAAGATGTGGTCAGCAATGGCAACAAGAGTGTATTCTTCACCAAAAAGACTGCCATCTTCACATACAATGGCAAGGCGGTCGACGTCCGGGTCAACAACAAAGCCCAGATCAGCTTCACGGTTCGCCACCACATGACAGATCATCTGAAGGTTCTCCGGGAGTGGTTCAGGGTTGTGGGCAAAATGCCCGTCAGGATTGGCATTGAGACAAAACACCTCATTGACACCCAATGCTTTGAGTAAAGGTGGAAGGGCAATCCCGCCAACAGAATTTATCGTATCCAGAACGACAGAAAATTTTGCATTGCTGATGGCTTTCACATCGACATAAGGCAAAGCGAGTATTTTTTGGATGTGCATCTCAAGTTGCGTGTCATCCTTATTTACTGTGCCCAAATTTTCCGTCAGGGGAAAAACCAAATCACCGGTTTCAGCTCTTTTTAGAATCTCCTCTCCTTCTGCTGCAGAAATAAACTCCCCTTTGTTGTTGAGGAATTTCAAGGCATTCCATTGCGCAGGGTTGTGGCTGGCGGTGATGATGATGCCACCATCGGCCTGCATTTCAGCAACAGCCATCTCTACCGTGGGTGTTGTGGCAAGTCCGAGATCATAGACATCGGCGCCACAGGCTACCAGGCAGGCATTGACAAGGTTCTTCACCATTGGTCCGGAAACCCTGGCATCACGTCCGATCACAATCTTTAGCCTTTCCTTGGCGTACTTGTTGCTTAACATGGAGGCATAGGCTGAGACGAAACCAATGATATCAGGCGGACTCAGGCTTTCACCCGGTTTTCCGCCGATCGTGCCCCTGATTCCTGAAATGGATTTTATCAGTGTCATAATTGAGAGTATTGTTGCAAAAATAAGATATTAAGCAGCAATTACCAGTGAATTCCGTAGAATTTTGGTTTTTATATCATCATGCGCATCTTTCCCGAATTTTCATAAAAGAATGATATTGAAACATATAACACTTATCACCTGTGTAGATGTTGATAATACGGCAAAAACAAATCAGAATATCCGGGTGTTATGTGTATTTTTGTACATTAAAGTAAGTATGAATGAGTGTGGAATTTGAGCCGTGGGATGATCAGGAAACCCGATCGCTGATTGAGCGTTTTGAAGGGATGTTAGGCTTCAAGGGGCATTATTTCTTTGATGTCGACGACCTTGAGGACATCATTGATTTTTACCTGGAGCGCAACAACCTCAGCAAAGCCCGTCAGGCCATCAACCTGGCCATGAGTCAGCACCCGCTCAACGTCAGCTTCCTGATTCGAAAGGCACATTTTCTTTTGGCTTCCGACAAAACCGATGAAGCCCTCCTGGTGCTTGACGAGGCAGAATCTCTTGACCCTGTCAACAGCGACATTTTATACACCCGTGCAGCGCTTTTCAGCAAAATGAAAAGGTATGCAGAGGCTATCGACCAATACCTGCAGGCATTGCCGGAAGCAGAAGAACAGGACGAAGTATACGCCTACATCGCTTTTGAATACGAGAACCTGGGCAATTACGATATGGCCCTGGAATACCTGAAGAAAGGTGTTGCCATCAATGCCGAGAACTTCTCTGCCCTCTATGAGATCAGCTTTTGTTATGAAGTGGTTCAAAAACTGGAAGAAGGAATTTCATGGTTTAAGGCCTTCCTTGACAAACACCCCTACTCCAAAGTAGCCTGGTTTTGCCTTGGTGTGTTGCACAGTACCAGTGGAGAATATGAACAAGCCATTGATGCGTATGATTTTGTCATCGCCATCGACGAGTCCTATTCTTCTGCCTATTTTAACAAAGCCAACGCTTACGCCAACCTGCGGAATTACAACAAAGCCCTGGAGCTTTACAAAGAAACTCTGGGCTATGAAGACCCTGAAGTCACCACTTATTTCTATATTGGAGAATGTTATCAGGAGCTTGAGGACTATGAAAATGCGCTGATCTTTTTCAAAAAGGCGCTGGAGATGGATGAGTTTTTTGCTGAGTCCTATGTTGGCATGGCAGAGGTCTATGAATCCCTCGGACAGCCTGAACTCTCGGTAGAACTGATGAAAAAGGCTCTGGATCTCTATCCTGAGAATTCTGATTTCTGGCAACAACTGGCCGACCTACTCTCTGATCAGAAGCTATACAAAGAAGCACTGGAAGCACTGGAAGAGGCTGCCAAGATTGACCCAACTGCACTGGAACTCAGAGACCATCAGGCATGGATCTATGCCGACATGGGAGATCTGGTAACGGCAGAACTGAAACTGCTGAAGGCCATGGAAGAACAGCCTGAAGATGTAATGCTGAAATATCACCTGGGCAGCGTCGTCTGGATGTCGGGCAGGATTCCTGAAGCCCTCCTGATCCTTGATAGTCCGCTAACCGACTCCTTTGACTTACATGATTACCTGTTTGACTTTTTCCCTGATCTGAAAACGAACCAGGAACTGTTGAACTTTATCGGTAATTTTAAAAAGGCTTAACCTCTAAGCAAACTTTTGATGATGCGTATTTATGGTTTAACCGGATTTCCGCTCCATCATTCATTTTCTCCTGCTTACTTTCTCCATAAATTCCAGTCAGAAGGCATCACTGATGCAGCATACCGGCTGTTTCCGATACAATCAATTGCTGAAATACAGGAATTGCTGAATAGCCAGGCTATCTCCGGTCTGAATGTAACCATCCCTTACAAAGAAAGCATCATCCCATTTCTTGACGAATTGGACGAAATTGCTGCTGCTGTTGGCGCCGTCAACACCATCCGCATTCATATATTACAAGATGGATTTCACCTAAAAGGATACAATACGGATGTCCTGGGATTCCGTGATTCCTTGCTCCCTTTGTTAAAGAAAACCCATACCCATGCATTGATTCTGGGGAGCGGAGGATCATCAAAGGCAATCGCTTATGTCTTAAAAGAATTGGGAATTGCTTATACAAAAATCAGCAGGCTTGCCACCAGCCCGGAATTCTTGTCGTATGCTGATCTGACAGTTGAAGACATCGCGAACAACACCCTGATCATCAACACCACGCCGGCGGGTACTGCAGGCAACCCGGCCTCTTTTCCCTGTGTCTCAGTTGTACCGCTGATGCAAGCAGCTGCCGCTGAAGGGCATTTGTTTTATGACCTCGTTTATAATCCGGCATTAAGCCCGTTTTTGCAATTGGGAAAAGCAAAAGGAGCTGTTATTAAAAATGGTTTGGAGATGCTTCAGATACAAGCAGAAGCATCATGGCAAATCTGGAATACTTAAGTACAAACGCATGAGAATCGACATCCTGACCCTATTTCCTGAAATGTTCTCCGGACCATTTTCATACTCCATAGTCAAAAGAGCAATAGAAAAAGGGCTGGCAGAGATCCACCTTCATAACATACGCGACTTCTCCACCAACAAGCACAAATCTGTCGATGATTACTCCTATGGCGGGGATTCGGGTATGGTAATGATGGCTGAGCCCATCATATTGGCCATAGAAAGCCTGCAGGCTGAAAGGGAATATGATGAAGTTATCTTTCTTACACCAGATGGTGAATTGCTGCAGCAATCGATGGCAAATGGCATGTCAAACCTTGAAAATATCATCCTGCTTTGTGGTCACTATAAGGGCATCGATGAGAGAATCAGGGAGTCCTTTATCACTAGGGAGATTTCCATAGGCGACTATGTACTTTCAGGTGGAGAGCTGGCTGCCATGGTGGTTTGTGATGCCCTGATCCGGATTTTGCCAGGCGTGTTAAGTGATGAGACTTCGGCACTCAGTGATTCTTTCCAAAATCATTTGCTTTCACCACCGGTTTACACCCGACCAGCTGAATTCAGAGGCATGAAAGTTCCGGATATCCTTTTGTCGGGAAATGGCAAAGAAATCAAGAAATGGCAGGATCAGCAAGCCTTTGAGCGAACAAAACAGCGCCGGCCGGGTTTATTAGATAACGATTAACCCTTATTTTTGAATTATGAAGACAACAAGCAAAACCAGGGTCATACTTTTCTTGGCCATGGGGATGATCATGATATACTCACTTTCGTGCAGGCATGAGCCGGATGTCATTTTAAACGGAGGAACCACCCCGGTTGATCCGCCTCCTGACACAACCCTCACCGAAGATCCCTGTGATTCTAATATCGTGTATTTCGAAAACCAGATCCTTCCCATTCTAAACTCCAATTGTGCTACAAGTGGATGTCATGATGCCATTACTGCAGAAGAAAATGTTATTTTAAGCAGCTATGCCAACATTTTCGCAAGTATCAAATTAGATACGACATTCCCCTATACCAACCCATCACCAGCGAATAACAAGCTTTATGAATCCTTGATACAAGGCGGAGAAGAAGGCATGCCTTACGGACTCCCACCCTTACCACAGTACCAGATAGACTTGATTTACAAATGGTTGCAACAAGGTGCACAAAATAATTACTGCAGCAGCTCTGCCTGTGATTCGGTGAATGTCACTTTTACGAAAACGATCTGGCCCATGATACAGACCTCCTGCAAAGGATGCCATAGCGGAGCTTCACCCGGTGGTGGAATCCCTTTGAGTACTTATGCAGAAGTCAGTGCTGCCTCTCCCCAACCAATCCTGAAAAGCATCACCCATACCGGTACTAAACCCATGCCCAAGGGTGCCCCTAAACTATCTGACTGTAAGATAGCACAGTTTAACAAATGGGTTGCAGACGGCAAACCCAACAACTAACCTTTAAAACAAAACCCATGAAACTCTGGCTCAAAGTCCTGCTTGCTGCCTTCGTACTTGGCATTATTGCAATCATTTATGTATACTTCTTTCTATGGAACAAGCCCCATACTGATTTCGATAAAGCGAAACCAGATTTCAGTATACAGGCTGAAGTACTTTACAACGAATACAAAACAGATGCAAAAGCCGCCGGACTCAAATACAATGGCAAAGTCCTGGAAATCTCAGGCAATCTCAGTAGCATTGAAAACAAAGACACACTTATAATCGCCGTTTTCGCATTTGAGCAAGGGATGTTTGGCGATCAGGGCGTGCGTTGTAGTTTCCTTCCAAAGTACTTCGAAGCAGGAAGAATGCTGCAAAGTGGCGCTGCTGTAAAGCTTAAAGGCGTATGCCAGGGCTTCACTGACGATGTTATTTTGGAGAGTGCATCGATTGTGGAATAGTTTTTGTAAAAACCTTGAACAAACGATGAATTAAGCTTTAATTTTAACCAAATTTAAACCACACTATGAAACGTATTATTTTAATAGCAGCCTTACTCGCTTTCGTTACACTCGGCGTCAATGCTCAGGTATTTATCACCAAGACCGGATTTATCAAATTCTATTCTTCTACTGCGGCCGAAAATATTGAAGGACGTAACAAAACCGTCAATTGCGCCTATGATGTTAAAAACAACAACCTTGTTTTTAAAGTACTCAACAAATCCTTTGAATTTGAAAAAGCATTGATGCAAGAGCATTTCAATGAAAATTACATGGAATCTGACGTATTTCCCAATTCAAATTTCTCAGGAAAGGTCACCAATGCAAAAGATATCGATTTTACCAAGGATGGCGTCTATAAGGTCACTGTTGAAGGCAACATGACAATCCATGGTGTAACAAAAAAGCTCAGCCAGGCAGGAACTTTTGAAGTGAAAGGTGAAAAGCTCATCCTCAAGTCGAAGTTTAATGTGAAACAGGCTGATTATGGAATTAAAATCCCTGCTGCGGTTGCCAAGAGCTTCAATGAATCCATGGAAGTTACAGTTGACATCAGCCTTGAAAAGATGAACATCAAGCAAAAATAATTATGACTTACAGGTCTTTTCTCCTTTCAGCCTTCTTGGTTTGCGCATTTTCTGGCAGTGTTATTTCTCAGGATTTATTGGACATGTTCAATGACTCTGTTCCTGCGCAGACTGAATACACCACAGCCACTTTTAAAACCACCCGTCTGGTAACCGGACAATCCATTGAAAATCCTGCCACCGGCACCTTGTTGTTTCTTTTGTCCCACCGCTTCGGACAAGTAAATACCGGCTGGTATGAGCTATTTGGGCTGGATCGCGCCACCATGCGCCTTGGATTTGAATATGGCATCAATGACTACCTGGCTGTTGGTTTTGGTCGTAGTACCTATGAAAAGACTTATGACGGATTTCTGAAAGGAAAAGTTCTCAGGCAGAGTACTGGTAAGCGCAATATGCCGCTTACCCTTACCCTGTTTGCCAGTACTTCCATCAATTCCTTGAAATTTCCTTCACCGGATAGAGGGAATTATGAGACTTCACGTCTCTCCTATTGTTTCCAGGCACTTGTCGCCCGGAAATTCAGCAATGCCCTTTCCTTGCAGCTGATGCCCAGTGTGGTGCATCATAACCTGGTTCCTTTGAAAAAGGACCACAACGACATCTTCGTTATTGGTGCCGGGGGACGTTACAAATTCACACAGAGAATGTCGTTCAATGCCGAGTATTATTACACTCCGCCCAGCCAGATCAGCTGGACCAGGGAAGATTGCTTCAGTTTTGGCTTTGATATTGAAACCGGAGGTCACGTTTTCCAATTGGTATGTACCAATACCCAGTCGCAGTTTGAGCAGGGTTTTCTGACACGCACAGCCGGAAAATGGACAGCCGGGGATATCTATTTCGGCTTTAACCTCAGCCGGGTATTCACCATTAAGAAACCGAAGTCGTTTAAAGAATAAGGACGCGTAATCGTCCTAGAGAATCTCAGCTGTCAGATCATAAAGATCAGATCCAGTGATAGTAGCAACGTAAAATTCGCCAATTGTTAAAGTAGCGGAGGATTTGAGAATCAAGACCTCATTGTCTACTTCCGGGGAGTCATATGCCGTTCTGGCAACATAATAATCGAGTTCTTCACGATCAACGATAACCTCAAGCTTCTGCCCTATCCTGGCTTGATTCAAAGACTCAGCAATACCAGCCTGGAGTTCCATGATCTCTTCAGCACGGGCTCTCTTCACTTCTTCAGGAATGTCATCGCCCAAAGGAAATGCACTGGTGTCCTCTTCCCTGGAATAGGTAAATACACCCAGGCGGTCAAAACGGGCTTCGGTCACAAAATCCTTTAGCTTTTGAAAGGCTTCCTCCCCTTCTCCGGGATATCCTACGATGAGAGTTGTACGCAAAACAATGCCGGGTACACGCTCCCTGATCGTTTTGATGAGGTCTAAGGTCTCTGTTCGCGAAACACCTCTTTTCATAGACGACAACAGGCCTGTATCAATGTGTTGCAAAGGAATGTCCAGGTACTTACAAACTTTCGCATTGTCACGGATGACATCCAAAACCTCCAGCGGAAAGCCCAGTGGATAAGCATAATGCAGGCGTATCCAGGCGATGCCTTCGATTTCACTTAAGCGGGTTAACAGTTCCGCTAACTTCTTTTCTTTGTAAAGGTCAATCCCATAATACGTAGTATCCTGGGCGATGATATTCAATTCTTTAACACCTTGTTGCGCCAGTTGTGTTGCCTCGGCAACGAGCTCTTCCATGGGTATAGAAACATGTTTCCCGCGGATTAAAGGGATAGCGCAAAAGGAACATTTGCGATCGCAGCCTTCTGAAATCTTGAGATAGGCATAATGTGGCGGTGTGGAAAGCATGCGTAATCCAATCAGGTCTTTTTTCAGGTCGATGCCCATGGCAGCGATGAGCTGGGTTTGCTCATTGACACCGAAGAAACCATCGACTTCAGGAATTTCCTTACGCAGATCTTCTTTATAACGTTGTGACAGACAACCCATAACGAAGAGCCTGCCAACCTGACCTTGCTTTTTGGCATCCACAAAGCCGAGGATGGTATCTATGGATTCCTCTTTGGCATCCCCGATAAAGCCGCAAGTATTGAGAATGGCAATGTCGACCTTTTTTTCGAGGGTTTCGTGGTTGACGTTGAGTCCGGCAGCCCTGAGCTTACCCATGAGGTGTTCAGAATCGACAAGATTTTTAGCACATCCCAGGGTGGTGATGTGAACTTTCAGGGGTGTTTTCTTTGTTTTCAAGGGTTAGAATAAGCTGTCAACGAATTCCATTTTGTTAAAGACCTGGAGGTCTTCGATCTTTTCACCGATGCCGATGTATTTCACCGGAATCTGGAACTGATCAGAGATCCCGATTACGACACCACCTTTGGCAGTGCCATCGAGTTTGGTTACTGCCAGTGCATTGACTTCGGTGGCAGCAGTAAATTGTTTTGCCTGTTCGAAGGCATTCTGGCCTGTAGAGCCATCGAGGACCAGCAGGATTTCATGCGGGGCATCAGGGATTACCTTTTGCATGACACGGCGTATTTTGGCCAGTTCGTTCATGAGGTTGACCTTGTTGTGCAGGCGACCTGCAGTATCGATGATGGCGACATCAGCTTTCTGGTTCACGGCAGCCGTGAGGGTTTCGAAGGCAACAGAGGCAGGGTCTGCACCCATGCCCTGGGAAATGACTGGCACACTAGCCCTTTGTCCCCAGATGATCAGCTGATCAACAGCAGCAGCACGGAAGGTATCAGAAGCGCCGAGGACAACAGTTTGCCCGGCTTTTTTGAATTGGTGCGCGAGTTTCCCGATGGTGGTGGTTTTCCCAACACCATTGACGCCAACGACCATGATAACATAAGGCTTTTTGTCGGCAGGCAGGATGAACTCATCATTGGCACCCCAGGTATTGCCTGTGAGCAAGTCGGCGATTTCTTCCTTTAACAAAGTGTTGAGCTGGTCGGCGCCCACATATTTGTTCTGGGCTACCCTGGCTTCGATGCGTTTGATGATCTTGAGTGTCGTTTCAACGCCAACATCAGAAGTGATGAGAATCTCTTCGAGTTTGTCCAGCACCTCATCGTCCACGCTTGATTTCCCAAGCAGGGCTTTGCTGATCCTGGAGAATACACTCTCTTTGGTTTTAGAAAGGCCTTTTTCAAGACTTTCCTTTTTTTCTTTGGAGAAGAAGGAAAATAGACCCATAGCCTTAATATTTTTTTACCGGATACAAAAAAAGCTTTTCCTCATACAAGAAAAAGCCTTTTGCTTCCAGGGATGGAATGGCTTATTTCTTAGCCAGATAGTCTTTAACAAGATCGTTAGCCATGATGGTTTCCTTAAAGGAATAGGCGCCTGTTTTGGGTGAGCGAACCATGGTGACTACTTTTGCATAATCCTTGGTGCCCAAATTTCTGAGTGTAGCAACTACTTTCTTAGCCATGTTATATACGAATTACTTAATTTCTCTGTGAACCGTCATCTTTTTCATGATCGGGTTATACTTCTTTAATTCAAGACGTTCCGGAGTATTCTTCTTGTTTTTCATCGAAATGTAACGTGAAGTACCTGGAAGCCCACTGGCTTTGTGCTCGGTACATTCCATGATGATCTGGTGTCTTGCGTCTTTACTCTTCTTTGCCATTAGCCTATAATTTTGAGGTGCAAAAATAAGTATAATTCCTATTCATGCAACATTGTTTTTATTTTTTTTGACAGAAACCTAATATCCACGCGAAAAATGCTCCGCTTTCCTACTAAGAATCCCCCATATTGCGACCTAAAGGTGCTGTGCATTTTCTCTTAGAAACAGCCTATCTTTGGCACTGAAGATAAAAAAGTGTTTATGTGGACAATGTACAGCAAGGGTTTCAAGGCATATCTTCAGCTTGAGCGTTCGCTTTCGGGCAATTCCGTTGAAGCCTACTTACATGATGTAGCAAAATTAACGCAATATTTTGAAATCATCGGTAAAAAGCCATCACCTGCTGATGTCACACATGATGATCTTCAGCAATTTATCCGCTGGATCCATGAACTCGGCATGAGTGCGCGTTCCCAGGCCCGCATTATTTCAGGTTTACGTACCTTTTATAAATACCTTTTGATGGAAAACCTCGTCACACGAAGTCCGGCTGAACTGCTGGAACTTCCGCGACTGGGACGGAAATTGCCGGTATTTCTCAGCACCGATGAAATCAACCGCATCATCGCTGCCATCGACCTCAGCAAGCCTGAAGGAGAGCGCAACAAAGCCATACTCGAGACCTTGTACGGCTGCGGCTTGAGGGTTTCAGAGCTCACCGGGTTGAAGCTTGGCAACCTGCATTTCAGGGAAGGTTTTGTTATCGTGATTGGCAAAGGAGACAAAGAAAGAATGGTGCCGGTTGGAAAGGTGGCAGAAAGACAGATTGAAATCTATCTGAAACAAGTGCGCAATCACCAGATTCCGCAGAAAAACAGCGAATCCATTTTGTTTTTAAACCGCAGGGGCGGCAAACTCAGCAGGGTGATGATTTTCACCCTGATCAAAGAGCTTGTGCTGAAAGCCGGGATAGAAAAAGTCGTTAGTCCGCATACCTTCAGGCATTCCTTTGCGACACATCTTGTAGAGGGAGGAGCTGATTTGCGGGCAGTGCAGGAGATGTTGGGACATGAATCTATCACAACAACAGAGATTTACACCCACCTGGACAGGGAATTTTTACGGACAGAGATATTGAGTTATCATCCCAGGGCATAAGGGATGCAGGGGCTTATTGCAGGCTTAGCCGAGACTTTAAAAATCTTCGACTTCGCCCTGGTCGTTCACATAGACGCCCCAGTTCACAGAGATAAGCTTGCCTTCCTTGTCGAAGAAGAAATCCGTCATGGCATCCTCAAAAGAAACCCGGCGTTCGCCCCATTCTTCGTCGGCAATGTCAATTTGGACATAGCCATTCTCCTCCATGATACGAATTACTTCAGCTTCTGTGAGATTAAAAGCCCAATGGCCATATAAGAGGGCCTGGTCATTTTCAATTTCAAAGCAGGAAATTGTTTGCTTTTCAACACCTTCGAGGAATACCGTGAGCCTTTTGTCCCAATAATGGAGAACAAGGGTGGAGAACTCATCTTCATCTTCCAGTGTTTCAATATCTTCCGGCTTATCGAGATATTCGAGTAAAGTTTTGTATTCAACACCGAAAGCGAGGGCTCCAAGGCCTGCTTTGGGTTTAATTTCGAGGAGTAATTCTTTCATAATCAATATACTAAGCCTTAATGATGCACTTCTTATTCATAGGTAAAGTTACAAACCTGTAATTAAAAAGCAATAAATAGGAAATATTTATTTAAAAGGTGAATTTTCTTCTTTGGCGATCTGCTTGTAAATAACGCCATCCAGCCATGCCGGGAAGAGTTTATTCAGGAAATAGATCAGTTTACCCTGAGTCCCCATAACGATTTTTCGTTTTTTATGTTGCACAGCATCGGCGATTCTGATGGCCACTTCTTCAGCACTCATGAGTTTGGCTTCCTCCAGGGGAGATTCTCCCTGTTGTTTGCCGTCCTTGTCGAGTGCGACATTGCGGATGTTGGAAGTCGTATAGCCGGGGCAAGCAACCAGGACATGCAAGGATTTGCGAAGATTTTCAATCCTGAGTGTCTCCAGGAAGCCTTCCATGGCGAATTTCGAGGCCGCATAGGCTGTGCGTCCGGGCAGCCCTTTAAAACCGGCAACAGAAGAGACCCCTACGACAGAGCCCTTGCTTTGCAAGAGCCAGGGCAGGGCAAATTTGGTGCAGTAAACCGTTCCCCAGAAATTCACATCCATGAGGGCGCGTATCACATCCAGGTCGACATCTTCAAAGAGGGCACGCATTGAGATTCCGGCATTGTTGATCAGGATGTCTACCTTTCCGAAAGCTGCAATAGTTTGCTCTACCAGGTTTTTGCAATCCGCTTCGAGGCTGACATCTGCGCGGGTTAAGAGGATGCTGCCCGCTTTCTCAGGATGATCCATGCGGATGGCTTCGAGTGCCTCCATGTTGCGGGCGGCAAGACTGAGCCTTGCTCCTCTTTTCAGATATTCCACAGCCAGTGCTTTCCCGATACCAGAAGAGGCGCCAGTGATGATGACAACGGGAGATTCTTGGGTCATAATTTCAAATTTAGCACCAAATTAAGGATAAAAGTGATACAGAACAATCTTGATTTTCAATTATTTGCATTTTTTTTGCAACAAATCTTGGTAATTAATTTACCGAATACTACCTTTGCAGCCCAATTACGGGAAGATTCCGTAGCTCAGCAGGTAGAGCACATCCCTTTTAAGGATGGGGTCCTGGGTTCGAATCCCAGCGGGATCACAAGATTGAATGCAAGAATGCAAGAATTCAGAATGCCAGAATGTTACCCAACATTCTGGCATTCTTGCATTCTTGCATTCTGGCATTCTGAATTCTTGCATTGTCAACAAAAATCTCACCCAATCCCCTTGGCTGTCTTCAAAGCACTCACTACAATAGCCAGAATATCATTCAGCTCGCCAAGAATTGCCCTTGTTTCGGTACTTATTCCATCATTCATTGCTACTAACAATTCAATCCAATATATAGTCTCGTCGCATTCTTCTTCAACAATATGCAGTTTATTCACAAAATCAGCTTTCGATTTCGCTCTGCAAGCAGCCCTGTAATTTGCACCAATTGAGGTAGCACTGCGAGATACCTGATTTACTACTACTGTATTTGAAGTTGTTTTTTGCATCTCGTCACATAGCCTTAAGACCTTGATTGCAACACCAAGCGTCCTCTCCTTCATCTTTTCCTTAAAAACATTCATCCGTTTGCTTTTCCTTATATATACGGAAAATCGAGTTTCGGTGGAAAGATTGTTGGAAGTATTTTTGCGGGTTGAAAGGAATGCAGAATTGTGGGACGAACTAGCGGATTACGAACAACTTCTGCTGTCCCACCCCCGATAAGCGTAGCGATCTCCAATGTCATTGATAAATTTGTTGGGCAATTTTGTACCCTGTCCTTTTTTTTTAATAAAGTCATCAGGCTTTTCTGAGCCAATAAACCGCAACGAATAGCGCAAGGATTTCGCAAAGCTGTTCATCTGCAGTTTAAGTTAAAATGGTTCAACATATCAAAAGGAATCAACAAATGCGTATATATCACATTATCAATAATTTACATTTATTTCGATCAATTTTTTATATTTTTTTTGACTTATGTAGTTATGCATGATTTTTTTATATATTTACAATTTATGAGCAAGGCATAATTCATAAAGTCTTGGTATTCAGTTAGTAAATAAGTACTTATTTACCAAAAATGATCATCCATAATTTGGACTATAGTAATCAAAACCCATTAGATAGAATTGACATCCATATATTCCTCAAATTGTCCATAACAAGTGCGGCGTCAGCACTATAAGCACTGACATTTTAAAATGAAGATTTATACAGCCTTTAGTAGAACATTCATGAAGCTGACTGTTCTTTCTTTATTTTTAGCACTCTTTGGTAGTGCCATCAATGCGCAAACAACAATTACATCATCGGCCTCAGGAGGAAACTGGATTTCAGTCGCTACCTGGATTGGCGGTGTAATTCCCCTGCCCACCGACAATGTTATCATCAATTCAACGGTTTATGCACAAGGCGATCTAACCTGCCATGATCTGACAGTCACAGCAGGTAATATACTGTATAACCAATATGGTGGCACAGTGACTGTTACGGGTAAGGCCATGAACTATGGCTCCATTCTTAATAATCCCGGTGGATGGTCACTGATCATGAACCTGGCCGGCGACGTATACAATGATGGAATCTGGAATGTTAACACGACTAATTTTGTAGGTTCTGTCGACCAGAGCATTGAACAAACATCGGGTAAGAGTTTCCTGGGGGTCGTGAACACAAGCGATTCTATTGGTAATCTCATTCTTGAAAGTGATGTCAGGTTTCTAAACAATACCTGGAATATGAACAATTCTACGATTCAGACGAATGGTCATAAACTTATCACCGAGGCCTACATTCTGATTAACGGAAAAATTGTTTCCAATGACACTTTGCTGCTGAACAATTCATATGTCCAGGGAATGCAGTTCTTTGGGAATGTCACCTTAGATGGGAACACTTATTTAAGACAAAACACTTCATACTATAACAATGTATTTAATGGTTCAGTCACTGTGCTTGACACCCTAGCTAATCAGTGGGGCTCCAGGGTTCTGATCAATGGGAATATTGTGAATAAAGGTTCTGTATTTTTTAACGGATACAATTTTTATGTTGACCTTAATGGTAATGTGCGTAATGAAGGGATCTGGAGACCGCAGGTAACGAATTTTGTAAGCACTTTAGATCAAAGCATCGAACAGGCACCAGGGACTAGCTTTAAAAGTATCATCAACAACACAGATTCCATAGGCGACATCATTCTCGAGAGCGATGTGATGTTTGAACCCAGTCTGGATTTCCAGGCCGGAAAAACCTGGACTCTAAATAAGGCAATCATTAGAACCAATGGTCATAAATTAATGTCGGAGAAGTATATTTTCAAAGATGGGAGAATTATTTCTAACGACACACTCATTCTTAATAATACTTGTATCAACAATATGCAATTTTTCGGAAATTACAAATTGGATGGGAATGTATGGTCTCAATACAATACCTTGCCAAATCACAATGTATTTAATGATACGCTTACTGTGCTCGACACACTTACCGGTGAATACAATTCGACTATTCTTGTGCAAGGAAGCATTGTTAATAAAGGTACCATTATAAATAGCTATCTTACTGGTTACCCATTTATTCTCAACATTGCCGGCAACCTGAATAATCAAGGAATCTGGAGACCCAAAGAAACCAATTTAATTGGAACTGCCGATCAAACAATGCAACAAGCCCCAGGAACGAGCTTTGAGAGCATCATTAACTCCACCGACAGCATTGGCAATATTGTACTGGAAAGCAATGTCATGCTTAAACCTTACAATGTAGTGCAGGGGGGCAATACCTGGACTATGAATAGGGCAAATCTCCTAACAAATGGACATACATTAATGTCGGAATCTTACATTTTGCTAAATGGAAAAATCATTTCAAACGACACGCTGTTTCTAAACAATTCCACCATCGACAATATGCAATTCTTTGGCAACTATAAGTTGGATGGAAATGTGTTTGCTAAGCAAAACACTTCTGTTTATAGTAATGTATTCAACGACACATTAACCGTGCTCGACACCCTCACAAACCAATGGATATCCAACATTCTGATCAATGGTGACCTCATTAACAAAGGCTCAATCGTAAACAACTGGATTAGTGGCTATTCCTTGAATATTGCCATTTTAGGCAGTATTACAAATCAGTCCATTATCAGCAATTCAGGTGTTTACCTCTATGGAACTAATCCAAGAACAATCAAAGGCAATCCTGGTGGAATTCAAGCATCTGTATTTGTTGTTGACTCAATTCATCTGGCGGGTGTTAATCAATTACAAACCTTAAAGTTCTACACGGATCCGGGCGCCTGGTGTACCATAGATTCAAATGCTTCGCTTACAGTGACTACCATTTTGAATCCTGAGAAGGTAACCAATTATGGCAGAGTATCAGTTCAAAAAGCTGTTGATAATTCCATCGCCAATACGCTGTCCTTTTATGAAGCTTCAATGAAATCCAATGCAGGTGTTATCATGAACAAGATGGTAATCGATCATTATGGATACCAGCAGCATCCGACAGCAAATGGTACTGTAAACAACTGGTGGAGATTGAGAAATACGCCCCAAAATTTCAGTGATTCTTTGGCATGGCTACAATTGAATTATAAAACAGAGGCATTAAATGGGAACAATGAAGATTCACTAAAAGTTTTCTTTTCACCAAATGCTGGTCTCAGCTGGGAAAGAATAAGTGCTGGGGTGACCCTCACTCCTAGCAGCAATACAGTTACAATAACAAATGCACCCGCCTACGGTCATTATCTTCTTTCTTCCTCCGACCTTGGCATCACGACATTCCATCCAACCATAGAATCCGTCGAGCCCAGATTTGGAGGGAATACAGGCTATGTTTCTTTGTATCTATTTGGAGCAGGCTTTAAAAGCACAAGTATTGTAAAGCTAAAAATAGCAGGACAGTCTGATATTGTGTCAGATACAAGCTTTTTGACGGATTTGACAGGGGAATCAATGCTGGCCCGTTTTAAGCTCGCCAACAAAGCGCTTGGTGCTTATGACGTTGTTGTTGAAACACCCGCAGAAAACACCTTGACAAAACCCGCCTATTTTTCCATTGTTAAAGGTGAACGAAGTAATCCCTGGATTTCAATAACCGGACGTGACCGAATTCTGATTAACCGATGGGCAACATTCAATCTCAATTATGGAAATTCAGCCAATACTGATGCCTATGGAGTCCCCTTGGCTTTTGTTATCAGTGATTTACCCGGAATCGAAGTTAAATTTCCGGAAGTTAAAGTAGTTCTACCCAAGTATATTATTGACCTAGGGCCTAATTATACCAAGATTGCTGATTCTGTGGCTATTTATTATGTTACTGATTCACTGTCAGGATATATCGGGCAAAATATGCGCGTATATCCTTTCTATATTCCATCTATCCCCGGAGGATACGCTGCAGATGTTGCCGTGAAAATTAAACTCAATGGTTTGGGGATTGTAAAAATGACTGCCTGGGTGATAGATCCATTTTGGGAAAATATTAACTATGGATCGAAAGAAGTTGAAGAAATGCCTATGGAAGTCAGGGCATGCATTACTTACGCTGCAGAGAAATTTGCGGTACAACAGCTCACCGGTGGATTACCCATTTTAAGTTGTTTAGACATGGTTGATAAAATTTTCTCTCCTGACGATATGTTACCAGATTTTATGATTCCGGAACCAGAACCAAAACCCTACAGATGGGGAAGTTTTTTATGGGATTTTGTTGCTGCCGGCGCCAGTATTGGACAATGCGCCACAGGCTTTCTTCCTGGCCTTGGAACAGCCGTGTCTTATGGCCTTTCTGTGACAGGTGGGATACTTAGTATGGGTGATATGGCGGGTAATGCTGGCGTTAAAGAAGGTTGTTGGCGTAAATTCAGAAAGCTTTCGCAAACTAATAAAAACAGCTTGGGTGCCAATTCATTAGACCCTAATGAAATAGTTGGACCTCAGGGGTTTGCTTCGGAGAATTACATTTCTAAAAAGGGGAATCTGGCTTATAACATTTATTTTGAAAATGTCGATACCGCAAGTGCTGCTGCGGTTGAAGTTTTTATAAACGACACCCTTGATGTTACAAAGTTTGATTTAAGCACTTTCAGTTTTAATTCAATTTCATTCGGAGATACAAGTGTTAATGTTCAATCCTATGCAAAAGAGTTTACACTCCTGGTCGATCTGTTTCCAAAGAAAGATATCATTGTAAAGGTTCATGGTAAACTTGATACGCTCAACGGTTCAATTTCCTGGGACTTCCATTCTCTCGACCGCATCACCTTAGAACTTACCGAAGATCCGGACTTGGGTTTCCTTGCTCCAAACATAAATTATCCCGAAGGGGAAGGAATTGTTTCGTTTAGTTGTAGGCTTAAGAAGAATATTGCCCATGATGCCATCGTCACAAACCAGGCAAGTATTGTTTTTGATTTAAATCTGCCGATGCTTACCAATGTTCACGCAAACAAAATAGACACCCTCGTCCCGATTAGTTCTGTCAATGTTTTAAGCGCTACTCAATATGATACAAGCTTTACCGTGAGCTGGTCAGGAAGTGATCAGGGCTGTGGTATTAATAATTATAATGTTTTTGTGTCGGAGAATGACAGTGCCTATGCATTATGGCAATCAGCAACGAGCAATACCTCAGCTGTTTTTCACGCTAACATAAGCTGTCATTATAAGTTCTTCAGTATTGCTTATGATAGTATTGGTTTAACAGAAGCTCAAAAACTCAACCCGGAAGCCACAACCACCATCGTGGTAGGCCTCGATGCCATCAACAAACCTAATTGCCGGTTCCAATTGTATCCCAATCCTGCAGCTGATTTTGTTAGTATAAAAATTGATTCCCCTTTAAAAGATGAACCTACTATCTGCATATATAGCATAGTTGGCAAGCTGATTGGTACGCAAATTCTCCAGTCTGATCTTCAACAAATATTTATCGGGGATTTAAGTAGCGGAATTTATCTTGTCGAATTGAGATCAAAAGACTGGGCGCAACAACAAAAGCTTGTTATTCAAAGGTAATAATGCTTCCTGCTATTCTCTATTAAATTAGAACATTACTATCGCATCACCACCAACTTCTGCCGCCCTACCCATGTGTTTGACTGGATTTCCAAGAGGTAATTGCCACATTGCAAATCTCTAACACTGAAGCTGTTCTGGTCAGAATTTAAGGATTCGCTTCTAACAAGCACGCCTTCAATAGTATAAATATTGATAATGAAACTGCTTTGGGGTTTCATCTCAAAAGTAAGGGTGACAAGATCTGAAGCCGGATTTGGGAATATCGTAAGGTGGTTTTCAAGCGAAATGTCATCGATGCCAACGCCTAAGGTTGTCTTGATGATTTTCCCGTTGCTGCCAACTGCATAGCCAACGATCGTTGTGGGCTGATAGACAAAACACACATCATTCAGGCTTTGTGTTGTTCCGCTGCTGACGGATAACCAGGTGGTGCCTGCATCGGTGGTTTTCTTGATGGTTCCATTCCAACCTACTGCATAACCCATGTAGTTATCGTTGTTAAGAAAACAGAGGCCGTAAAGCACATTGCCATTTCCTCCGGCCATGATTTCCCAATTAAGCCCGCCATCGATGGTTTTGATGATTTCCCCGCTGTTACCAACGGCATATCCTGTTAAAATATCTGTAAAATATACGTCATAGAAAGCGTAATCTGTTGGGATGGATTGCTGGGTCCAGGTAGTACCACCATTGATTGTCTTGATAACAAAGCCATTGGTGCCTTGTCCGCCCACTGCATATCCAACATTGGCATTGACAAAGAAAACGGAATTGATCCATTCATCAGCATTGCTGGTTTGCGCTGTCCAGGTCGTACCTGCATTGCTTGTCTTATAGATTACACCACCTGCAGTATAACCACCCACTGCATAACCTGTGTTGGCATCTGTAAAAAATACGGCTCTGAAAGTCTCTGTTGTACCGCTGCTTAATGCTGTCCAGGTACCGCCCCCATTGGTGGTTTTAAGGATGATTCCGGGCCCTCCTACTACATAGCCTGTTGTTGCGCTTGTGAAACATACATCTAACAACAAAGATGTTACACCACTTGACTGGGCAGTCCAGCTGGTTCCGGCATTGGTGGTTTTCTTAATCACACCATCGTAACCAACAACATAACCAGTATTCCCATCTGTAAAACAAATAGCGGTTAATTCTGAAGTAGTTCCACTTGTCAAGGAAGTCCATTGTGCATTGGTCGATAATGCCCAGCTAATTAATAAGGTGAGTAAGAGCGTAGTTTTTTTCATAAGATTGACATCAAAAATTTAAGGAATAAGCCCATCGCTGCGATAACAGGATGTGCAGCAAATGTAGAACATTAACTGCAATAGCCATCAAAATACCGTCAATCCTTCAGACACCTCACTGAAAAGTGCAAAGTCTTTTCGATGGTTTCCTGCTGGGCTTCCTGGGAGAAATAAAGCAGGCTGAGGTAGGAACTGAGATCCGCGTTATAATCGATTGAAGTCCAGAAGCCTGCTTGTACACGTAGCGCAACGAAGTCGCCAAAGAAGTCGCGGGCACCTGCCCCCAGGGCAGTGAAGCCACTTTCGTTGTTGGCTCCATAATTGGGGGCCTTCCAAAGGCTTAGGCTTGTTTCTTTCATTTTTCCACCGGCAAGCAGTGGGCCACCCAAAGTGTCGCATAAAATTGCCCAATCTGTAACTGTAGGGATGTGAAAACCTGCAGGACAAATCCCCTGAGCCCCGGTGTTCGTAAGGTATTGCATCGCTTCATCCCAACGGTAGAGCCCGCCAAACGTATCACACTTGGCAGGATCATTGTTATAGCAGTACTTTTCGATGATCATGTTGTTCGTTTGATCTGTGACTGTGCTGATCATGGTCCCGATGTTGAGATTCTCTTTCAGCCAGCATTGGTTCCCAATCTGTACTGTATTGTAGGTCTGGCCTCCATGAATAACGATTGGGAGGCTGACACATGGAGATCCCATGATGGCAACAAAGCTGATTGTTACGGTATCTATGCTGAGTCCGCAGTTCCCGGCAATTGTCCATGTCAACTGGTAGGTCCAGCCCGGAACACCCGTAAACTCCGTTCCCGGATCCAAATCATCAGTAAATACCCCATTGTATCCCGCAATCACATTCCAGACTCCAAGTTGAGCGGGATCAGGACTATTGGCGGATAGGATGGCCGTGGTGCCGCTCAGGTTCAGTTGATCAGGTCCTGCATCAGAGGAAGCGCCCTGGATACAAGGATCTTTGATACAACGAACCGACATTCCCCGCTGTTTCGAACCGACATGGCTGTACATTTCATCTTCATCATAGCGAAATCCCTTGCTGTAGGCCCAGCTTCCATCAAACTGATACTCATATGTATTAGAAACCCAGATATAACCATAGGTTGTCTCGCTGTAGGTCGCACCATCTTCCTGACGGTAACCACCGGGTAAGGCCGTAAACCCACTGCTGTTGGTGGCACCGGTATTGGGTGCCATCCAATGACTATATCCTGATTCTTTGAGCTTTGCTGCGGTATGCAGGTTCTGATCATAACAATACAGTCCGGGAGTGTCATATACAGTGAGGGTACACCACTCATCCATGGTCGGAACATGCCAACCTGATGGGCAAATACCCTGAGAGCCGGGTGTTGTATCGTATTGCATCATCTCATCCCATTGGTACAAACCACCGTATACTTCACACATGGCTGGATCATCGTTCATGCAATATTTCTCAAGCATACCATTGTTGGATTGCTCTCCTTCGCTGAGGACGACAGTCCCGACATTGAGGTTTTCGCGGAGCCAGCATTGGTTTCCAATCTGGACAGTATGATATTCCTGTCCCATGTAAGTAAGGCTTGGGATGCCCGGACAAGGTACACCAAGGTAGGTCGAGAATCCTATATTGACCGTATCTGAAGCCGTATTCCCACAGCTGTTGGAAAGTGTCCATTTCAGGGTATAATCAAAGCCACCGAGACCGGAAAATGTGGCCTCAGGGTTGTGAATGTCGCTGAAGCTGCCGGCAATTCCGCTTAGCTTGCTCCAGGTTCCTGTTTCTCCCTGAGCCGGAATGCTGGCAGCAAGGCTCACATAGTTATTTGTCACAGCCATTTGATTGGGCCCGGCATCAGCAGCTGAAGTAGGGTCACAATCCAGGATGCAGCGCAGGGAGAAGCCCTGACCTTCGCCCTGGGAGATGTGACTTATCTTGCTGTTGGCATTGTAAATCGTCCAAACCTCCGGTTCATTGTAAATGATGGAGGATCCCCAGAAATAGGCATCGACCTTTAAACCGTAAAAGCCAGGCGCTTGAACGTGATATCCTGCACCCAAAGCCGTAAAACCGGACGCATTGTTGCCTATATTTGGATAGTAATTGCCATAGGTCCAATGTTCCAGACCAGCTTCCCGCAATTTAATGCCGATATCGGTCCCGGTCCAATAGATCCAGGGTGTACAGTTCACCGTGGAGTCAACATAGGTTATCATGTCACACCAAGCATCACTTGCAGGGACTTTCCAACCGGTAGGACAAATTCCCTGTGATGAAGGAATCGTCTGATATTCCATAAGTTCATTCCATTGATATAAGCCACCATAAACACTGCAATTTGCTGTGTCATCGTTATAGCAATACTTTTCAACGACACCGTTGTTAGTTTGATTAGTATTCCCGTTGATCATGCTGCCATAGTTGAGATTTTTCTGCATCCAGCACTGCGAACCAATCTGTACTGTCGGGTAGACTTGCCCGTCCCTGGCATCTACAAAGTTTGAACCACACTGAAAAGGAGGCTCTTGTAAGGTAACAACTACCTGATCTGTCGAAGAAGCACAGACAGTGGCGATGGTCCAGGCTAAAGTATAAGGGATACCTGTCAGTCCGGAAAACTCAGAAAACGGATTGGCTGTATCTGCGATCAGCCCGCCTACCCCATCCAGGATTGTCCAGTATCCACTACCGGAAAGGGGTGTATTTGCTGCAAGCAATATAGCAGGTCCATCAGACAGCAGGTCCTGACCTGCATTGGCTTTGGTAGGCAGCGGAATGCATTCAGCAGGGATATAGGAGCCGTTGATGTCGCCATAACACAGGCCCTTAAAGTCAACAGTCAGATCTTCAGCATCATTTATAACAACATCAATTTCCTCGAAAACCCAATCACCGATCTCAAAAGTGGTGATGATCTGGGCAAAGCGCTTCTGAATAAACATGGCATCCACAGTATTAATATAGCCATTCGTATCAACATCTCCTGCCTTAAACTTCAATCCTGTCAGTTGGATAAGCTGAACAAAATGCTTGGCAGCCATCAGGGCATCGGTGGCATTGATGCCTCCTGGTAATGCAGTGGAACTGGCAGTTACTGAATAAGTTCCGGCATTGTTGACCTCAAAATAATATTCTCCATAAATGTTGGTTGTTGTCGATCCAATCACCTCTCCCCCAATGTTTTTAAGATAAACCGTTATACCGGCCAGGGGTGTAGCCCCTGTATTATAATAGGTAACCAAACCGCTTAACGATCCACATCTGGCAGCCTTGTATGTTCCGCTAACAAGCAGGGAGGTCAACACTATAAGCACGAATACTCTACATGTAATATTTTTCATAGCGATTTCATTAACAAGCGAAAATTATTAAATATTTAAATCAATAAAACGTTTGCTACAATTTAGGCTGAATATAAATAATAAATTATAACTGTTTTAATTACAGCATATTACCTTATATTTTTTAATTTTAGCAGAGAAAAATGGAGGAGAATCCCTGATTTTTGATGAATGAACGAGGTTTTATTATAAAAATAGTGATACTAAAAAGATTTAAGTGATACTAAAGCGATTTGTTCAAAAATATAGTTTACTTTTGCAGCATCAAAAGGAAAAAGAAAAGCGACACAAGTAACTTCCTGACGACAAACTCTTGATTGACTAACACATACCAATAAATATTCGCATGAAAGAAAGCTGTGAAACAGAGCAAAAACCCAAAACTTTGAAAGAATTTGTCCGTACCCCGTATTTCTGGCGCCCGGCAGTGGGTGTGATTCTTGGTGGTATCGGTGGCTTTCTGTACTACTATTTCGTTGGATGTTCATCCGGGAGTTGTGCAATCACCAGCAATCCCATTTCCAGTGTTATTTTCGGGAGTGCGATCGGTTATTTTATTCTGAACAGCCCTTGTAAAACCTGCTGACAATCATTACATTTACACAAAGAAAAATGGAGATCAAAGAAATTAACAATCGATATTCTGAGCTATCAGGATCAGACTGCTGCCTATCTTGTGGTGGTGCCATAGATTATGCCAAACCCGAGTCCGGTGAAGTATGTGTTGATCTGGGCAGTGGGCGTGGGACGGACGTTCTGCGCATGGCAGAAGCAGTAGGCGACACGGGATTTGTATATGGCCTTGACATCGCTGACGGCATGTTGGACAAAGCCCGCAAAAATGCAGAAAAGCTCAGCATCACCAATGTTTGCTTTGTAAAAAGTGAGCTTGAGAAGCTTGTATTACCTACTGCTGTTGCTGACCTTGTCATTTCGAATTGTACCCTGAACCATGCCACTGACAAACAAGCTGTCTGGGATGAAATTTTCCGAGTCCTGAAAAAGGGAGGCCGTTTCGTCATCAGTGACATTTATGCTACATCACCAATCCCTGAGGAATATAGAACAGATCCCGTTGCTGTGGCAGAATGCTGGGCCGGGGCTGTAACGCGCTCAGAATACTTGCAACACCTTGCCAATGCCGGATTTGGATCCGTTGAAATCATCGAAGAGTCAGCACCCTATGCCAAAGGACAAGCAGAAGTAGCCAGCTTTACCATAGCAGGAAAAAAAGCTGCCGGCTGTGGATGCGGGCACTAATCTGTACTCAGAATTTATACAAAATCGTTACGTAAGTACCGGAAACTCAATAACTCACATACTCTGATCATTAAATCAATCAACATGAAAAGCCTTGTAAAGAAAAAAGAAGCAAAGACAAGCACACGAAAAGTTGCACAGTGTTGCGCTAAGACGTCTAAAACCATTGTGGGTTGCCACGACTAGGAAACGCAATCCTTTCCTTGATGAACATGGCGGCAAAGACCGCTGACCTACACCTATCTATCTTCAACTATGGAATATTCCAGGCATAATATTTTTTCAAAGATCTCAGGATCAGAAAATTACTTTATTGTCAATTTGCTGAGCGGAAGTGCGGATATCTTAAATCCGGATGAAGGCAAACTGCTTGAAAACTTCCACCTGGGAAAAGACCTGCCATCAGAATTCCTTGAAACTCTGAAAGACAACGGATATTTCGTTGATTCGACAGCGGAAGACCGCTTGTACCGCAGTAAATACCTTGACTTTGTCGATAATCGTGATGAAGATGAAGTACAGCTGTTTTTTGTCCCCAACTATCATTGCAATTTCGCCTGTACTTATTGCTACCAGGATGAATATGCAAATCCAAATGGAGAGCTCAGCCGGGATGTAATTGATGCCTTCTTTCAATACATCAGGCTTGAATTTTCGGGCAGAAAGAAATACCTCACCATTTTTGGCGGAGAGCCATTGCTGAATTCACCGAGGCAGCGTGAAATGATCACCTACATGCTGGACAAGGCGAATGAGGCTGAATTATCGGTATGCTTTGTCACCAATGGCTATACACTGGAGGCTTATGTTGACTTGTTAAAGACAGCGCACATCCGGGAAATCCAGGTTACACTGGATGGTGTAGGCGATGTCCATGACAAACGTCGTTTTCTGAAGGGTGGTGGCAGCACTTTTGACAAAATCGTGAATGGCATTGACGCCTGTCTTGCTGCCGGATTGCCTGTGAACCTGCGCATGGTGGTTGATAAGGAAAACATTGGCAACTTACCTGAAATGGCGAAGTTCGCCATCGACAAAGGTTGGACGGTGAATCCGCACTTTAAAACCCAATTGGGTCGTAATTATGAATTGCACCATTGCCAGGCTACTTCTGAAAAGCTTTTCAGCCGGATTTCGCTGTATGAATCTATCTTTTCGCTGGTTCAACAACACCCGCATATCCTTGAATTTCACAAGCCAGCGTATTCTGTGGCGAAATTTCTGTCAGAAAACGGTGAACTTCCCGAACCTTTGTTCGATGCCTGTCCTGCCTGTAAAACAGAATGGGCTTTTGACTTCAGCGGGCACATTTTCTCATGCACTGCCACAGTTGGCAAGGCTGACGAATCACTTGGGACCTTCTACCCGGAGGTAAGGCGTGATGAGGAGGCGATTTCTGCCTGGGAAAACCGTGATGTGATGGCCATTGCCCAATGCAGTGGCTGCAACCTTCAGCTGGCCTGTGGTGGCGGTTGTGGTTCTGTCGCCAAAAACAGAACCGGTCATGCCTGCTCCACCGACTGCCGACCTGTGAAAGAACTGCTGGAATTGGGATTTGCCGCTTATCTTGACAAAGAAGAAGCACAGTAGAGTCCATTCCTAAACTGATTTACCCTCAACAGAATTACCTTAATACAAGTCTACAACAAAACCCATGAAAGAAATTACTTCCGCCGAATTCGAAACAGAAATCCTTGCTGGCGACAAGGTTGTCCTCGATTTTTATTCAACAGAATGTCCTCCCTGCGAAGCCGTTGCTCCGAAATTTGAGGGTTTGGCCAAGCTCTATGGTAATGACATCAAATTTGTGAAGATGTTCCGCCAGCAAAACAAGGAACTGGCAGAGAAATTGGGTGTCAAGTCCTCCCCGACCCTGCTTTTCTTTGACCATGGCAAACAAGTGGCCAACACATTGACCGGCGGCATCAAGCGCAGTGAGATCATCCACGAACTTGACAGCATGTTACCAGAGGCCCGTGTACAGGAGATCAAAGCCCTCATTAAGCCCAGTGTATCTGAATTTGATGTACTCATCCTCGGTGCAGGCCCGGGAGGCCTGACTGCCGGATTGTACCTTTGCCAGTCGAAGGTGAATACCGTATTAATCGACATTGCCCTTCCCGGAGGTCATGTATCCACGACCCATGAAGTTTCCAATTACCCCGGTTTCATTGATCCTCAGCCCGGATACCTGCTTTCGCACAACATGTCGGAACAGACCAAATTGTGCGGCACAATTTATAAAGTCGCTGTCGATGTTACCAAAATCGACCTGGAGAAGAAAGAAGTAATCATAGATGAATTCGAGACCATCCGTGCCAAAAAGATCATCATCGCCACCGGTACATCGCCCAACCTGATGGGTGTTCCCGGTGAAAAAGAACTCAAAGGAAAAGGGATTTCCTATTGTGCCACCTGTGATGCCAAGTATTACGGCGACAAAGAAGTCGTGGTCATTGGCGGAGGAAACTCTGCTGTCGAAGAAGCCGATTTTATCAGCAAATTCGCCAGCAAAATCACCATCATTCACCAGTTTGATGCCTTTACTGCCAACAAACAGGCTCAGGAGAAACTTTTTGCAAATCCCAAAATCACCACCCTGTTTGAGCATGAACCCCGTTCTTTCACACGCGAGGGAAACAAACTCATCACAGAAGTAGAAGACCTGAAAACCAAGCAGATCAGCAAGATTACAAGTGATGGGGTTTTTGTCTTTATCGGCATGAAACCCAACATTGCCTTGTTCAAGGACAAACTGGAACTGGATAGTTGGGGATACATCAAAACCGATGAAGACATGCACACCAGTATGCCGGGTGTTTTTGCCGTGGGAGATGTCATCAGTAAAAAATACAGGCAAATTACCACTGCAGTTGCAGATGGTACGATTGCCGCCATTGCGATTGCCAAAGAAATGAATTAACCCGAAAAAACGAAAGCATATGAACACGAACCAATTTATCATTGAGCAGCTCAGCCCTTATGATGTGGCCCAAACCGTTGAAAAACTTGTAGCAGCAGCCATCGAGAAAGAATGGCAAAATCCTGCAGTCCACAACCTTCAGCAATCCCTGGCCAAATCAGGCAAAGAAATTAAACCTGTGCAGGTCATCGAAATCTGCAAACCCCAGTATTCCGGACTGATGTTGGAGAAAAACGACGAGCGCATCGTTTCAGTGATGATGCCATGTCGCATCTCTGTCTACGAAAAAGAGGACGGCAAAGCCTATATCGCACTTATGAATACAGCCGCTATGGCTGCCGGAATGCCTGCCAGCATCGCTGATGCAATGCAAGGTGCAGCTGATGAGACTTTTGAGATTGTCAAATCAGTGGTTGGCTAAACCGCAATCAGGTAGGGTTTATTCAAACAATTTCAAATTGAATTGAAGAGACGTAGCTTGTGCTATGTCTCTTCTTTTTTGTAATGAAGCAGGGATTTATACCGTTTACAGCCGCAACTGTCCGCATACCATTCTATCCTTGCCCATCATATCTTTTCTGAGTTCTACGGCTGTAAAACCACATTTTTCCATCAGCCTTATCATGTCAGGACCAAATGCCTCATTGATTTCAAAAAACAGCTTACCCCCTGGATGAAGGTGTTGTCTGCTGAAGGCAGCGATAGCCTGATAAAACACCAGGGGCTCCTGCTCGTTCACAAACAGGGCGATTTCCGGTTCATAATCCAAAACATTGGCGCGCATCAAAGACTTCTCATTTGTAGTGATATAGGGCGGATTGCTCACAATGAGGTCAAATTTCCCCTTTACAATGTCGTGCTCAGCCAGGATATCAGCGAGGATGAAGCGCACATCAGCATCAAGGATTTCTGCATTGTGCCTGGCAGTTTCCAGTGCAGGGAATGAGACATCCAGCGCCCATACCTCAGTTTGCGGAAACTCAAGCTTTAAACTAATGGCAATACAGCCACTCCCCGTCCCAATATCCAATATCCTCACCCCCTCTCCTTCCCCCCCTATCTCCCCATCCCCCACTCTCTCCCTCACCTCATCAACCACCCACTGCACCAACTCCTCCGTCTCCGGCCTGGGAATCAAGACATTCGGGTTGACCAGGAATTGATGTCTAAAGAAATCTGCATTCCCAAGGATATATTGTATCGGGCTGCCTAAGCAAAGTTCCTGTAGTATCGTATAAAACTGAGCTTGCCGGGCATCCGTCAGTATTTCCTGTTTTTGCAACAACATTTTGCCCTTCGACATACCCCAGCATGCTGAAGCCAAAAGGTATGCCATTGAGGGAATCTCGCGACTGTCGTACATTTGTCCTAATGCTTGCTGCATCACAGCCGGGATTTCACCGTAAGTAAGCTGTTTCTGGTCCATGGGGTAAAAGTAAATAATCTACATTTGCAGCGATGGAAGTTGAAGAGAAATACATGCGTCGTTGTCTCGACCTCGCCATACAAGGCATTGGAAGGGTATCCCCGAATCCTTTGGTGGGGGCTGTTGTCGTTACCGGGGACGTAATCCTGGGAGAAGGCTACCATATGCAGTATGGGGGGCCGCATGCAGAAGTAAATGCCATCAGGCAGGTAAAGAACCCGGAGTCTCTCAAACATAGCAAACTTTTCGTGAATCTGGAACCCTGCTCACATCATGGCAAAACACCACCCTGTGTCGACCTGATCATGGACAGCGGGATTTCTGAAGTATATATTGCACATGCTGATCCCAACCCATTGGTAGGCGGACAAGGAATCACGCGCTTACGGCAGGCAGGTGTAAGCGTGAGAACAGGGATGCTGGAACAAGAAGCGCTGCATTTAAACCGCAGGTTTATACAGTTTCACCGGGAAAAGCGCCCCTATATTATCCTGAAATGGGCGCAGACAAGGGATGGCTTCATCGACATCGACAGAAGCAAACCCGGCTCTAACCTCAGCAACTGGATCACCAATGACAGCATGAAGCAATTGGTGCATCACTGGCGTTCGGAAGAAGATGCGGTATTGGTGGGTACCAAGACAGCCTATAATGACGATCCCCGGCTCACTGTCAGGGAATGGACTGGCCGCAATCCATTACGGATGGTCATCGATGAGGATCTCAGCCTGCCGCGCCACCTAAAACTCTTCGACCAGACAACACCCACCCTGGTGCTCACTGCCAAAGAAAAACTGGAAGAACACAACATCAGCTTTTTACAACTGGATTTCGGGAAGAACATTGTTCCTCAATTACTTGACATCCTTTACCAGCGTGGCATACAGTCGCTCATGGTAGAAGGCGGCAAAGAACTGCTTGATTCCTTTATTGCATTGGGTCTGTGGGATGAGATAAAAGTGCTGGAAGGCGACAAACGCTTTGGGAAAGGACTTAGTGCGCCAAGGTTCCAGGGTGTTTTGGTGAGAGAAGAGCAGTTTGAGCGGGATAGTTACCGGTGTTTTGTAAGCGGATGATGATTTGGTGATTTAAACCATGAAAATATCTTCCGGATAGCATACTTCAACAAGATATAGTCCATGCGCCGGAACAGATTCACCTGCCTCACTGCGACTTCCGGAAGCAAGGATCTCACGTAGTTTTTCTTCATCATAGCGGTTTCTGCCGATGTCCAGCAGGGTACCAACAATGGCCCTCACCATATTCCGCAGAAAACGGTTGGCCTTGATGTCAAAAATAAGTAGGTTATATTGTTGTATCCAGCTGATTTCCATCAAGTTACAAATACTGCCATGGGCATCAGTGTCCACTTTCGAAAAACAGCCAAAGTCCTTGTATTCAAGGAGCACCCTGGCAGCAGATTGCATCGCTTCCAAATCAAGCTTAACAGGAAAAAGCCAGGCAAACTGATCCAGAAAGGGGTCTTTGTGCAGGCTTAATATATAATGGTATCGGCGTGAAATGGCAGAGAATCGGGCGTGGGCATCATGTATTACAGGAATTACTTTGTGGATGGCGATATCCCTGGGTAGAAAACGGTTCAGACGATGGGCAATCTGATGGCATTGTGCAGTGTCCCATTCCTCAGGAAAGTCGAAATGCGCATAAAAATCCCGTGCATGAACCCCGGCATCAGTACGTCCGCAGCCTGTCACCATGATTTCCTTTCTTAACAGTCTTGACAACCTATCATTCAGAACTTCCTGTACAGTGGTTCCGTTGGGCTGAATCTGCCATCCATGATAAGCCAGGCCATTGTAGGAAAGTTGCAGAAAGTAGCGCATCAGTAGCAGTCAAATGAGTGTATTAACAAGCAAATTTAGAACAAATATAAATAGCTACCAAGCATTAAAAAAGACGCTCATTGTTAATTTAATAACAATCAAAACCCTTACCTTCGCCAAGAATTTGTTAAACAATTAACAATAACCCCAATTCAATACGGAAAACCATGTCAAATACAGAAAACCTGGTAAAGGTACTTGTTGAAAAACACGGCAAGACGAGAAACAGCCTGATGCCTGTTTTGCAGGGCCTTGTTGCGGAAGAGCGTTTTTTATCTGAAGAAGCGATGGTGAGCGTGGCCCGAGAGCTAAATCTCTCGACTGCTGACGTTTACGGAACGGCCTCTTTTTACACTTTTTTGGACATTACACCACGCGGAAAGAACATCGTTCGTGTATGCAAAACCATTTCCTGCCACATGAGTGGCAAAGATGAAATTATCCATGCACTGGAAGAGCAGTTGAAGATCAAGGTGGGAGAAACTTCGCATGACAAGCAATTTACTTTGCTGACTGCCAATTGCTTGGGCTGGTGTCACAAAGGCCCGGTGATGCTCATCAATGATGAAGTATATCCGGAGCTTACCGTTGCCAGGGCGACTGACATCCTCGAAGGCTATTTAAGGGACAGGTAATAATCCATCAAACAACATTTTAAAGGATTAATCATGGAAACGAAAACATTGAAAAAAGTAGATATAATCTTTGACCTTACTGATTGTGATTTCCTGGGAACCCTGGAAAAGACACTCAGCAAGACACAGGATGAGGTGATTCTGGATATCATTGACTCCGGCTTAAAAGGCCGTGGAGGTGCTGGTTTTCCAACAGGACTGAAATGGAAATTCACCAAAAACGAAGACAATCCGGTCAAGTATGTGATTTGTAATGCAGATGAAGGAGAGCCCGGAACCTTTAAAGACAGGGAGATCCTCGACCGCGTTCCTGAAAAAGTCTTTACCGGAATGACCATTTGCGGGTATTCTATTGGTGCAAAAGAAGGATATATTTACCTCCGAGGAGAGTACAACTTCCTTCTCAAAGACCTTCAGGCTAAGATAGATCTGTTTAACAAGCAGTTACACGACCGCAACATCGATTTCAAACTCTTTCTGGCCTCCGGCAGCGGTGCCTACATTTGCGGGGAAGAAAGCGCATTATTTGAATCTATGGAAGGATTACGCGGCGAGCCCCGTAACAAACCTCCCTACCCTACTGTTGCCGGATACAATGCCAAACCTACCGTCATCAACAATGTAGAAACCCTGGTTTATGTGACCATGATCTGCAGATTGGGTGTAGAAAAATTCAAAGCATTGGGGACCAAAGACTCACGTGGATCAAAGGTATTCTCCGTTTCCGGTGACACTCCCCAGGCTGGTATTCATGAACTGGAACTTGGCATGCCCCTGCATGACTTCGTCCATGAATATGGCGATGGCGACACCAAAGCTGTTCAGGTGGGTGGTGCTTCCGGGCATTGTGTTCCGCGTAAAAATTTCGACAGCACCATCATTGGTTTTGAAGGGATTCCAACTGGCGGCTCCATGATGATTTTCAACAGCAGTCGTTCGATGTACAATGTGCTTCATGACTATCTGGAGTTCTTCACTGAGGAAAGCTGCGGACAGTGCACTCCCTGCAGAGTAGGTTGTCAGCAATTGCTGAAAGGCATAGAAGCAGTAAAAAAAGGAGACAGAAAGCCTGCCTATCTCGAAGACCTTAAGAAACTTGCCGCCACCATGAAGGTAGCATCCAAGTGCGGTCTCGGACAAAGTGTAGCCAATCCCTTTGTCTCTATCGTCGATAATTTCAGGGAAGAGATCATTTATTAATCGTCAAAAACAAGCATCACCATGGCTAAGTATTTTGTCAACCTCAAGATAAACGACAAACCGGTTACAGTTGAAGAAGGTACCACCATCCTCGACGCCGCAAAGAAACTCAACATTCACATCCCTACACTTTGCTATCACGAAGACCTCAGTGTCGCCGGCAATTGCCGCGTCTGTATCGTGGAAGTCAAGGGTGCCAGGCTGCTGGCCGCCAGTTGCGCCACGCCGGTATCGGAAGGGATGGAAATCCACACCAACAGCAAAAGTGTCAGGACTGCCCGTAAACACGTCGTCGAACTCCTGCTCAGCGAACATAACGCAGATTGCACCAAGTGTTTTAAAAATGGCAGCTGTGAGCTGCAGACCCTGGCAGGTGACTACCGTTATGGTCAACAGGTATTTACCGACCTCGTCAAACCCAAAGACAAAATCATCGACATTTCATCACCTTCCATTTCCAAGGATGACAGCAAATGTATCCGTTGTCAGCGTTGCGTCCGTACATGCACCGAATTGCAGGCTGTTACCGCCCTTGCAGTTTGTCACAAAGGGGATCACCAACGCATTTCAACCTTTATGAACAAACCCCTTAATGAGGTGGTTTGTACGAATTGCGGACAATGCGTCAACCGCTGTCCCACCGGAGCCCTCACCGAACGCTCCTACATCGAAGAAGTATGGGATGCTATCAATGATCCCAACAAACATGTCGTGGTAGAGACTGCACCTGCAGTCCGCGTTGCCCTGGGTGAAGACCTTGGTATGGGCGTTGGAACCCGTGTTACCGGAAAAATGGTAGCTGCCTTGAAAGCCATGGGATTCGACTCCATCCTGGATACCGATTTCACAGCCGACCTTACCATCATCGAAGAAGGACATGAGTTGCTTACCCGTTTGAAAAGAGCTTTGGTCGACAAAGACGAAACCGCCATTTTGCCGATGTTCACCTCCTGTTCACCAGGCTGGATCAAATATATCGAGCATATGTATTCCGACATGCTACCCAGTTTGTCGACCTGCAAATCACCCCAGCAGATGTTTGGTGCCCTGGCCAAGACCTATTATGCCCAGAAGAAAAACATCAATGCCAAAAACATGGTCTGCGTCTCCATCATGCCCTGTACAGCCAAGAAATTCGAATGCGGCCGTCCGGAGTTACGCGACAGCGGATACCAGGATGTTGATTATGTCCTCACCACCCGTGAACTGGCGATGATGATCAAGCAAGCCGGCATCGAATTTGACAAGCTGGAGGACATGCATTATGACACCATCATGGGCGAATCCACTGGTGCTGCTGTGATCTTCGGATCTACCGGTGGCGTAATGGAGGCAGCCATCAGAACGGCCTATGAAATTGTAACTGGCCGTGAAGTTCCTTTTGCCAACCTCAACATCATGCCGGTACGTGGCATGGAAGGTGTCAAAGAGGCAAAAGTCATGATCAAAGACGTAAGGCCTGAGTGGAGTTTCCTCGAAGGCGTAGAACTCAGCGTCGCCATTGCCCACGGACTGGCCAATGCCAAGAAAGTCATGGAGGCCGTTGTCAATAAAACAGCCACTTATCACTTCATCGAGGTGATGGGTTGCCCGGGAGGTTGTATCGGAGGAGGCGGACAGCCTATCCCGACCTCACCGGAGATCCGCCAGAAACGCGCCGATGCCATTTATGCAGAAGATGCAGGCATGCCGAGGCGTAAATCACATGAAAATCCTGAAGTATCGTATATCTACAAAGAATTCCTGGGAGAACCACTCGGACACAAATCACACGACTTACTACACACACACTACAAACCCCGGAAACGTTACTAAAAGATTCGATAAGGAGGGCGCTCATCACTGAGTTGCCCTCTTTTTTTTTCTTCAGCCTGTGGCTAAATATGGGATGTTTCATTAATATCTCGCTACCTTCATAGCTTCATTCAAAGCAAGTGCAATACATGTTTAAACGTTTCCTGATTGTTGTTGGGATATTGCTTACCATCGGTTTAACAGCCTGTAAATCCACGAAAAACCTGGAGAAAGATTTGCCTGGATCCGGTGTTCGAAAGTTAGATCTGCATGGGTTTAAGAACCTTTACAAGGTAAATGAGCAGCTCTTCAGGTCAGATCAGCCCAATGTTGCCGGAATGAAAGCCCTGGAACAAATGGGGATTAAAACAATCATAGACCTGAGACATTACAGAAATGACAAGCGTGAGGCCAGGAACACAAGACTTGCACTTCTTCACTATCCTATCAATACCAGAAACATTTCCTATGAGGATCTCCTCAAGGTTCTCATTTTAATAGAAAAATCAGAAAAGCCTGTCCTGGTACACTGCTGGCATGGCTCCGACCGCACCGGAAGTATCGTAGCGGCTTATCGCATTGTCCATGATGGCTGGACCAAGGAACAGGCGATACAGGAGTTTACTGACAACAACTATGGCTATCATGAAAAATGGTTTCCTAACATCCTTGTGCGATTAAAAACTCTGGATGTAGAGAGACTGAAAAGGGATTTTGTTTTGCTTTCCTCTGCATCCTTTTGAATTATTTTCCCTGATATGTAACTGCCTAAATTTTCCACGATTCAGTAGTGTCTATTTTGAAATCAACAATATTGTTATTTTATTAACATTGTTATATTTTTCACAGATAATAATTGTTTGTACTGTTTTTATTGTTAATTTTGCATCAATAAATATGGTATGACATTCTAATCCTTAAAATCCTCAGAATCAGGGATAATCTGAAAAAAAGCCATGAACTACGAAATGATAAACTCAGCTGAAAAACTTCTCGACTGGAAAGCCGACATTCTCAGACAAAAAAACGAAAGCCCTGATGCAGCCGTAAAAATCAGCGTCAGAATCGCCATGGCCACCTGTGGTATCGCCTCGGGAGCCAAAAACATCCGTGACTATTTCCTTGAGGAACTAGCAAAAAGAAACATCGAAGCTGAGGTAATCCCAACAGGCTGCATGGGCTATTGTTATGCAGAACCCACTGTAGAAATTACCAAACCCGGCCGTGAGGCAGTGGTTTTCGGTTATGTTGACTTAAAAAAAGCCGACGACATTATCGAGAAATTCATCAAGAAGGATGAGCTCGTGCCCGGCATAATAGAGACTAATTTCACTACACCAGATACTACCCTTACTACCAAAGAAGACAAGACGAAAGAGCCAGGCAAGCAGGTCAGGATCGCCCTCAGAAACTGTGGTGTGATAAACCCTGAACTCGTACAAGACTACATTACTCAAAATGGCTATGCAGCGATGAGTAAAGTCCTGACCATGCTTAGCCCAGACGAGACCATTGAGCAAATCATTGCTTCCGGTTTGCGTGGACGTGGTGGCGGAGGTTTTTCCACCGGTCTCAAATGGAAAATCACGCGCCAAAGCCAGAATGCACAGAAATATGTTGTTTGCAATGCTGACGAGGGAGACCCAGGAGCATTCATGGATCGTTCTGTACTTGAAGGAGATCCCCATTCTGTCATCGAAGCCATGGCCATCTGTGGTTATTGCATCGGGGCCGACAAAGGCCTGGTGTACATCCGTGCAGAATATCCTCTGGCCATCGAACGCTTGCTCACTGCCATTGGCCAGGCCAGAAACCATGGCCTGCTCGGAAAGAACATCCTGGGTACCGGTTTTTCTTTTGATATTGAACTTCGTTATGGTGCAGGCGCTTTTGTCTGCGGCGAAGAAACCGCCCTGATACATTCTATGGAAGGCAACCGTGGAGAACCAACGGTTAAACCACCTTTCCCTTCTGTCTCAGGATTCCTGGAAAAACCTACCAATGTAAACAATGTAGAGACTTTTGCCTGTATCCCTGTCATCATTAACAAAGGTCCGGCCTGGTTCGCTGCCATTGGCAACGAAAAATCAAAAGGGACGAAAGTCTTTGCTTTGGCAGGCAAAATCAACAAAGTAGGCCTCATCGAAGTTCCTATGGGCACTACCTTAAGAGAGGTGATCTATGAAATCGGGGGAGGTATCGTTGATGACAAAGAATTCAAAGCGGTACAAACCGGTGGTCCTTCTGGCGGATGTCTTACACAAAAACACCTGGACACCCCCATCGACTATGATAACCTCATTGCTGCCGGCTCTATGATGGGTTCTGGCGGGATGATTGTGATGGATGAAGATGATTGCATGGTGGCTGTTGCTAAATTCTATCTCGAATTTACGGTAGAGGAATCCTGCGGAAAATGCTCACCCTGTCGCATTGGCAACAAACGTCTGCATGAAATCCTGGAAAAAATCACCAGGGGTGAAGGAACTATGCAGGACTTGCAGAATCTTAGAAACTTAGGCCAGGTTATCAAGGACACTTCGCTCTGCGGACTAGGTCAGACATCCCCCAACCCGGTATTGTCTACCATGGACAATTTCTGGGAAGAGTATCTGGAACATGTACAGGATAAAAAATGCCGTGCGGGAGTTTGTAAACACCTGATGCGTTATATCATCGACGAATCAGCCTGTGTCGGCTGTATGGCCTGTGCGCGGAATTGCCCTGTCAACGCGATTACCGGAGAGAGAAAGATGCCTCACCTGATTGACCAAAGCATTTGCATCAAATGCGGCGCCTGTCTTGAAAAATGCAAATTCAGCGCCATTTACACCAATTAAGATCCTGATGTATGAAAACGATGAAGCTCACAATAGATAACAAAACAATTGAAGCTGAAGCCGGTACAACGATCCTACAGGCGGCAAGGCAACATGGAATTGAAATCCCGACACTATGTCATTATAGTCTTGGCGACATGAACATCGAAAACAAACCCGGCGGATGCAGGATTTGTGTGGTAGAAGTAGCCGGCAGACGCAACCTGGCACCCGCCTGTGTTACTGAATGCAGCGATGGCATGAACGTTAATACACACTCTATCAGGGTACTGAATGCAAGAAGGACTGTACTGGAACTGATTATCTCTGACCATCCATTTGACTGCCTGGTTTGTTCAAAATCCGGCAGCTGCGAATTACAATCACTGGCGCAAACCTTCGGCATCCGGGAAATCCACTACCAGGGGGAGAAATCTACCTATCGCAAGGACACTTCACCTGCGATCATCCGTGACATTGACAAATGTATCATGTGCCGTCGTTGCGAGATGATGTGCAATGATGTTCAGACTGTTGGCGTCCTGTCAGCCATCAACCGTGGATTCACCGCTGTTGTAGCACCTGCTTTCGAACGTAACCTCGATCATTCAGAGTGTACTTATTGCGGTCAATGTGTTTCTGTTTGTCCTACCGGTGCATTGACAGAACAGGACCATACCCGTTCAGTGCTGAATGCCCTTGCCGATCCTACAAAAACCGTGATTGTGCAAACTGCTCCTGCAGTACGTGCAGCCCTTGGTGAAGAATTCGGACTCCCTGCCGGTACTCTCGTGACAGGCAAAATGGCTGCCGCCCTTCGCCGTTTGGGCTTTAACTTTGTTTTTGACACCGATTTTGCTGCCGACCTTACCATTATGGAAGAAGGCAGTGAAGTCCTCGACCGCCTGACCCGTCATCTCAATGGAGATACGACAGTAAAACTTCCTATACTGACCTCTTGTTGCCCGGGATGGGTGAGTTTCTTCGAGCACAATTACACAGACTTGCTGGATGTTCCCTCTACTGCCAAATCACCACAGCAGATGTTTGGTGCCATCGCCAAGACCTATTTTGCAGACAAACTGAAGATCGATCGTAAGGATATGGTCGTCGTTTCCATCATGCCTTGTCTGGCCAAAAAATATGAATGTTCACGTCCTGAATTTGCTGTTGATGGCGACCCGGATGTGAATTTTGCTTTGTCAACCCGTGAACTTGCCAATCTCATTAAGCTTTCCAATATTGACTTTTCCGCACTTCCTGAAGAAGATTTCGACCATCCCATGGGAGAATCCACCGGTGCTTCAGTCATCTTCGGCACCACTGGCGGCGTAATCGAAGCAGCAGTCAGAACAGCCTATGAATTGTATACCGGGAAAAAGCTCGAAAAGATCAATTTTGAAGAACTTCGAGGCATGGAAAGTATCCGGAAGGCGACCATCGACCTCAATGGCTTCCCACTTGAAATCGGGATTGCACATGGACTTGGCAATGCCAGGAAGCTCCTGGATGATGTTCGGGCCGGAAAGTCCAATTTCCATGCCATTGAAATCATGGCTTGTCCGGGAGGATGTATTGGTGGAGGTGGTCAGCCTTACAACCATGGAGACAGCGGTGTCTTAAAAGCCAGACAGAAAGCTTTGTATACTGAAGACGAAAAGAAAGTAATCCGGAAATCACACGAAAACCCTGACATTCTGAAGCTCTACACAGAATTCCTGGGGGCACCACTAAGTGAGAAATCACATCACTTACTACATACACATTATTTTGACAGAACCGATGAGGTCATCATCGACTAAAATCAATAGGAGAAACAGTCATGTCACACATAAAAGTATCTTTAAAACCTGAACAGGTAGAGAAACTAAAAGAGGTTTGCGCCAGTTTCCGTAACGATCCCAGGGAATTGATTAATGTCCTGCACAAAGCTCAGGGTATTTTCGGGTACCTGCCTGCCGAAGTACAGGAGGTCGTCGCCAAGGAATTGAATCTCAGCCTTGCCAAGGTCTACGGTGTTGTCACCTTTTATTCATTCTTCACCATGCAACCCAAGGGAATACACCCTATCTCAATTTGCCTGGGTACTGCTTGTTATGTCCGTGGTGCAGAGAAAGTCCTTGATGAATTCAAAAGGATGCTGAAAGTGGGTGTCGGGGAAACGACGCCGGACGGTAAGTTCTCTATCTCCTGCCTGCGCTGTGTTGGCGCATGTGGATTGGCTCCTGTCGTAGCGATTGGTGACAAAATCTATGGCCGTGTCAGTCCTGATGGAGTGAAAGACATTTTAAAAGAATACGAATAATTAATTACCATACATCAAAAGGGGTTTGAGCTGGTTACTCAAACCCCAATTTTCCTTTGTTTTACAATTCGACAGATAGGATGCCCGGTTTTGGCATCCTATTTGTTTTGTGTAACTTTACATTTTGCTAACCTAAAGACGATCATTATGAAACCCTACCTGCTTTCCCTGCTTATCACGCTGATTCTTAGCGGCTGTTGCGGCACACGACATACCTATGTTTCTCAAGCCCAGCCAGCAGAGGTAGTTGCTCCCCCACCCTTGCCGCCCCCACCACCTCCCTTACATAGTCCAAACAATGGTTACCAGACCTTTTACACAGAACTGGCACCTTATGGCGTATGGGTTGACTATCCGGGATATGGATACGTATGGATGCCGGAAGGAATCAATGGATTTGAACCATACAACACCAATGGTTATTGGGCTTATACAGATTATGGATATACCTGGGTTTCCAATTACAACTGGGGTTGGGCGCCTTTCCATTACGGACGCTGGAACTTCGATCCCTTTTATGGCTGGTTCTGGGTCCCGGGCAACCAATGGGCTCCTGCATGGGTTGAATGGGGCACCTACAACAACTATTACGGCTGGGCCCCCATGCCTTCAAACCAAAATTATGGTGGCTATATCCCGCCTACCAATCAATGGATCTTTGTTGATGGAAATTACATCAACTCCAACAACTGGAGCAATTACCAGGTGAATCGTAACAACACCACCATTGTCTACAACAACATTACGATTATCAACAACTATGGGAATGAAGGTGGCAATGGCAATGGGCGTTACCATAGAGGGCCACGGTCAGAAGATGTCGAAAAACGTACCGGACGCCAACAAAGACCTATAAGAATTGAGGATTCTCCCAGGCCAAACAGAGACAATGCCACGGAAGGCCAGGTTAGCATGTATCGTCCTTCTATCCAACAGCAAGGTTCAGAAAACGCAAAACCGGTTAAGACTAAAACACTGGAACAGGTAAAACAGGCCAGACCACTGCAAGACAAACCCCAGGAGACAATTCAGAACAAGCCTGCAGAAAACCTTCAAAACAGGCCCAATGAGAATCTCCAGAACAAGCCTGTTGAGAACAATCAGAACAAACCCAACCAAAGTGTTCCGGCCAAACCCATAGACAACATGAAGGATCAGCGTCCAGGCCAGACCCCAAATCCAAACCAGGTCAATCCAAACAAGCCGATCTATCCGCCTAAACAAAATACGAGTCCGCAAACCAAACCCGGAACGACACAACCTTCGAATACCCCTGCAACCCGTCCCGGTGCTACCCCTGAAAAACAAAAATCAGGTGAAACAAAGGGAGCACCTGCAAGCAAACCAGGTAAACAATCCCCTGCGAAGAACAACGTAAAGCCTGAGCAGGGAAAAAAAGCTGGAGAAAGCAAAGCTGCGCCTGAAAAGGAAGCAGGCAAAACGGGAGTAAAAGAAGAAAAAACTAAATAACAGCTTCTACATCAGGTAATTTAGAAGCCTCATCATCGAATTCACCTTCCCAGCGGGCGACGACAGCAGAGGCCAGGCAGTTGCCGATCACATTGACTGAAGTGCGGGCCATGTCCATCAGTTCATCGATACCCAGAATGATAAAGATGGGTTCGACGGGTAGTCCGAAAGATGCAGCTGTCCCCAAAAGTATCACCAGTGAGGCACGGGGTACTCCGGCAACGCCTTTGCTGGTCAGCATCAAGGTGAACATCATGAGCAGTTGTTCGCCAATAGTAAGATGAATGCCAGCTACTTGTGCAATAAAGATAGAGGCAAGGGCGAGATATAAGGTGGTGCCGTCGAGGTTAAAGCTATATCCTGTTGGCAGTACAAAAGCTACGATTTTGCGGGGAACTCCCAGTTTTTCCATGGCTTCCATGGCACGTGGCAAGGCAGATTCAGAACTGGTTGTGGCGAAAGCAATGGTGGCAGGTTCAGCAACAGCTTTGATAAAGGCCTTGATCGGGATTTTTGCGATTAAGGCAATGGGGAACAATACACCTACCATAAATACCAGAAGGGCGGCATACAAAGTCAGGAGGAGCTTCAATAGATTCACCAGGATTCCCAATCCCATATGTCCAACAGTATAAGCTATGGCTGCACCAACTGCAACAGGGGCAAAATACATCACTAGGTTGGTAAATTTGAACATCGTCTCGGCCAGGCTTTCGCTGAAATGAAGCATGGGCATGCGGTATTTTTCCTTCACCATGGCAAGTGCGATACCAAATATTATGCTGAATACCACAATTTGCAGCACTTGTCCTTCGACAATAGATTTGGCGATGTTTTCAGGGAAGACATGGAGAATGATGTCCTGAAATCCCTGTTTTTCAACCTGCTGTAACGGAGCATGTGCCAGTGATGGCATCACCACACCTACTCCGGCCTGGCTGATGTTGATGGCGATCAGCCCAAGAAACAGCGCGATTGTGGAGACAACTTCAAAATAGAGCAGCGATTTCCATCCCATACGCCCTACCTGCTTAAGGTTAGCATGCCCGGCGATGCCCACTACCAGGGTCGAAAACAACAAAGGAGCGATGATGGTTTTTATCATCCGCAGGAATATCTTACTGAAAATATTAAAGTTAACAGCGACAGTCGGCCATTCATGCCCCACTTCTGCACCGATTACCATGCTCACGAGTATCCAGGTAGTCAAAGAGCCCTTCTTCCACCCATAGAGGCAGAGGGAAGCGATGAATAGCCATCTGCTAAAAAACAGCAATGTCGTGGGCAATGCAGGCATAAAGAAGGCCTGCAGGCTCGTTAGCACAGCCGTCAGGCCCAGGGAAGACAGGACTATGAGCGTGGCGTTTGCCAGCAGGCGTTTATACATCCTTCCCTGTCTTTAAGGTTTGGTATTTACTACTGAGACTTCCATCAGGCAAACATGACCCGGCTGAGGCCACCAGCGAATCAGCCACCAATTCAGCGATGTCCAGTACTTTGGTTTCAGTGGCATTATGAAAGGTCTTTTTACATAGAGGACAGGCTGTTACTAGGCAATCCGGATCTTCTGCCAACAACACATCCAGGGTTTGTTGCATGACCGACTCCCTGATGGCAGGCGACAAGGTAGCAGTTCCAAGGCTTCCGCCACAGCACAGGCTATCTTGCTTTGCATGTTCTGTTTCATGGAGGTGTGCAATCTGTTTTAAGACCTGTCTGGGTTCTTCATAAACGCCACATCCCCTGCCAAGTTCACATGGATCATGGTAGGCAAGCTTTAGATCCAAATGACTGAGGTTGAGCTTTTTCTTTTCTATCAGCAGGGCAATAAACTGTGAATGATGAAGAACTGGGATCTCCAATCCATAGTCATCTTTGAAGCTTTTCAGGCAGATGGGACAAGAAGTCACCAACATCCGAGGTTGCGCCTGGTGAATAATGCTGAGGTTGTGTTCCATTAATGATTTGGCAGCTTCCAGTCGTCCTTGCATCTTCAGTGGACGGCCACAACAAACACCACCTTTTTCATCCATAAAGAAATAGTCCACTTTCGCAGAATTCATGATTCTTAGCATACTGCTTTTGATACCCGGTGTCAGATGGGTCATACAGCCAGCAAAGTATACCACATCAGCCATTTGCGTGGCACCATGGATGAGATAAGGGTAGGAAAATTCAGCTACTGGAGCTTTCTGTAGCCGGGTTCCAATACGGATCTCATTGGGATGCAATCCCACCGGGCAAGCTTCCTCACAACGGCCACACAACAAACAATTGAGTGTCAGCGGGTCACTGGCTTTTCCCTCCCTGACTTCCTTAAAGAAATAGGCAGGTGCCACAGCAAAATGTTCGTTGAGTTGGCAATCATCGACACAGACACCGCAGCGGGAACAGGCATTGAGTTCTGCCCTTGCCATCACCACATGCTGTGGTTCTGTTTTCATGCCATAGTTGCGCATAAAGATGAGCATGACCTCTGCAGGGATGTGCATATACCGGGTAAAGGGCATGAGGATAAAAAAAGTCATCAGGCTCAGAGAATATGCCCACCAGGCAGGATAGGCAAGTGATTCTACAGGAAGTACTGCGGCAAAAGCATACCCGAGTGTCCCGGTAAGAAAACCACCGGTATGAGAATAACCCGAAGTGAAACTCTCAGCCAATAGCCGTAAAGGAAAAATGAACCAGAGTGCGGTCAGAGCGATCTTGTCAATGCCCTTCATTTTTGTGGTTTTCCGCATCCCGAAAATCCGGCTGGAGGAACGTTTATAAAGTGCCAGGCCAAGTCCGGAAATCACGAACAGCAGGAAGAAATCCATCAGGAAGATGAAAAGCTGTCCACCGGGAATGAAAGCACGTTGATGAACAAAAAACTTAAAAAAAATCGGGTAATACGGGAAATTCATATGGGCACCACTATGGATGCGGGATTCGATGTTACCGATGAGGATCAGCATCAACCAGCCGAAGGCGAAAGTCATGTGCATATAGCCGAGATAGGCATTCCTGCGGAACATCTTGCGATGAAACAAAGATTCACTGACAACTTCTTTGATGGATGCCCAGGTATTGTCGAGTGTAAAACCTTCTTTCAGGGATTTCTTCTCCTCATCGCTAAAGCTGTGAAGCCAACGAAATAGCTTGAAGAGCAATATCCCCAACAGGATAAGAACGCCCATGCTAAAGGGCAGAACGAAGGGATCGAACTCAATTTTGGCCATAGACTTCGAGGGCTTTCTGGATCTGGAGGATGATATTGCGGGTATTTACATTGCGAGGACAAGCCAGCTGACATTTTCCACAGAGCATACAATGGGATACCTCTTTTGCCAATCCAGCAGTTTCTCCTCTTTTTACCTGGAGAATGATCTTACGGAGGCTGAAGGTAGTATAACTGGCAGCAGTACAGCCGGAGGCACAGGTTCCACAGGAAATGCAGAGATTCAGGCTGGGTTCGGCTGCCAGGACAGCCTTGCAGACTTGCATATCAGCGATGTCCAGGTCGATCTGCCGGTCTTTGTTGATGCTATATCCCCAGTTTGTGGCCATCTGTCAATTTCCTCTCAGGTACTGGTCAATGCGAATGGCAGCAGAACGGGCATCAGTGAGCGTATCCTCAAGACTTTTGGGTGCGCGGCATGTGCCACAATGGAAGACACCTGCAACAGTAGAATCATGAATCAGGGTATGTTCATCTCCCGATGCCAGAAAACCGTTGGAGTTGAGGCCCAGACCCAGCAATTGAGCCATTCTGGTAGTGCCTTTGGACGGAGTCATCCCAACCATCAGGACAAGGAGGTCGAGGCTCATCTTGAGGGGCTTACCCGCAAGCGTGTCTTCAACTTTGACAAGAACACTGCTGTCGGGGTTTTCAAAAGCTTCACTGAGTCGGCCACGAATAAACTGAATACCGTATTTCTCCTGGCTTTCCTTATAAAGTTCCTCATAACCCGAACCGAACATGCGGAGGTCCATATAAAAACAATAAACCTCAGACTGAGGAAATTTCTCCTTTAGCTCAATGGCTTGCTTCACAGCAGTAACACAACAAACCCTGGAACAATGCAGATTGCCCACTTTTTCATCACGGGAGCCAACACAATGCACCAGTCCTATTCTTTTTGGCCCCTGGTTACCAGCCCCAATAAGGGACTGTTTTTCCTTAAACCATTTCTCTAACTCAACAGAGGTAATCACGTGATCATAAATGCCATGGCCATACTCTTCCTTGCGTGAAGCCTCAAAGGTGTCGAAACCTGTTGCAAGTAAAATAGCATCTGCATTTACTGCCTCACCCGTGTTTAATGATATTTTGAAAATATCCGTTTTCTCGAACTTTTCCGGACTGGCAGGCGCGATGAAACGGATTCCAGCTTGAACATCTTTTTCGAGAAAATCCAGTACATCATTGGCGGGACGTTGTGATGGGAATAGTCTGTCCCATTGAAGCAGATGACCTCCTTTTTGTTCCTTTTCCTCCACCAGGCTCACGGTATAGCCGAGTTGAGCCAGGGTGGCAGAAGCTGCCAGTCCTGCAGGACCAGCGCCAATGACAGCAATATGTTTATTCTTGGTAGTATCCATTTTCGCAGGATAAAAATACAAAAGAATCCTTTCGCTCACACAAAGCCGGAGCACTCATTTTTATGAGATATTTAATGATTTGGTTGCATAAAATCATCCTGATACGACAAAAAATGAAGCCAGTTTAAAAATATTTAAGTATTTCGGTATTGCATTACTTGTTTTACTGAAATACTGTTTATATTTGCACAATGAAATAGTAGAAACAAGTAATTTCCTTCTCATACATCAAATTCTAACACAATGAAAACCAAATGGATTACAAAAACCACAATGATTATCCTGTCGGGACTTGTAACGCTAGCTTTCTTGCTACAATCTTGTAGCGGAGGAGCCGGGGATCAGTCAAAAGCCCCTACCCCATCAGCAGACACCAACATCAGCATTGACACCAAAGCCCATAGCAACAGCAAGGGTATTGGGAAATTCAGTGCAGTTAAATTGCAGGCAATTGACCCGGCACAAGCCGCTGATGGTCTGAAAATCTTTACGACGAAGTGTGCTACCTGTCACAAATCCACTGAGGTGAAATTTGTAGGACCCGGCCTAAAAGGAGTAACAGAACGTAGAACACCTGAGTGGATCCTGAATATGATTACCAATCCGGCTGAAATGATCCTAAAGGACCCAGTTGCAAAAAAACTGTATTCCGAAATGCTAACTCCTATGGCGAATCAGAACATCAGCGATGCAGAAGCCTTGAAAATTTTCGAATACCTGCGTCAGAACGACAGCAAATAAATCATAGTAACCCATAACAAAAACCAAATCTCATGAAGACAGTAAGACTAATTCTATTGAGCCTGCTTGTAGCATCCATGGCTGCAGGAACATTATCCTCCTGCAAACCCAAAAAAGTAGGTAGTGTGATGGCAGGTGATGCTGCATCGAAAGTTTATGTAGCTCCTGGAAAGTACGATGATTTCTATCTCTTTACCTCAGGTGGATTTAGTGGTCAGCTCGGGGTGTATGGCTTACCTTCAGGACGACTTTTCAGGAACATCCCGGTCTTTTCACAAGATGCACAATCTGGTTGGGGTTACAGTGAAGAGACAAAACCCATGTTTAACACATCCCATGGTTTTGTACCCTGGGACGACAGTCACCATCCAGAGCTGAGCAAGACGAATGGCGAAGATGATGGACGCTGGATCTTTATCAATGGCAACAATACGCCAAGGATAGCGCGCATCGACCTGAGCACTTTCCGCACTGTCGACATCATAGAATTACCCAATGCAGGCGGAAATCACGCCTCCCCTTTCTGCACAGAAAACACAGAATATGTAGTCGGGAATTCACGCTTTTCTATCCCAATGGAAGGAAAAGGCGATGTTCCCATTACTACCTTCAAGGAGAATTTCAAAGGGGCAGCTACTTTTGTTAAGGTCGACAAAGAAAGCGGCAATATGAGTGTAGCCTTCCAGATCATCGTTCCAGGCTTTAACTATGACCTGGCCCATGCCGGCAAAGGAGTTTCCAGGGATTGGATGTTCTTTTCAACCTACAATTCTGAACAGGCACACAATCTTTTAGAGGTTAATGCAAGTCAGAACGACAAGGATTTTGTCATGGCCATCAATTGGAAGAAAGCTGAGGAAATGATAGCCCAGGGAAAAGGCAAGAAGATCCCGGCAAGCTTTATGCACAATACTTATAGTGAGAAAACGCATTCTGCTACTTCTACGGAGATGAAGGAAGTCACTGTGTTGTATGCAGAAGAAGTACCTGAGATCATATATTACATCCCCTGCCCTAAGTCACCCCATGGCTGTGACGTGAGTCCGGATGGAAAATACATCGTTGCCAGCGGAAAACTTGCCGCCACTATCCCGGTTTTTTCTTTTGAAAAGCTACTGAAGGCCATTGAGGACAAATCCTATGAAGGCAATGTTGGTGGTGTTAATGTTTTGAAATATGATGCAGTCCTTGCCGGTGAAGTACCTCAAACCGGATTGGGACCACTGCATACCGAATTCGATGACAAAGGCTTTGCCTACACCTCCTTTTTCGTCTCATCAGAAATCGTAAAATGGGATTTGGAGAAGCGGGTGGTTGTTGACCGTGCCCCGACTTATTATTCCATTGGCCACCTATGTGTACCGGGTGGTGATACCAGAAAGCCCTCAGGGAAATACGTGATTGCCCTCAACAAAATCACCAAGGACCGCTATCTCCCTACTGGACCGGAGCTAACACAATCAGCCCAATTGTTTGACATCAGTGGCGACAAGATGCAATTGCTGCTTGACTTCCCCACCATAGGCGAGCCACATTATGCCCAGGCTATCCCTGCTGAGAAGATTGTTAAGAATTCCAAAAAGTTCTTTAAAATTGAAGAAAACACCAATCCTTTTGTTGCAAAATCAGAGGCAGAGGCGAAAGTTACCCGGACTGGTAAAAGAGTTGATGTCTATATGACCATGATACGTTCCCACATCAACCCTGACAACATTGAAGGAATTAAAGTGGGCGATGAGGTCTATTTCCACATTACCAACCTGGAACAAGACTGGGACATACCGCATGGCTTTGCTGTAAAAGGTGCCAATACGTCAGAATTGTTAATCATGCCTGGTGAGACACAGACGCTGAAGTGGCTTCCGATCAAAGTCGGTATGTTCCCTTATTATTGCACTGACTTCTGCTCTGCCCTTCACCAGGAGATGCAGGGATACGCGAGAGTTTCGCCTGCGGGTTCTGCGACACCTTTGATTTTCTCTGGTGGCGCCACTGCTGTAGCTGAAGAGGTAAAAAAATAAGGCAGTGAAAACACAATCCAGAATCATCATTTTTATATGTGCTGTGTTGATGGCAGCTGCCTTTTTCCTACCCTTCTGGAAGATCATGCTCGAGGCCCCTCAATATCCTGAGGGCCTCGAGATGCAGATCTGGCTATATAAAATCACAGGGGATGTGGAGAAGATCAACGGCCTGAATCATTACATCGGCATGAAGCTCATCCATGAAGACGAATTCCCTGAATTCAAAATCATGCCCTGGGTATTGGCCATGCTGATACTTTTCGGCATCGTTGTTGCCATCACCCGCAAAAGAGCCTTGCTATTGGCCTGGTTGGGCAGTTTGTTGCTTGCTGCCGGCATCGCCTTTTGCGACTTTTACCAATGGCTTTACGACTATGGGCACAATCTCGACCCACATGCAGCCATCAAAGTACCTGGCATGAGTTACCAGCCTCCGCTGTTTGGCTATAAGCAGTTGTTGAATTTCCTGGCAGGCTCCTTTCCTGATTCCGGAGGTTATTTTGTGATTGTGGCTGCTGTGGGAATCCTTGGAGTCGTCGTGTATGAACAGTTTTTTACCAAAAAGCATTTATAAGCGGAAGTATGAGAGCAATTATCAATACACTATTCAGCATCTTATTCGTGTGTACATCCTGCAAGCCAGAATTGAGGCCAATAGCTTATGGCAAGGACAATTGTGAGCAATGCAGGATGACAGTAATGAACCCACAGTTTGCTGCAGCCCTTTTGAGTGCTAAGGGCAAGACCTTCACCTTTGATGCAGAAGAATGCCTGGTACGGTATTTAAAAAACAATCAGAAGGGAGATGAAGATCAGTTTTTTGTCAGTGATTATATGAACCCAGGAAGCTTGATTGATGCGTCTACTGCTGTTTTTCTGCATGGGGACAGTATTGAAAGTCCGATGGGAGGAAATCTCGCGGCTTTCAGGAACAGAAATGAGGCTGAGGCTATTCGGAAGGTTTTAGGTGGGAAGGTTTTGGGGTGGGATGAGGTGGTGGGGAGATGAAGAGGGATTTAAAGATATCACGCAGGGACGCGGGGGCGCGGGGATTCACGCAGGGATGGGG